>Ga0210388_10002492_pt1 | contig 14317 bp, 16 predicted proteins | sample IncBWC19OmetaG_FD_155485 | JGI IMG/M metagenome (GOLD analysis project Ga0210388, IMG submission 155485) | Forest soil microbial communities from Barre Woods Harvard Forest LTER site, Petersham, Massachusetts, United States - Inc-BW-C-19-O ...
TAACTCCCACCTTTTCTGCCTGCGCCCGTGCGGTTCTCTACGCGAAGGTCCGACTGGCCCCACGGCTGCACGTGTCCAACGGGCATGTTTACCCAAACGGTGCGATGTAATTCGGCGGGTCGATTTTGCGTCGCCGGGTGGGAGAGAGTCTGGCATCCTAAATGAACATGGCAAAAGCGATAAAAGTGCTGGGGCGGCCCGTTTGGGCCGAGGTTTCACTTGCGGCGATCACGCGGAATTTGCGGACGGTGCGCAAACACGTGGGGGCCAAGACCCAGATCCTGGCGGTCGTGAAATCGAACGCCTACGGTCTGGGCGCGGTGCCTGTGGCCAAGGCGCTGCAGAAGGCCGGGGCAGAGCGATTCGGCGTTACCTGCGCAAATGAGGGCATCGAGCTCCGCGAATCGGGGATTCGCAAGCCGATTTTGGTGCTGACGGGTTTCTGGCCCGGGGAGGAGCACCGGCTGATCAAGAACCGGCTGACCCCGGCGGTAACCCGGCTGGAGGATGTGCGCCATCTGGAGCGCGCGGCGAAGGCGGCCCGAGGAAAATCGCGCCTGCGATTCCATCTGAAGATCAACACGGGAATGAATCGGCTGGGAATTTTGCCCTCGGAGCTGGAAGCGTTCGCGAGCGCCCTGGCGGATTCACGGCACATTCAGCTCGAAGGCACGTTTACGCATTTCGCTTCGGCCGAGGATTTCAGCGCGCGGCAGACGGACGATCAGGAAGAGCTCTTTCGCCAATGCCTGGAACGGATGCGCGGGATGGGAGTCGAGCCGGGAATCGTGCACATGGCCAACAGCGGCGCGATCTGCGCGCGACCGAGCACATGGGCAAATATGGTCCGGCCGGGCGCGATTCTCTACGGTTACTACCAATCGTTCGATCCGCCGGACCGGGGACAGGAAGTTCGCGACCGGCTCCAGGTGGAAGCCAGCCTTTCGCTGCGCGCGAAGATCATTACGATTCGGGACCTACCGGCTGGGCAGCCGGTGGGTTACAGTGCGCGGTTTGTGACGCAGCGGCCTTCGCGAATTGCGGTGATCAACGCGGGCTATGCGGACGGCATCCTGCGCCAGCGGACGAATCGCGGTTGCGCTCTGCTGCGCGGGCGGCGCGTGCCGCTGGTGGGCGCGATCTCTATGGATCTGACCACGCTCGATGTGACTGGCGTGCCCGATGCGCAGCTCGGCGACGTGGTGACGCTCTACGGACGTGACGGAAACTCCGAAATCAAAGTGTCGGATGTGGCCGCCGAGATCGGAACCGTTACTTCGGACTTGCTGTGCGCGCTGGGACGGCGTGTGCCCCGCTATTACGTTTAACGCAACTTCCCGCCTTGACACCGCTCGGCGTTGACTCCCTCTTTGCGCACGGTGCTATACTGGCATCTAATATAGTTTTTGATTCATACCCGGCTTGATTTCATATCCGGCTCCGAAAACTCATATTCGAGACGCCGGCGGATAGAGAACGTGGGTCCACGCTGACTCATAATTTTTATACGTTCATAGGGTGAGACCATGGCAAAGCCTTCGCACGCGCACGGCCATATTCCGGCCGGGGCGAGTATAGATTCGCAACCTGCCCGTCCTCCTGCGGTCATCCATTCCACTCAAGAGCGATCCGGTTCTTTCTGGGACATGCTGGCGCTGAAGATCGTCTTTACGACCGTCTGCGTGGTGGTCGGATATCACTTCCGCCCTTTTAGCATTTCGAAGGAAATGGGCGCCGTAGCCGGCCTGGTGTTCGCGTTTGCGGTGATCTTTTTCGAGACGCGGCTGCAACGCATCAGCCTGCGGCGGCTAATCGGGGCCACTTCCGGATCGATTCTGGGCCTGCTGTGCGCGTATCTGACGTCGCTGATCTTTACCCACACGACGATGCCGGAGAGCACGCGTTCGTTTTTCAGTCTGGCGGTGTTTCTGGTGATGGCTTACTTCGGGATGGTGCTGGGAGCGAACAAAGGCGACATGCTGAACCTACAGGCGTTCGGCGGCGTGTTCGGCAGCGAGAAGTCGACCGGTCATTCCATGAAGCTGCTGGACACGAGCGTGATCATCGACGGGCGCGTGGGCGATATTGCCGAGGCGCTGTTCTTGGACGGGACGATCATTATTCCGCATTTCGTGTTGCGCGAGCTCCAGTTGGTGGCCGATTCGGCCGATCCGCTCAAGCGTCAGCGCGGGCGTCGCGGCCTGGAAGTGCTGCAGCGCATCCAGAAGATGCCGCATCTCGAGGTACAGATCGCCGAGGATGATTTCCAGCACATTCCCGACGTGGACATGAAGCTAATCGAGCTGGCGAAGCGCTACAACGCGAAAGTGGTGACCAACGATTTCAATCTGAATAAGGTGGCCACGCTGCAGGGGATCGAGATCATGAACGTGAACCTGCTGGCGAACGCCCTGAAGCCGGTGGTGCTGCCGGGCGAGATCATGCGCGTATTTATTTTGCGCGAAGGGAAAGAATACAACCAGGGCGTGGCATATCTGGACGACGGCACGATGGTCGTGGTCGACGGCGCGCGCAAGATGATCAACAAAACCGTCGATATCAGCGTCACGTCCGTTCACCAAACGACCGCAGGCAAGATGATTTTCGGCCGCTACGACGAGCGCGGCGAGCAACAGGCTCCGCGTCCGATTCCGGCGTCTTCTGAAGGCTCAGGGCGAGGCGAGGGACCTGCGCACGGCGGCGAGCGTCCGCCCCGGCCGCTCTATCCGGACTCGGGGCGCTCCTGATGCGTGAGTAGCGGCGCGCTTGCTTGCCGAATATCTTTCGACAATCAGACCTGATTGACATTTTCGGCGAGGTGACCTCCGTCGGAAATCCCCGGCAGCGAGCAGTCGAACCACTACAGCGGCCTTGCCAACCGATCGATCGTCACCACCCCGATTCACGGTTTGCCTCGCAGTGAAAGCCTCGACTGCGTTAGACTTCTAATCCGCACATGAACCGAATTGCTGCAATCGTTCCGGCTGCTGGGCTTGGCACGCGCATGGGCGCCGATCAGCCGAAGCAGTTTCTGGAGCTTGACGGCGTACCGCTGATTATTTTCACGCTGCGGCGGCTGGCGTCGTGTCCTTTGATCACGGATTTTCTGATTTCGACGCGTGCCGACGATGTGATGTCACTGCAGGACAAGGTGGCGAAGGCGGCGCTGGGACGGCCGGCGCGCGTGGTGCACGGCGGCGACACGCGGCAGCAGTCCGTGGCCAACGCGCTGGCGCAGGTGGATCCTTCGACGGAAATTGTGCTGGTGCACGACGCGGTGCGGCCGTTTGTGACCCGCGAGCAGATCGAGCGGCTGATTGCGGAAGTGCGGGCGCGGGGCGCAGCGATTCTGGGAATTCCGGCAATCGATTCGGTGAAAGAAGTGAAGCGGGCGAGCCTCCCCGAAGATGTGGCGCTGATTTCCGCGGCGGTGCCGCGCGAGCGCATCGTGCTGGCGCAGACGCCGCAGGCGTTTTCCTACGCTCTGCTGCGCGATGCGTTTCGCAAGGCGCAGCGGGATGACGTGACGGCGTCGGACGAATCGGCACTGGTCGAACGACTTGGCCACGATGTATTTGTGGTGCAGGGATCTGAACGCAACATCAAGATCACGCGGCCTTCGGATATGGACCTGGCGCGATTTTATCTGGAGCAGGAGAGAAGTGCGGTGAAGGCATGACGTTCGCGCCCAATCAACCGCGGCGCCCGGGTCTGACGCCAGCCCTGCGGATGCCGCTCTTCGGGTTGATGATGATTGCGCTTGCCGCCGTGTTGTGGCTCGTCAGCAGCAAATCGCCGAACACTCCCGGCGTCACCGAGATGAGCTATTCGGAATTCATGAGCCAGGTGGATACGAACAACGTTGCGTCGGCGAAGCTTTTGGAATCCCGGAGCACCACCCAGATTCAGGGCCAACTTCGGCAGCCACCAGGGAGTTTCACGGTCACGATCTCGAACCGGGCGGTTACCGATCTGTTGCAGCGGCTCCAGAAACAAGGTACGACGATCGATGTTCGAGAGGCGATGGGCTCCGAACCTGCGAGCGCGACTTCCTTGCTGATCAACATCGCGCCGCTACTGTTGATCGCTGTTCTTGCTCTTTTCATGTTCAGCCGTATGCGAAGTCGGCGCACCCCACCACAGCCGGGAACTCCGTCCAACAGGCCGCTGGGATGAACTACGCGGGAATCGGCTACGATCTGCACCGGCTGGTCGAGGGGCGCAAGCTCATGATCGGCGGCGTCGAGGTGCCGTTCGATAAAGGCTCGCAGGGGCATTCGGACGGAGATGTGCTGTGCCATGCGATCTGCGATGCGCTGCTGGGAGCGTCAGGCCAGGGCGATATCGGCACGCATTTTCCGGATACGGATCCGAAGTGGAAGGGCGCTTCGAGCCTGATTTTTCTGGAGCATATTCGCAGCCATTTGACGAACCAGCTGTTTCGCATCGTGAATATTGACGCGATCGTGGTTTGCGAGCGGCCGAAGTTGGGCCCGCATTTCCCGGAAATGAAAAAAGCGCTGGCAAAGGCTCTGGGGATCACTACCGATGAGATCAATCTGAAGGCCAAGACCAACGAAGGCCTGGACGCCGTGGGGCGCGGCGAGGCGATTGCGGCGCACGCTGTCGCCACGCTGAGCCAGCACTAAGGCCATGTCGTCCGGCGCGCTGCCCGAAGCGATTTCAACCGCGGGTTCTTTTACCTCCGAAAATGTTGCCGGGATTTTGCACGAACGGGGCTGGCTGAGCTCCGAGAGCGGGACGGCGGAGTCGCAGGCTGCTTGGCAAACGTGGTTCGCGCGTGCGGCGGAGTTGCTGGGACCGCATGCGGCCGATCGCACGGGGCTCGAAAATCTGCTGGCGCTGGTTTTCGGTTACGACGCCGATGCGATTCTGCGCGAGCCTGCCAACCAGGCGGTGCTGGCGCGGGAAGGGGCGCGCGATGTGATTCGCGAGCTTGCGAATCGGGTCCTGACGGGTGGCGATGTGGATTCCGATCGCCTGAAGGAAATCGTGGACGCGATGAAAGCGGCGCTGCCCTATCGCAGCCGCGATATGTTTCATCCGATTCGCGTGGCGCTGGCTGGTGCGGCCGGCACAGGGGAACTCGACCGCGTGATTTTGCTGTTGGACGCCGCGGCGAAACTGCCGTTTGCCGCGCCGGTGAAGGGAACGCGGCAGCGGATGTTGGAATTCTGCGCTGCGCTGGATTGATGGGTCATGCCTACCGCACCCATGAACTGGATCACCGGATTTCATGCCGTCGAAGAGGCGCTTGCGGCCGCGCGTCCGCTGGATCGTATCTTGATCGCGAAGGGTCGGCATGGCCAACGCGTCGAGGAAGTGGTGCGGCTGGCGAAATCGCGCGGCGTGCCGGTGCGGTTCGAGGATCGCCAACAGATCGACCGGACGACGGGGACGGCCGAGCATCAGGGAATTGCGGCGCTCGGCGCGGCCAAGCCGGCCGTTGAGTTGGAGGATTTGCTCGCCGCGAAAGGCGGGAACGGGCTGCTCGTGCTGCTGGACGGCATCGAAGATCCTCATAATCTGGGTGCGATCGTGCGCACGTCGCTGGCCGCGGGCGCCCAGGGCATTGTGATTCCGGAGCGGCGGGCGGCCGGATTGAGCGATACGGTGGAACGCGCGTCGGCCGGGGCGCTGGCGCATCTGCCGGTGGCGCGTGTGAAGAATCTGGTGCGCGCGATGGAGGAAATGAAGCAAGCAGGTTACTGGCTGGTGGGCCTGGATGAGCGCGCGGAAAAAACGCACACGGATGTGGATTTGAAAGCTTCCGTAGGAATTGTGCTGGGGCGCGAGGGCGAAGGGCTACACGAGCTGACGCGCAAGCGCTGCGATTTTCTGGTCTCGATTCCGACGCAAGGGCCGGTGCGGTCGCTCAATGTGTCGGTAGCCGCCGGCGTCATGCTGTTCGAAGCGGTTCGCCAGCGCCGCAGTTAACTGTCGTATTTCAGCAGAGAGAAAACGTCCACACCCGCCAATTTCTTGCGGCCCTTGAGGAAATTCAGTTCGACGGCGAAGGCTGCGCCGACGATCTCGCCGCCGAGTTGGCGCACGAGATCGATGGCGGCGGCTGCGGTTCCGCCGGTGGCGAGCAGATCGTCGCATAACAACACGCGCTGGCCTTTTTTCACGGCATCCTGATGGATTTCCAGCTGATCGGTACCGTACTCGAGCTGATAAGTCACGGAGGCCGTCTTCCACGGCAGTTTTTTCGGCTTGCGCACGGGGATGAATCCGGCGCCGAGGCGGTAGGCCAGCGCCGGGGCGAAAATAAATCCGCGCGCTTCGATTCCGGCGACGATGTCGACTTTTTGTCCGCTGTAATGCTCGCAGAGCTGGTCGACCAGCTCGTGAAACCCCTTTCCATCCTGAAGCAGCGTGGTCAGGTCATAAAACAAGATTCCCGGCTTCGGGTGATCGGGAATTTCGCGGATTAGTTTTCTGAGGTCGCCCATCGTCTCCTCGTGGTGAGTTCAACCGTCGTATTCGATCGAAAACGCATCGGCAAACCTAAGATCAATCTCCGCCGGCTCCTCGCTCACGCCCGTGACGGAGGAGCCCTGCGGCCCTCGCGCGAGATTTTCGCCTAGCAAGGCGAGCGCGGCGGACCCTCCGATCGCGTATACTTCGACGCGGCCGTCCCGAAGATTTCGCACGTATCCCGCCAGTTTCAGATAACGCGCGCCTCGTTGGACGAAATAGCGGTAGCCGACGCCTTGCACCGTTCCACTCACGTAGAAGCGCTTACCCTTTTGCTCTTGTTGCACGGCGTAATCCATCCGGAGCCAGCAAACGCGCGATTCTAACCCAGCCACACGCGCTGCGAGCCTGTCTTTTTGAGGCTGGTTTCGAAGGCAATGTGATATTTTCCGTCCGCGATGCAGTGTGATTCGGTCGAACGCCGCGGCCCGAACGCGCATCCAACATCTAAAATGATCGCAGGCAATCATCGGATGGAGAGGCTCGCCGTAGCGGCGCTGGCCGCCGTCGCGCTTGTGCTCGGTCCGGCCGTCGTGCGCGCGCAGGAAGATGGTCAAGGTCCGATGGCGCCTCCGCCGAAGTACGAAGTGAAGCGTATCCCCTCGGTGCCGCACCCGGGGCCGCCGCCTCTCCCGCAGGAGGAAATCATCCGGCGATTGGCAGCGGCGGAAGACGCGGCGCGAAGAGTCTACGAGACGTACGATTTCATGCAGACAATTCGCATCGAGGAACTGTCGACGCCTGGCGGAAAGTTCACGGTAACGGGCGAGGAATACACGCGACCCGACGGCCAGCGCATGTGGCGCGTGGTAAAGCCTCCGGAATCGAACCTGAAGCTGACGCACTATTCGTTTGAAGACGTCCGCACGATCACTACGCTTCCGATTTTTTTTCTGACGTCGGACCAAGTCGCGAATTACGATTTTCTCTACGCGGGACAACAGAGGCTCGATGAGCTTAACACCTATGTTTTCCAGGTGAAGCCGAAGCAGTTAAGCCGCACACAGCGCCTGTTTCAGGGCGTGGTGTTCGTGGACGACCACGATCTCGCCATCGTCGAAACCTACGGGAAATTCGTGACGGAGCTGCTCGACGAAGGCGCGAAGCTGCCTTTCGATCTGTTCGAGACTTATCGGGAGAATTTTCAGGATAAATACTGGCTGCCGACGTATACGACTTCCGACGATTATCTGGGCTCAGGCGACGATCAATTCCAGTTGCGGCTGGTGATCCGGTCGAGCGGGTTCAAGCCGAACGCGTCGGCAACGCCCGATTCCGCCCCGACCCGGGCGCCCGCGCCGACTCCCGCTGCAGCGCCGGCTATGCCACGTAACTAATCCGCGGTCCGCAGGTAGTGAGGAAGTTCCCGGATGGAGCGCAGAAGCAAATCCGGCCGTGCCGAGCGAATTTGCGCCGCGGAAGGGAAGGGGCCGAGTACGCCGATCGCAGGCACCCCGGCCCGGCGCGCCATCTCAATATCGGCGGGTGCATCGCCTACGTAGACGCACTCCTCGGGCTTGGCGCGCATCCGCGCCAGCGCCAGGTGGAGCGGGGCCGGGTGGGGCTTCTTGCGAGCGGTGTCTTCACTGAAGATACAGGCCGAAAAGTGATCGCGCAGGCCAAATTCGCGCAACTGCCGGCGCACCCGCCCGCGGCTGCCGGCGGTGACGATTCCGAGCTCGAACCGGCGGGCCAGAATTCGCAGGGTCGTTCGCGCCCCCGCAAGCAGCGGCGGCCGCTCCGCGCGATAGGCCGTACGCCAGAGCCGATCGGCGCGCTCCCAACACAATTTCGGGATCCGTGCTGCGCGATAGACGCGATACCAGTCGGGTGAATAATGGCGGTCGATTTCGGCGGCGCCCCAGGTGATTCCCAGCGCGCGAAACATCGAGAGGTAGGCGCGCTGGTCCGCGGCGTAGGAATTCAGGATAGTGCCGTCCCAATCGAAGAGCACGACGCGAGCATGAAAGGGCGTTCGACCCATACGACAAGGATCGTATCAGAGGTGAGAAGGAGCGGAATCAGGTAGAAGGGGACTAGCCGATTTTGTAGCGCATCGGCAGGAAATCGTCGCGTTCGAGCGCGAAATCGTCGAAGCTCGCGGCGTATGCTCTCCAGCCCGGGGTGTCGGTGTCTTCGGCGCGCACCACGTGAGCTGCCGTGCACATCTGCACGCGGCCGAAGCCGAGCGGCCGGTCGACGAGTGCGACTTCGAGTTCGATGGCCATTCCCGGCTCGATGACGCGCGGCGCGAGAAAATAGACTCCGCTCGAGCTGATATTGCGCGTGACGAGCGAGACGGGAACGGGCTCGACTGCCTCGCCGATACGCGTGAGGCGAAGTGGAAGAGAAAGCGAAGCGCGCGGGTAGCGACGGCGTTCCGCGGCGACGCCAATCGAATGCGTGGGCACGCGGGCGAAGCGCCTCGGCCCGGGTTTGCCTGTAAGCGATGGTACAGATTCGGTGCGACTTGCATCCTCACGTGCTGGAGAGAAATCGGCGCGATCATCCCGTTCCGGCACAGCTCCCATCGGACAACCCCCAAGAAACTGCCTGAATGCCCGTGAACGACCCCCGTTCAGGTTGATCGAATATGCTCGACGCCGGCCAAAGGTTCAACCTGGGGCAGGGAAAAAGTGTCCTATGATGCAACCCTCCCCGAGCAACGGTATCGGCGCGAAAACAATGAGCTTCCGGCGCCGGGGGCCATGATCAAGCTCGGATATTGACCGTGAGAATCGGATAGCTCGCATTTTCAACCTTCGCTATTGTGAGGGCGTTCGATCCGTTTGAGGGGAAAAATCAAGAGATGCTTGGAACGCGAGGCGAGGCGAAAGCAGGCGCTTTACGAGGCGAAAGCGGTTCGCAATGGCAGGCCGTCGAGTCTCGCGATCGCCGCGCGGACGGATCGTTTGTGTATGGCGTGCGATCGACGGGCATCTATTGCCGGCCGTCTTGCCCGTCACGCAAGCCGCACCGCGAGCAGGTGGTGTTCTTTCCGCTTCCGGAAGCCGCGGAGCAGAGCGGATTTCGCGAATGCCGTCGTTGCCGGCCGCGCACGGTCCCGATGCGCGACGCCCGGATCGCGACAGTCGCCCGCGTCTGCCGCGAAATCGAGGTACACGTCCAGGCCGACCCGGGAATCGATCTGCGCAGCGATACGCAGCTCACGCTTGCGGCGCTTGGCAAGTCCGCCGGGATGAGCCCTCACCAGCTCGATCGCGTATTTCGGACCGCGATGGGCATAACGCCGCGGCAGTACGCCGATGTACAGCGCATGCGGCGGCTGAAATCGAATCTAAGAAAAGGAGATAACGTGACGACAGCATTGTACGAAGCAGGATATGGCTCTTCGAGCCGGCTTTACGAACGCGCGCCGTCGCATTTGGGGATGACACCCGCCGAATACGGCCGCGGCGGTGCCGGAATGGATATTCATTACACGATTGTTGATTCGCCGTTGGGGAGATTGCTGGTCGCCGCCACGGACCGCGGCATCAGCGCCCTCTATTTAGGCGAATCGGGCGCCGCGCTGCGAGCTGCGCTCCGGAAGGAGTACCCGGCGGCTAATCTGACTGCGGAGGACAGTCCGACCGGGCGCAAGAGGGAATACGGGAGCCTCGGCGAACGTGTTGGCAAGATCCTGGCGCATCTGCGCGGCCAGGAACCCCACCTGGATCTTCCGACCGACGTGCAGGGGACGGCTTTTCAGCGCCGGGTCTGGGAAGAACTGCGCAAGATTCCGTACGGGACGACAAAGACGTATACGGAGGTTGCGCGGGCCATCGGACGCCCGCAAGCGATCCGCGCTGTGGCGCGCGCGTGCGCGACGAATCCAGTCTCGGTGGTCGTGCCGTGCCATCGCGTGGTGCGCCGCGACGGGAATTTGGCTGGATACCGGTGGGGAATCAGCCGCAAGCAGGCGCTGCTGGAACACGAAGGTAAATCAGCGAAAAACTAGCAGGGAACGGATGGAGGAGGGCGCACTTTAGAGCAAGGCGGGCGCTCAGCCCTGTGGGTGGATTCGCTCCGTGCCCTTGGGCCAGTGCGGCTTGAACTGCGAATCGGGCAAGTCCGGATTCCGCACGATCTTCGAGTACTTCACAATGGAATAATCACCGGATCCCGCCTCGAAGAATTCCTGTTGGGCAGGCAGCCAGGTCGCTTCGTCCAGCCAGATCTGGATTTTGGAGATCTGGCTGCGAACGGCTTCCATTTTCGGGGTCAGTTCCAGTTCGACGGCCTTACGGTCGTCGATCTTGTCTTCCTTCATGTACGTCACCAAATAGCTTTTTCGCATTTCGTTGCTATCGGTTCCGAAGCCCAGCAGAAGGAACTGGTCCAGGAGTGCACGATTTTTGCCGAGATTATATTCCTCGACGCGTTTCAGGCCGGGCGTGTAGACGAACAGGCTGTCTCCCGTGCGGAGGATTGTGCGCGGGTCGGGAGCCGTAAGGTCGAGCAGCATGCGATCGCCGCGGACCTTGATGGTGCCCGATTCTGTGGATTTGTCGTTGACGACGACGGTTACTTTGGTGCGTTCGATATCGGCGGAGACGCTGTGGAAATCCTTGGCCCGGGCGTCCAGCTCGCGAAACGCGCTTTCGAGCGACTGCGAGCCCCTCGCCTGCGCGTGAACGGATACGCTCGCCCACGCCAACATGGCGCCGACGATGGCGAACGTGGCCATCGCCACTTTACCGCATCTACAAATCCGCAATTTCCCCCCAATGAGCGATGAGTGGCCGAGGTGTTTCATCATAGCACAGTGAAAAGCGGCGAAAATATGTCCGCTGCGAGGGTACCGGCTCGACAAACAGTGTCGTTTCGCCTGACGGCGAAGGGGGTTCACCGCTTGGTCAGCGCTGCAAATCGTTTGATTTGAATTCGGCTATGGCAGGAGACTAGAATCATATCCGGGGCACAGGGAGAAAAGGCTTGACAAGAAATGGCACCCTATGGAGAATGCGTTGCGCGCCGTTTCTGCCTTCCCCCTGAGGTAGTCATTCGATCCTCCCCTTTCGCATCGCCGGAATAGTCTGCGAGGAGACCGGTGGCGGAAAAAGAAAATACAGCAACCAGTATGGATATGGACCGAGAAGTCATCCGTTGTCAAGTATGCGGGTTGGTGCAGTACCGCACGCGGACGGGGAATTGCCGTCGCTGCCTGCGTTTACTGCCCCCAAAGGTGACGTTTGTCATTCCGACGCCGTCGCCGCAAGACTTGCCTGGGGATGACCGGCAATTGTTTGAGAACTGGCCGAACCGAGAGACGGTGGAAAACATCGGCCAGCGCATACGGCAGTTGCGAGAATCGCGCGGTATGACGCAGAGCCAGCTACAGGCCCGCTCGCGCGTGTCGCGCTCGTATTTGTCGCGTATCGAAAGCGGACAGATGACTCCCAGCCTTGGCACGCTCGAAAAGATTGCTGAAGCACTTGGAGTCGGACTGAATCGCTTCTTCGTTCCCGAGACAAACGGCGAAACGGTACTCGAGGATCCTTTCATTCAAGGTCTTCGTCCGTTCTTGCGGCAGCTGGATTGGACGCAGTGGCAGGGCATTCTGAAGAGGCTGCAGGCGATCAGCGAGCACGTCAGCACCAATCATATGGTGCGCCCGATGCCGCCGCAGACTTCCGACCGAATGCCGACCGGTGTGCCTCGCCGCACGGCGCAAGGCGGGCATATCGCTTCTGCACTTCATCGCTAGAGCGGCCGCAGCGGGCTGCCGCGATAGCGCGAAAACAGAATCGGCCGGGCGCGCATCAGATCCGCGCCCGGCCGTTGTATTTCCCCTCGAATTCTCTCCCTTTAGTTGACGCGAACCCTTACGTCGGAACCACGCTCCATGTGCACGGAATCGATGAACCGGATCTGCCTCTGGTCGAGTGTCATGACTAGAGAAGAGGTTCGCGTGCCGTCGCCGAAGAATCGCACGCCGCGCAGCAGGCTGCCGTCGGTGACGCCCGTGCAAGCGAAAATAATCTTCTTGCCCGGAGCGAGGTCGGCAGTGTCGTAAATTTTCTTGGCGTCCTTCACGCCCATGGCCGCCAGGCGTGTTTCATGCTCGGGGTTGTTCACCACGAGCCGGGCGATGATTTGGCCGTTCAAGCAGCGCAGAGCCGCTGCGGTCAGAACTCCTTCGGGCGCGCCGCCCGTGCCCATCACCACGTGAACACCGGAACCCATGAGTGCGGTGCTGATGCCGGCCGAGAGATCCCCGTCCGAGATCAGCCGGATTCGCGCGCCCGTCTTGCGGATATCGCGAATGATCTTTTCGTGGCGAGGGCGATCCAGGACCATCACGACCAAGTCTTCCACGTCGCGCTCGAGTCGCTTGGCTACCAGCCGAAGATTGTGTTCGACCGGCGCGTCGAGCTCGACTGCGCCGCGGCAGCTCGGGCCAACGATGATCTTTTCCATATACAGATCGGGCGCATGTAGCAGCCCATCGGATTCGCTCGCCGCCAGCACGGTGATGGAGTTCGGCGCGCCTGTGGCGCACAGATTTGTTCCCTCGAGCGGATCGACGGCGATATCGACCGACGGAAAGCCGGGATTTTTCACCTTATTTCCCGCCCCGACCTTCTCGCCGATGTAAAGCATGGGCGCCTCATCGCGCTCGCCTTCGCCGATCACGATGGTGCCGTTCATGTTGACGGTTTCCATCTCGGAGCGCATCGATTCGACGGCCGCCTGGTCAGCCTTGTGACCGTCGCCCAGGCCCATTGTGCGGGCCGATGCAATCGCCGCCGATTCCACCACGCGCAGAAACTCCAGACTCAAAGCACGTTCCATACATCCCCCTGAGAGTGAGCTTGAACTTGAGGCAAGACCCGCGCCTGTTTGTTAATGATAGTCCAAACGCCCAGCCGCAGCGCCCATTTTCCGATCGCCTTGTGCCGGGGTTTAGATGAAGGCCGAAATGCCGGTGATACGTTCGCCAATCACAAGCTTGTGGATATCGTGGGTGCCTTCGTAGGTGTAGACGGATTCAAGATTGTTCATGTGCCGCATGATCACGTAGTCGTCCACGATACCATTCGCACCCAGGATTTCCCGCGCCAAGCGGGCGGTTTCACGTGCCATCCAGACGTTGTTCATTTTGAGCATGGAGATGTGCGATGGATGCACCCGGCCCTGGTCTTTCAGCCGCCCCACTTGCAGAGCCAGAAACTGCGCCTTGGTGATCTCGGTGATCATCCAGACCAGCTTTTCCTGAACCAGTTGGTGCGATGCGATGGGCCTGTCGTTGAATTGTTTTCGCTGCTTCGCGTAGCCGAGGGCCGTGTCGTAACAAGCCATCGCCGCGCCAATCGCGCCCCAGCCGATCCCGTACCGGGCCTGATCGAGGCACGAGAGCGGGCCGCGCAGCCCCTCGACGCCGGGCAGCACATTCGCGGCCGGGATTCTGCAATCGGTCATCGCCAGACCGCTGGTGACGGACGCGCGCAGCGACTGCTTGCCGTGGATCGCCCAGGCTTTGAATCCCGGCGTTCCTTTCTCGACCAGGAAACCGCGAATTTTCTCATCCTCGCCCTTCGCCCAGACCACTGCGACGTCGGCGACCGACCCGTTGGTGATCCACATTTTTTCGCCGTTCAGGACGTAGCCATCGCCGGTCTTCACCGCACGCGTTAGCATCCCGCCGGGATTGGAGCCGAACTGCGGCTCTGTCAGCCCGAAGCAGCCAATCGCTTGGCCCTCGTGCAGCGCCGGGAGCCACTTGTCCTTCTGCGCGTCCGATCCGAACGCATAAATCGGATACATCACCAGCGCCGACTGCACCGAGGCAAAGCTGCGCAGACCGGAATCG
>Ga0210388_10002493_pt1 | contig 14314 bp, 10 predicted proteins | sample IncBWC19OmetaG_FD_155485 | JGI IMG/M metagenome (GOLD analysis project Ga0210388, IMG submission 155485) | Forest soil microbial communities from Barre Woods Harvard Forest LTER site, Petersham, Massachusetts, United States - Inc-BW-C-19-O ...
ACTCCGCATAGCAAAATAACGCTGCACAAAAGCGGGACAAGGCCGAGACAAAGGCCGGACAAGTCCTGGACAAAAGCCGGACAGACAACCCGCAACGCGGGCCGCCCGAACTAAGCCGCCAGGCTTAGGGATGGTGTCTTTCTCTAATTTCAATTTGCAGATGTTGCAAATTGTTGCACTTTGTTAACAAACTGATGCACCGGCTCCCGCGAACCCAAAACTGATGCACTTTGTTAACAAACTGTTGCAATCTGTTGCAGAACCGAAAAAAGCGGAGGAGGAGGATGACTGAACAGAAAAAGCGCAAGGACCACTCTATGGAATCGCCAGACGCTCCGCGGTCTTGCTGCCGGGAAGAAACAAAGCCGCATAGTAGCGACCTCCAGTAGGCGGGAAATGGAGGCAAAGGACGAGGCCAATGCCGACCGCTGCCCCTGCGGAAAAAGTGCGAAAGAAGAATGAGACAGTCGAAATATCCGCCGCACCGATCAGCAGCGGAGATGGCCGCTAACGGACAGCATGAGGCTGAGTTGCACGCCTCACCTCAATCCGGACGACGATCTCACCAAACTCCGGAGGCGTTTGAATTAGTCCGCGCGCTCATCTACTCGCTCCGATCAAGCTGCCCGAAATCGCCGAAAGGACGCCTTGAGTTGGCGGGTACTCCGGCGTAAAAGTTCGAAATGCGTCCAGTGTGAGGAGCCAAAACTCTTCCTTCCACTAGTTTGAATGGTGTTCATTGACTGCTCAACGCGTCGCGGCAGTCCGATTGTTTCGAATAACTTCCGTCCCTGTACGTCTCTCCGTTTTCAGCGCTCCAGCATCGGGCGGCCAACTGTGCCCAAGTTCCATATCATATTCCAACGGTAAAGACGCAGTTATGTGCTTTGAATCTCAGCAGCCAATCAACTACCATCGATCGCCATAGGGCGGCGATCAAAGGACTAAGGAGGGCAGGTTCATTCGCCGGTGAGCCGGATGGTGAGCATGGTAATGTCGTCGGATTGCGGGGCGCCAGCGGTGAAGTCCAGGACTTCGTGGGCAACTCGATCCACAATGGCGCGGCACGACAAAGAATTGGTGCCGCGCAGGATGGCAGCCAGCCGCTCGTCGGTGAAGTCATCGAGCGCCACGTTGGTGGCCTCGGGAACGCCGTCAGTATAAAGAAAAAGCGCATCGCCTAGCCCGAGTTGGACCAAACCGCCCTCATATGGCTTGTGCTCAAAGAGGCCAAGCGGCAGGCCGCCCACGGAGTCAAGAGGCTCCACCGCGCCCGACGCGCGAAGCAGGTGGGGCGGATTGTGGCCGGCGTTGGAATAGCGCAGCTCGCCGGTGCGGATGCTGATTAGGCCATAAAAGCAGGTGGCGAACATCGAGGAGACCCTTTCGCGAACCAGAACGCGATTCACTTCCTGCAGGCAGGCCTCGGGCGCCAGACCTTCCAGAGCGGTGGTCTTGATCTGCGTGCGGGTGACCGCCATATAGAGAGCCGCGGGGATGCCTTTGCCGGAAACGTCGCCAATCACCACGCCTAGATGGTCGTCATCAATCAAGAAGAAGTCGAAAAAATCACCGCCCACGGCCTTGGCCGAGGTCATTTGGGCGTGGATGTCGAAGTCAGAACGCTCGGGGAAGGGTGGAAAGGTGCGTGGAACCAGGGAGTGCTGAATGGTGCGGGCGGTGTCCAGCTCTTTCTGGATCGCCGCGAGCTGCTCTCGGTCGCGAACAGCGTCCACCATTTCCGAACACAGCATCGAGTTTTCAATCGCGGCAGCGGTTTGGAGCGCGATGGTGTTGAGTAGCTTGAGATCCGTGCTGGAATAGAGAGCCCCGCTAGTGTTGGCGAGCGCGATCACTCCGACCGTGCGTTGCTTGGCGCGCAGGGGAGCGCAAATCAGCGAGCGAAGCGAGGGTTCGGCTTTGAGAGCGCGAGGATCTGATGCACAATCGTTCACGATTTCCGCGATGCCGCGATGGAAAATGGACGCAGCGAATCGGGATGAAGCCGATAGGTCCGGGACATCGGCGCCGAAGGAGACCACTGAGCGGAGCGGGTCGCCGGGATTTTCCATCACCAGGATGCCGCCGTGCGAGGCGGCGATGAGGCGGCGGGCTTGATCGAGCGCGGACTGGCTGACGGAGGAAAGATCCAGCAAAGCGGTGAGCTGTTCGGAAAGCTGCTCGATCAAGTGGACTTCCCGGTAAAGGTGCAGCACCTCCGTGGAAAGAGCCCGGCGTTCGGATTCTTTGGCGGCGAGGTGAGTGAGAAGCGAGGCGACTGCGCCGGCAGCCGCGGGCGGCCCGGTCACCCAGCCGAGCGTGCGGTCGTCGAGCGAAATCGGTGCGCGGCAAGGCCCAGCCGAGAGAACTCCGAGCAGGGCCTGGCCCTCGGCATCCTCAATACCGACACCCCCGCCCAAGGCTTCGATGAGGGCTGCAATTGAAGACCAAGGCCCGGCCTTGGGATGGAGAAGCGTTTTGAGGGTCGCTATTGCCACGGGTCTTCTAGAGGCCTAATACAGCGCGCGCTTTGGCCACTAGCGCATCAGGGTCAAATGGTTTCGTCATGTAGAGATCCGCGCCTACCTCCTGGCCGCGCTGGCGGTCAAACTCCTGGCCCTTGGCAGTAAGCAGGATGATGTGGATGTGGCCGAAGCCCATTTCATTTTTGACGGCGTGGCAAACGTCGAAGCCGTTTTTCTTGGGCATCATGACATCCAGGAACACCAGATTGGGCTGCTCATCGCGGATGGTTTGGAGAGCCTCGTCTCCATTTGCGGCCGTGAGAATTTCGACCCCTTCATCTTCGAGTTCTTCGAGTGTCTGCTGGATCAACATCCGCAAATGAGGTTCGTCGTCAACTATCAGGATCTTCATACTGTTCATTGATAAATGAGGAACAAAACGTTTTCCAGGCCTTTTTCGAACCGCAGCGAGCGGACACCCTGGTTGCTCGAAAGCAGCGAATTCAAAATGATAATGTCGGGTTTGGAAGAAACGGCTTTGGAGACCAATTCGGCCCCATTCGATTCCACCACCTGGTAGCCGCGAGTCTGCAGAACATCGGAGAGGGTGCGAATGGTGGAGGCGTCCTCATCCACCACCATGACTTTCTTCTTCGACTTGCCCTGGTCCAACAGCGCCCCGACTTCGCGGAAGAGCGAAGCCGTATCGATGGGCTTGGTGAGATAGCGGTCCACACCGAGGCGGAAGCCGCGTTCCTTGTCCTGGACGATGGAGAGGATGATGATGGGGATGTCCATGGTCACGGGGTCGTTCTTGAGCACGGCCGCAACATCGAAGCCGTTCATCTCCGGCATCATCACATCGAGGATAACCAGACCGGGAGCTTCCTCGCGGATCAGGGCGAGGGCCTGGCGTCCGTTTTCAGCGAGCCGCACGGTGTAGCCTGCTTCAAGGAATTCCTGGTGCAGCAGCGATCGGATGTTGGGATCGTCATCCACCACCAGGATGGACTTACCCCGCGGCTGATGGCTGTCCACCTTTTCGCGCAGCTGGCGAACCAGCGATTCGATATCGATGGTGCGCGGGGAAGGCGCCGCACCGGTTTTAACGGGGAGGGAGAAGGAAAATGTGCTGCCCTTGCCCGGTTCGCTTTCCACCCAGATGCGGCCCCCATGGTGTTCCACGATCTCTTTGCAGATGGGCAGACCCAGGCCGGTGCCCTTAGGTTTGTCCGTGAGTGTGTCGCCGACCTGTTTGAACTTCTCAAAGACTTTGGGTTGATCGGTAGGAGCGATGCCAATGCCGGAGTCTGCAATGCTGACCACAATATCGCCGTCGCGGGCGCCGGCGGAGCAAGTGATGGTGCCGGAGTCCGTAAATTTCACCGCGTTTGATATGAGGTTGATTACCACCTGAATCAGGCGGTCGCTATCGCCGTTGATCTGGGGTAGGCCGGGTTCGATATTCCGCACCAGCATAAGTTTCTTGGCCTCGAACAGCGACGACGTAGCCGAAACCGCCCGCTCGATCACATCGGAGACCGAAAGCGATTCCATGTTCCAGGTGAACTTGCCGGCTTCGATCTTGGCCAGATCAAGCACATCGTCGATCAGTTTCGTGAGGCGTTCGCCTTCACTCACCACCACATTCAGGTTGTCGATGACTTGCCGCTTGGTTTGTTGGATTTTGCGGTCCTCTTCGGGAATCAAGGGAAAGAGGCGTTCTTCCAGCCGGCGGCGGATGATCTTGGCGAAGCCCAGCACCGAAGTAAGCGGCGTACGAAGCTCATGGCTGACAGTGGAAAGAAAGGAGCTCTTGGCGGCGTCCGCATCCTCGGCGGCGGCTCGAGCCTGGCGGGCATCTTCGAAGAGTTTCGCGTTATGAATAGCGACGCCGACAGCGGAGGCGATAGTCGCTAGCAGGCGTTGGTCGGCTTCCGTAAAACGGCCTTCCTGATCGGTGGTTTGGACGCTGATGACGCCGATCATTTCGCCGCCGGCGGGAATAGGTACTCCGAGGTAAGATGCGGCTTGGCGTCCAATCGGCTGGATACCTAACTTGGCGCGGCTGCGATCGAAGTCTTCGTTAATAAGCAGTGGCTGGCCGGTGCGGATGATCTGAGAAGTCAGCCCTTCCCCGTAGGGCCGCGACTCGCTGTCCTCCCCGAAGGTGTAAGGGAAGTGCAGCATCATGCTCGCGCGATCCAGCAAGGAAACATAGGCGATAGACGCATGAAAAACATCCCGAACCTGATCGCCCACAAACTCGATGAGCCGGCCCATGTCGAGATGTGTGGAGAGCGCCTGGGTGATGCGGTTGATGGTGGCCAGCTCAGCCGCGCGATCCCGTATTTCATGCTCGCGTTCGTTGATGAGGCGATATGCTCCGGCGTTGTCCAGAGCGATGGTGGTATAAGCCGCCAGGTTCTCGAGCAGAGTGACGTGCTGTTCAGTGTATGCATTCTTGCGGAAGCTCTGGACACTGAGCACGCCTAAAACGCGGTCCTGCGCGATGAGCGGCAAGTAGATCATCGAAATCGGCGGCTGCGCGGCGGTGCCGTCGGCCAGCAGGCCTTTGTCGTGCCGGTAGGAAGGAACGTACTTTTGAGACTCGGTGGCGACGTCGTTGATCAAAACCGGCTTGCGGTTATCGATGCACCATACCGCGAATTGATTCTTGTCGTTGGCGTCGCGCGTGTATGGCGCGTAGCGTTGACCCCGCTCGATGGCCAGGCTGTATTCGATCGCGTGCTTTTCGGGCCGATACAGCCCCACCCCAAAAATGGTCGCGTCAACCAGCTGGTTAACGCGCTCGTAGAGCTTGAACAGGATGGTATCAAGATCCAGCGATGCCGTTACTTCCTTGCCGATGTCGCTCAATAGCTCAACGTTCTCGTACGCTTGCTGGAGATTGTCCTTCTGCGAGGCGATTTCTCCCGCTTGAGCGCGAATTTCCTGCGTGCGTTCAGCGACCGTAGCCTCCAGTGCCTTAGCTTGAGCTTCCAGAGCCTCCGTTTCGCGGCGGGCCTTTTCCCGCTCGTGATTGACGACACGCTGGCGCGCCACCGCGACCCCCAGCAGCAGCATCAGACCGTACATGGAATAGGCAAGTGTGGTCCGGTACCAGGGCGCAAGAATGGTGAAGCCGTAGATGCCTTCTTCGCCAGTGCGTCCTTCCAGGTTGCGTGCGCGGACATGGAATCGATACGAACCTGGGCCGAGGCTGCTGTAGTTGGCTTCCGTTTGCTTGCCCCAGGCAGACCAGTCCTTGTCGGCGCCCTCCAGGAAGTATTGATAGGTGGTGTCGGCCTCGTCGCCATAAGTAGGCGCGGCGAATTCAAAACGAAGCGAATTGCGGCCGTGCGGGAGATTCGGCGTGGAAGCTCCGCTGCTCTCAGCGCCTCCGAAAATGCTTTCGGCGCCGGAACTGACCTGGCGAACCAGAGTCGGGAAGGATTGCATCCCCGAGGGTCTCACCCGCGGATCGAAACGGGTAACTCCATCTCCACCTACGATCCAATAACCGTCCGGTTGGGATCGCACCTGTTGCATATCGAACCGGGACAATCGGCGAAATGAATCCTCGTCGAGCGCATAGGATCCATCGGGTTGATGCCGGAAGAGGCCCTGGCGCTGACCACTGGGGGAGAGGTTGAAGGCCCAAACATCGCCATTGTCCAATGGGAACAATTGGGCACTGGCATCCGGATCTTTCAGAGGAAGCAAAAAGCGGTCGTCCACAACCAATCTCCGCGCAGCGCCATCCCAGCGGAGCATATGCTTGATTGGGTTGGGAGAAACGAAAACCTGTCCGGCCACCAATGCCAGCGACATGTCACCGTCTAACAGGCCGTCTTTGCTGGTTAGAAACTCCGCTTTTGAATCACGCATTCCGGTTGACGGGACTCTCATGCGTAGCACTCTGCGGTCGGTGGTGGCGGCCCAAAGGGTCCCGTCGGGCTCCTCGGCCAGAAATTGAACGCCGCTGGCGAAATTGGGAAGCCGGCCTTCGTCGATCCATTTTCCACCTTCCCAGCGAATAGAGGAAAGACCCGAATTGCGTCCTTCAAAAACGCGGCTTGGTACACTCCTCGATTGCAGCATCGTGTAGAGTGACTCGGTGTTGCCCTGCAGTCCGGGTATGGCCGGAGAGACCTTCTCACCATCGATTTTCATGATGCCGGATGAGGTTGCGACCAGCAGCTGATCGGCATTCGTCCCCGCTGGATCATGAAACTCAAAAAGCGCGAAGGCTTGCGCCACGGAGGCGGCCATCGGCTGCAGCGACAAGCCGGACTTTGCGTCCGGAGCCAGGCGGTAGAGCGCATTTCCGCCAGCCCCGTTGGACACGTACAGGGATCCGTGAAATCGAATCACATCGCCGGCGGGATCGCGTGAAAAGATAGTGATCGGGGAGTTGGTCTCGACGCGCGCCACTCCGTCACCAAGTCCAAGCCATAGCGCTCCCTCGCGATCCGGGTACGCGGAAATCACGCCCTCAGCTCGGAGACCGTTATCCTTGCTGATAATCCGGCGCAGGCGGCCGTCACGGTTGATAATCACCAGGCCTCCACGGATGGTGGTGACGCCGAAACTCCCATCTGGAAGCCATGTGGACGTGTACACATCGCTCTTTTTGAGATAGTCGTCGGCTTCGGTTGGAAACGGCGTTACTTTCTCGCCATCATAGAGCGTCAGCAACTCGCCCCGGGCGGAGACCAGCATGCGCCGCTCATCGTAGGGATGCAGAAATAGCTTGGTAGAATTCTTGTAGGCGCTGCCGGCCAGGGGCCGCAGTTCATCGCCCACAATTTCCTCCAAGCCAATCCCCTCTTCCGATGTGTAGATCCGGCCACGAACTTCTGAAAGAGCTTGAAAGCGGCTAGTGGCGGTCCAGACTTGCATGCGTTTGCCATCCCAGCGGAAAATGCGTTGAAGGGACCGAAAGAAGTTGCCCTGCGGTGTGATCAGAACCTGCCAGAGGTCGGTGAAATTGCGGTCCTTTGGCGGGATCTTGTCGAGCAGCGAGACGAAGTGTAGATTCCCGTTCGGATCAGCATCGAGCGAACCGAAGTTGGCGTAGGCGCCGATCCAGATTTTACCGGCGCCGTCCACCGCGCTGGAGCGCACTACGCTGGAGGGCACCGATATCCTTCGCCAGGTGACGCCATCGTACTCAAGAACCACTTTTTGGATGCCAAAGTACAGGACCCCGCGGCGGTCCTGGACTATCGTCCAAACCTGGCTTCCGCCACTGGTTGCACGAATCGCGTAGTTGTGCAGTACCGGCATTCCCACTTCGCCCTGTGGTTGAGCGGGGCAGAGCGCGGGCAGGCAAAGTCCAGCGAGCAATGCAAGCGCCAGGCGCTGGAGTTTCGATCCAGACATTTGGGTTAATTTGATTATTAGACTCTACCACGTCAGCACAATCACCGCCGGCCGGGAACTACCCAAGCCGCAGTACGAAGTCACCTTGCTGTTTCTCGACTAGGTGGGCCGCCGCCGTGGGGAAGTAACGCGACCTCCTGAACCGTTTCGTCTAACACAGTCTCCAACGCCCGGGTCTCAAGAGGCGCATGCCAGCTTCATGGCAGAGTGCCATGGCTCCGGCGCATGATGATGAGTAGCATTTCCTACAATGCTCGATAATTACTTCAAATTGAAGGGCGTTGCCGACTGCCAAGTTTGGTTCCTGACGTGTTTCTTCAATAACGGCTTTCCAAGTGAAAAGCCTGAAAGGAGCAACAGCACAACGTTTCACAAACCGGGCCGTAGCACTGGTGTCAGCAGCGTCCCTGAATCGCTGACCGCCTTCGCGCAGGAGCATTACACCCAATTTGAAAGCGAGGCTAGCGTTCAGGCACTCGGCACCTTCGTTACGCAGACGACCCAGAACGGGATTGACGACAGCGCCACCGACAGTAGCAGCGTTCTGGCGACATATCGCTACTACTTCAAACGTCACAACGGCGTCGAAGTCAATTACACGTGGACCTCGAATACGGAAAGCTGCAACGCATTTCGGTTTTACGGCGGGGGGAGCGATGTCAACCTACCGATCACCTGTTCGTTCGGGCCGAGTACCACGGATTGGTTTGCAACTCGCCGAAATATGATCTCGCTGGCTTGAGTGGATTCGATCGAGTGACGCATCGCGCCGAACCTGGCTAGCCCTCAATATTCCCGGAGCTTTACAGGAGGCCCCATGACAGCAACACACTATACAGCGCGCACGATAAACAACTCGAATTCGGCGCCTTTTGTGGAACTACATCAATCCCTGGCCAGCCGTGCAGCCGGAATCTCATCATTCGTGGATCAACTCATGCTCTTCATCAAGCTCTTCATACGCAAAGTAGGAGGCGCCAACAAGAATGAAGACGAAATTGAAACCGCCGTGCACGAGGCTGTCGTCAACGCCATAGTCCACGGCAATCGCGAAAATCCCGAGAAACGGGTTTATATCATCTGCCGTTGCAGCATGAATGGGGAGGTAGTGATTTCCGTACGTGACGAAGGAGCAGGCTTTGATTACCGGGCAGTCCCCGATCCAACCGGAGCCCAGAGATTGCTTCTCATTCACGGACGCGGCCTGCACATCATGAAGGCGCTAATGGACGAGGTTTGGTTCGAAGAGAACGGCACTGTGGTTCTAATGCGAAAACGAATTGAAAACCTGAGTTCCTCACGTGAGGCAGCATGGGCGCGTTCTTAACTCATTCGCTTAATGCCAGCGTCAAGATCGGCCTGTTCTCCGTTTTGCCGCTACTCGCCTTGACGAACGCCTTCGCCGAGCATGTTCCAGCACGGGACAACACGGTCGTGTCCTGTCCGCCGGCGGCGCTGGCACTTGAGCGGTTCACAGCCAACCAGCAGCTTAATAGCCGAACGCCTGTGGAGATTATCGAGATTGAGGCTTCTTTGCCCAAGCTGAATCAAAACGGCCGACTGCGCGCAATTCGCCGCGCCTTATCCGCGCACCGTCCGGAATATCAGATCCTCGAGGTCTCCGGTGATTCGATGGTGAAGCATCAATTGATCGTCCGCTATCTTCATGCGGATGAGCGAGCGGCCGAACTCGACAATGCGTACACCGCGATCACGTCACCGAACTACAAGTTCCATTACATGGGCCCGGTTCAGCTCGGTAAGGACGTGGTGTATGCGTTTCGAATAATTCCGCACAAGAAGCGCCAGGGACTCATCAACGGCGTACTCTGGATTGACAGCGACACGGGCATAGCCGTTCGTCTATCCGGGTACTTAGTCAAGAACCCTTCCATATTTGTCAGGCGTGTCAATCTCACTCGAGAGAATCATATCCACGACGGCATCGTTGACGCGCGGATTACCCATCTTCTTATTGATACCCGTTTAGTGGGAACCGCCCGGCTGGTAGTTGTTGAGCGCCCGAGTGCAGTTCTTGGAACTGGGCCAGCAATCCCATAATTCAGTGTTGTGCCAATGCAACGGGGAGGCTCAGGTCGGAGTTCTTATCGCAGCCTCAAACGGCCACGTAGCCATAGCGCAGATTCGTCCGACTTGGCCCCGACTGCAAGTATTCTTCTTTCAGTGCTGCGAAGCGATCCATTTTCGACCAGCGAGCGGGAGCCTTGTAATCGTAAAGGCGCGAGGAATTTCCGCTAAAGATTGCCGTCTTGACTGGGCCATCAGCCGGGCCAAGAGGTTTGAATCCGAATCGCTTCTGCATTTCTTCCGGTATTTCGAGCCGCCTCAAACCCTCGATTTGCCACTGCGGTGAACCGGTCCACAGAGCATCCGTCCCCCAGACCACGTGATCGGCTCCCAGACCCTGTATGAGACAACCCACCAGGTAGGCTGCCAATTTCGGCTGAGCCACCGTGCTCGCAGCGAAGAGCTGGCCCAGATCGCCATACACGTTGGTGATGCCATGCTTCCCCGGAATTTCCGCCAAATCTGTTACCCATTCATTTCGTCCGCTTTTCTCCACCATCGCCCAAGCTTCCGCGGCATCCGAGCCACCGCCTCCCACATTGCGATAGCCGGAGTGGTAGATGACGAAATTAAGCTGCGGCCAATCCTTGGCGGCCTTGGCGACGTCACTAACGTCCGCATAAGGGCGAAGGCTGGGAAACACTTTGTCCAGCGAGGGCGGAAAGAGGCCTTTATGGACGCAAACGTTCCTGATGCCCGCCTTCTGCATCTTCTCGTAGCCGAGATAGGCGACTTTCTCGTCGTCCATACGCCAAGGGTAACGGGCGGTCTCTTTGTGCGTGTTGTCGCCGATGGTATAACCTTTCACGGAGTCGGGTTTGAGAGCGAGTGCGCGATCGAGATTGTCGAGCCATCCGGGCCGGCCAGGCGTAAAAATGGCGTGGCATAACAAGCGCTTGGAGCCGGCAGCTGTGTTTACTTTGGCGCGGGCCGCCGCCATCATCTCATTCGTTAAGAACCAGTCGCGAGGTATATCGGACGGCGCGCTCGAGATCAGCGCCACTTTGGTGTCGCTGTCCAGGAAGATTTCCTTGTAGTAATTGTTGTACTTCAAATCTTCGATAGTTTGCTTCTTGCCCTTCAGTGCAGGATTCCATCCCGCGTCGCCTACGGCCTGCCGCATTTTCACAAAGCCCGTGAGCCGTGTGTCGTCGCGCAGAAAGTGCGTGTGGCCGTCGAAGATAAACTGGTCTTGAAGCGATGTGGCCCGCTCATCGGCCATTTCCGGTGTGGCAGCTTCGGCGGATGTCACGTCGAAGAGCCTGCCGTAGACCTGGTTCATGGCAAGAAATGCAGCGGCCATGCCGGCTGGCGTGGTAAAAAATGACCTTCGGCTCATCCCCTGCTTGCGCGCCAGCTCGGTTCCCAATTCCTTCAGCCGCGCTTCCACCTCGCGCTGTGGTTTGTTCTGAGGCGCGGGAAAGAACTCGTCGCTCGAAACAATCTGCGTGGGAATCGGTGAGGCGAAGGACGACGTCTCCGCCGGTTCCAACGCCCGCAATTCTTCCGGGCTCAGAAAACCGCTCATCGATCTGCTCCTTGGCCGAGGACTAACAGCCTGAAGGTCCCAGGCGCCATCGACGGCGGCTGGTGGGGTTCCTTGGGTTGTGGGCCAAGGTCAGCCGTGACGGTGTAGATGCGGTGCAATTTTTCATCGAGTTCCATAGTGCGAGCTCCTCGTTCCGTCTGGACGTTGTCGATCACGGAGTATTTGTCTGGAGAATCTTCATGAATCACCGTCAATGTGCCGTCGCCGTTCGAGCTGAAGAGCAGTTGGTTGCCTGCATCGAACCGAGCCGCATCCACACCTTCGCCAATTGCTGGGCTTGCCACCACTTTGCCCGTGTCGGCGTCCATCACCACCATCATCCTGTTGTGGCACCCGATGAAGAGCCGCCTGTGCCCGAGGTCTATGGCGATAGCCGATGGGCCTTCCCCCGGAGCAAGGGGCCAGCGATTCAGGATCTTGAGGGTTTTCGAATCGATCTCGACCACTTCGTTCTTGTCCTCAAGATTATTGTAGATGTGTCCTTGGCGGTCTGCCACAGCGAACTCAGGGCTGCCGCCAAGATCGATACTGCCAACCCCACTCCCCGTAGCAGCGTCGATGGCGGTGGCTGTTCCGTCGTGTCCACTGAAGGCGAAGACGCGCTTTGAGGCAGGATCATAGATCACGGCATCCGGATTCTGGCCTGTCTTGGCGCTCCCAAGTTTCTGCAAAGTTTTCAGATCGAAGATCGTTACCCGATTGGCTTCGTCCTCACTGATGAACCCGCGACCGAACTCACGCGCGATGGCAATGCCGTGCACTCCTTCAATCCCTGGAATGTCACCCACAACATGGTAGCTGTCGGCATCAACCACCATCACATGCGTCCAGCGGGTAATATAGAGCCGCCTAGCGCCAGCATCCATTGCCAGATAGTCCCAAAACCCCTCGCCACCAAGCGTCACCTTTGCCAGGGGATGATAGCCAGATGCAGTGGCGGCCACGGCTAGAACAGCGAATCCGATAAAAACCGCCAGAGCTAACAAATGTGTGTGTACGTTATCCTTCATCGACAATCCCTCCCTCTTTAGACTCGCCCACGTTCGGCATGCCTTCTAACCTTTCGTCGCCAAGGGGTAAATTTCCGGCGCAGGATGCGCAGGCCGTGGCTTGTGGATCACCGTGACGGTAGGTGGTGGGTTCGACTCTGCAGATACAATTCCTCCATCGGAGTCAGCGAGTTCATGCAATCGATTTTCTTGCCGTTCCGCAACTGGCCGGAGACTCGGTTTGCGATCGCCTCATCTCCTCCATGACAAATCGCATGCCCCAGTTCGTGGCGTACGGCAATGGTAAGAAGTTGGTCGATGGGCACACGAAAGTCTTTCACCAGCTCATTGGTTCGAACTGAGGTTGGTAAAAAGAGTGCCTCTTCGAGAAATGTTTCGCGTGCCTCGATCTTGGTAAACGCCGGGCTGCGCCTGTCGAGGTGCAGCTTCTGCACCAGTTGCTGCCAATCTTCGGATCCCACCACCATCCAGCCCCAATGCCTCGGCAGGTCCGCGGAATAGCGCATCAACTCCGCTTTTATTTTGGCGATGTCCTGAAGGCATTCACGGCGGCCCAATCCCGCATCGCAGAAGAATTGCTGGGTTGCGAGAGTATTTATGGGTGCTGACTGCGAGGCGGCGGTTGCCAACGGACACGCCTCGCAGAGAACGACAACAGCCAAGAAGCGGCTGATCGGACAAGCTGCTTTCATACAAGCTTCCCTCCTGAGTGCGGCAACCAGCGATCGCAGGTTGTCCTCTTGCTGGGAGCAGGATAAGTGGGCCAAGCAGATATGCACTAGCTGTTCGTCGCGAATTGCTGCTTTTCCGACGCAGGGAGCGTGGGCGTCAGCGGCTCATCTGATTGAAGAACGATCCACGGAAATTCCGGCTCAGGGTGAGCTCAGCACCATTGGTTAGTTTCACGATGTAATCTCCGTGAAAGAGCGGGTGCAGTCCGCGTACAGCCGCTTTGCGAACCAGAATGGATCGATGTATTCGAAGGAACTCTTTAGGATCGAGCGTGTCTTCTAAACTCGTGATGGTCTGTCTGGTGATATGATCGCCGCCGGCGGTATGAATCACGACATACTTGTTGGCCGCCTCGATCCAAAGAATCTGTTCGACTGGCACAAAAATAATCCCGTTCTCGTCTTTGATGGCCAGCCGCGAGAGCCAGGGATTCGCCGCTGCCTGGCCCACGGAAAGATTTTCTCGCGTGCCTAAACGCCGCATGGCGCGTTCCAGCGAAATCGACAGCCGTTCTTTATCGAAGGGCTTCGAAAGATAATCGACCGCCTCTACTTCAAAAGCTTTCACTGCGAATTCACTGTAGCCTGTAACAAAGATAAAGGCCGGCCTCTTTTCGATCTCCACCTGTTCGATCATCTCGAAGCCGCCAAGGCCGGGCATCTGAATGTCTAGAAATGCAATATCCGGCGACAGCTTCCGGATCAGGTCGACGCCTTCCACGCCACTCTCGGCTTCGCCAGCGATAACGACGTCCTTTTCTCCGCTAAGCAGCTCGCGCAAGTAGCGTCGCGCATGCGGCTCGTCATCAATGATTAGAGCGTGCATGGGCGGCTGGGAAAATGGCATACAGCTCCTGTGGATCCACTATTTCATTTCCAGCTTTCTTATACAGGCCAGCTTTCTTGTATGGGATGGAGATGTCAACTTGCACCCCGCCCTGCGGCCGGTCCGTGTATTGGAAGCTGAATTCGTCTTTGTAGTGCAAACGGAGCCGGTCATTCGTGTTCGTAAGACCCACTCCGAACCGCGGCGGCCCCGATGACTCAGACCGCACAGTTCCGTCGTTGTGGAGAGCGAGGTGC
>Ga0210388_10002494_pt1 | contig 14311 bp, 10 predicted proteins | sample IncBWC19OmetaG_FD_155485 | JGI IMG/M metagenome (GOLD analysis project Ga0210388, IMG submission 155485) | Forest soil microbial communities from Barre Woods Harvard Forest LTER site, Petersham, Massachusetts, United States - Inc-BW-C-19-O ...
GTCAATCCGCCGGGATACCGCCGTTGGCCGGAACTCGTACTACCGATGCTGGATAACAGCATCGCGGCTGCAACAACGTTGGGTGCCACCCTCGTGTTGCCGGGGACGATCTATAATTTCGGCCCTGATGCGTTTCCGGTGCTCACTGAGGACTCACCGCAGCACCCTGCCACGCGCAAAGGCGCCATTCGAGTCGAGATGGAGAGGCGGCTCTTTGCGGCGAGCAGAAGCGGGGCCCGTGTCCTCATTGTGCGCGCCGGCGATTTCTTCGGCCCTATGGCAGGAAATAGTTGGTTTTCGCAGGGCCTCATCAAACCGGGCAAGTCAGTGAAGACGGTAAGCGATCCCGGCGGGCAGGGTGTTGGCCACCAGTGGTCCTACGTGCCTGACGTCGCGCGCACCATGGTAGAGCTTCTTGCGCGCCGCGATTCGCTCGAGTCGTTTGCGACCTTCCACATCGCCGGTCATTGGGATGCGGACGGCTCGCAGATGTCCGAATCGATCCGGCGCGTGGTGGAACGCAGGAGCGGTCAGGCGCCGCGGGTCACAGCCTTCCCTTGGTGGCTGATATCGCTGGCTTCACCCTTCGTAACAACGTTTCGCGAGATGCGCGAGATGCGCTATCTGTGGCGTACCCCCATTCGCCTGGACAACTCTCGTTTGATCACGGTGTTGGGGAAAGAGCCGCACACACCGCTGGATGAGGCGGTGGAGGCAACGCTGATCGGCCTGGGATCACTGCCTCCGGCCCGCACACCTGCCGGCGCGTCGCCTCACCGCGCGTAGCTGTGGACTGACCAAAATGAAACAACTCCAATCGTGTGCAAGGTGGATCGCCGGCGAACTTCAAAGTCTCGGCGCAATGTTCGATCCCGAGATACTTCAATGGCCGGGAGGATCTGTCATCGCGTTGGCTCTCTTGTGCTGTGCGGCGGTGTCGCTTGCCCTGGGATTTGGGCGAGCGGCACGGGCTCAAATGGCTTAGCCGGATCGCGTCCCGGCAAATTGACATCGTGTTCAGTCTGGTTAATACTTTCCTAGATGGAAAACCGTCACAAGAACCTGGATCGCACCTTCGGCGCGCTGGGTGATCCGACGCGACGCGCTATCTTGGGGAGCCTCGCACGACGCGCCAGTGCGTCTGTAAGCGAATTGGCGGCACCCTTCGCCATCAAACTGCCCGCCGTAATGAAGCATCTAAGCGTCCTCGACGAAGCGGGTCTAATCACCCGCTCGAAATCCGGGCGCGTAGTGACGGTTCGCCTCAGACCGGAATCCATGCGCGAGGCAATGGCATGGTTGCACAGTCAGGAGCGCTTCTGGTCCAAGCGTCTGGACAAGCTTACCGCCTATGCCGAGCGCAAAGAATTGGAAGCCCAGAGCAGGAAGTAGTGACCAGTCTTACTCTTGTACGGCACATCAAGGCTGCGCCGGAAATCGTGTTCGAGGCCGTCACGACGGCAGAGGGCATCGCGCATTGGTGGGGCCCGGACGCGGGCCCCGTGCTTTTGTCGGAATCCGATCCGCGCGTCGGTGGGAAGTATCGCCTGCGCTTCCGCAAGTTGGATTACACCGAACACGAGTGCAGCGGTGAGTTTCTGGTGGTCGACCCGCCGAGACGAGTCGCTTTCACCTGGCGCTGGATAGTGGGCGGCGCCGATCCCGGCGAGTCGCGAGTCGAGATTACATTGCGGGCAATCGGTGATGGCACGGAACTGACGTTTTCCCATTCACTCCTGCAGGACGAGTCGGCCCGCCTTAGCCACGAAGGGGGTTGGACCGGAGCATTGCACAAATTGGGAGCCTATCTCGCGAAGGGCGCGCCCGTTTGATCGCGTGTTCAAACCATCTGGGATTCTGCCGCGTTCGAGACATTTGAGCGAGATGGTTCTGGATTGCCGCTGGTACGCGATGAGGTAGTCGATGGATCGAAGAGCCAAGTGACCGTGCGGGTCCGAATGGATCCGGCGCGTGCACTGCCGCGCAGGTGCGGCACCCGCCAGAAAAGTTTACTTCCACGTCGCACAAGATGGCCTCGCACATGGTGAAGCCTACGCGATCGTCGAGGTGTCTCTGAACCGCTGCTCCAACCGGATTTATACTCCGGCAGAAGAGGGGCAAAGACTTCGATTTGCTCCAGGAGCGCCGTTTTTCCGGACCTTGCCCGTGCTCTGTTAAGACGCTCGAGCATCAGAGGGCGACGCGGCAGGCCGGGACGAGTCGCGAGGAGCAAAAAGAAGGCCAACAATACAGGTATATCGATCGCGATCGTACCCAGCGCGTGATGAGCGAGGGCCATGGCCTGTACAGACGTCAACTGCGCCCTCTCGTAGTAATCCTGCCAGGAGCGCTCGAAACGGAAGCGAAAGCAGCGCCTCAAGATATCCGCATCCCCGACAGCTTTATCCGATACGCAAATTGAAGATCGTTGCTGCCAGCCGAAGACCTCCGGATCCTCGCCTTCCCGTGCATCGAAATCGAAGTAAGCTTCCATGCTGCTGGAAAGTACGTGCAATTCCGTCTCGCCGGCTGCCCAGAACGTTCTCAACAGGCCGCGGCGTCCTTGGGGAGTGGATTGAATGAACACACCCCGCCGGCCCGAGCAGGTCGAGTCAACAGGGTTTTTGAAACCGTAACGTGCCAGCTCGTTCCGCCAAGGACCTTCGGTCCATTCGACCCATACGCGCTCTGCCGGCACGTGCAAAAGGTCGGCACAGGCGAGTGTACTCGCGCCTTTCGAATACGCGAGCGCCGTACACAAACTCGTCAGCTCATCGCTAAGGACATATCGTGTCGCACAACTGTTGATGTCTTTGGCGAACGCGGCCGCATTGTTTAACTGCGTGACCGATCCGTCCTTCGTGTTCTCAACGATGAACGGAGTTCGACATTGCGCGATACGATCAGCCAATCTCATCCCTCAAAATTAGCAGCACCGCAAACCGGCGGAACCACTTTGGGATGACTCGAGCCGCCATCGTGATGAACCCGTCCATTTCCGAGATGGACGTATGGACCTCTACGACGCAGCGCCCCCATAACGCTTCGACAAGGCCGGTAGTGGGATAATACGCAGAATCGAATTGCGAAAGGCGGCGCTCGAATGCAGGCAAGCACCGGAGATTAAGGTTAGGGCGAATGTTCCATGACCTGTCACCTCGGCATACGCCACTGCGGCGGAATTCACCAGCAGTGACCGCCCGATGCGAATAAAGCCAAGCTCCGCCAGCTGCATCGACAGACGCTTGATCGAATCGCGGCTTAGGTATTCCACGTCGCCGGCGCGCAGGGTTACGTAGTTGCCGTCCGCCTCGATGTAGTCGATTGACTTCGGGTCGAGCGGGTACAGTCGCCTTTGTCGCTCACCCACCAAAAACCGTGGACCGTACCCGGGTAACGCGTCATTGAGTCGATTACGGGCGCGAGTCATTGTCCGGTTGAATCGCCTTGCAGCCACCGGCATCACGAAGTAGTCAAATGCGCCCTCGTCGAATGCCCTGTTTGCGTGATCGGCGCAGTTCGAAACCATGATGCCCAAAGGACGGCTGCCCGCCGCCACCGCTCGCAATAGCTCGAAACCGGACATATCCGGTAACTCCACATCGAGGAGCATGATGTCCGGGTTTAGTGTTCCCGCCGCGTCTATAGCCGCCCTGCCGCAGGCGGCTTCGCCGACCACTTGTACATCGTCCCTGCACTGACAGAGCCCAATCAGGCTATCTCGCGCATGGACTTGGTCGGCTACTATCAATACTTTCACGTGTGTTCTCGGACGTAAGGGCTACCACGGCGTTAGCTCTGCCCCTTGCTGACTGCAGATGGAAAGCTGGATTGCGCGCCGAAGTAGCACTCGATGGCCTCGAGCTTGTCATTTCTGAGCCGGAGATACTCCACGTTGCGGAGTGCCTTGCCGTTCTTGGTCCGACAAACGTACATCACAAACGCTTCGTTACCGCTTCCAATCACCCGCTCCAGATCAAACCGCTCGATAAAGTCAATCTGCGACTCCCAGCATCGCGTTTTGAACGTGCTCTTATTGATGTGGTCATCGTTGTTCGCGCTCGTAAATGTGAAGTCGTCTGCCAGCAGCATGTCGACCGGGCGCCAGTCCTTTTTCTCCCATGCCGCATACCATTTGCGGATAGTCTCGTCGTTTTTCCGACTCAGTCCTGTCTCCGCGTTTCCACTTGCTACCAGGGGAATGCCCGTTGCTGCAACCAGTGCGCAGGCGCCTGTCCCGAGCATCGTCCGGCGCGACATTGTTCTCTTTTTCATGACTCGTCTCTCCCTTACATTACCCGCCTCGGGCATGGTCAGTTCTTCCGGCCGGCCCTCTTCCCCGGCCGGCGAAACAGCAATTCAACATAGCGGCGTAGGTGGTCGATGCTCGCTTCGACCACCCTGGCGTTGCCCTTGGCCTTCGCCAGAATGAATGCGCCTTGGAGCACGGCTTGCGTGTGCAGCGCGAGACTTCCGGCTGTCCATGGCCCACGGATGCGATAAAGCTTCATCGCATCGGCAATGTCGGATTCCACATCGGCGGCATGATCGCCGATGGATGCATCGCAGGCGTGTCGAATGTCGGGGTGGGTTCCATATGCTTCCTGGAGCATCGTGCCCGCGAGACAGGTGAACTCTGCAACCTCACCGCGCAGCATTGCCTTGCGATAGTCGAGGTAACCGAGGACGCGATCAAGCGGATCGTCGAATCGGTGGTAGGGGGCTGCGGCGAAAAGGGCGCTGCTCAATTCCGACCAACGATTCGCGGCGGCCACCGCGAGCGAGTCCTTGCTTGGAAAGTGATGAAAGAACGCACCCTTCGTCACGCCGGCACCGGCACAGAGTTCGTCGACGGACGTTGCGGCGTAACCCTTCTCGCGGATGATGGAGATGGCGGCATCGAGAAGCTTGCTACGCGCACCGCCCGACGGCGACGGCTCGATAGGTCGTGGACTCATACAATTAGCGTACCAACCAGTTGGTATGTAGTCAAGATCGAGGGACTGACTACGAGACGGTGCGGCCGCAACGCCTCTCCTCGGCGTGCAACTGCGAATGGACGAAGGTGAATTCGGCGCCTGCAGGAACGGCCAACACCTTCCTTCGCGCATGGTACGGCCCAGCCGTTCTTGAAGGTTCACCATATGGGAAAGTATTAGCCAAGAAGCCCGAACTGTCAATCGCTCGCGCAGTGATTCTTGCGAAGCGATGGCTTGCCGGCCGTTGCGATGCGCTCTTGGGCGCTGCAGGGCCGGGCTTCAGCGTACAAACAGCGCCTGTTCACCGAAGATCGTTGCGTTTGTGCAATCCGCGTCTCAAGCGAGAGAGGCATGGAAACAAGTTCCCATGAGTGACCAATCGCGAACTAGTGGACGGCACATGCGGTACCGGCACGTTCGTCCCTCAATCAGCGCTATTCGTCACGCAACAGGTGTCCATCATCCCATTTTCGTACTCGCCACTTTGCCGCCCGCTATTGTGTACCGCATCAGGGCGATGTCCGTGTGGCTTGCATGTTGTGACACCACAACGAGTGTTTTTGCAAGTGCAAGCACGCTGACACGTATGGAACATTTCGGGAGAAATTAAATGAGAATGGGGAAGCTGCTGAGTGCCGTGTCGCTTATGAAGCGGTTCACAATTGTCTTGTCGGCCTGTGTATGCATTGTTGCCCTAGAAATGCCTGCCGTTGCGCAGCAGGCGCCCAAGGTGGCTGCGGCGGATACGGAACCGGCCTTGGAAGAGGTGGTCGTCACCGGATCGCGCATCGCCGCTCCCAATGAGGTGAGCACGAGCCCCATCCTGGCCATCTCCTCGCAATCGATCAAGGTATCGGGCAAAACCGACATCACCGATCTCATCAACCAGCTGCCGCAGATCTTCAGCAACGAGCTCGGTCAGGATTTGGGCAACACGACTTCCGGCCTGACGACCGCCGGCGGCGTGGCCACCGCCGACCTGCGCGGCTTAGGCCCCGCTCGCACTCTAGTGCTGATCGACGGCGTTCGGCTCGGCGTCGGTTCACCCAACACGGCCATTGCCGAGCCGGCACCCGATCTTGACCAAATTCCCGTGGGCCTGGTGGAGCGCGTCGAAGTGGTCACGGGCGGTGCGTCCGCGGCCTACGGTTCGGATGCCATCGCCGGCGTCGTCAACTTCATCATGAAGAAGAACTTCCAAGGCTTCGAGGTCGATGGTCAGGTGGGCGAGAACGACCACGATAACCACAATGGCTGGGTACAAAACCTGGCGACGCAGTTCGGGGCAACTCCCGCGACGGGCAATGTTCGGGACGGGCGCAACAAGAACTTCGATGTGCTCATGGGCACGAATTTCGCCGAGGGACAGGGCAACGTCACGGCGTACCTGAGCTACCGTCATGCGGATCCGGTCTACAGCAGCTCTCGCGACTTCGGATCCTGTGAATTGCTGCCGAACTTCAACCCGAACGGCACGATCACCAGCGTCGCCTGCGGCGGCTCGTCGAACTCGAACTGGTTCAACCCGGCGACGGGTCCTAACATTGGTACCGTATATAGTGTGTCCGGGCATAGCTTCGTCCCCTGGGGGACGCCGGGCACCAATCCTCCGGCCTCCTTCAATTCCCAGCCATTCATCGACCTGAGCCGGGAAGACGACCGCTACAACGCCGCCTTCATGGCGCATGACGAGGTCACCGAAGCCTTCCAACCCTACATGCAGTTCTTCTTCATGGATGACAAGACGCACCAGGTGGTGGCACCGGCGGCGCTGTTCAAGGATGCCAATATCCTCGATCCCACGGGTGCCGGCGATTACTACACGAATTGCAGCAATCCGCTGTTGAGCGCGCAGCAGGCAAGCATCCTCTGCACGCCGGCCCAGATTGCGGCCGACAAACTCAATCCCGGATCGGCTCTGGCGCAGATCGAAATTGGGCGCCGCAATGTGGAGGGCGGCGGTCGCTCCACCGACTTCGAGCACACCAACTATCGTGCGGTGGTCGGCGCCAAGGGCGACTTCGCGAATGCCTGGAGCTATGATGCCTATGGGCAGTACTTCTACACGAAATTCACCGACTCCAATCAGGGGTATCTGAATTTTCAGGCCGTCACGAATGCACTCCTGGTGACCGGTACGGCGGCCAACCCGAAATGCATCACCGGCAGCACCCAGGGCTGTGTGCCCTACAATATCTGGTCCGATGGCGGGGTGACTCCGGCGCAGCTCGCTTATCTGTACGAACTCGGCACCGCCCAGGGTGCATCGACCTTGAAAACCATGCACGCCGATATCACCGGCAAGCTGGGTGAATATGGCATCACCTCTCCCTGGGCCACCGAAGGACTGGGTGTGAACATCGGTGCCGAGCATCGCACGGATCAAGAATATCTGGAGCCGGACGCCGCGGAGGAGAGTGGCCTGCTGTCGGGCTTCGGCAGTGCCGTGGCACCGATCAACGACGCGATCAGCGTGTCCGAGCAATTCTTCGAGCTGCGGGCGCCCATCGCGCAGGATAAGAGCGGCGTCAAGGAGCTGGTGGTCGACACGGGTTATCGGCATTCCAACTACACGACGGTAGGCGGCACCAATACCTACAAATTCGAGGTGCAGTACGCGCCCATTGCGGATTATAGGCTACGTGCCTCCTACGATCGGGCCATCCGCGCGCCGTCGGTGGCCGAGTCCTTCATCCCGCCCATCGTCGGGCTGGCCGCGGTCGGAGGCGATCCCTGCGCACCGCCCATCCAGTACACGCTGCAGCAGTGCGAGCGCACCGGTGTGACGCCCGCCCAGTACAACAACGCCTCCATTCCGCAGGGCGTGGCCGCGCAGCTGTCGCAACAGACCAGCGGTAATCCCGATCTGAAGCCGGAACAGGCCGATACCTACACCGTGGGCTTGAACTTCGCGCCCAGCCAGATCGCGCATCTGACCGGCAGCATCGATTACTTCCACATCCAGATCAAGGATGAAGTGGGAGTGATTCCCTATCTCGACATCCTCCAATTCTGTGCCGACTCCGGAAGCCCCGTCTATTGCAGCCAAATCGTGCGTCAACCGACCACGGGCAGCTTGACCGGCAACAGCAATGCGGGCGGCGGCTATGTCATTCAGAAAAACTACAACTTGGGCACCGCGATCTACAGCGGCATCGACGTGGTGACCAACTACAAACTGGATCTACCACCGGGATTTGGCGATGTGGCATGGGCGTTGAACGGTGCCTACATGCTGCATAACGAAACTCAGCCGATTCCCGGGGGCGTGACCTATGACTGCGCGGGCCTGTTTGGCGCCGTCTGTCAGACCGTCAATCCGCGCTGGCGTCATACGTTGCGTACCACCTGGGAAACTGCCTGGAATGTGTCGGCGTCCGTCACCTGGCGCTTCCTCGGCTCGGTCACGCAGGACGGTGACAGCCAGCAGCCCGGTCTGGCGGGCGCGGTCTTTGGTCCTGGTGTATTCGATGAATTCAACTATCGAATCCCGAGCTACAATTACATCGATCTGGAAGCCACCTGGGATGTCAACAAGGTACTGCAGATACGGGCCGGGGCGAACAACGTGCTCGACAAGGATCCGCCGGTTGCGGAGGCCTACATTGTCTCGGGCGGTGCGGCCAACACCTACGGCGCCTACGATATATTCGGCCGCCAGCTATTCATAGCTTTTACGGCGAAGTTCTGAAACGCGGCAATTCGTCATCGCAATTCAAAGCGGCCCTACGGGGCCGCTTTCACACGGTGGCTTCGTAGAGGAGTCAAAGGGAGATAGGGATGCGACCTCATGAGGCTCTCGCTCTCATCATTTGTGCGGCGCTTGCAGCGGCCTGCTCGAGTCAGTCGCGTAGCACCAAGCCAGTGGCCGTGGCAGAGGTACCAGCCGCCGCCGGCACGTCGACATCGGCCACCGCCGCGACGGCAACCGCTGGGACGGCAACTGCAGCGGCAGCGACCGGCGCAGCGGCAGCGACGAACCCCGCCGCCGGCGACGTCGATCCCGCCCTAGTCAAAGAAGGCTATCGGGTGGTGAGGCGTCAAGGCAAGATTCTCTACTGTCAAACGCAAACGGTCACCGGGACGAAGTTCGGCAATACGGTGTGCAGGACGGCGGAGCAGATTCAGGAAGAGAAACGCGAAACAGAGCTGTCCCAGCGGCAGCTGATTAGATCGGGTCCCGCGTACTGCGTGGGGACTCAGTGCGCTAAATAAGGGCGGATCACTTTATTCGTGTGACGTTGACGCTGGCGTTGCGTCCCGTCAAAGATACCTCGTAACCGCCCATGACTCTGCGCGAAATGGTCACCACGTCGTTCGCTTTGAATTCGAGCGCCGAATCTTCCTCAGTCGTGCGCCAGACCTGACCGTTTTCCAAGGTCAATCGGTAGAGTCCATGCGCGAGCGGCGTCGCTTGCTGGACGTGCACCGTCATGCTTTTCGGCAGATCCGCTTGAGAATTGGGATGCAATGCGCCGCTATCGCCAAATTTTGCCAGGGGCTCGGTCTTGCCGGCGCCGGGCTGCTCCGCGGCCGGCGGCTTCGAAACGCCGAATGCCGCGTCATAACAGGACAGGCGCGCAACGTCGTCGCCCAACCGGGTGCATGCTTGCGCAGCTTTCAGATCCTGGGCACGCGCACATCCAAGCGCCAATATGAACCACAAGCCCATCGCAGAAGATACTTCTCGCATGCCTCGAAGTGCCGATGCCGACCGACGGTCAGTGTTGAACAGAGGATTCTCCCAAAAGCAACAAACGCGGTTACTCGAGACATCGGCGCCGGCTAATTACGCCGGTATCCGGCCATAATTGCGCCGCTCCTCGAACGCTTACCTTACGACAGTACAGAGTACTTTTGTCGACTCGCAATCAGCCTTCATCACGCGCCCAGCGCTACTCATACCATTTTCATTCTCGTCAGTTGACCGGCTGATATCGTCCCTCGGATCAGAGCGATGTTCGATTGCCTTTCTTTGTCGCGATGACACAACGGAAGTCTCGGCATCCTGCGATGCGCCTGCACTACCGCGGCGCCGCAACACATGTCGTTCAAAAAAGAATAGAAGGGGGTGCGTAGTGTACAAGTCACCAGGACAGAATTCCTCGGCTTCCGGTCGACCGTCAAATCTCGTCGTGCACTGCGTGCGTCGAGGCATACTAGCGGCGATCGCAATTGCGGCGACCCTGCTGAACTACTCCCCTGTCAGCGCACAAGAGTCGCAACCTAAGTCCTCTCAGGGACCGGAGCTTCAAGAGATCGTCGTCACCGGATCGTTGATCAAGCGCACCGATTCGGAGACGCCCAGCCCGGTGCAGGTCATCAGTGCCACCGATCTTTTGAACAGCGGTTATACGAACGTATCGGATGTCTTGCGCAACCTGGCGGCCAATGGGCAGGGTACGCTGAACCAAGGATTCACCGAGGCCTTCGCCGCCGGTGCGTCCGGCATCGCGCTGCGCGGTCTGACGGTGGGCGGCACGCTCACCCTGATCGACAGTGAACGCATGGTGGCCTATCCGCTCAGCGACGACGGCCAGCGCAGTTTCGTCGACGTCACCGCCATTCCGTTCAACGCCATCGACAGCGTCGAGGTACTCAAAGACGGCGCCTCGGCGCTGTACGGCGCCGACGCCATTGCCGGCGTGGTCAACATCAAATTGAAAAAGACCTTCGTCGGCTCGCAGTTCACCGCCGAGGCGGGCTCGACCCAGCACAACGACGGCCACACCATGCATGTGGCGGCAATTGTGGGTTGGGGCGATCTGCAAAGCGACGGCTACAACATCTATGCGACTCTGGACTGGCACCGTCAGGAGGAGATTCTTGGGGCTAATCGTCATGGTCCGTGGGCGAACCTCGACTGGAGCGGCCTGCCGGGGGGGATAAACTCGACTCCGGGCTCACCCACCGCGGCTTCCTTTGTCTATCCGGATAGCATCCAGGGCTATCTCATCAATCCCACGACGCCGAATGCTGCCGGTGTGTATCCGAATGGTTTGCCAGGGAGAGTGTTCCTGAAGCAGGGCCCGCAGCCGGGCTGCGATAGCGAGGCTGCCCAGGCCGCCGGCCAATGCGAATTCTCGTTTCCGGGTCAGATACAACCGCCCACGGAGCAGACAAACTTTCTGACCAAGATGACAAAGGCGCTCGCCAACGATTGGACATTGACCGTTACCGCATCCCTATTCGACAGTAAAGCCGAACAGCTTGCACCGCAAACCCCCCCATTCGGCCATGCGCTCAGTCAGACGGGACAGGAGAGTGGCTCCATCCAGAACATCGGCTTCGGGCCCGGCGTCGGGCCGAACCTCGTCGTTTACCCAGTACTGTCGTTGCCGGCCAATTCTCCGCAGAATCCGTTCGGCACTGCCGCCAATCTGGTCTATAGCTTTCCGGATATTGGGCCACTGGTGACCGACGTGGAGACGACCACTTACCGCTTGTTTGCGGATGTCAGGGGGACGGCTGCCGGTTGGGACCTCGATGCCGAAGTGGGCCTGATGTACGCAAAGATGAGCGACCATATCGCCGGCTATATCGAGCCAGGCATTGCACAAGCGGATCTAAATAATCTTTCGTACATTCCGGGCGTGAATACCAACGGTACGGCCCTGTTTGCACCGGTCGAAGTAACCGACCCGTCGAGCACACTCGACGTCATCGATGTGCACGGTGCGCGCCCATTGGTCGAGATGTCGGGTGGGCCTTTGACGCTCGCGGTCGGTGCGCAGTACTTCCACAAGGCGCAGAACTATTCGGATCCGCCGACGGTCATTTCCGGGATACAGGAAGGCGCGCCCGCGTTTTCGGTGGGATCGCAGGACGATACCGCGGGCTTTCTTGAAATTGGCGGCAAGCCGTTCAGACAGCTCGAGGTGAACGCAGCGGTGCGCTACGACCACTACGACACCTATGGCGGCTCGGCGACCCCGAAGTTCGGCGTCAAATACAGTCCTGTGGGCATGTTTACGGTTCGCGGCACCTGGGGTAAAGGCTTCCGCGCGCCGTCGATCTCGGAATCGGCGGTCGCCGGGACGGCCTTTGGAGAAGGTAACACCAACGACCCGGCTCTCTGTCCCGGCGGCGTCGCGAATGTGAAAGGCACCTTCAACGCGCTGTGCTCGTATCCGGCGGTCGGCGTCAACGCATCCAACCCGAATCTGAAGGCCGTCACCTCGACGAATGCGACGTTCGGCGTCATCTTCGAGCCCACGCCTCTGTTCAACGCGTCGGTGGATTACTATCGAATCCAGCTAAAGAACGACATCATTTCGGCATCAGCAGCCGGCGGCTTTGGGGCGGATTTCACCTCGCTGGTGCGCGGAGCGCCGGCCCTGTTGCCGCAGTGTACCAACACCACCACCAACGGTACGCCCTGCAATACGGTCACCGTGCCGACCAATGTCAACGGCGTGCCCACCGGCTACCCTGCCTACGAATTGATCCCCTATGTGAATGCGGGCATCACCACGACCTCAGGCATCGACGTGGATCTGCGCAGCCGTTTCGACATCGGCGCCGCGGGCAAAATCACCCTCGACCTGAACGTCACGCACATGATCCAGTTCGAGTACGGATATCAGGGCACCACCTATGACCTAGTCGGAACCCATGGCCCGTCTGGCACCTCCGGCGACACGGGCAATCCGCGGGATCGCGCCGTGGCGTCAATGACCTGGGAGAACGGATCATTCTCATCCACCCTATCGGTGAACTACACCAGCTCATTCCACATCACCGATCCGTCGGCGAATTACAATACATGTCTGGAGGCGCTGGAATCCGGAGCGCCGTCGGCCTATGGTTCGGCAATTTCATCCTCGGTTGCGGTTCTCCCCAGCGCCTGGTATCCGTATTGCTCGGTGGCTCATTTCACCGACGTGAACCTGTATGCAAGCTACGCGGCAACCGACCATGTGTCCGTACATGGCTCGATCACCAACCTGCTCAATTCGGATGCGCCGGTGGACCTGCAGACCTACGGCGGCGGCGCCGAGCTCCGCTACGATGCCGCGCTCCACCAGGACGGTGCAATAGGCCGGTTCTTCCTGATCGGCGTGACCGCTAAATTCTAACGTCGAGAAGCTTGCGCGTTGCTGCGTGATCGGCCCCTTCGGGGGCCACTTTTCGAAATCACCTGCCCTCGGGCAAAGACTTCTATGCGGGTGTTGTGGGAAGATGCGCGCAATACTCGCCGGAGAAGAGATAAAGGATGCCTTCCGCTGACGGTTTAACGGCGACCTTGAGCCGCGCTGCCGGCGTATCAATTCTGTTAGTTGCCATCGCGCACGTACCTCACGCCTACGCTGACGCAATCGTTAGTGATGTCACCCAATTAAACCCCGTCCATGTTCGAGAAATAGTCGCGCCCACGAGCGTTGAAGCAATCGTCGCAGCCGTGAAGAATCATACGGGACCCATTTCAATTGGCGGGGGGCGCTACAGTATGGGTGGCCAGACCGCAACCGACGGCGCTCTACAGATTGATATGCGCCGGTTCGCCGAAGTTGTCAGCTTCTCCAGAGAGAGCAAGGTTATCACCGTTCAAGCAGGCATTACCTGGCGCAAGATTCAGGAGTACATCGATCCCTACAATCTGTCCGTCGAGATCATGCAGTCCTACGATAATTTCACCGTAGGGGGTTCGCTCAGCGTCAATGCGCATGGCCGCTACGTCGGACTCGGCCCGATAGTTCTGTCGGTAAGATGGATTCGCCTGGTACTGGCCGACGGATCGGTCGTTACCGCGAGTCCCACAGAAAACTCAGATCTGTTTTTTGGGGCGATCGGTGGTTATGGTGCGCTTGGTGTAATTGCTGAGGTTACACTGCAGCTGACTGACAATGTCCGCGTCGAGGAACACAGCCAGTTGATGCCCTTATCGGCATATCGAGCATTCTTCAACGAGAATGTCCGAAACAACGGCGAAGTCATCTTTCACAACGCCGACATATTTCCCACGGCATTTGACGTGGTGCGCGTGACGTCTTACACGAAGACAGACAAACCCGTAACCACCAGCGACCGACTCACCCCTGCCGATACGGATTACTCCAGCAACCGGCGGGTGATCGAGGTCATTTCAGAGTGGCCTGGTGGCAAGTGGATGCGGCAGCACGTCTTGGATCCTTGGCTTTACCGAAAGTCGGCTGTCGAATGGCGCAATTACGAGGCGAGTTACGACGTGCGGGAACTTGAGCCGGTGTCGCGAAAGCTGTCCACATTCGTGCTTCAGGAGTACTTTGTTCCAGCGCGCCGCCTGGAAGAATTTGTGCCCCGCATGGCTGAAGTATTGCGGCGGCATCACGTTAACGTCGTCAATATTTCAA
>Ga0210388_10002496_pt1 | contig 14311 bp, 11 predicted proteins | sample IncBWC19OmetaG_FD_155485 | JGI IMG/M metagenome (GOLD analysis project Ga0210388, IMG submission 155485) | Forest soil microbial communities from Barre Woods Harvard Forest LTER site, Petersham, Massachusetts, United States - Inc-BW-C-19-O ...
GGATTGTTTTTTTGCTGTTTATACAACACATAATCTTTAACAAATCTAATTAATTCATATATCCATTTATCTGGTCTGAATTTTATATAAGACAAGCAGGATAGATATATTCTATATATAGAAATTATTATTAACTTCATTTTTTTGATTCGGCTTTAAACGTTTTCAAAATAGAACGAACATTTTTTAATGTATGATTAAAATCTTCTGATACTTTCAATAAAAAGATAGCCGATAAAAATAGAACTGCAATGATAAATGAACGCAAGGCTATCATACCTATAGAAATCCATAATGATTGCTGTTGTTGATCCCAAAATGAAAATAACAATAATACTCCAGCAATAATAAGTAATAATTTTATCATAGACCAATCGTAGGGCTGTATGCGTAATTTATACCAAATAAAAATCATTTTTATAAGGTTAAATATAAGTAATGTCAAAAGTGTTGCAAATGCTACACCATTTATCCCATAATATTGAATAAAAATAAAAGTTGTACCAACCGTTAAAACAGATAATACAGCTATTGAGACCAAGTTAAATTTATAAAAAGCAGACGTAATTATTATTTCAGTATTAACTCCTGTTGCCATATCTGCTAATTTACCTAATGCAATAAATAAGATAACATATTTACCTTGCATATATATATCGTGTTTTGGAACAAGAAAAAGTAATGTATCGACATTTAACCAAATCATTAGAAAAATTACTGCTCCAAGCAATGCCTGATTAATTGCACTTTTTTTGTATATTGACTCGATCTCTTTCATATCATTACGATTCCAAGCACTTGAGATGATCGGCAAGCTGATTTGCGAGAGAGCTCTTTTGGGCATATCTACTATTGATCCCACAAAAAAAGCAAGATTATATATACCAATTTCAGCAAGCCCTAATTCCGCACCGATAATTAATGTATCAATTTTAGAAGCAATTAATGATCCTGCTGTTCCTGGAACAATAAACATCACAAAAGAAAAAATATTTTTGACTAAGGTTTTATCCAAAAAATCAATTTTGGGATGAATAATAAAAGATAAAGTAGAAATTGTATATATAACAAGTAAAAATAAAGCACATCCATAACTGATGACATACAAAATAATAGTAATTGAGAAATCATAAAATTTTAATGCATATCCGATTATTAACAATAAAAATAGAATACGTAAAACTATTTCTCGAATAAACGTTGGTACTACTATACGTAAATGTATTCTGGCATACGTTTCAAAAATGCTTGAATACATAACAAATAATGATAATGGAATCAGAAAAACTATATAATCTATCAACAAGGGAGATTTGTTTTCATAGATGGAAACGATATCGACCTGAAAAATCCAGAAGGTTAACAAAAAGAATAGATATCCTAAAAAAGGATACAAAAGTAACAAAAATACAAAACCATTATGCTTACCATCTTCCGTTTTAAATTTAGGGAAAAACCTATCGGCTATGTTAGCAGCCCCGAATTGCATGAAAGATGCTATTAAAAGAGGAATATCTTGTATTAACCGAAAAAGCCCCACTTGTTCTGGAGAGAAAAAAGCAGGCATCAACCATAAAATATTAATCATACCTATCGCAATCCCGACATAGGACAATAAAGTACTTTTAAAACTCTGGCGAATTATAATACCCATTTTATTAATTTAAGACCCTAAATATAGTTAAAATGTGCCTCTAATACCGAAGTTAGCTCTATATTAAAACTAAGACTCTGTTTAATCTTCCCGAAGTATTTATCTTTGCACATTAATATTATAACAAACGATGACTTTAGCCCCTATAATACTCTTTGTCTATAACCGCCCCGATCATACACTGAAAACACTGGAAGCATTGATTAAAAATAAATTTGCGAATGATAGTGTTTTATATATTTTTTCAGATGGTCCTAAAAAAGAGCTAGATAAGGCCGCAGTAGAAAGAGTCCGTTCTATCATTGATGATTTTCAAGGATTTAAACAAATTCATATTACAAAGCAGGTTACTAATAATGGTTTAGCCAAATCTGTTATACAAGGAGTAACAGAAATTCTCAAAACTCACGATAGGGCCATTGTACTTGAAGATGATATTGTAACAACTTCTAATTTTCTTTCTTTCATGAATAACTGTCTGGATCGGTATAAGAGCAACGATCAGATATTCTCCGTAACAGGTTACACACCTGCAATAACAATTCCAGAAAACTATACCTTACCTGTTTTTACATCTTACCGGGGATCTTCCTGGGGATGGGCCATATGGAAAGACCGATGGGAAGCAATTGACTGGAAAATCAGAGATAAAGATTCTTTTATAGCAAACCGGACTCTTCAAAATAAATTTAACAGAGGAGGGCAAGATCTTAGCAATATGCTTAAACGTCAGCTTAGTGGTAAAATTGATTCCTGGGCGATACGTTTTGCTTACAATGCCTTTAAACAGGATAAATACCATATTACCCCTGTAATTTCAAAAGTTCAAAATATAGGTCATGACAATTCTGGAGTACACTCTAGTAAAACAAAACGGTATGACGTTCTAACAGATCAAAACTCTTCAGATATTGAACTTCCAACAGATATTCCCTTCAATTGGGAAATCAACAACCTGATTTATACTTTATTTAAAAAACCATTTTATAAACGAATATTGATAACCATATTACGCAAGGTAGGCGTCATGAGATAAAATACAACATATTATTTGCAGAATTTACTTCATTTGAGTATTCCGTTTAACTTACTTAACTTGTATCTGTTTACAATTACACATTCTATTCATGAGTTATAAATACCCTGTATACCAGCCTTCTTTACAAGGAAATGAAAAAAAATATGTTTTAGATTGTCTGGATACCACTTGGATTTCCTCTAAAGGAAAATATATAAACCAATTTGAAGAGCAATTTGCGTTAAAAATAGGAACCAAACACGCAGCATCGGTTTCAAATGGGACAGTTGCTCTACATGTAGCCCTGGTAGCTCTGGGAATAGGTGAAGGAGATGAAGTAATTGTTCCTTCTCTTACCTATATAGCTTCTGTAAATGCAATTGCTTATACAGGTGCCAAACCAGTATTCGTGGATTCCACTACTGATACATGGCACATGAATACTGAAGATATTAAGAAAAAAATCACTCCACGAACCAAAGCTGTTATTGCTGTTCACTTGTATGGTTCTTCATGTGAGATGGATGAAATTGTCGCTCTATGTAAAGAGTCTTCTCTATTTTTAGTTGAGGATTGTGCTGAAAGTTTTGGTACATACTACAAAAACAAGCATACTGGGAACTTCGGGGACATTGCCAGTTTTAGTTTCTTTGGAAATAAAACAATCACAACCGGGGAAGGTGGCATGGTAACTACTAATAACCCTAAGTTACATGAAAAGGTAATGCATTATAAAGGACAGGGACTTGCTAAAAACAGAGAATACTGGCACGATGTAATCGGTTATAATTACAGAATGACAAATATCTGCGCTGCTATCGGTCTTGCCCAGTTGGAGCAGGCAGATGAATTTATCAACCAGAAAATTCAAATTGCAAACTGGTATAAAAAATATATTGGGACTACTGAAGTGTTGTTTCAGGAAGAAAAAGAGTACATAAGAAATACGTATTGGATGTGCTCATTGGTTGTCAAACATGAAGTAGACAGAGATGCTCTTAGAAATTATCTGAAAGAAAATGGAATCGAAACACGACCATTTTTTCACCCAGCTCATACAATGCCTGTATATTTTGAGAGCATCTCCTATCCTGTTGCAGAGCATCTCAGTAAAAATGGGATGAATATACCTAGTTATCCCTTGCTTGAAGAAGAGGATGTTAAAAATATTTCAGAATGTATCAACTCCTTTTTTATTAAATAAAAATGACTGAAACCACATATATAATCGGGTGCGGAGGACATGCGAGAAGTGTGGCAGATATTTTGATACATGTATCAAAAGAAGTTGCTATTGTATTCATTGATAAAAATGCCAGAGAAGGTGAAACTATTTTTAACTTTCCGATATGGAAGGAAAAAGATTTTCTCTCTACTGACAGAGCATTTGTTGCCTTAGGGAATAATGAAGAACGCAATACGTTTATAATTCAAAACCCTCAATTAAATTATATTTCCATTATATCGAAAACAGCCCATATAGGTATTGAGTCTAACGTGCGTGAAGGTGCTTTTATTGGTCATAATGCTCATATAGGGCCTCAATCCGCTATTGGCTCACATTGCATTATCAATAATGGAGCAATTGTTGAACACGAAGTATCCGTTGGTAATTATTGTCATATAGGTCCCAATGCAACCATTTCAGGTCGCAGCTCAATTGGTGATCTTGTATTTTTAGGTGTCGGTTCTACTGTCATTGATGGCATTTCAATTTGTTCAAATGTTATTATCGGTGCCGGATCTACTATTGTTAGGAATATTACAGAACCGGGAACATATGTTGGAAGTCCAGCAAAAAAAATAAAACATGGATGAATCGACCAAACTACAACGAATAGCAATACTTGGTTCTCATATCAGCTGGGATGGAGGAGTTGACTTTCTATGTTATCTGGTTCAGTCAATACAATCTGCTGAGAATAATAAATTATTAAAATTATATCTCATTCTTCCGCACGATTTCATATCAAGACTCAAAACGTTCGTTCTTCAATTAAAGTTTGCCATTCACCAGCCATCCCTACTTATTGATAAAAAAACGAAGCTATTCGAAAATAAAAACCTGAAACTTATTCAAGGCTTCAAGGTTAATGCTATCGACGTTGAAATTGTTTATTATAATTACACTAAGAATGATCTGATAAAGAAATTAAAATATATACAGGCCGATATCCTATTCCCCAGCATACGTTCCCTAGGTGGTAACTTTCCGATTCCATGGGTAGGTTATATACCGGATTTACAACATAAACATTTCCCCGATAATTTCTCAAAAGAAGAATGTCTATCCCGGGATCATAAATACCAGGAACTACTGAATGATTCCGGCTCTTTGTTTGTAAATTCTGTTGAAGCAAGAAACGACTTATTGACCTATTATACATGTAATGACAAAAATGTATTCTGTTTACCTTTTTGTCCGCCGGCACCTTTAATTGAAATATCTGAGGAATTATCTCAAAAGATTCTTCAAAAATATAAACTGCCTGAAAAGTTCTTTATTATTTCAAATCAATTCTGGAAACACAAATCTCATATCACAGCCTTTAAAGCTCTAGCAGAATTAATCAATGAAGGAACACATGACATTGAATTAATATGCACTGGCAAACCGTATGATGATAAAGATCCAGCATTCATTGAATCATTATTTCAGCAAATAAAAACACTGGGAATTGAACATAAAATCCGTTTTACAGGCTTTTTACCTAAAACAGATCAGCTGGTAATTATGTCAAAATCCATTGCCCTGATTCAGCCTACCTTATTTGAAGGAGGTCCCGGTGGAGGATCGGTATATAATGCAATCAGCTACGGAACTCCTTGTATTATTTCGGATATAGCAATCAATAAAGAAGTAAAAGGGAATAGTATTTATTTCTTTAAAGCAGGCGATGCTTCCGACTTGAAAAACCGAATGAAAGAATTACTTCATATAACCCATCCGACAAAAACATTTAAAGAATTAACGGAGGAAGGTAATAACAGAACAACTGCGTTAGGTCATTCCATGTTTGCTGTTTTTAAAAATTCAATGTCTTAATCCTATTGTAATAAAAGGACTAAGACATTGGATGAGTTTTATTATTCCGCTTTATTCAAAGATTCTCTGTACATCATAAATCCTGTAGCACCAATCAATACAACAAAAAGGATTGAAAAGATTAAGGATATTTTTTCCCCTTTGAAATAGGTCTCAGGCTTAAATATAAATTCAATTTTATGCTTACCTGCCGGCACTTTCATGCCTCGTAATATATAATCTACCCGAACATGATCGGCAGGCTTACCATCAATACTGGCATTCCAGCCTAGACCGCTGTTATAATATATTTCCGAAAATACTGCCATCTGATCTGATAAACCATTTGACTCATATACGAGATGATCCGGAGTATATGAAGTAAGCTGAATGGAAGCGGTGCTATCAAATACTGGTTTAAAGCCTCCCAATTTAGCATCATAACTTTCAGATATTACGGCTGTCTTTTTAGGATTCAAACTATCAAGAGATGCCATTTCTTCATCCGCGTTCTTAACTACTTTAAGATCTGATACAAACCATACATGTCCGTATGCTTCTCTGTTTACTTGCACCATTGGACTTCCGTTCGAAGGGTTCTGTACAATGAAATATTTTGTATTCAGCATGTTCAGCACATTCATATTGTTTTTTGAGATCTGATGATCAATCAAATCCTGATAACGGCGAAGCTTGGCAGCAGAATATCCTCCGATTGATTTGTGAAAAAAGGAAGTCGAAGCATCATTAAAAGTACTTACTGTTAAATTCATTACTCGATAATCCGGATCCGGATCACGTAAAATTTCATCATCCGCCAATGTCGAACTGATCGTATTTTTTAATGATTTTTTCTTTTTGAAATCAGCATCATTTAGGTAACGCTTACCAACCTGCCATTCATCAAAAACGACCAATGCTACCAATAAAATTAATACATACTGAATCTTTATGTAATCCGTTGCAGCGTAAGCATAAAGTAAACCTCCGGCTAATAATACAAACAATAATGAACGTAAGGAATCCGATGAAAAAGCATGCATCCTATCCTGTAATAATGCCTCATACATAGAATTAGCAAACTCTGGATTTTTTGATGCCTCTGTCCAGGACTCAACAAAAGATTTCTTAGATGCTTCTGCTTCCACTTCATCTGATTTTTCAAAAGTAAACAAACTTGAACCAAACAACCAGAATATAACAAGCAGACCTCCTAAAGATCCGACACTTATTTTAAGGTATTTTATTAATTGAACTTTATCTGTTTTCAATAATTCATCTGCTCCCCATACAGCCAACCAAACCATAAACAATGCTACAACAGCATGGATCATGGTCACAGCACGGAACTTATTATATATTGGAAAATGATCAAATACAGCATAATTTAATGCTTCAAAGTTTTTACCCCATGACAACATACTGAAAAAGACTATGATTCCAAACATCCACCATTTCGTTGCATCTTTGATTACAAACAAGGCTAAAACAACCAGCAGACAAATAACCGCACCCATATATGCTGGGCCACTAGTCCCAGGCTGATCGCCCCAGTATATCGGCCATTGTTCCGCTTCAGCAAATTGCTTCGCATTCTGTTTACCGTATGCTTCTTTAATCGTTTCATACACTGCCGATTTATTATTTAAGGAAGCACCTGACTTTCCTCCATTAAAATCAGGAATCAGATAAGTAAATGTTTCAGCAACACCATAACTCCAATTAAAAGCATAATCTCTGTCCAGTCCACCTGTTGATGTTGGTTTATCCGTTTTAGAAGTCAGTTCCGATGGACCTCTTATAGTATACTTCTGATATTCATACATAACCCAGAAACGGGTTGCCATTGAACCGAGTATAACAATAGAGATTCCGATGATGATTGAACTCGCTATAAAAAATTGTTTTATTTTTTTGGCAAGTATTGATCGAACAAACTCAATTACTGAATAAATAATTAAGGCAATAGCTAAATAATACGTAATCTGTATGTGATTGGAATACAATTCCAACATCATAAACAAGGCCGTAATAAGTGCTCCCTTGAAATACTCACCTCTGTATAATGTTAAAATACCTGCTGTTAGTGGAGCGGCGTAAGCAACTGCCAAAACTTTTGAAGCATGGCCAGCTTCCAAACTGACCAATGAATAAGAACTGAAGCCAAATGCAACAGCTCCGAGGAAGGAAACAATCGGATTAAAACCCATAACAATCATGGCAATATAAAAACAGCCAAGAAGCATGAATATATAATTAATAGGGTCAGGTAAAATGTATGAAATATATCCAGCTACTCTACTGGTCCATGCATTCGGATACTCCCCTTTAATAGTATAGGCAGGCATTCCTCCAAACATACTGTTTGTCCAAAGAGGATATGAACCATGTTTCTGATGATAAATTTCTATTTCCTGAGCTGCACCGGTAGCTTGTATCAAATCATGTTGCGCAAGTTTTTTATTATCCAGAACAGGCTTGCAATAAATAGTTGTTAATATTAGTAAACCAAGAATAGAAAAGACATGTAACAACAGCTTCCCCGAAAATATTTTTTTCATTATTACTTACTGTTAATTCGTTCAATTAATATAGAAATTTCATCTTTAGATAAGAAGATAGGATTGTTATCTGACCGTAGGCAAAAATCACTTTTTATTTTACGCGCATTAAATGATTGACTCCAAAAGTTGTTATCCGATTTTTCATTTGGTAGCAGTATAAAATAATTATCCAGTTCCCATGTATAACGGGCATCATTTTCGGTAATCATATCTTCGTGTAATTTCTCTCCAATACGAATACCGATGTATTTTTTTTCTGCTTCTTCTGATACTGCATTTGCTAAATCCTGAATTCGGAAAGAAGGGCTTTTAGGAACAATGATTTCACCACCCAAACTATTTTCGCAGGCAAACAATAAGACATCTACTGCTTCAGAAAATGTAATACAGAAACGAGTCATGTTCGGATCAGTTACTGTAAGTACGCCTCTTTGTTTTTGTTCCATAAATAATGGAAGTACCGAACCTCTGGAGCCTAATATATTTCCGAAGCGGACAACTGAGAATTTTGTTGTTCCTTCTTTATTGGCATCAATGAATAATTTATCGGAGATTAATTTTGATGCGCCGTAAACGCTTTCGGGTAAAGCAGCTTTATCGGTAGATAAGGCAACAACTGAATCAATCTGCTGCTGAAAACATGCATCTATGAGATTTACTGCTCCCATAACATTTGTCTTCACGCATTCTCCCGGATTATTTTCAGTTGCAGGAACATGCTTTAATGCAGCTGTATGAAAAACAATATTAACTCCTTTTAATGCTTGCGTGAGTCTTCCCGAATCCCGAATATCGCCTAATATAAACTGAAGTTTACCAGACTGAACGGATGAAAGATACATTTCATTCATCTCAGATTGTTTCAATTCATCTCTGGAGAATATGATTACTTTTTTAACACCATAATCAATAGTATTCAATAATGTATGTACCAACCTTGAACCTAATGAACCTGTGCCACCTGTAACAAGTACTATTTTATCTTTTAAAGAGTGCATTTGGCTCACAATATAATAAATTAGCCTGAGGAAAAATTAATATTTCTTATTAAAAAATAGATTCTTCCACATATACCGAATAACTATATATACGTGAGCAAAAGCAGTATACAGAAAACCGTAATGTACAACATAAATGTTCCATCTTTCTTTCCATCCTGTTTTCTGATTCTGAACTGAAATCCCTCCGATTAAATAATTTGAAAGAATGCTGTTGATGTTATACACCAATGATGCCTTTTCAAGACAGGAAATCACCCAATCAATATCAGCACTGAATGTGTAAAACAAGTTGTATAAAGGAGCAATATCTCTTTTTGAAATGAAGGACTGATGACAAACGACCATTCCTTTAATCATAGATTTTGCAGACAATTTTAAAGGCAATTTTCTTGTTGTTTTATCAGAACGGGTTCCAATCTCATTTCCACGTTCATCTATAAGCATGGTTTCTCCGTAGATGACATCCGGGCTGTTTTTTATTTCCAGTAATTGCTTTACTATATTCTCAGAATAAATGCCATCACCGGAATTGATAAACCATACATACAAACCGGAAGCCATCTGTAGACCTTTATTCATGGCATCATACAAACCTTTATCCTTTTCTGAAATAAATGTTAATCCTGAAAAATCCAAATGATCGAGCCATTCAACGGTTCCATCGGTCGATCCTCCATCGATTACCAACCATTCATAATCCTTACAGGTTTGTTTTTGAAGCGATTGAAACGTGAATTGAAGTCCATCTAAGTTATTGTATACAACCGTGATGATTGATAAAAGTGGTACACCAGTATTCATCTGTTATATCAGAAAATTAAGCTCTACTTTATATAAATAAAATTCATTTACAAAAATGAATAATTGAATTTAAGCCAAAAATCTTCAAAAGAACGGAATATTTCATTTCTATTGTATGTTTTTTTTAGTAAAATTGGAGACTGGACAATTAAATGATAACTTGATCCTTTAATACCCGGTATGAGTTGGAACAGGTTTTTGATAAATAAGTCATAATGAAAAGAATAGCGGTATTTACATCTGGAGGTGATGCTCCAGGAATGAATGCATGTATACGTGCAGCGGTTCGTGCAGGTCATTATCATGATTTGGAAGTTTTTGGTATTGTGCGTGGATATGATGGAATGATAAATGGCAATTTCATTGAAATGGATAACCGTTCCGTTAGTAATATCATACAGAAAGGCGGAACAATGTTAAAATCTGCTCGAAGTGATGAGTTTCGCACTCCAGAAGGAAGAAAAAAGGCATACGAAAACATTAAAAACTTTGGAATAGATGGCCTTGTAGCTATCGGAGGAAATGGCACATTCACAGGAGCTGAGTTATTTTACAAAGAATATCAGATACCAACAGTAGGTGCTCCTGGTACAATCGATAACGATTTATATGGATCTGATTTTACAATTGGTTATGACACGGCTGTAAATACTTGTCTGGCTGCTATTGATAAAATACGTGATACAGCAGATGCTCATGAACGTGTTTTCTTTATCGAAGTAATGGGAAGAGATACTGGCTATATTGCTGTACGTTCAGCTATATCAGGTGGTGCCGAAATGGCTATTATCCCGGAAGATGTATACAACACAAAAGAAATTATTGATCGCCTGCAAAACGGTACCAGTGAAGCTAAAGCATCTCATATAATAGTTGTTGCGGAAGGCGATCAGGTTGGACGTGCTGCAACCATTGCACAGGAAATCAAAAAAGAATTACCTCAATTAGATTATAAAGTCACCATTCTTGGGCACGTTCAACGTGGTGGGGCTCCGACTGCGGCTGACCGGGTACTTGCAAGCCGTTTAGGATTAGCTGCTGTAGATGGTCTGCTTGAGGGCAGAGCTAATGTAATGGCTGGTGTAATTGATCACAAAATTGTTTATACTCCATTCATCGAAACAATTACAAAGAGAAAACCAATCAGTGAAGATCTTTCAAGTCTGATTGCAAAACTCAACGGCAGAAAATACAATTCTTAATTATTTAACTTCTGTTCAATAAAAGAAACTATTTCTGTGACCTGGTCTGGTTGGAACCAATTAATTTCGGAGTCCTTACCAAACCAGGTCATTTGTCTTTTAGCATACCTTCGGCTGTTTCTTTTTAACAAACGAATCATTTCTGTATGATCGTACTTACCATCTAGATATCCGAATATCTCACTATAGCCAACTGTCTGAAGTGCGTTCAAGTTGCTGAATATTTTGTATTGTCTGGCTTCGTCTTCCAGTCCAGCGTCAAGCATTGCATCCATCCTTTTATCGATACGTTCATTAAGTAACGTCCGATGCAATGTTAATCCAATCTTTATTACTTGAAAAGGTCGTTCTTTCTTAATACCCTGTCTTAGTTCCGATATAGGTATGCCTGTTTGCCGATAGACTTCTATGGCTCTAAAAACTCTAATTGGATTTTTCAAATCAATTATATCATAAGAAACCGGATCAATTTCTTTCAGTTCCCTGATCATAGTATCTAGCCCTTTGACATCAAATTCAATTTGAAGAGATGTTCTTAGATCCAAATCGGTTTCAGGAAGAACATCCATCCCTTCCAGTAAAGCTTTAATATATAAACCCGTGCCCCCGCATACAATAACGATATCTTGCTTTTTAAATAGATCATCCAATATATCCAAGGCCTGTCGCTCAAACATCCCTACATTAAACGGCTCCTGAATAGAAATAGCATCTATAAAATAATGTATTATTCTTTGTTGTTCTTCTTTAGAAGGCTTAGCAGTACCAATATTAAGTTCTTTATACAACTGTCTAGAATCAGCAGAAATAATGCATGTATTATATTTTTTGGCCAATAAAACAGCCAATGCAGTCTTACCAACAGCTGTTGGACCAACTACCGTTATAACATATTTATTTCCTAAAGACATCTTAAATCCACTTTGCTATTCGTTATATTTAGTGAAGATAAATGATTTCATTATTTTTAAGAATAAAATATAAGGAATGTTAGAAGTAATCATTGTAGCAGGTGCTCGACCAAACTTTGTAAAAATTGCACCTTTGATACACAGCCTATTAAAAGAAGATCAGATAAAATATACGCTAGTTCACACAGGTCAGCACGTTCATTCTTTAATGAATGATGTCTTTTTTGAAGATTTATCTATTCCAGCTCCGAATGTTCATCTAAATATATCTCAAGGAAGTCAAACTCAGCAGACGGCTGAAATTATGATACGGTTTGAAGAGCTACTAAAAAATCACCCTGCACAAGCCGTTATTGTAGTCGGAGATGTTACTTCCACGATGGCCTGCTCTATTGTTACAAAAAAATATCACAAAACATTAATCCATATTGAATCTGGACTTCGTTCAGGCGACAGAAATATGCCCGAAGAAATCAATCGGATTATAACAGACTCCATCACTGATTATTTTTTTACAACTTCTCTTCATGCGAATGCTAATTTATTAAAGGAAGGAATTGATCAAAATCGGATTTTCTTTGTAGGAAACATTATGATTGATTCGCTCATTCAACAATCCCAGCGTATTCAAAAACCAGATATATATACAGCTCTTGGGTTAACAGAAAAAGAATATTATTTGCTAACCTTACACAGGGCTGAAAATGTTGATGATGTAAAACGTCTGGCAGATATAATACAAACAATATCCGAGACAGCAGATAAACGAACATGCGTGTTTCCTGTTCATCCACGCACGGAGAAGATACTTAAAAACTCTTCCTCATTGAATAAGTTAAACAATATTAAATACATTGAACCACTCCGCTATCATGAATTTCTATACCTACAAAAAAATGCGCGTGCGGTTATCACAGACTCAGGAGGAATTCAAGAAGAAACAACCTTTATGAACGTTCCCTGTATCACATACAGAACAACAACCGAAAGACCTGAAACGATTGAGACAGGATCTAATGAATTAGCAAAGGATTTATCAAGTCTTATTGAGTTACTAAAAAAAGCAGAAAACACAGACTGGAAAAAATCAACTGTTCCTGATTTATGGGACGGCTATACAGCTGATCGGATTGTTCAGAAACTGAAAGTCATTTATTCTTTATGATAAATAAAAAAGTACTGGCTACAACATTTATTGTCCGTGTCATAATGGTGATAAGTTCATTTAGCCTATTAATTATGTCTTCAAGATATCTGGGGGCAACAGGGCGGGGTATGATCAGCTTATATATTGCCAATGTAACCATTGTACAATTAATCAGTGAAATAATTTTCGGACCGGGATACATCTACACGGCTCAGCGAATTTCCTTCGGGAAACTATTTACAGCTGGAATTTTGTGGAGTTTATTGTCAAGTATTATAGTTCCTATTATTTTATTAAGAACACACATTCAATCACCCGAACTTTTTTCTTTTCTAGTAATAAATAGTTTTTTAATTGCTTTGATTACCGGTATAATATATCAACTTCAATCTGTTCATCATAACCTTGCATTCACTACTATCAATCTGATCCAATCAATATCTTCACTATGTATCACATGGTTTTTATTAAACCAGCAAGCAACAGTACAATTGTTCTGCCTTGCTCAATCCTGCTCTTACATTCTTGCCTCTTTATCCGGAGCCTATTTTCTATGGAAATATTATAAAAACAACCCTATACACAATAATGAAATGGCACATGATTCATTAAAAGAATCTTTCCGAACAGGACTTATCGCCCAATACAGTAATTTTTTTAATTTTCTAAACACACGTATCGGATTTTACCTGATCTTTATTGTACTTGGAAATATTAAAGAATTAGGAGTGTTTGCAGTAGCTGTTTCATTATCAGAATCTGTCTGGATCATCAGCAATACTCTCGCTACCTGGCTCTATCCTCAGATAGCTTCTTCTAAAGACTTAGAAGCAAATATTGACAAAACACTATCTAACGCTTATGTAGCATTCTGGTATAGCTTTACCTACTTACTGATCTTATTGATTATCCCTGAACATTTGTATGTATGGGTATTAGGAAATGATTTTACAGGTGTAAAGTTATATATTTCACTACTGATTCCGGG
>Ga0210388_10002498_pt1 | contig 14310 bp, 16 predicted proteins | sample IncBWC19OmetaG_FD_155485 | JGI IMG/M metagenome (GOLD analysis project Ga0210388, IMG submission 155485) | Forest soil microbial communities from Barre Woods Harvard Forest LTER site, Petersham, Massachusetts, United States - Inc-BW-C-19-O ...
AAAAGGTGATCAAGATGCGTTTTGGCCTGGACGACGGCTCCGAGCACACGCTCGAGGAAGTTGGGCAGTCGTTCGCCGTGACGCGCGAGCGCATCCGCCAGATTGAAGCCAAAGCGCTGCGCAAGCTGAGACATCCCTCGCGTTCGCGCAAGTTGCGCGCTTTCCTCGAAGGCTCTTCGCGCGATTACCTCTGAAGTCCGCATTCCGTTTCGGGCGGGTAATACCGATCGCAAGGATGTGGAATTTCTGCCGAACATGAACATGAAGCCGTGGAATGAGGCCATAAGAAGGATTGGCCCACCCGCACTCATCGTGCTGTGCGCACTTTTGACGGGTTGCGCATCACTGTCTGGGCTTTTCGCCTATCCGCCCTTTTGGGACTATGCGCGGAAAGCGCCCACTGCATTGGGTTTGGCCGGAACCTACCACATCCGGCGCGTATGGGCCCCCGGCTCCAAAGATATTGAAAACTTCGACGGTCGACGCGACGTGTCGGTAACGATTCGATCAGACAAGACAGCCACCCTAACGAACGTCCCCGATTTCAGCGGCTGCGGTGGAAAGGAAATTTCGACGGCAGTGACGTGGGCAGTTTATGACGAGGATCCGACATTCGAGGTTCGTTTTGACGCAATCAGTTCTAAGAAACAGGGAAATTCAGTAGCGGACGTATGCGGTGAAGGGTGGAGTACGGGAATGGACCTGCTGGGCCAGCGCCGGCCTTACCGGCTATGGATGCGGATCGGCGTCCCTAATGAGGACAGGGGAATTGAGTTTCAACTCGATCCTGAGTAAGTCGCCTTCTCGGAGTAATCCTATCCCGACATTTTGTGGAATCGAGGCTTGACACACAAATCGTGTTTCGGAATTTTGCTGCGCGAACTTTTGGGCGCTTCGGGCTGGATGTGTTAGTCTCGCAGCGGAAGTCCCAACGCCCTCGTTTGGCCGGTGTTCCGTCGGCTGCCTCAGAATGTCATTCGACGCAATCTTGCGCGATGACAAAGCGTGCTGAAAGAAAGTCGGAGAGATAACAGGAATGAAGACCTACACGTGCGAGTGCGGGCAGCTGATTTTTTTTGAGAATGTCGCCTGCGTTGCTTGCGGCCGGGAACTGGGCTTTCTTCCTGACGCCCTTCGACTCAGCAGTCTCGAGCCGGCTGCCGATGGATTGTTCCACCCCTCCAACCCCGGCGCCGGAAAACCCGCCTACAGCAAATGCCAGAATTACTCGAAGGAATCCGTTTGCAACTGGATGATTCCCGTTAAGAGTTCTCAATCGCAGACTGCCGAAACGTTTTGCGTTTCCTGCCGGCTCAATCAGACGATTCCGGACCTGACCGTTCCGGAAAACCACGCCCTCTGGGCGTGCATGGAGACCGCGAAGCGCCGCCTGGTTTATAGCCTGCTCAATTTAAAGTTACCGGTCGCCAATAAAATGGAAGACCCGAAGCAGGGCCTCGCATTTGCATTCCTCGCAGATGTGTTGAATCCGGATGGCGCCGTGACGAAAGTGATGACTGGGCATGAGGACGGGCTTATCACTCTGAATCTGGCCGAAGCGGATGATGCCGCTCGTGAAAAAAACCGCAAGGCAATGAACGAACCCTACCGCACATTGCTCGGGCATTTCCGCCATGAAGTGGGGCACTACTATTGGGATCGCCTCGTGAGCGGCACGAGTTTCCTGGGCGGCTTTCGAGAGATATTTGGCGACGAGACGCCCGATTACGCCAGAGCGCTCAAGCGTTATTATGCGAACGCGCCTCCGGCCGACTGGCGGGAAAATTACATCAGCGCCTATGCGACGTCGCATCCCTGGGAAGACTGGGCGGAGACCTGGGCGAATTTCATGCACATCCAGGACGCGCTCGAAGTCGCTCACGATTTTGGATTGGCGGGCAAAGTCATTCGCGTCGATCCGCAAGCGGCGCAGGGCAAAGCGTGGCTGTCGTCGAAGCAAACGAATATCGAAGAAATCATCGGCGCCTGGTCGGAACTTGCGATAGCGCTGAACAGCATCAACCGCAGCATGGGCCTGCACGATACTTATCCATTTGTTCTCTCGCCCGCGGTCGTAAATAAGCTTCGCTTCGTGTTTGAAGTTATTGCAAGCGGTGCCGCCAAGACCGCCGCGGCGTCCTAAGGGTATTTAGTGGCAGCCTTGCCTGTCCTTTCAGTGCATCGGGGACAGCCGGGGGTGGCTGTCCCACAAGATGGAATCATTGTGCCTTGTTGGGAGACGGTTCTGATTTCCAGGCGGCGACAACTTGATCGAGGCCTTCGCGGTAAGTGGGGAAGCGAGGCGACCAGCCGAAATCGCGGCGGAAGCGCGCGTTGGTTGTCCTCGTGGATTTTGTGAAATAGGAGACCGCCTGCTCGCCGGCAAGCCATTTGGCGAGCCAGACGGGGACATGGCGCGGCGCTGGGGCTCCCAAACGCGCGGCAAATTCTCTCAGGAAAACCCGCACTTGGACCAATTCGTTATCGACAATATGCCAGATGCCGCTCGCTGGTTTTTCGGCGGCGGCTACGAACGCGCTCGCGGCATCGTCTGTGTGGATCATGGCCCACTCTGTTTCTCCACTGCCGATAATCGGCAATTGCCGTTTGCGCAATGCGCCGGCGAGCATTCGCGTATGGCCCGATTCACAATCGTAAAAAAAACCGCCGCGCAGGATCGCTACGGTAAAACCTTCGGTTGATTCCGCTTCGCGCGCAATTACTTCGGCGTCGATGGCCGATTGGATCGTGGGATCCGGGACGGTAGGAGAATCCTCATCGAATTGGGCTTCATCCTTGGGGCGCGCCACCCATGCGATGCTTTGCTGCAAATAGGATTTCGCGCCGATTTTGGCGGCGGCTTCGGTGAGGCAGCGCGTGCCTTTGCGGCGAATGCGATCGTTCATGGCCCAATCGGCGGGAGTGGTTTTTTGCTTCACGGGAATTGCGGTGGCCGCGTGGATGACGGTGTCGCAGCCTTCCGCGGCACGCGCCAGGGATTCCGCGTCGAACAGATCCGCGTGGCGCGGTTCGCCTCCAGCTTCCTTTACGGCGAGTTCGGCTTTCGCGCTGCGCACTTGCCCAATAACGGAATGGCCTCGCGCTACCAATTGGCGCACGATGCGCCGCCCCAGGACACCCGATGCCCCGGCGATGAAGACTTTCATCGCGCCGCTCCTGATTTCATTTTGTGGCTGAACCACGGGCTCTGGGAGCCCGTCCTATTTAGCCTACCCCATCGCTGCGGATTTTCCGGCGGCTACGGAAAGCGTGCGCACTCGCAGCGCGGCCACGACTCCCCCGCCGTAAATCGCACCCAGCAACAGGAAGGCGATCGAGAGCGTGAAGTGTTCCGCGAACGCTCCGAGGGCGAAACTCATCACCACCTGCAGGACCGTCGCGATCACGGCGAACGCGGACTGCGTGCGCCCCATGAGCCGGCGCGGCACCGCCGCAAGGATTGAGGATTGCGTCAGGACTCCACCGAGGGCGCGGCAGAAGCCAAACAGCGCGTTCATTGCAATCGCCGCGGACAGAAATCGAACGAAGGGGAATAAAGTGTGCCCGATTGCCAGTGTGGCCAGCGCAAAAATCAAAACTCCGTAGGGATTTTTCCGGGCCACGGCGCCGGCGGCCAATCCGCCGATGATCGCGCCGATCGCCCACCCCATTTCAATTTGGCCATATCCGGTCGCGCCCGAGGAGAGCAGATCCTTCGCCAGGGCCACGACGAGGATGTTCGCGCTGATCACTCCGGCCATCATGCACGCATAAGTGAACCCGAGTGCCATCACTCGCGGCTGTTGCCGCAGGTAGCTGAGCCCCTCGCCGATATCCGCGAAAACGCCGGAGGCGCCGCGCCCGGCTCCTTCCGTGCGCATGAGAGTCGGCTCAGACATTTCGGGCGGCGCTTCGATCGTGGGCGAGGCTGAGACGAGCCCCGCTTTCTGGATTTCGCGCGGCGCGTGATAGCCGTGCCGCATCAGCAAGAGACATAACGCGGAAATAAGGTAGGTCGTTCCGTCGATTCCAAGAATTCCTGCGAGACCCGCGCGCTCGTAAGTGAACCCAACGAGCGCGCCCGCCGCCGCCATTCCACCCTGCACGGCGATCAGAACGGTCGCGTTTGCGGCGACCAGCTTTTCCTGAGGCACAAGTTCCTGAATCAGCGCATTCGTCGTGGACCAGTAAATCGCAAACCCCACGCCGAGCAGCAAAACCATCGTATACAGTTCCCACAACGCGAGATGCCCGGCGAATGCCAGCCCTGCTGTGCCGAGGACGATCACGGCGCGCGCCGCATCGATGAACATCCCCAGATAGCGCCGGTCGACCCGGTCGATGAGCACGCCTCCAAATGGAGGCACGACCAGTCCCGGTATCGTCACCAGGATCACGATCCAGCTGACCTTCACTGTGGAATGCGTCACGCCCAGGACGTACCACGTCACTCCGGCGAAATTCATGCCCGTCCCGAACAAGGACACGAGCATCGCCAAAAAGAAAAATGGAAATCCCGGGACGCGAAATAGCGCTTTCCAGCTCGGGGACGCTGATTGGTCCGAAGCCATTGCAGAATCGAGCGAGCCACTCTTCGCCATCTGGGCCAAGTTTAGCGGCAATGATGTCCGAGGTCCAAGAAAATGAGACTTGCTGGTGCAAATCAATTCATTTGAGCCATGCTCCGTGGAGAAACACTCATTGGATGTGACCCCAATCGATCACTGTCTAACGCGCAGATTTGAATACATTTCCATCCGTTTATGCGTAATCTACGTTCTGTTTATGCCTCCTTTAGAGCCAAAAAGGTATGTTGCCCGGCAGTTCTTCTCGAGTATCAGGCGCTCGAAGGATTCTGAAAATGTTGACGGAGCAGCTAAAATCCGGCGAACGGTTCGAGTACTTCCGCATCGAGGCTTTTGTCGCGCGGACGAGCATGACGACGATCTATCGCGCCACCGACCTGCGAACCGGCCAGCTTGTGGCCATCAAGATTCCGCACCCTGAACTCGAATGCGACCCTGCCTTTTATAGCCGCTTCCAGCGAGAAATCGCGATCGGCAAAAAGCTCAGGAATTCCGCCGTCGCCCAAACGATTGACACCGGAGACATGGATCAGCTGTGCATCGTGATGGAATGGGTCGACGGGAAATTTTTGCGTGAAATCATCGCCAGGGAAGGGAAGCTTTCCGTCGAACGCGCCACACGCATCGCCACAAATGTGTGCAACGCCCTCGAATATATTCACAGCCAGGGCGTCGTTCATCGCGACATGAAACCGGAAAACATCATGGTGGGCGAGGGGGACAGTACCAAGCTCATCGACTTCGGCATTTCCGCCAGCGAAGGCATGCGCCGCCTCACCTTTTCCGCGCTTTCCAACGCCATGGGCACGCCCGATTACATTTCACCGGAGCAGATCAAACGCAGGAAGGTCGATGGGCGGAGCGACGTCTACGCACTTGGCGTGATTCTATTCGAGATGCTGACCGGCCAGACTCCATTCAACGGACCGAATCCCTTCGCCGTCATGAACGACCGGCTGGTGAACGACCCGCCGTCCGCGCGTGAACTCAATCCTGAAATATCGTCCCAGATGCAGGAAATTCTGTATCGCGCGATGGAGCGCGATCCGGAAAACCGCTTTGCGAGCGCACACGCATTTGCGGAGGCGTTAGCGCGGCCGGACTGCGTTGAAGTCATCGACCGATCGTCGCGCAAAGAGCGAAAGCCGGTGCGCCTACCGTTCTTGAAGAAAATTCTCTCCTACACAATGCTGCTCATGATTCCCGTCGTGATTTTTAGTTTCATTCTTTTCGTTGCGCATTTGAAATAAGTTCCTGCCCGCATTCACACAATCATTTTGTGATCGTTCCACTGTGACGGATTACTCTTTCCACATGCCTGTACTTGCGTTCCATAGCGCCTGCCGAATCCATCGGTAAGCATGGAATGAGCATTCTAGCGGACGAGCGGTCCTTGCAATCGTCCCTAGGGAGGACATCATGCAGCGTTGCCGGAACCTTATCGGAGTGTGCGCGCTGGCGCTGGCTTTCTGCGCGCCTGGACGCGCTCAAGACCCCCAACCGTCGCCATCTCCCTCGGCCTCGCTCGGCGACATCGCGAGGCAGGCGCAAAAGGACAAGGACAAAGACAAAGCAAATAAACCGGCCGCAAAAGTCATCACGAACGACGATGTCCCCGCTGCTTCGCGCGGTGCTTCGGTCCCGGGCGGCGCCGGACCAGGTCGCGCCCCCACGCAGGCGGGGACCGCGGTCGATTCCGGCGAAGTCACTTCTCCCGCGCAAGGTTTTGAAAAGCTGCAGTCCATGCTGGACGAAATGGATTCCATGGACCGGTCCACACTCTCGGGTTTCGTCCTGGAGGGCAACAATTCAAATTTTCCCGGCCGCGCCAAGTGGGAGGGAGAATTATTTGCAGCCAAGCAAAACTTTGTGTCACAGGATCGCGCCATCCTCCTGAAATTGAGGCAGCTTGAAGATTCGGCTTCGGGATTAAAAGGGGTCGAGGATCCGAATGACCCTCGCGTGAAAAGTCTTGGCGCGAAGCTGGATCAGCTCGTCCAAGCCAGCCAGCAAAACAGCGCGGCATTCCAGGCCATTATCGCGGAAGGCAAGGAGCTCGCCGGGCAAACGCCGACTCACTAGTTCTTCCCGGGCTCAACGATCCCACCTTCAACCTATTTTTCACCCGGCAAGACCACTTCATAAAACGACCCGCACAAAGCGACCTGCTTCTTCGGGCTCTGCACATCATAAAAAACCGGCACATTCATTCCCACCGCCAACTGTCTTGAACCATCCTGTGCGCTCCCTGTGCGGCGCTCGCCAATTGGCATCGTAAATTCGTAGCCGATGTTCGGTCCGTTGCGAGAGATGCCGCGCTTCGTCACGCGTGCCAGGGCCATTTCTCCTTCCGCTACGAGGCGTTTCTGGCGAGCGAGAGCGGACAGCATGACCAGGGAAACCACGGCGACGAGCGCCATCGGCAGCACAAACATGAGAACCGGAGAAGATGCGGCAACCCCTCTCGCCGCTGCCGGTTGCGACCGCATTGCGCCGGAAACAAAAATTCCTACCGCGATCACCAGCGCGCCGGTGGTGACACCCGCTTTTAATTTCCCCTGGCGGCTCATCCGCACTGGCCTTGGCCGGGGCAAGGCAGAAAGGACGAGGGCCACCTCGTCGTACGGGCCCGGGATTTTTTCACTGGAATTCGTCTGGTCTTGAAACGGCGACGTCACGGCAGCCTCCCCGGATTGCGTCCGAATGCCCCAATCTGGATTTTTCCCTTCACCACAAGGACGACCAGAATTGCCGGAACGATCGCCAAGATTCCGAGGAGGGCTAGCACTGGAACTTCGGCGTGCCCGACAAAAATCCAGACGATTAGCGGCGCGTCGAACAGAATCACAAGAATAGGCAGCAGGCGCAGAAAGAAACGGGTCTGCCGGTCGGCCTCGCCGCGATTCCATCCGCACTGTGGGCAATATGCTTTGCCCGCGGCGTTTGCCACGGGCATGCGACATTGCGGACATTCAGGTGTGGGCAAGGCGTCGATTTCCTGTGGGACAGCCATTCCTGGCTGTCCGGATTAGATTCACAGGGACGAAAAATGGACAGCCGGGAGTGGCTGTCCCACATTCAGAAATTTCCCTGGTCCGGGCTATACGGGCTCGCCAGATATTTCAGCGATTGCGCCTCGTTTTTCGTGGGAAGAATCTTGCCGGGATCGAGCCGCACCATCACGTACCGGATATGATCGTCAATCTTCGTGAACCAGTGCCCGGTCCCGGCCGGGATGATGATCATGTCTCCCGCCTTCAACTCATGGACTTCCGGATTTTTGATCGAAGCGGCGCTGAAGCCCGGCCCATTTTGTTCGCGCACGGTTTTCAGCGTGCTCGGCCGTGGCTTCGCGTCCACAAGGTCCGGGCCCGTTAAGAGAGTCGCTGAACCTTCGATCACATAATAGACTTCGCTGACCTCCTCGTGCTCGGCAACGGCCTCGGCCACCTGATTTTCGAGGCCCTGCGCCTGGCCGAGTTTTCCACGGTAAATGCTCCCGATGCCAACCTGCACCTTTCCAACATCCACCGAGCGCACCTGCTGATCCACAAGCTTGTGCTCGATGGCTCGCTGGTTATACCCGTCCAACTCGCTCTTGGGGACATACACGGCCTGACAGTGATTGCAGGTCGGATGCGGTTCGACGTTCTGCGCGAGCGCTGGAAATACCGCGAGCACCGCGCTTAACGCCAAAATTTTCAAGATGATTCTTTGTATTTGCATTTCGATTCTCCTCCGAAAATATGCCCTTCAACCTGCTTCGGATCCCGCCGGATCTTTCCGTTCGCTGAATTTACCTGGAGTTTGGCAAAAGCAATTGCGCGCCCCGATTCTGCCTGATTGGTCCGGTTCTGTGAAGCGATTGCGCCGCAAGCATCCTCGTTCGCTTGCCTGCGCGCAAGCGAATTCCTATAATTGCAGGATGTTCGATACCCATCGCTTCCTGCTGTTTTTCGCTGCCGCGCTGGTGCTCGCTGTTACTCCCGGACCAGGAATCTTTTATGTTCTGGCGCGCAGCCTCGCCGGTGGCCGCCGTGAGGGCCTTCTATCTTCCTATGGGACTTTTGCCGGCGGGCTCTTCCACGTCCTTGCCGCCGCGCTGGGGATTTCCGCGATCCTGGCCGCCTCTGCCACGGCGTTTCACACGATCAAGTACGCGGGCGCCGCGTATCTGTTGTGGCTCGGCATCCGAATGATCCGCACGCGAAACGAAGAAATGACCGTGCGCGCGGATCAGCCCTCGCGGGGCGCTTTTCGCCAGGGAATTTTCACCGAAGTTCTCAATCCCAAGACGGCTCTGTTTTTTCTTTCCTTCATTCCGCAATTTGTCACGCCGGCTCGGGGCCATGTTTTTTTGCAATTCGTGATTCTAGGATCTCTCTCCGTGATTCTGAATACTTCCGCCGATCTTGCAGTAGTCCTCCTCGCGAGCCCTCTGGAGCGGTTACTGAAGAACAGCGCTCGCTTCCGGCGAAACCAGCGCGTTGCTTCGGGGCTGGGGATGATTGGCCTGGGCGCTTATGCGGCATTTGCCGATACGCGCTGACTCTTCTTCGCAGGGATAACCTTTCAGGTGGATCGATACCGCTCCTTTCCGCCACGACGCGGGCAATCCGTCTTATGATGTGTCGATGCCTCCACTCATCGATCTGCGCGGGCTCAGCGTCGAGATTCCCACGCCCGCGGGATGGATACGTCCGGTGGACGATGTTTCATTTGCGCTTGGCGCGGGCGAATCGCTGGGTCTTGTGGGCGAATCGGGAAGCGGCAAGTCAATGCTCGCGCTGGCGCTGATGGGGCTTCTGCCGCAGGGAGCGCGGGTGCAAGGAGAGGCCTGGTTTGCCGGATCAAATGGCGCGACGAATTCGAGAGTGAATTTGTTCACGCTGACCGAGCGCGAACGTATCGGCGTGCGCGGCCGCGACATCGCCATGATTTTTCAGGAGCCGATGACGGCGCTCAATCCGGTGATGCGCGTGGGCGCGCAAATTGCCGAGGCGATTGAGGCGCACAGCGCGGGACTCACGCGCGATGAAGTGGACCGGCGCGTGGTCGGCGCGCTCGAGCGTGCCGCCGTGCCCGAGCCGGCCATGCGGGCGCGGCAATATCCGCATCAGCTCTCGGGCGGCCTGCGGCAGCGCGTCATGATTGCGATGGCGCTTGCCGCTGGCGCGACAGGCCCGGCGAAAAAGAATGGCGATGACCCCACGCCGATCAACAACAAGGAAAACCATTGCGCTCCGCGGCTCCTCATCGCGGATGAGCCGACGACAGCGCTCGACGTCACCGTGCAGAAACAAATTCTCGACTTACTCGAGCAGCTTCGCCGCAATCTGGGCCTCGCGCTTCTTTTCATCACACATGATCTTGGCGTCGTCGCGCAGGTCGCGGATCGCATCGCGGTCACATATGCGGGCCGCATTGTGGAGGAAGGGCCGGCGCGCGAAGTGCTCGAACGGCCGCGGCACCCTTATACGGCCGGACTGCTGCGCGCTTCTCCGCAGCTTGTGCGGCACAAGCTCGAGCCGATTCCGGGCGCAGTGCCTTCGCTGCGCGCGCTGCCTCCGGGCTGCGCCTTTGAGCCGCGATGTCCTGTGCGGATTGCCGAGTGTTCCGCGGCTATGCCCACACTGCGCGAAGCCGGTCCCGGGCATCGCGCGCGCTGCATATTGATTGAAGAAATGAATACTAAAATCGCAATATGATTTCAGGTAGCACAGACTTTAGTCTGTGGGTTTCCCTTTGATCTTGGCAGGGGCGTTTATTTTGGCTGACGCGGGCTGCCTGGGTTCGGCAATGGACCCCCACAGACTGAAGTCCGTGCTACCGGTATTGCTTCTGAAATTCTTGCAAAAAAGGAACCAGACAAATGGCCTCTGATTCAACGCATCTCGAAAAAATCCGCGAACGATTCACGGAGACCGCGGATGCCTTTGCCCGAACCGTGCGCCGCACGCGCGTCGAAGAGGCCGAGGAACTCGCCGAGCGCGCCGCGGCCGGCCTCGCCAACCCGGAAAAAATGCTGGCGATCGATCTTGCCTGCGGTCCGGGCACCTACACGCGCCCGCTTGCGGCGCGCGTACGTCACGCCATCGGCGCTGACGTGACTCCCGCGATGGTTGAAAAAGCGCGCGCCGAAGCCGCGCGCGACGGCATCTCGAACATCGAATTCGTCTGCGCCGATATTTACGCGCTGCCCTTTGCTGACGGCGCAGCGGGGATCGTCTCCTGCGGCTACGCGTTTCATCACATGACCGACGTGGCCGGAGCCCTCGCGGAAATGGCGCGCGTGCTGCAGCCCGGCGGTCGAATGGCCGTCACCGACATCATCGTGCGCGAAGGTTGCGACACTTCGATCCAGAATGCGATCGAGCGCGTCCGCGATCCTTCCCACACGGAAACATTGACCGTCGAGAACTTCCGCGCATTGGTTGAGAAAGCTGGGCTGCGTGTCCTTTCCGAAAATCTTCACGACAACTGGCATGATTTCGATGTGTGGATGGGAAACGCCTGCAAGCCTCCCGGCGATCCGGTCTACGTCCAGGTGCGCGGCATGTTGGAGAGTTGCATCGAGAATGACACCTCCGGATTCCGGCCGAGCCGGTCGGATCAAGTTCCAAGCGGACTCACGTTCATGCATACGGTGCTATTGCTTATCGCGGAGAAGCCGGAATGAATGACAACTTATTCAAAACGCGATTTAGGGTCGATCCGGGAAAACGGAATAGTCGTCTCTGCGGCAACTCGATTCGAAGCAGGCCAGCGGCTAAAGCCGGGTTGATTCCATTCCTTTATGTCACGGCTGAAGCCGTGACCCACAAAGATTCGGCAGTTGCTACTGAGGCCCTGAAGCGTTTCCTGCTTTTGTGCATATCAATCCGACTTTTAGGTGTAGCAAGTTGATGGACGCTCCTCTTCTGGAAGCGCGCAATTTGCGTAAGACTTTTTCCGCGCCGGCGGGCGCGTTTGCCAACGGGAAATCGCGGCCTGGCGGCGTCGCGGCCGTCGACAACGTAAGCCTCGAACTCGGCGCCGGGGAAACGCTCGCGATCGTTGGCGAATCGGGCAGCGGCAAGACGACGCTCGCGCGCATTTTGCTGCGCCTCATCGAACCGGACTCCGGTGAATTGCTTGTCGAGGGCCGCGATTTTCTCGCCGCTCGTGGCGCGGAGTTGCGCGCCCTGCGCCGGGAAATGCAAATGGTGTTTCAGGATCCCTTCGCGTCTCTCGATCCAAGAATGCGTGTGGGAACCATCGTTGGCGAACCGCTCGAAATTCACGAGCCGCGGCTCGGGCGGGCCGAACGCCGTGCGCGCGTTGTGGAGGTCCTCGCCGCCGCGGGCCTCGCCGAGGAAGCGCTTGCCCGTTACCCGCACGAATTTTCCGGCGGACAGCGCCAGCGCATTGGCATCGCGCGCGCCCTTGTCCTGCGCCCACGCCTCGTGATCGCCGACGAGCCCGTTTCGGCCTTGGATGTTTCCGTGGGCGCGCAGATTCTTGAGCTGCTGCAAAATCTGCAACGCGATTTCGCGCTAACCTATTTGCTCATCTCGCACAGCCTGCCAGTGGTTGCGCAACTGGCAACGCGCATCGCCGTCATGCAAGGCGGACGCATCGTCGAAACGGGACCCGCTGAGCAAATTCTCAGCGCGCCCGCGCACCCGTACACCAGGTCGCTTATCGCCGCGATTCCGGCTTTGCCGGCTTCTTAGGAACGAGTGGCGCGGGCTTTCTCCTGTGGGTGTTGGTTGGAGCATCGTCGATCCAGCAGCAACCAAAGGCCACAGGCTAAAGCCTGTGCCACATTTCCTGCTAAACTCACCCGTTATGAATTTTCATTTTGAAGTGTTGAAAACCGATCCTACCGGTGCGCGCCTCGGGCGCCTGACTACGCCGCATGGTGTGATCGACACGCCCGCATTCATGCCGGTAGGAACGGCGGGGACGGTAAAGGGGTTGACGCAGCAGGCGCTTACCGATTTGGGCGTGCAGATTCTACTGGGAAACACGTATCACTTATATCTTCGTCCCGGCCACGAGCGGATTCGCAAGCTGGGCGGACTGCATCGCTTCATGTCCTGGCCCGGGGCGATCCTTACCGATTCGGGCGGATTTCAGGTTTTCAGCCTCTCCGATCTGAGAAAAATCACGGAAGACGGAGTTGTCTTTCGCTCGCATCTGGACGGCTCCGAACATTTTCTCTCTCCCGAAAAATCAATCGAGATTCAAGAGGCTCTCGGCTCGGATATCGCGATGGCCTTCGATGAGTGCATCGAGTATCCCGCCGATCGCGAGCGGGCGGCCAGCTCCATGAAACTCACAACTCAGTGGGCCCGCCGGTGCCGTGATTACGCTCGCGCCCTGCGGAGCGACGGCCGATCAAACGCGGAAGCATCGACCAATCCAGGCCAAGCGATTTTCGGAATCGTGCAGGGAGGCATGCACGCCGACTTACGTCGCGACAGCGCGCGCCAAATCGTGGACCTTGATTTTCCAGGCTACGCGGTCGGCGGGCTTGCCGTTGGAGAGCCCCACGCGCTCTCGATCGAGATGGCCGCCATTGCCGCCGAATTGCTGCCGAAGGAACGCCCGCGCTACGTCATGGGAGTAGGTCTTCCCGAGCAGCTTGCTGATTACGTTCGTTGCGGCGTGGACATGATGGATTGCGTACTGCCGACACGGAATGCGCGGAACGGGTGCCTCTTCACCAGCGCCGGGCGGGTGAATATCGGCAATGCAATTTATGCCGACGACCCGCGTCCTCTCGATGAGCGCTGCACGTGTATGGTCTGCCGGACCTACTCGCGCGCCTACCTGCGGCACCTGTTTCAGGCCAATGAAATCCTCGCGTCCATCCTGAACTCCCACCACAACGTTGCATTTTTCCTTGACATTATGAGCAAGATTCGACAGGCTATCGCGTTCGGGGAACTGGCGGAATTCTCCTCGGAGTTCCAGGCGCGCATCGAAGCGGGTGAACCGTAGCACAGACTTCAGTCTGTGGGTTTTCGAGGGCGCTCTCGGGACTTGCGATGGGCTTGACTTGTGAGCCCGTCCGGAACTTCGGCAGTAACGTCTTGGTCCTGTCCTCTTCGACTTTAGGGAGTGGCGGGGCCTATTTTTGTCCGCAGCGGTCGTTCAAGGTGTTCTGGCGCAAGTGAGGATGGGGTCGCGATAATGTTTTCGTTCGGTTTACCGCAAAATTTGATCTTGATGGCCCAGGCCGGCGGCCCCAGTGGATTGATGGCCTTCTTGCCACTGGTAGTTATTATGGGCATTTTCTATGTGCTGCTTATCCTCCCCGCGCAGCGCCGCCAGAAGAAAACCCAGGAAATGATCAACGCACTGAAGAACGGTGACAAGGTCATCGCTGCGGGCGGCATCTACGGCACGATCGTAGGGATCGAGGGTGATTCCGTCCAGCTTCGGATTGCCGATCAAGTCAAGGTCAAGGTCCTGCGTTCCGCGGTGTCCGGCCTGCAACCAGATGGTAAGGAGGAGTCGTAGGGCCGGGGTCGCGCGCGGGTTCCGGGTGTTTGCCCTGAGTTTCAAAGGGTGCCCGCCGAAAAAACGATGCGCTCCATTTTTATGCGAGGCTGAAAGGCATGCCCGCGCCGGTGGAGTCCTGAGCCAGTTCAAGCCATGACAACAAATCTCAAGTGGAAAGCAGTCTTCATAGCAGCTGTTATCCTTGCTTGCGTGATCGGACTTGTCGGGCGTC
>Ga0210388_10002499_pt1 | contig 14307 bp, 10 predicted proteins | sample IncBWC19OmetaG_FD_155485 | JGI IMG/M metagenome (GOLD analysis project Ga0210388, IMG submission 155485) | Forest soil microbial communities from Barre Woods Harvard Forest LTER site, Petersham, Massachusetts, United States - Inc-BW-C-19-O ...
GGCGGAGATCCCAGCTTCACCGCGTTCTGCCTGCCGTTCCAGGACATCACCACCTCCAATCACATCGCGCAGTGGACGCAGGTCTACATCCAGGGTCCAGGCTAGATCTGGGGCAGATCGAGGCCAGGTTCCTGACGGATTTTACGGGAGCCCGGGCACCGGGACGCGCACTTCGTACACGGCGTGCAACGTCGTGACGTAGAGGGTCCGGCGGTCGGCGCCGCCGAAGGTGCAATTCGACGGCGCGGCCGGGAAGGGGATTCGCCCCAGCAGCTCGCCCGCGGCGTCGAACACCTCGATCGCCTTGATCTCGTCGCTGTTGTTGGCGACGTAGAGATTTCCGCTGTCGTCGACGCAGATGCCGTCGGGGACCTTGAAGCCACCGGGAACACGCGGCCCGTCGATGAGGACCATCGGCGCGCCGACGGCGCCGCCCTGATCGACCGGGAGCTTCCAGACCTTCGCCTGGACGTCGCTGCCGATGTAGAGCGTCCACCCGTCCGGCGACAGCGCGACGCCGTTCGGCTTCTGCATCTGCAGGACGAGGCTCATCACGCCGGTCGGCGAGACGCGGTAGACGGCCATCGGCGCGTGCGCCGTGCCGGGGCGCGCCCCCCAATCGGTGTCGGTGAAGTAGATGTTGCCGTCGCCCCGCAGCACGAGGTCGTTCGGAGCGTTGAGCGCCACGCCCGGGTGACCCGGGGTGGCCGGTGGCCAGGCGTCGGCGAGCACGGTGCGCTTCCCCTCGGGCGACACCTCGACCAGGCGGCCGTTGTAGCGCTCGCAGGCCACCAGATCGCCCGCCGCATTGACGGCGAGACCGTTGGTGCTGGTCGGCCCGGTCAGCTCGCCGGCTGGGTAGGGGAAGAACGAGAAGCGGCGGTAGACCGGATCGAAGCGGTAGATGACCGCGCCGGGCTCGTTCTTCTCCACCACGTCGGAGAAGAGCAGATAGGGGCCCGCGGCGACCCACAACGGACCCTCCAGCGAGACGAACGGGACCGGGCTGGGGATCGCGCGCGGCGTGCCGGCGCCGGGCAGCAGGACCGGCGGCGCGGCAGCGGGGGCGGTGGCCGGCGGCGGGGCGGTCGCCTCGGTGGGGGCGCAGGCGGCCGCCAGCGAGGCGGCGACAAGCAGGAGCGAAGCCAACGGAGTTCGCCGGGCGAGCATAGGAGCGCATCAAATCACGGGCCGGCTTTTCTTGCGACGATCGCGGGGCACGACTAGCATCGTGCCGGCGAGCGAGACGCCTTCGACGATGCGATTCTTGTTGGTCTGTCTGGGCGGTGCCGTCGGAACCGGGGCGCGCTACCTGTTCGGCTCCTGGGCGCAACGCACGCTGGGCGTCGGGTTCCCTTACGGCACCTTGATCATCAACGCGGTCGGGTCATTTCTCTTGGTGATCGTCATGCACCTGAGCCTCGAGGCCGGCGTCATCTCCCCCGGCACGCGGTTCGTCCTCGGAACCGGGGTCCTGGGCGGATTCACCACCTACTCGACGTTCAACTACGAGACCTTCCGGCTGATGCAGCAAGGGTCGTTCGCCATCGCCGGGCTCTACCTCGGGGCCACCGTGGCCGGTTGTCTGGTGGCGGGAGCGCTGGGGCTGCTGCTGGCCCGCGCGATCTGGTGAGACCTTCGGGCCGGTGACCCTTCGGCCGGTGACCCTTCGGGCGCCGCTACGCGCTCGGCGCCTCGCCGTCGGCCTCGCTCCGCCGGCGGCGTGGCAGCATCACCGTGAAGGTGGTCCCCTCCGATTCACCCGAGCGCACGTCGATCGATCCGCCGTGGACGCGGACCAGCTCGCGGGTGATGAAGAGGCCGAGGCCGAGGCCGGGTGACTTCTCCATCCGTCGCGAGGTCATCGGCTCGAACAGCGTCGGCAGCCGGGAGGTCGGGATGACGCCCATGTTGTGCACCACGACCCGGACGCTGTCGGCGGCGCGCCCGTCCACCGAGACGTCCACGCCCCCCTCCGCCAGGCCATGCTGAACGGCATTGGCCACCAGGTTCGAGAACAGCTGCGACAGCCTGTCCGGGTCCCAGTGCCCGAGCGTGTCGCCCCAACTGGTCGCGCGCAGCGTCCAGTCGGGATTTGCTTCGTCGAGCTCGTCGATCACCTGGCGGACCACGGGGAGCAGATCGAGCTCGGTCGGAGCGAGCGGGATGCCGCCGCCCAGGCGCACGCGCGTGAAGTCGAGCAGCTGATCGATCATGCGCGTCATGCGGTCGCTGCTGGAAAGGATTCGCGAGAGCGGCTTTTGCAGCCGGTCGGTGTCGGCGCGGTTCATGGCCAGGCGGGCCGAGGTGATGATGGCGGCCAGCGGATTGCGCAGGTCGTGGCCGAGAATGCCGGCGAACGTCTCGTTGAAGTGCACGGTCTGCTGGAGCTCGGCGAGCGAACGAAATCGGAGCACGGCGGCGGCGACGTGGTTGGCGATGGCGCGCGCCAGCTCCAGCTCCTGCGGGGTGAGCTCGCGCGGGCGGGTGTAGTACACCATGAACTTCCCGATGAGGCGCCCAGCGCCCACCAGCGGGATGAAGGCGAGCGCGCCGATCTGCTCGGTCTTGAAGAGCGGCAGATAGGAGGCCATCGCAGGATCGGTTTCCACCTCGCCGCTCACGATCGGTTGCGGATCGCGCGCGCCCGACGGCCAGGGGGAGTGCCCCTCGACCGCCGCCCGGTAGGAGTCGGAGAGGTTGCGCCAGGCCCGAAACCGCATCACCCCCTCCGCGTCGAACAGCAGCACCGAGGCCCGATCGGTCCCGAGAGCGCGCGCGATCGCGTCCAGCGCGGCCTCGAAGATCTCCTCCACCCGACCGGCGCTGATGACGGCCGCGGCCAGCCTGTAGAGCAGCTCCGCGCGCACCCGGTTCTGCTGCTCCACCGCCAGAAGGCGCAGCCGCTCCAGCGCCTGACCGCAGTAGCGGGCGATGAGGAGCAGGAAGTGCGCCTCTTCGTCGTCGAGCGCCCGCGCGTCCTCGAAGGTCAACCCGATCGCGCCCAGCGTCCGTCCCGGGGTCACGATGGGAAGACAGACCACGCCGTAGTGGCGTCCGGGCGTGGCGCTCCCGGCCAAACTGGGGTAGCGGGCGACGAGCTCGTCGCGCGAGGCAATCCAGATCAGCTCGCCGCCCCGGATGGCGTCGACGATCGGTGTCGAGGATGCGACGCCGTCGAGCGGGATCGTCGCGAACGCCTGCGCGGCTTCCTCGCCGTACCCGTCTGCGCGGACCAGGCGCGCCGACGCCTCACGCCACCCGGTCAGCCAGAGGGCGGCGCTGGAGGCGCCCAGCGCGGCGCGCGTCTGATCGACGACGGCTTCGAACACCTGCTCGGGGGTGACCGCGTCGGCGATCGCGGAGGTGATCTTGGCCAGCCGTTCGGTCCGACGCGCACGAACGTCGTGTTCGATCGCCACCCGCTTCAGATCGGCGACGTGCGCGCTCAGCTGCCGCTCCCGAAGGCGGAGCTGGCGCACCGAGCTCCTCAGCTCGCGCTCCAGCTCCATCCGGTGCCCGATCTCGGCGGCCAGCGCCTTCACGTCCTGCGTCGACCGCAGCGACCGCGCACGACCGAGAACGGGGCGGACGTGCGTGTGGGTTCGGCAGATCTCCCGCAGGCCGCCGCTCTCCTTGTAAAAGCTCGACACCACGTAGGTGCAGAGGAGCGAAAAGGACCAGAGAGTTCGCAGCTCGTTCCACATCTCCTCGAGCGCGACCGCCGCGCTTCGATTTCCGGCGCGCCAGAGCAGGTCGACCATCTCGCCGTACGCCCGGATCTCCCGCCCCTCGCTCTGCGCGCGCGCCTGTTCGAGCACAGGGCCGACCGTCTGCTTGAACAGCTCCCAGTCGGGGGATGAGCCGATCATGAACCGGGCGAGCGTCTCTTCGGCGTCGAGCGTGACGAGCAGGCCGGACCCGATCAGTTCATCGGAATCGAGCCCGCGCGCGGCCAACTTCTCGGCGAAGGCCCGGCGGTGGCTGGCGGTGGCGATCACCACGGTCGGCGCGCTCGCCGACAGGCCCGCCGCGAGAAAATCGACGACGGCGTTCTCGAGCAGGTCATCGCTCTCGTAGAACTGCACGATGTGTGGCGGCTCGTCGTGGGAGCCGCCGAGGACGGGGGGCGCGGGTCGATCGACCCCAGCGCCGAAATTCTCGGCCTCGGCCTCGACGTTGGCAGAATCGAGCGTCATCGTCCCCTTCCTGATCACCGATTTGCCCGAGGCAAACCCCCCGAGTGTGAACAAGCTGCGTACGGCAAATCCTTAGGCCAGCCCCCTCCGGGCCGAAAAATTGAACACTTGCCGTCGACGGCCCTCCGCCGAGCTTGGATGTGGCAGGGGCCGTTGTCAGGTTCCTGGAAGTACGAAGGCATGTGAACGGGAGGTCGTGAGATGAAACGAGAGAGCGGGGCGGGGGGTGCAAGGGCGGTGATGATGGCGGTGCTGGTGGCGGTCTGGCCGCTTGCGACGGGGAGCCTCTCGACGGCGCGCGCGCAGCCGCTGCCGGTGCCGGACCAGAGCCGATCGCAAGTGGAGCAGATCCAGCTGCGCCTGCAGAAGGATCCCGACCTCAAGAACAACCGGATCGAGGTCACCGTCAGCGACGGCGTCGCCACGTTGAAGGGGAAGGTCGACACCCAGGCCGAAAAGGCGGAGGCGACGCGCCTCGCCTCGGTGAGCGGCATCGTCGGCATCGACAACCGGCTGGAGGTCGCCGGCGCCAGCCTCGATCAGGCAGTCTCGGACAGCGCGCTCACGGCGAACATCAAAGAGAAGCTGGAGGCGAATGAGATGAACCGCTTCGACGGGGTCGCGGTCACCACGCGCAACGGCGTCGTCACGCTGACCGGTTCGGTCCAGAGCGACCAGGCCATGAAGAAGGTCCTCGACATCGCCCACGACGCCGACGGCGTCACGCAGGTCGAGAACAACCTGACCGTCGCAGCGCCGAAGCAATATTGAGCCCCCCGCGGGCGTCGACGGCGATAGGTTGGGCAGATGAAGACAGTTGTGACCCTGTTGCGCGGCGACGGCATCGGGCCCGAAGTGGTGGACGCCGCCGTGCGCGCCATCGAGGCGACCGGCGCCGAAATCGACTGGGAGCCGCGCGACGCGGGCGCGGGGGCCATCCCCCAACATGGCGCGCCGCTGCCCGAGGTGACGCTGGAGTCGATCCGGCGCACCCGGCTCTGTCTGAAGGGTCCGCTGGCCACCCCGGTCGGCGGTGGGTATGCCAGCGTCAACGTGGCGCTGCGACGCGAGTTCGATCTCTACGCCAACGTCCGGCCGGCGCGCACGTTCGCCGGGTTGGCGGGGCGCTACGACCAGGTGGATCTCGTCGTCGTCCGGGAGAACACAGAGGGCGAATACTCTGGCATCGAGCACTACATCGATCCGGCCCGGAACGCCGCGGAGGCCATCTCCATCATCACGCGGCACGGGTGTGACCGCATCGTCCGCTTCGCCTTCGAATACGCGCGGGCCAACGGACGCAAGCAGATCACACTGGTGCACAAGGCGAACATCCTCAAGATGACCTCCGGCCTCTTCCTGCAGATCGGTCGGGAGATCGCCACGTCCTACCCGGACATCGGTTTCAACGACCTCATCGTCGACAACACGGCGATGCAGCTGGTGCGGGATCCGACGCGGTTCGATGTCATCGTGACGACCAACCTGTTCGGCGACATCCTCTCGGACCTGACAGCGGGGCTGGTCGGGGGCCTGGGCCTGGTGCCGGGGGCGAACATCGGGGAGGGGGCGGCCATCTTCGAGGCGGTGCACGGCACGGCCCCCGACATCGCAGGCAAGGGGATGGCCAACCCCACGGCGGTCATGCTGGCGGGAGCGATGATGCTCGATCGTCTCGGCCAGCGCGATCGCGCGCTGCGCCTCGAGCGGGCGGTCCGACAGGTCATCGAGGCGGGTCGCGACCTCACCCCCGATCTCGGGGGCCGCGGATCGACCAGCTCGTTCACCGATCGCGTCGTCTCTGCTCTTGGGGCCTAGCGCGCCGGCGTCGCGTCAGTTCGCACAGCGACCCGACGCGGGCACCGCTGCCGGGAGATCTCCGTCGGTGAGCGTCTGCAGGAAGCAGAGCAGGTCACTCATCTGCTGCTCGGTCATGGGTTCCTTGGCGCCCGCCGCGCGGCCGTCGAGGGGGAGCTGCTTGTCGAGGTTCTTGCGATTGGCCACCGGGAGGTCGTCGTACTTCTGGACCGTGCCGCCGACGTACTGGGCGGTGACGAGGCCGTAACGCGGAAAGTCCGGATCGGGCTTGGTCTTGGCGCGCCCGCCGGCGGTCGGGTACCAGAGCTCGGGGCGGGTGTCGCGCGTGTTGTAGAAGCGGACCGCCTGCTCCAGCGAGTGGATGACCCCGTTGTGGAAGAACGCGCCCCGGGTGGCGACGTTGCGCAGGGTGGGCGTCTTGAACAGGCCGCAGTACTCGGGGGACCTGGCGTGATCGTCGCGGAGCGGGCCGCAGAGGCCGAGATCGCGGTACTTGTGGTCGCGGTTGGCGGGGATCTCCGGGTTGCGCGGAGCGCCGATCGCCTCGAAGGAGAAGTCGGTGAACTGGGCCGGCGCGCCGTCGTCGAAGCTGGCGTCGGCCAGGTGACAGCCCTGGCAGTTGCCCGTCTCCTTGTCCTTGAAGACCTTGAGGCCGCGTTCTTCGGCGGCGGTCAGCTCGGAGCCGGGCTTCTTGTAGAGGTAGAGGTCGTACTTGCTGTTGTAAGGGTGGAAGCTGGGGTCTTCGATCTGAAAGGACTGCAGGGCCAGCTGCACCTTGCTGAAGGCGAGATCGACATCGGCCAGCGCCGGTGCGCCGAAGGCGCGGACGAACTCCGGAGCCGAGGGTGAGGCGCGGAGCCTCGCGACCAGGTCGGCGGGGTTGGCGTTGGCCATCTCGAACGGCGAGAGCAGCGGCGCCTTGGCCTGCTCGGAGAGCGAGTTGGCGCGCCCGTCCCAGGCCAGTCCGCCGCCGGGCGCGGGGAGGCTGAAGCCGTCGGGGTTGTCGAGCAGATCCAGATAGCCGGGGGTGAATTCCTTGTAGCGGATCGACGGCGTCGCGCGCAGTCCGGGCGAGGTCCCCTTGGGGCCGCCGAGCTGCACCGCCAGGCCGTTCGGCGGACCGTAGCCGTGCGCCGGATCGTGGCAGGTCGCACAGGACATCTGGCCGGAGGCGGAGAGGCTTTTGTCGAAGAAGAGGAGCTTGCCGACCTGCGCCGCCGGCGTGAGGCGGTGGGGGGGCGGGGCGGCCGGCCCGGGCGCCAGCTCGGCGGCCGGCTTCTGCGCCGGGAGCTGTCCGACCGAACCGTCGGCGCGCGAGCAGGCGTCGATCGGGAATGTGAGGCAGGCGAGCGCGAAAACGGTGCCTGCGTTGAGCTTTCGAACGTCTCGCGAATCGATCATGCGTCTCCTCACGTGCAGTCTCGCCAAAACGAAAAAACGACCGGCGCCCCCCACCCCGTCGAACGGGGGGCGCCGGTCGGAATGAGAGCAGCCTACTGGTTGAAGTCGAACGCGTCCCAGAGGTCCGTGAGGGCCGGCGAGTTCGTCGGGACGTACGGATTGTCCGCGGTGGTCTGCGGATTGGGCAGGTTGTCGCGGCTGCGGCCGGTGATCGGCTGCAGCGACCAGTTCTTCTCGATGAACTTCAGGATCGAGACGTGGTCGGCGTACCCGTGGTTGACTTTACCGCCGGTGGTGTAGGGCGACACGATGATGAGCGGGATCCGCGTGCCGTCGCCGAAGAAGTCGAGCGGCTGGATGTAGCCCGAGTCGTAGTAGCCGCCGCCCTCGTCGAAGGTGACCATCACGGCGGTGCTCGCCGCCAGGGCCGGGTTGGCCTGCAGTTTGACCAGGATGTTCTTCACGTACGACTCGTAGAGGTCGAGCTTCGACGACGACGGGTGACCGTCCATCACGCCGTCCGGGTGCGCGTAAGAGACGGACGGCAGCGTGCCGTTCGCGATGTCGGTGTACATGTCGGTCGTGTCCTTCTGGTGCGCCGCCACCGAAGCCGGGTCTCCCATGATCTGGGCCTGGTACTCGAACGGGTTGCAGATCTGGCAGTAGCCGAGGTTGGTGTTGAACCCGCCGCCGTAGAACTTCCAGGAGATTCCCTTGGCGTTGAGCGAGTCGGCGATCGACTTCTGGTTGGTCGGCGGCACCACCGTCCCCGACTGAATGTTGCCGTGCGGGTCGAAGGTCGGGTTGGTGTTGTTCAGGTAGTAGTAGGTGTTGGGCGCGCAGTTCGGGTTCGGGTGGTTCGGCAGCGAGGCCAGGTAGCCGAGGATCGGCGCCACGCCCGGCTGGGTGGGGTCGGAGCAGTTGCTGAAGTTCCCGTCCACCGTGTAGTTGTTGTTGGTGCCCGACTTGGGGTTCGGGTTGGCGATCAGGCTGGCCGGTGGCGTGGCCGGGCTGCCGGTCGTCCCGTCGGTCCAGGTGACCGCGTCGCCGAAGCCGGCCATCGAGTGGTCAGCGCCGGTGCCGCCCATGAACGACTGGTGCATGTTGTCCGACAGCGTGTAGCTGTTGGCCAGCATGGTCAGGAAGGGCATGTCACCCTGCTGCACGTTGGTGAACGCCATGCTGCTCCCCACGCCATTGTCCGAGGTGGAGAAGGAGATGCCGACGAACGGAAACAGATCGTTCACGCAGCCGCTCGGGTTGGTCGCCGTGATGTTCGCGGCCGAGCAATCGGCCTGCTGCCACATCTGGTAGAAGCGGTGGATGATGTCGCCCGTGTACGAATCGTAGGGCATCGTCGGTCCCGTCAGCTGGAACGACCCGTTCGGCAGGTTGGCGGCGTTCGTGACGCGGGTGTCGACCGTGCGCGCCGGAAGGCCAGTGGCGCCCGTCGTCACCAGGTTGATGTCGGCCGGGAAGATGTCGGTCTCGAAGGCGGCCTGCGCGGTCGTCTGGAAGGGCGGCGCGGTCGGCCGCTGCGCGCTGGGCGCGCCCGAGGTGCTGGGCGGCGGCAGGATGGCGTAGGGCGACTTGCTGTCGGGCGCGATCCAGAACGCGGTCTGAGCGGCGGCCTGCGACTGCGCGGAGACCGCGAAGTTCGGGCCCGGCGTGCCGTCGGCGTTGACGATCCCCTTCGACAGAAGGTTGGAGATCGTCTGTCCCGACTTGGGGACGTAGGTGCCGAACGTATGATCGAACGAGCGGTTCTCCCCGATGAGCACGATGACGTGTTTGATCGGCGACTGCGCCTGCGGCTCCGTGCAGACGACGTCGATCGACTGCTGCGAGGCGCAGGCCGGATCGCCGTCCGAGGCCGCCAGGGTGACCGTCACCATGCCGACTTGCGTGCAGGTGAAGTTGGCGCTGGCGCTGCTCGGATTGTCGATGGTGCCGGAGTTGGCTGTCCAGCTGTAGGTGAGCGGCGAGGGGCCGTGGTCGACGTCGACCGCGGTGGCGGTGAGCGCCATCGTCCCGCCGACGGCGGTGTTGGCCGGGCTGGCGCCGACCGCGTCGATGCGCGGGCAGGCGTTGAGCACGCCGTTGACCACGATGCTGCCTGTCTGCGGCTGCAGGTTGCAGGTGATCCCGACCGGGACGGTGACGGTCGCCGTGCTGGTCACGTCGAAGGTCGCGGAGCCCATGCAGATGCCGAGGCCGTCGGTGGTCGTCCCCTTGAGGGCGATCTGATAGCCGGTGCCGAAGGGAATCCCGCTGATGATCGCGTTGACCGTCGAGCTGTTGCTGACGTCGATGCTTCCCGTGCGGTTGAAGCCGGCAGGTCCGGTGATGGTGTAGGTGACCGTGTTCAGCGTGACGTCGACACCGACCACCAGGCCGATGCTGACGTTGCCGAGATTTTGCGAGGGGGGGCCCGATTCGACCGGATCGGTCGAACAGCCGGCGATCCAGCCGCCGGCGGAGAGCCCACCCGCGAGCAGCGCGCTGAGGATGGTGACTTTCGTTGTTCTCTTCGTCATGACCGTCGTCCTTTTTCCGAAAACGTCCGACAACGCTCGCGGCGCCCGCCATTCGAGCGCGGGCGTCGCACTGAGCGACCGCACTGTACGGAGCGCAGCGCGTGACGACGGCGACAGTTGGGCTCCGGTTTGCCAGCGCCCGTCACGACTCGATGTCGCGCGCGTGAAAGCCACCGCGAAATCGGAGAGCGCCGTTCGAAAGTCGAAGGCGCGCGACGATGACGTTCGAAGTTCGGAGAGGCAACGACGGTGTCAGATCGCGATTGCGCGGCGAATGCGCCATTGCCTGACGGGTGTCAGACGCGGACTACGGGTTTCCATGATCTTGCCCTCGCCGAGCCGAGGACCACGTTCAGAGATGAGCCCGAAACGGCAACGAAGGAGACCCGTCATGACAACGAGACTGAGCCACAGAACTTCCATCGCGGTGCCCCTGGCGCTCGCGCTGGGGATTGCAGCGATGAGCTGCGCTTCAACCGAGATGACCAGCACCTGGACCGATCCGGCCGCCAAGGGGGCATCGCTCTCCAAGGTCGCGGTGATCTGCCTGGCCAAGGATCCGGGCCTGCGGCGAATGGCCGAGAACACGGCGGCCGCGAACCTCAAGGGCGCGGACGCAGTCCCGAGCTATCAGGTCCTCGGTGACACCGACCTCAAGAACCGCGACCTCGTGAAGGCCAAGCTGTCGACGCTGGGATTCCAGGCCGCGCTCATCATGCGGGTGGCCAGCGTCAATGAACAGGTGACCGCGGTCGACGGGCCGTATGGGACCTTCGACGGCTATTACGACTGGGCCGGCGCCGCCGTGTACTCTCCTGGCTATCTGGAGACGGACACCGTCGTCCACGTCGTCAGCAACCTCTACTCGCTGAACGACCAGAAGTTGATCTGGTCGGGCGTCAGCGAGACCTTCGATCCGGCCTCCGCGCAGTCGTTCATGAACGACGTCTCGAAGGCGGTCGCCAAGTCGATCCAGAAGGATCGCCTCATTCTCTGAGGTTGTTTCGTCGGGCGGCGGCGCTCGCAGGCGGCCGGGCGGGTCCTGGTCTCCCGATCGAGCGCCGCCGAGCTCATCCGTGAGCTATTTCGTCTTCGAGGCGCCGGCTGCGCTCTTGTCGGGCTTCGCGGCGCCCTTCGATTCGATGGTCTTGGCGGACATCGTGTATTCGATCGTGACCTTGTCGCCGACCTTCACGTCGCCGGCCGACTTGGTCTCCTTGTCGCGCGCCAGCTGCCACTTCTCCTTCCCTTTTTGAACCGTGATCGTCGAGTCGGACACGTCGAGGACCGGCCCCGTCACCTGGTAGGTCTTGGTCGCCTCCGCGCGGGCCGTATCCTGAACAGTGAGCGCGACGGTCAGCGACAGCAGGCCGCCGCCGAGCAAGCTGGAGAGCTTCATGGGATCCTCCTCTTGGACGAGAACCCTGAGACGCGTGCGCGCCGGAACAAGATCAGCCCTTGCCCGATCGGGAGGTCGCCTCGGGGCTCCCGGTGACGAGCGCTGGTGCCGACCGGCGCCGGTCACGGCCTGGCGCCAATCAGTGAGAAACTTCGAGGGCGTAGAACTTGACCTGGGCGCCGACCGTCGCATCGGTGCCGGCGGTCTGATCGTAGTCGCCCGCCTTGAAGTACTGGCCGTAGCCGTCGAAGCCGGACGGCATGGCGAACGTCGTGGCCGCGCCGTCGATGGTGAGGGTGATCGTTCCGTCGCCCGTCAGCCCGATGCTGTAGCTGAATTGCGTGCCGAGCGGAACGTTGGTGATCGCGTGCGATGTCTGCCCGCCCGTCGGGTCGTTCTCGATGCCGAGCTCGATGGCACCGGTCGCATAGTAATAGAGCTCCAGGAGTGGCTTGGTCGACGCCGCGAGGCCTGTCTGGATCGCCGTTCCGATGTGGATCTGTCCGATGCAGACATGGTCGGGCACCTGGGTGACGGCGACCGTTGCCGACAGCAGATTGTTGCCGGCGACCGGCCAGTTCGCCGGCGAGCCGTCGGCGTTCATCTCGCGCAGCTCGGAGCGCGGGTAGCTGGAGTCGGCGGTGGTGACGCCGTTTTCGGGATCCCAGAACGTCATCGCGCCGTCGCTCGGATCGGTGAAGAAGTAGCTGTCGTGGAAACCGGCGGCGAGCGCGGCGGAGGTGATCGTCGTGGGGGAGCCGGCCGAGCCGACCGGTTCCTGCAGCTCCCACGACGATAGATTGAAGTTGCTGCCCGGCGCGAGGCTCGGCTTCAAACCGCTGTCGCCGCCGCCCAGCGCCGCGTCGATGCCCGACGCGCCAGCGGCGGCGCCGGTGCCAGCGGTCCCTCCCGTTCCCGCGTCGGGCGAAACGGCGCTCGAACGGCCGCCGCCGCAACCCGGCGAGACAGCAAGGATCGTCATCAAAGTAGAAGCGCGCGCAATCATCCGCATCCGATGCTCGAGGGGCAAAAGGTATGGAAACGACACAACCGTCCCCGACATTGCCCCAGCGCCGCCGCTCTTCTCAAGGATTGGCGTCGCTTGACAAATCGATCTGGCGCGCTCCCCTATTGGAGTAGGGAAAGCGGTCGTCGAATGCACTGCGAGCTCGGCTCGAGCGCAAACGGCTGTCGGGCCTCATGCGCAGTCAGCACGAGCATTTGCGTTTTCTCGCCGGGGGCGGGGCTTCCGGCGAAGCAGCACGGGCGGTGGACTGGAGTCGGACGCCGCTCGGACCGGCGCCCAGCTGGCCGCAGAGCCTGAAGACCATCGTCGGCGTCATCCTGCAGTCGCGTCACCCGATGTTCTTGTGGTGGGGCCCAGAGCTGATCCAGTTCTACAACGACGCTTACCTGCCCAGCTTCGGGGCGGGCAAGCACCCGGTCGCCATGGGGCAGCGCGGCCGGGACTGTTGGCGGGAGATCTGGCCCATCATCTGGCCGCAGATCGACGACGTGATGAGCCGCAGGCAGTCGAGCTGGAACGAGGACCAACTGGTGCCGGTGTTCCGCAACGGACAGATCGAGGAGGTCTACTGGACGTACGGCTACTCCCCCGTCCTCGAGGATCGAGGTGGCGTGGGTGGCGCGCTGGTCGTCTGCACCGAGACGACCTCCCAGGTCATCGTGGCCAGGCGATCTCGAACGATGCGTCTGCTCGCCGAGCGGACCGCGCTCACCACCGATTCCACCGTGTTGCTGAACGCCGCGGTCGATGTGCTGCAGGGCGCGCGTCACGAGGTCCCGTTCGCGCTCGTCTACCGCTACGACGGCAGGTCACGTTCGCTTCGGCTCGTGCGGTCGGCAGGCCTCGCCGATCCCGCGACGGTGGACGCGACCGTGCGGGAGCGCCTGGGCCCCTCTCCGTTTGGCGATGGGGAGCCGCGCGCCGTGGTGCTCCCGTGCGACCCGACCTGCGCGCTTCCGGGGGGCGACTGGCCGGAGCCCGCCCCGGCGCTGTTCGTCGTTCCCGTCGGCCATTCGGGGCGGCAGAGCGCCAGCGACCTCATCGTGTTCGGCTTGAGCCCGCGGTTGCCGTTTGATGACGGCTATCGAAATCACCTGACCCAGATCGCGAATCATCTCGGGTTCGCCCAGAGCCAGATCAACGCCTTCCGCATCCAGGCGGCGGCGGACAGCGAGCGAAACAACCTCCTCCTGCAGGCACCGGTCGGGACCGCGCTGCTCTCCGGCGCCGAGCACCTGTTTCGACTCGCCAACCCGCTGTTCTGTCGGATGGTGAGACGAGACGACATCGTCGGCAAGACGTACCCGGAGGTGTTCCCCAGGCCCGAGGAGAGGCGGCTGGGCGAAATTCTCGATCGCGTCTACGAGACCGGCGAGCCGTTCAGCACCGAGGAGTACCTGGTCCCCCAGGATCTGCAGGACGACGGCACGCGCGAGGACCGCTATTTCAAGTTCAACGTGGAGCCGCTCCGCGACGCCGAGGACCAGGTGTACGGGATGATGGCGGTGGCAATCGAGATCTCCGAGCAGGTGCGGGCCCGGCAGGTGCTGGAGAGATCGCAAGCCGAGAACCAGAAGCTCCTTGCCGAACTGGAAGCTGCCAGCCGGGCCAAGGACGAGTTTCTGGCCATGTTGGGCCACGAGCTGCGCAACCCGCTCTCCCCCATCGCCACCGCGCTGCAGCTGATGAAGCTGCGAGGCGACCCGCGAACCACCCGGGAACAGCAGGTGATCGAGCGGCAGGTCAATCACCTCACCCGGCTGGTCGACGATCTCCTCGACGTTTCGAAGATCACCCGCGGGAAGGTGGAGCTGCGCAAGGAGCGGGTCGAAATCGCCGAGGTGATCGCCAAGGCGGTCGAGATGGCGAGCGATCTCTTCGAGCAGCGCAATCACGACCTCGCCCTCGAGATCGCCAGCGAACGGC
>Ga0210388_10002500_pt1 | contig 14305 bp, 12 predicted proteins | sample IncBWC19OmetaG_FD_155485 | JGI IMG/M metagenome (GOLD analysis project Ga0210388, IMG submission 155485) | Forest soil microbial communities from Barre Woods Harvard Forest LTER site, Petersham, Massachusetts, United States - Inc-BW-C-19-O ...
CATACAAATCAGAGATTTTTTTGCGCCGTCTCCTTCGCTCCGCAATACGCCGACAGCAGGCTTGCCGCCGCAAAGCGGGCAGGTCGATGGAGTTCCGTCGACGACGGCGACGTCGCGGTGATCTGCAAGATACTCAGCGTACGGCTGAAGAAATATCCACGCGAATACTCGATCGGAAGGCTGGACTTGCTCGGTGTCGTCTACGACTCCCGCCAATTCTGGTTCCCCGTGCCAGAAGTCTTCGATCGCGTGTTGCCACGCCGCCGGCCCCCTCAGCGCCAGAGCGCCCGAGGCTTTCGCGAGCGGCGCTGGCGCAATCTGCTCGATCACAGACAGGAATAAGGGAAACTTCGGGAGCAGGAGGAAAAGGTCTAATTCGTCCCGCAGGGGACGATCAGAGGAGATCCTTGGCGAGCCGGCGAGAGCTTTCTGAATTTCCCTGTAAAGGCTTTTCTGAAACGTCGCGACATGCGCGTAATAACGAAGTCCGTCCGCGGAGAATGGATAGGACGAGATGAGTTCGTTGGCGCGGCGAATGCGGCGATCCCACTTCGCATCGGTCATTGTTTCCGCAGGGATGGCTGAGGTCGGGGTTTGCCGGTGACGTCGTAGTACCACGTGCGATGGAATGTCCACGCCCATGCGCGGGTGACGTAACCGCTAATCATGGATCCAAAGCTGCCTTCTTCGAGGACCGCACTCATGTACACGTGAATCAGAAACAATCCAATCGTGATGAGCGCCACGCTCGCATGAACCAGAACGGCGGCGTAACGCACGAACCGGAGACTCCATGGGAGATCCTCTGTGTACCATAAGGCAACGCCGGAGAGCAGCAAAAGAATCACGCTGTAGAAAATTCCCCAAAAGAAGAGTTTTTGTCCGAAGTTGAAACGGCCGACTGGCGGGAGTTTTTCGTCCTCGTTCTCGATGTAGTCCGGGATCGCTTTTCCCCAGGCGCGATCGGCGTCGTCGATTTTCATGTCACCGCGCCACTCTTTGAAGGTCCAGAAGAGTGACGCCGCAAAAATCAATCCGAACCACGGATGCCAGAATCTGGCCGTCGGACCGCCTCCCTCAAGCGCGGCCATCCAGTACAGATAGGGCGACCAGAAGGCCAGGCCACTCGCGAGCAGGTAGATATACGAGAGCGCGCCGATCCAGTGATTCACACGCTCGCCCATCGTGTACCGGACGATCATCTCTGCATTTTGATCTGGGGCACTGGAGCGCAAAGCCGCTTCGGTGGTCATGCGCGCCTCCCATCGTCAACACTAGCATTCGGCGGAATCGGTTCTTCTTTTTTCGGGCCAAATCGCAAGTAATGCAATGCCATGCCGACAATTCCACCAACCATGGCGAGATTGCCAAGCCATTTCAGCGGCCCTTTCCACAGACGCACCGACCAGGGGATCTGCGGATCACGCGGCAACCCGCCATACAATTCGGGATTCTTCGCATCGTGCAAAACGTAGATGACGTGGGTTCCGCCCACTCCGGCCGGATCGTAGACTCCCGCATCCTGAAATCCCGAATTTGTGCGAAGTTGCGCTGCGCGAGTCTCGGCCAGTTCCTTCATTTCCGACTTCGTCCCGAAATGCAGGCAGCCCGTAGGGCAGGCCTTGATGCAGGCTGGCTCGAGCCCCACAGACACTCGGTCATTGCACAGCGTGCACTTAAATACTTTGCGCGATGGAGGATCGAATTTCGGAATATTAAACGGGCAGCCGGTCATGCAATACCCGCACCCGATGCAATTCGCCTCCTGGAAATCGACGATTCCGTTGGCATACTGGACGATGGCAGCATCGGCAGGGCAGGCCGCGAGGCAGCCTGGGTCTGCGCAGTGCATGCACTGATCTTTACGCATGAGCAGCATCATGGTGCCGTCGGCGCGTTCATGTTCGTTGAACTTGATCAGGTTCCAGTAATTCCATGCCGTCTCCGGCATCGTCTGGTACGTGTTATCAAAAGTGGTTTCGCTGAAGGTGTAACCGTTCCATTCCAGGCAAGCCACTTCGCATGCTTTGCAGCCGATGCACGTGGTCGTGTCGACCAGCTTGCAGACCTGGAATTCACGGTTCAGGCCTTTGCCCGGGACGACGCCGGCGTGACCGGAAATTCGTATTAACTCTGTTGCCGCCTGGCTCATGTTGTCCTACGCCTTCTCGACTTTCACTAAGAAGCCTTTGGATTCAGGAGTGTGGGCATTCGGGTCGGTGACAGCGGGCGTCAGCAAATTCGCCGGCGTCCGCGCATTTCTTCCTTCATCCTCGTCGATACCGCGGAAGCCCTGGTGAATCGGCAAACCAATCTGATAGACCTTCTTGCCGTCGATCATCATCGGCTTCAGACGGCGGGTAACGAATGCCTTTGCGATATACGTTCCGCGCGCGCTGATGACCTTGATCTTGTCCGTCCCGCGAATTCCTTTTTCATCCGCCAGTTCCACCGGAATTTCCACGAACGGTTCTGGAATCAGCTGGACGTTCATCGGATTGTTTTTCGTCCAGTAGTGATATTGCTCGGTAAGTCGGTAAGTGGTGCAGACGATGCTGTACTCCTCCGGCGATCCAAACTTATCGAAAGGCGTCTTGAACTTCTTTACCAGCGGATTATTCGATTGCTCAGGGTGAAATGGGTTCTTGATCGGGCTTTCAATCGGTTCGTAATGCTCGGGGAACGGGCCATCCGCCAGCACGCCGATCGGAGCGAATAATCGCCCGATGCCTTCCGGATTCATGATGAACGGTCCCATGTGATCTTTCGGATGAGAGTCGGGCTTGAAGTCCGGCACGTCATTCCCCACCCACTTTCCCGCCGCTTCGTTCCACCACACCTGCTTGCGATCAGGATCCCACGGCTTCCCATCCGGATTACAAGAGGCGCGATTGTAAAGCACGCGTCGGTTTGCCGGCCACGACCACGACCAGTTGGGAAAAACTCCCATTCCCGAAGGATCCTCCGTGCCTCGCCGCTGGATCTGCGATCCGGCCTCGGTCCAGCAACCGGAGTAAATCCAGTTGCCACACATGGTGGTGCCATCGTCTTTCAACCAGGCAAATCCTGGCAACTGCTGGCCGGCCTTGATTACCTGTCCCGTCACATCGTCCTTCAGGTCGCCTAAAGCTTTGCCGTTAAGCTCCATTGCTACTTGGGAAAGTGGAGGATGCGCCGCGTCGGCATAAGCCCAACTTAGATTAAGTATGGGGTCGGGGAATTTTCCGCCATCCTTCTTATAGAGGTCGCGAACCCGCAGGAAAATCTGCGCGATGATGTCCTGATCGAGCCGGGCTTGCCCCGGCGGTGGAACCGCGGCGTATTTCCAGGTGACCCAGCGCGCGGAGTTGGTCATGCTGCCGTCTTTTTCGGCAAAGCCCGCGCACGGCAACCGGTACACCGTAGTGTTGATGTTCTTTTGTTCTTCGGCGGTAATTCCTGGTGCTCGCCAGAATTCGCTGGTCTCATCCTCGTAGATTTCACCTACCACCAGCCAGTCGGCCTTCTTCAGAGCATTGATGTTCTTGTTCGTGTCCGGGCCGATCATCACTCCATTCATCCCGAAGGCCAGCATGCCTTTAATCTTGCCGTTGTACATGTCATCCCAGATGTGGGTCCATGAGCAATCTTGTCCAGGCTTGGGCAGATAATCGAAGGCGAATCCGTTTTCTTTTGTGGCCGCGTCGCCATAGAACCCCTTGAGCAGCGACACCATGAATTTCGGTGTGTTGGCGTAGTAGTTCATCGAATCCCAGGGCGACGGCTTCGACGAAGTCGGGGTGGTGCGTTTCAGAAAAGTGGCCAAATCCTTATCGTCCGGAACCGGCCCTTTCAGGTAGCCAGGCAGTGAGTCATACAGCCCGGCCATGTCTGTCGCGCCTTGAATATTCGAATGGCCGCGAAGAGCGTTCACGCCACCGCCTGCTCTTCCGACGTTACCGAGCAAGAGTTGAATCATGGCCGCAGTACGGATGATCTGTGTTCCGAAAGTATGTTGCGTCCATCCGACAGCGTAGATGATGGTCGCGACTCTCTTCATGTCGCCGTCTTTGCGGACTGAGGTAAATAGATCGACGGCCTTCAGGTATTGGTCCTTGGGGATGCCCGTGATCCGCTCGACGGTTTCGGGGGTGTAACGGGAATACTGCTGCTTCATCAATTGGAAGACGCAGCGCGGATGCTGAAGCGTGAGATCGTAGGCGACATCTGCAGGTAGAGCAGGAGGTGGTGCTCCTCCTCCAACCTTGCCCGGCACCGGTTCGGGAGCATGACCGGTTGCCCCACCTTGTCCGCCAGAACCCCCGGTTCCTTCATAGTTCCACGTGGATTTATCGTAGGTGCCCGCCGCGGAATCAAACCCGGAGTACAAACCATCTTCAGGAAGTTTGAAACCCTCCTTAACGATGAAGGCGGCGTTGGTGTAATTAACGAGATATTCCTTGGCGATGCGGTTGTTCTCGATGGCGTAGCGGATCAGGCCGCCGAGGAACGCAATGTCGGTGCCGGCGCGAATTTGCAGGAAGAGGTCGGCGGTCGCGGAGGTGCGCGTGAATCGAGGGTCGACGGAAATCAGCTTGGCGTTGCGGTTGCGCTTCGCCTCCATCGCCCACTTGAAACCGCAGGGATGGTTTTCGGCGGGATTCCCCCCCATGATCAACATCATGTCGGTATTCTTGATGTCGATCCAGCCATTCGTCATGGCCCCGCGTCCAAATGTTGGTCCCAAACTTGAGACCGTGGGGCCGTGTCAAACACGGGCTTGGTTTTCCAAATAAACCAAGCCCAACCCCCTCATGGCCTTGACAGCCAGATAATTAAACTCATTGGTGTCCGTGCAGCCGCCTATGAACGAGATGCCCTCGCACCGATTTACGGTGCGGCCCTGTGCGTCTTTCTCGACGAAGGAGCTGTCGCGCGTTTTCTTGGTCCATTGCGCGATCTCACTCAGGGCGTCGTCCCAGGAAATGTCCTGCCAGTCCGTGGCCCCCGGCCGCCGGACCTGCGGCTTCGTAAGCCGCCGCGGATTCAGCATGTCCTGTTCGAGCGAAGAGCCCTTGGGGCATAACGTCCCGCGGTTGGTGGGATGATCAGGATCGCCTTCGACGTGGATCACTTGCGGCGTGACGTTTTTTGCCCGATCGCCGATCGTGTAGATCAGGACGCCGCAGCCTACCGCACAATAAGGACAAGTGGAGCGCGTTTCAGCAGCGCGAGCGATCTTTAACTCTTTGAGCTGAGCGTAAGCGGGCTGGAGGTCGAACCCAAAGATGGTAGCGCCGACCGCGCCTACCGTTGCTACCCTGAAGAAGTCTCTGCGGGACTGTGGCATCGAAATATCTCCGCGTGTGTCCGAGAGTCAAAGGACTTTTAGATTTTCTAGTCTTTGATCACTGTATTTGTCAAGGGAATGAACATCAAGTCGGTCATCGTTCGAGATGGGGGGCGGGGTCACGCCATCGAGCGCCTTTTCGAAGCCGTGCTGATGCTCTCGATAGAACTTCTAATTCGACGCGAATACCTGATAATTAGGCACAGAGGAATCCCAAGCCATAAATCGGCTCGCGAGAAAGCGCGTCCGACGCTTCCGTATCTTCAGGACCTTGAAGCGCTCTGATAGTTGCCGAATTTGGGGGCGACCGGACGACTCGGAGAATCGGCCGGTCATGCGACAATCTTCTGAAGAGCGACGCCGAGTTGCTGTTTTCAAGTCGATGTCGCACATGGAGTACGATGCCAAACACTTCAACGCATTTGGAACCACGTTGGCCTGCAATGCTTGCATTGCTTGCCGTGGGAGGGTTGCGCTTTTCTCTTCCCGAATCCCTGTCAGCGGGCCCAGACTGGCTACTCATCGTTGTTGTCGGAGTCCTTCTCATTCCCACAACGTGGGCACGCCAGCGCGGTAAAGATAAGATCAATCAATTTTTGGGCTATCTGCTGAGCTCCATCGTGACTATCGACATGATCTGGTCGCTCGGACTGCTGGTCGCGGCGCTACCCGCGCATCGACAGTCTCCCCCGGATCTGTTGCGTTCTGCAGCCGCCTTATGGATTACGAACATCCTGGTCTTCGCCTCGTGGTACTGGCGTTTGGATGCAGGTGGCCCGCGCGAGCGGGAGCTGCGTGGCGTGCACACCGACGGAGCATTCCTTTTTCCACAGATGACTCTCGATCAGCAAGCCAAGCGCGAGATGGGAGAGCAATGCTGGAGTCCGGGTTTTGTGGATTACCTTTTTCTCGCCTTCAATACCAGCACCGCATTTTCGCCCACGGACTGTCCCGTATTATCGGGATGGGCCAAAGTCCTCATGATGGTTCAGTCGCTCATTTCCCTGACAACAGTAGCTCTATTGGCTGCTCGCGCAGTAAACATTCTTTAGCAGCGCGCGTAGCGACTCACGTTACAAACGGCCGGCTTAGGGATGTCGTCGGGGGCGACTGGCAGCTTGACGGTTGCCATTTACGTTCTCGATCGCTTCCTTCGGCTGGTGCTTGCGGCGGCGCAGCTACACGGCAATCGGTTCCTGGTGTGTGCGTCCAGGATTGTCTCTAGTATTGAGTTGGTCAAACTTGCGAACTCCAGTGAGAGCTGTCGACAGCTCAGATACTTGGACTCGAAGCTCCTGAACCGCAATACTCTCCCACAGGCTGCCTTTTCGAAGCGGACCGATGGCATAAAGAAGATTCGAAGCTGCGCCGTTGGCGTCGATCAAGGCACCGTCTAGGGAAACATCCAGGCCGAGGAATAATGAGTCCGGTCGGGCCATTTTCTGCCGCATGAGATTCCTCAGCAATGGATCGTCTACCTTACGGCAATCACTTTCTGGACCGGTGCAGTTGATTACACGGTCCACGCGGAGGCGCTCAAGTTGCCCAGAGACGCGGTCGCAGTAGGTAAGGTCGACTCCGTCGATATCCTCGGCGTACGCCTTGATGCGCCCGGCACGGATTTCGATCCTCCCGTCCTGAATCTGCGAAGCCAGCCGAACTCCGATCGCCGGCGCGACCCGATGACGATGCACATCCCAGTAGGGGCGGACGTGGCGCAGAAACCGGCGCCGCTCTTTGAGCGATAGGGTGCGCCAGATTTCTTGCGTGAAAGGACGAAGGGAGTCGAGTACTGCGCGCCAGCTACTCCCTGCTCTTTCCGCCGATTCCACTTGCATGCGAATCAACCGCAAGAGTCCGCGAACAGTTCTGGGAGATTGATCGTCCCAGAACGGCGGCCACAGAGCAGTTGGTTTGTGAGTCTGTGGTAACTGGCCGCGGCGGGAGAGGATGTGAATGGTTCCGCGGAATCCGCTCCGACGCAGGGTGATCGCGACATCGACACTGGTGAGGCCTGAACCGATCAACAGGATGCTCTTGTCCCCGGCGACATCGCCTAAGGCGCTTGATTTCCAGGGATTCGAAACATAACGCTGGCTGTGGGGCGTTCTTCCCGGAAGCCGGGGATCGCCCGGCGGAAAGTTCCCGAGCGCGAGCACCACCTTGTGGGCGAATAATGTCCGTCCGCTGCGAAGACGGATTTCGACCGCCTCGCCAAGACCGGCCGGGGAGACCGCTTCAGCTTCGTCTTGCACATGTTCGATCTGGCCGGGATAACGTTGCATCTCTTGCCGAAGAGACGAAGAAACATACTGGCCGTACACGAGGCGCGGCAGATAATCAACGGGAGAAACAGCAGGATCATGGTTAAGGCGCGCCCATTCCAGAAAGTGCTCCGGATCTTCTGCGTATGCGCTCATATTCCTTGCCCGGACATTCAACAAGTGTTCCGCGCATTCAGTGCCGTAGGCTACGCCGCGACCAGGGCGCGCACCTCTTTCGATGAGAACCACCGAGACGCTGCCGCCTGACTTGCGCAATAGCTGAGCCGCGAGGGTCGCACCGGTAAATCCGCCTCCGATGATCGCGATGGTGAACTGGGACATCTTGTGGACTCGGTTAGCTGGATTCATGAGCTTCGTCTCGCCCCCTCCACGCGAATCGCCAGAGGCGACAGCGCATCTCGTCGAATGGAACATGACAGCAGAAAGCGGGCGTATCATGCGCCTATCTCCATATGTCTATTATTTCCATCGACTATATAGTATACTGTTGAAGGCTTGCTGGAATACCACTTTCGTGGTGGTCAGCAAAGGCGGCGGAGGAGTTCCGTGCTTGCTTTGCTTCAGAAGACCTGGTTTCTGTGGTGGATCTTAGCCGCCGTATTCATTTTGCGGTGGTTCCACCGGTTTTCGTCTCGCGCGGACAACGAGGGAGCTTTCGAAGCGGCCGATTCTTCAAGAGAAAAGATTTCTGCCGGCTCAAAACAGCCCTCGGGAACCGCGCGCCATCTATTTACCTGAGACAGAACGCACGTGCGGGCGTCAGGAGAGTCGCGGCGCATTGAACCGTTAGCCAAGTTGATCAACTAGGGAGATTTTCAAATGAGTCAGATCCTCTCGGAAGTACTCGCCGCAAACAGGTCCTACGCCGCTAATTTCGGAGACAAGAGCAAGCTGGCTTTGCCGCCGGCCCGCGGCTTCGCAATTCTCACCTGCATGGATGCCCGGCTCGATCCCGCCAAGTATGCCGGTCTAGCCGAGGGGGACGCGCATGTGATCCGGAATGCGGGTGGACGGGCCAGCGATGATGCCATCCGGTCGCTCGTGATTAGCTACAAACTGCTGGGTACACGAGAATTTTTTGTCATCCACCACACCGACTGCGGGATGGGGTTTTTCACGAATGAAATCATGCGGGGATTGTTGGCCTCAAGTTTGGAAACCGCGGAATTGACCTCGAGTGGTTTTCGCGACGTAGGCCGCGGTCCCGGGTCTAAAGCCGGTGAGTACATCGAATGGTTAACCATTTCCGATCAGAAGCAAGCTGTCATCGACGATGTAGAGCGTATTCGCAACCATCCATTGGTCCCCAAGTCGATTCCCGTTTATGGATTCGTTTATGACGTCCATTCCGGAAACCTGGTTGAAGTGGAAGGCGCCAGCGCAATCGGCAAAGCCGCATGATCACCAGGAGAACTTGACCGGTTCCCTCCCCTTAACATTCAAGCCGTGGACTAACGTGACGAGCCAGCGGCGATCGTTCGGCGGACCAATGTCTGGTTCTCGCACAAAGGGCGAGGTTATGAAAATGAAGTTCAACTACTCGTGGGGAAACACGCGCAACGACTTGCTCGCCGGTGTGACGGTGGCGGCGATCTCGTTGCCCCAAGCCATGGCTTATGCTCTCATCGCGGGTGTCGACCCGCGGTTTGGCCTGTACTCGGCCATTGTGGTCACGCTGGTAGCCTCCATCTTCGGATCGTCGTCGCACCTGATTAACGGCCCCACGAACGCGATTTCGCTCGTGGTTTTCAGCGCTCTCGGGTTCTTCAGTGCGGATGCGCGGCTCGACGCCTACCAGGCCATGTTCCTGTTGGGGATCATGATCGGCTGCATCCAGATCCTGATCGCGATATTCAAACTCGGAGATTTAACGCGCTACATCTCGGAATCCGTCGTGATCGGTTTCATGGCCGGGGCCGGTACGCTGGTGGGCATAACCCAACTGGGGAATCTGACCGGCTTGCGCGACCGTGGCACGGGCCAGCAGCATGTGCTTTACCGCATCTGGCTCACGCTGAGCGGCGGCCATGTGAATCCGCGGGCCCTGGGTATTGGAGTCGGAACCATTGTTCTCGTCGTCCTGCTCAGGCGATTGGCGCGGAAATATCATCTGCCGCAATTTGACATGCTGATGGCTTTGATTGTTGCGGCGCTAGTGGCAGCGGCTTTCGGCTGGTCTAAGGCAGGGATTAACGGAGCAACCGCTATTTCTGTCGTGGGGAGCGTCCCGCGCAATCTACCGATGCCGCATATCCCCCGGATTCAGTTCTGGTGGGTGAAGGAAATGTCGGGAAGCGCTTTGGCAATTGCTTTCCTCGGACTGCTGGAAGCGTTGGCGATCGCAAAATCAATTGCCAACACGACGCGCCAGTCCCTCGACTACAACCGGCAATGTTTGGCTGAAGGTCTGGCCAATCTTACCGGAGGATTTTTCCAATGCTTGCCGGGCTCCGGCTCATTGACTCGCTCCGCCATTAACTTTCAAGCCGGAGCCGTAAGCCGCCTTTCAGGAGTTTTCGCAGCGACCACGGTGGCGCTGGTGGTGGTGGCCCTCGCACCGTTTGCCCGCTACATCCCGAAAGCCGCTCTGGCCGGGCTGCTCCTGGTCACAGCAGTCCGGCTGGTCGATTGGAAACGGTTGAGTTATGCCATGCGGGCCTCGCGCTACGATGCCGCCCTGGTTTTGGTGACCGCCTTCTCTGCGATCTTCATCAGCGTTGAATTCTCCATCCTGATTGGAGTGGCTTTATCAATTTTGATGTTTGTTCCCCGCGCAGCGCTTCTGCGTTGGACCGAGCTAGTAGTCAGCAACGACCGGATGGTGCGCGAACGCGTACAGGGGGACCGGCCCTGTACGGCGATGATGCTCTACGATTTGGAAGGCGAATTGTTTTTTGGCGCAGCGCCGGAGCTTGATCGTTGTTTCGATCACCTGAAGCGCCGCACCGAGAACGAAGACATTCACTTCGTTGTGTTGCGCCTTAAGCGCACCCGCCATCCCGACATGGTTTCGCTCGAGCGCTTTGACCATTTTCTGCATGACATGGAGGCGCGAGGGGTTACGGTGTTGCTGTGCGGGGTTCGTCCAGATTTCGCGAAGGCTATGGCAAATCTGCGGTTCCACGATTGGCTGCCGAGCGACCTAGTGTTTCCAGAAGAAGCAGAAAAGTTCTCTGCCACTCTCAAAGCCGTTGGCCGCGTTTACGAACTCCTGGAAGACAACTCCTGCGACCATTGCATGCAGGCCAAGTTCACGGGGACCGAGCGGCGGCGTCTGTATTACATGGTTTAGGTCTTCCCACCATTGCAGTGATACACGGGCAAAGGCGCTAGCTTGTCCACTGATCGTCGACAGCCGGCCGGCGCTGAAGCACGCGGCCAAGTATTCGTTCTTCGAGTGCGGCGAAGCGGGCGCTACCGCGGGTCCGCGGTCGAGGGATATTTACAAATTCGTCCAACGCGACACGGCCGCCCTCAATCAGGATGACTCGGTCCGCCAGACTTATGGCCTCGGCAACGTCGTGGGTTACAAGCATGGCGGTGAAGCCACGAGTCCGCCAGATGTCTTCGATCAACTGCTGCATTTCGATGCGGGTGAGCGCGTCCAATGAGCCCAGGGGTTCGTCCAAGAGCAACAAATTCGGGTCATGGACCAGAGCGCGAGCCAAGGCCACTCTCTGACGCTGCCCGCCCGATAAAGTAGCGGGCCAATCGTTGGCCCTTTCTGCCAGACCTACCTGCGTCAGGACTTTTCGCGCCCGAGGGGCGAGGGCAGGCTCCAGGCCGAGCATGACATTGGGAAGAATTCTTCGCCAAGGCAGGAGGCGAGAGTCCTGGAACATGACGCGGACATCCGGCTTGCCTCTGGAATTGGACGCAGGAACTTCACCCACAGTGATGGCTCCGGCCTGCGGTGTTTCCAAACCCACGACTGAGCGCAGGAGAGTACTCTTGCCGCATCCGCTGCGGCCGACAATGGCCACAAACTCACCGGCGGAAATATCGATGTCGAAGTTTTCCAGCACGGTGCGCCCGCCGAAGGCGATGCTGACATTCTTGATTGCGACTGAAACACCGCGCGAGCAGCGCTGTTCCTCAGCTGCAAACTCTGTCGAAATGAAGGTGACAGGCAAAGTGGTCCCCTATCGGGCCGTCTGATACGCCGGATTCCAGCGTAGCCAGTAGCGTTCTAGTCCTTTCGCCAAAAGATCGGCGAGCTTTCCTAAGATTGCGTACAGCAAGATGCCAACCACCATGACGTCAGTCTGCATGAATTCGCGCGCGTTCATCGTCATGTAGCCGATGCCCGAACGCGCTGAGATGGTTTCGGCGACGATCAAGATGACCCACATCAGCCCGAGAGAGAAGCGCACGCCTACAAGAATGGAGGGCAAAGCTCCGGGCAGAATGATCTCGCGGTATAGCGGCCATCCAGAGAGGCCATAAGTTCGCCCCATTTCCAGAAGTCCGCGATCGACGGAGCGAATCCCGTGAAAGGTGTTGATGTACACAGGAAAAAATACTCCCAACGCGACTAGAAAAAGTTTGGCCGATTCGTCGATGCCGAACCACAGGATGACCAGAGGAATGAGCGCCAGAGGAGGGATGTTGCGGACCATTTGAATAGTGGTATCGAGCAGAACTTCAGCCCAGTGCATGGAGGCGGTGAGCAACCCGAGCAACAGTCCCACGCCGCCACCGACGACGAACCCTGACAAGGCGCGCAGCGTACTGACCCGAACATGCATCCACAATTCGCCGGAGATGCTGAGGTCGATGAACGAACTCACGACCGCCCGTGGCGAGGGCAGAAAGCGGCTGGGCAGAATCCCGGCGGAAGATGCCCACTGCCAGACGATCAGCAACGAAACGGGCACGACCCAAGCCAATGCTTGCTTCGCGACGTTCCGCGGGCGAAGTTGAGTGTTCGTGGCAGGGTTTTTCTGAGGTTGGTTCATGGCTCGTGGCTCAGCGTTTGGCCTGAGTTCCGGCCGACGTTCCCTGCAGCGTTGCATCGCGGACGTTAATGTGCTTGGGAATCAACTTGAGCTCGTAGAAAGAGTCGGCGATTCTTTGCTGCTCAGCCAGCACGGCATCGTTCACAGGCACCACACCATAGCCGCCCCGCGACAGTGCGAGCTCGAGAGTAGGTTGATCCAGACCAATTTGCGGTGAAAGCGCGGCCGCGGCCTCCTTCGGATTCGTCTTCGCCCATTCATCCACCGCCGCAACTTCCTCAAGGACAATCGCAACCACATCGGACCGCTTCGACGCGTAGGGCCGCGAAGCGAGAAAGAATTGATGATTGCTGACTACACCGTTGCCATCCGCGAGAATGCGGGCGCCGGTTTGCATTTGAGCCGCCGCCAGAAACGGCTCCCAGATCGCCCAGGCGTCCACACTGCCTCGCTCGAAGGCGGCTCGCGCATCCGCCGGAGTGAGGAAAACTGCGTCGATGTCCCGGTATTGCACTCCCGCCTTTTCCAGTAACTTCACCAGCAAGAAGTGAACGTTGGAGCCCTTGTTGAGCGCGACTTTCTTGCCCTTGAGTTCGGCCACTGTCTTGATCGGCGAATCCTTGGGAACAAGAATGGCCTCAGCCGCGGAAGCCGCGGGCTCGTTTCCGACATAGATCAAGTCCGCTCCGGCTGCCTGAGCGAAGATAGGAGGGGCTTCGCCCACCGTACCAAAGTCGATCGCGCCCACGTTCAAACCTTCGAGCAACTGCGGCCCGGCGGGAAATTCGGTCCACTTGACTTCAATGTGCAGGGGTGCCAAGCGCTTCTCCAGACTGCCACGAGCTTTCAGCAGCACGAGAGTGCCGTACTTTTGGTATCCAATGCGGAGGACATTGTCGGCGTTCTGCGCCGAAGCGGCAGACATTGCCGCGATTAGGATTGAGATAGCCACCAGGATCGTGTCGTGAAACTTAGAATTGCGCATAAGTCTGAGTCCTTAACTGATCGCCGTCCGCGAACCACCATTCACGAGCTGTTGATTTAGCAACACGTCTGCTGCACCGGTGTTGCTGTAGCAGCACACCTCATGCTCTGAACCACCCGACTTTCGCCGTAACCGCCTTAGAACCTGAGATTCATGGACATAGGCACACCTGTCTATTGGCAAGACAATTGCCAAAGCTCATGTGGAACTCATTCCTCCCCGGAAAGAGAAGGAACTCATGGAAGTATTCTGGTTCTTACCAACTCACGGAGACGGGCGTTACCTAGGCACTGTCGAGCAGGCGCGCACGGTCAGCTACGGGTATTTGAAGCAGGTTGCTCAAGCCGCTGACCAGCTTGGCTTTCAAGGCGTCCTACTGCCCACCGGCAGGTCGTGTGAAGACGCCTGGGTGGTAGCGTCGACTCTGGTCCCGGTGACGAACAGGCTGAAGTTTCTGGTCGCGATACGCCCCGGCATCACTTCCCCCACCGCTGCCGCACGAATGGCAGCGACTTTTGACCGGCTCTCCGAGGGACGGCTTCTGATCAACGTCGTGACAGGCGGTGATCCAGACGAGGCGCTCGGCGATGGCGTCTTTCTTTCCCACGACGAGCGCTATGAAGTGACGGAGGAGTTTCTTGAGATATGGCGCGAGGCAGTGGCGGGTAAAGCCATTACCTTGAATGGAAAACATCTTCACGTAGAGAATGCGAAGGTGTTGTATCCGGCAGTGCAGAAGCCGCATCCA
>Ga0210388_10002502_pt1 | contig 14292 bp, 11 predicted proteins | sample IncBWC19OmetaG_FD_155485 | JGI IMG/M metagenome (GOLD analysis project Ga0210388, IMG submission 155485) | Forest soil microbial communities from Barre Woods Harvard Forest LTER site, Petersham, Massachusetts, United States - Inc-BW-C-19-O ...
CAATATTGGGCATTTCGGCCTCGCACTCGAGGAGTACGCGCATTTCACCTCGCCCATTCGCCGCTATCCGGATCTGCTCGTGCACCGAGCCATCAAGGCCGCGGTGCTGCCGCAGTCGCCGTCTGGGCATCGCTACAGTGCGGCGGAGCTGCAGGTCTTAGGTGCCGAGAGTTCGCAGCGCGAGCGGCGCGCCGATGATGCATCGCGCGACGTGATGGGATATCTCAAGTGTCTGTACATGCAGCCGCGCATCGGCGAGACCTTCGATGCGACGATTTCGAGCGCACTGGAGTTCGGTTTATTTGTGCAGTTGAAGGAAATGCCCATCGACGGCTTGGTGCACATCTCGCAAATTCCCGGAGATTATTGGGAACTGGAGGCGGGCGGCATGGGCTTGGTGGGGCAACGGACCGGCCGGCGCTGGCAATTGGGCGACTCGGTGCGGGTGCGCCTGAATCGAGTCGACCTGACCCAACGGCAAATCGACTTCGAACTGGTCGACGCCAACGCAGCAGCGACCCGCGGCACCGTGCGAGCGCCCAGACAGGGTCAGTCGGTGCGTGCGCGGCGCGGCGCGAATTCAAGCCCGAGTCGGCAGGGGCGCGGCGGCGGCAAGCGCGGCGGACGCGGCGGTCGTGGCTGATTCAAAGCGCAATACTGTTTACGGTTTGCATGCAGTAACGGCGGCGCTCGAGCGAGCGCCCGAGCGAGTGCTGGAACTCTGGATAGCGCAGTCACGCGACGCAGACACGCGCGTTCGTGAAATCAAAGACATGGCGCAGCGCGCCGGCGTGCATGTTCATGCGGCCTCGCCGGATGCGCTGTTGAAGCTGGTGGGCGATGTGGTTCACCAGGGCGCCGTCGTCGCCATGCGACCCTTGAAGGGCTGGGATGAGCACGATTTGGCCGGCATGCTCGATCAGCTCCAGGTTGAACCGCTGCTGCTCATCCTGGATGGGGTGACGGACCCGCATAACCTTGGGGCTTGCTTGCGCACAGCGGACGCCGCGGGCGCGCACGCGGTGATCATCCCGAAGGATCGTGCCGCGACACTGGACGGCGTGGCGCGCAAAGTCGCGGCCGGGGCCGCCGAATTCATTCCGGTTGCCAGCGTCACCAATCTGGCACGCACCCTGGAGGGGCTGAAGGACCGGGGTGTTTGGATCGTCGGAACCGACGGGGAGGCGGCCCAAACGCTCTATTCGGCGGATTTTAAGCGCCCACTGGCCTTGGTTTTAGGGGGCGAGGGCAACGGCATGCGGCGTTTAACCCGCGAAAAGTGCGATTTTCTGGTGCGAATACCGATGGCGGGGCATATGGAGTCCCTGAATGTCTCCGTAGCTGCAGGAATTGCCCTGTTTGAGGTCTTGCGCCAACGGGCCGGTTGACCAAAACTCGCTTTAAACGTATCCTTCGCGCTCTTTTTTGCCGGGTAACCGGCTTGATTCCTTGCCTCACCGCTCGCAACGGGAGGCTTAAACCATAGGGAAATACAATGCGACATTATGAAATTGTGCTTCTGGTCCATCCGGACCAGAGCGAGCAAGTCCCCGCGATGGTCGATCGCTACAAAGGCATGATCGCTGCCGGCGGCGGGGCGGTGCATCGGTTCGAAGACTGGGGCCGGCGTCAGCTGACCTTCCCGATCTCCAAAGTGCACAAAGCGCACTACATCCTCTTGAACATCGAGTGCGATCAAAAGACCCTCGCTGAGCTGACCGGCTCGTTCCGCTTCAGCGATGCGGTGCTGCGCAGCCTGGTGGTCAAGATGGACGAGGCGGTCACAGAGGCCTCACCGATGGCGCGCGCCCCGGATGAGAACGCCCGCCGTCATGATGACTTCGGCGATGAAGGCGATGATGACGACATGCCCATGGGCATGCGGTAAAGGAGCACACACATGGCACGTTTTTTCCGTCGCAAGAAGTTCTGCCGATTCACGGCAGACGACGTCAAGCAGATCGACTACAAAGATCTCGCCACGCTCAAGAGCTATATCACTGAAACCGGCAAGATCGTACCGAGCCGCATCACGGGCACACGCGCGCACTATCAGCGCCAGCTGCAGCTCGCGATTCGTCGCGCACGCTTTCTTGCGTTGCTGCCCTACACAGATCAGCACTAAATCGGCGAAGGCACATGGACATCATATTGTTGCAGAAGGTAGCGAACCTCGGTCAGATCGGCGATCGCGTCAAGGTCAAATCCGGGTACGCGCGAAATTTTCTGGTTCCCACCGGGCGCGCCACCATGGCGACGGCGGCGAACATTGCCAAGTTCGAAGCGCAGCGGCATGTGCTCGAAGCGAAGGCCGGCCAGGAATTGGCCGCGGCCCAGGCACGCGCCTTGAAGTTCGAGAACTTCAAGCTGGAACTCAAGGCCAAGGCGGGTGCGGAAGGCAAGCTGTTCGGCTCGATCGGCACCGCCGATATCGCCGAAGCGGCCGTCAAAGCGGGTCAACCGATCAGCCGCAGCGAAGTACGCATGCCGACCGGTCCGATCCGTGTCACCGGCGATCATCAAGTCCAGCTGCACTTGCACACGGACGTTGATGTGACCTTGTTGGTCACAATCGTCGCCGAAGAGTAGCGGCGGGCTCGCGAAGCCCGTGTCTGCTCGCGTCATCAATCGAACGTTGGGTGCCGGCGACGGCCTGAAGCTGCCGCCTCATTCAATCGAGGCCGAGCAGTCCGTACTCGGCGGCTTGATGCTCGACTCCGCCGCCTGGGATCAAATCGCGGATCGGGTCGTCGCCGAGGATTTCTACCGCAACGATCACCGGCTGATCTTTGAAGCGGCCGCCGTTCTGATCGAGCGCAGCCAGCCCTGCGATGCCGTGACTCTCTCCGGTCACTTGGAAAGCCTGGGGCTCTTGGAGCAGGTCGGCGGGCTGTCCTACTTGGGGGGCTTGGCCCGCGATACACCCACCACCGCCAATATTCGCGCCTATGCGGACATCGTGCGCGAGCGCTCGGTGCTTCGCCAGTTGATCACGGCAGGAAATCAGATTGTCGGTTCCGCCTTGGATCCGGAAGGCCGCGAAGCGCGTGAAATCGTCGACGAGGCTGAGCGTGCCGTGTTCGAAATCGCGGAGCGCGGCTCGCGCGGCAAGGTCGGTTTCAGAACGGTCAAGAGCATTTTGCCGGATGTGGTCAACCGGATCGACGAGCTGTATCACTCGGACGGTTCGATGACCGGCATCCCGACCGGCTTTAAAAAGCTCGACGAAATGACATCGGGCCTACAGCCGGGAGATCTCATTATCATCGCCGGCCGCCCGTCGATGGGCAAGAGCACGCTTGCGGTGAACATCGCGGAAAACGCGGCGCTGGGCTCGAACAAGTCGGCCGCGATCTTCAGCATGGAAATGTCGGCGGAATCACTTACGCTGCGCATGATCTCCTCGTTAGGCCGTATCAATCAAAGCAATCTGCGCTCGGGGCGTCTCGAGGAGCAGGACTGGCCGCGGATCGATTCCGCGATGACGCAGCTGAGCAATGCCAAGATCTTCATCGACGAGACCCCCGGACTCACGCCGACGGAAATCCGCGCGCGCTCACGCCGCCTCAAGCGCGAGCGCGGTTTGGATCTCATCGTGGTGGACTACTTGCAGCTCATGCAGGTGGCGGGCACCAAGGAAAATCGCGCGACGGAGATCTCTGAGATCTCGCGATCCTTAAAGGCGCTTGCGAAAGAATTGAAGGTGCCGGTCATTGCGCTGTCGCAGCTGAATCGCGGTGTCGAACAGCGCGTCGAGAAGAAGCCGGTGATGTCGGATCTTCGTGAGTGCGTGACCGGTGAGACACCTGTGATGCTTGCGGACGGCCGGCGAGTACCGATCCGCGAACTCGTGGGGCAAACGCCTGAAGTGTGGGCGATGAGTGAGGATCAGAAAATCATCAAGGCGCAGAGTGATCTTGTCTGGTCGAAAGGCGTGCGGCAAGTTTTCCGCGTGGCGCTTGCCAGCGGCCGTTCGCTGCGAGCGACTTCCAATCACCGGGTGTTTACAGGCGATGGGTGGAAGGTGGTAGGCGAGCTTGAGATTGGATCACGCGTGGCAATCGGCCGACAGTTTCCGAAGGTTGCCAACCCGGTTGTTTGGTCAGACGAGCAGATTTGCCTGTTGGGTCATTTAGCCGGCGATGGCAGCTATCTCAAGAATCAGCCGTTGCGTTACACGACGGCGTCGGAAGAGAACAGCAAGTTGGTGACGGAGTGTGCTATCGCGCTTGGGAGCACCGTAAAACGCTACGCGGGCCGTGGAAATTGGCATCAACTGTTGATTTCCGGCAATGGCAACCGCTGGCACGCTGCGGGCGTTGGAGCGTGGCTGAAAAACTTGGGAATTCACGGGCAAAGATCACATCAAAAGCATCTACCGCCGGCAGTTTTCCAGTTTAGCGATGCACAAATCGGACTGTTGTTGAGACACCTTTGGGCAACTGACGGCTGTATTCATGTTCGGGCCGCACCTCAACGGGGCCCTTCTGCTATCAATTTCAGTACTTGCAGCGAGAGGTTGGCACAAGAAGTTGCTGCGCTTTTGTTGCGGCTCGGCATTGTTGCCCGTACTTATCAAGTGCGCCAAAGGATCGGACGAGGCGTTTACTGCGTCGCAGTCAGCAGTTCTGAGCAACAGGCGCTGTTTCTGCAGAGAGTTGGAGCATTTGGACCCCGCGAAGCTCCAGCGAGGCTTCTAGCCGATAGGATTTCTGCTACCCGCTCGAATCCCAATGTTGACACGTTGCCTCAGCAACTATTTGCTGGAGTCGCAGCGACTATGAGCGCACAGGGGATTAGCAGCAGACAAATGGCTTCAATGCGGCGAACGCGTTACGGTGGAAGCTCCCATTTCAAATTCTCGCCGTCTCGAACCACACTGAATTCGTACGCGAATCTCCTCAACAGCGATTCGTTAAGGATCTGCGCGAATTCGCATCTGTTCTGGGATCGCGTGGTTGCTGTTGGGTTGGAAGGTGAGGAAGAGGTCTTCGACATGACGGTGCCAGGTCCCGCGAGTTGGTTGGCTGACGGAATTGTCAGTCATAATTCGGGCGCCATTGAGCAGGATAGCGACTTGATTTTGTTGATTTATCGCGAAGAAGTGTACGACGTGAACACCACGCGCAAAGGGATCGCCGACATCATCATTGCCAAGCAGCGCAATGGTCCGACGGGCGATGTGCAACTGACCTTTTTGGGTCAATACACCAAGTTCGAGAATTACGCGCCGGAGTCTTACGCCGAAGGTGTTTTTCGGTGATGACGGGGTGAACGTTTCGTGACCCCCATGGTGAGCGTGACGATTGATATCGGCGCGCTTCAAAATAATCTTGCCGTGTTGCGTCGCCTCGCACCGAAGTCCCGGGTGATGGCGGTCATCAAAGCCAATGCCTATGGACACGGCCTCGTCGCCGTTGCGCGCGCGTTAGAATCGGCCGATGCCTTGGCCGTTGCACGAGTGGGTGAGGCGCTCGCGCTGCGCGCGGCGGGCATCAAAACCCCGATCGTCCTGCTCGAAGGCGTGATGGATCGCGAACAGCTCGAGGCTGCGGCGGCGGCCGATCTTGAACTCATCGTGCACTCGGCGGAACAACTGGAATTGCTCCAAGCTGCGCCGGCCGGCGCGCGCTTCAAGATATGGCTCAAGCTCGACAGCGGCATGAATCGCTTGGGATTCAAGGGCGACGCCTTTCGGATGGCGCACGCTGCCTTGAGCGCACTGCCGTGCGTGCAGGTCCCGCTCAATCTCTGCACCCATCTTTCTTCGGCCGATTCGCCTGAGTTGCCGACGACCGCGGAACAATTGATGGTGTTCGGGGCGGCCACGCGTTCGCTTGCGGGCGAGCGCAGCGTGGTGAGCTCGGCGGCACTCCTGAGCTTTCCGGATTCACACGCCGACTGGGTGCGGCCGGGGTTGGCGCTGTATGGCATCTCGCCTTTAAGAGGAACCACCGGCGCCGATCATGGCTTGCGGCCGGTGATGACCCTGTGTTCGCGCGTGATCGCGCTCAAGGATCTCGCGGAAGGCGAACAGGTCGGCTATGGCGCCGACTGGACCGCGACGCGTCCGACACGTCTGGCGATCGCATCGGTAGGCTACGGGGATGGCTATCCGCGCAGTGCCGCTTCCGGAACGCCCGTATTGGTCAATGGGGAGAGAGCGGGCCTGGCCGGCAGGGTGTCCATGGATATGCTGGCGATCGACGTCACGGAAGTGCAAAGCCCGGTCAAGGTGGGTGACCCGGTCGTCCTTTGGGGCAATGGGCTTCCCGTGGAAGAAATTGCCCTGTGGGCGGAGACGATTCCCTACACATTGGTCTGCGGCATCAGTCAAAGAGTCGCGGTAACCTTGCGCGATTAGGTTAAGTTCGAGCCGTTTGACCTGAAGTTGCCGGGCAGCGCAGAATCTGCTCCGTGAACTCGCATACACGGAAGTTGTTCGCGGGGTGCGCGCTGCCGCGCGTGGCAGCGACCTACAAGAAGAAGGGGCTTGAGCCTTAAAGTGATCAGTGAGTTTCTCAGGTTTAGCCGCGCTGCCGTTCTTCTTACCGCAATCTCTATGGCGTTGAGTGTATCGGCAGGTGCGGCCTGCAAGATGTCCAAGATGGCCGAGTTGCCCGTTACCATGCTGGGTCTTCGGCCGTTGATCGACGCAAAAATAAACAATAAAGACGTCCGCTTTGAGGTTGATAGCGGCGCCTTCTACAGCATGATCAGCGCCGCCAGCGCTGCCGAACTCAATCTTAAGATTGGAGCTGCGCCGTACGGCATGCGGGTCACCGGTATCGGCGGCATAACCAAACCGTCAGTGGCGACCGTTGACGTGTTCACGCTGGCGGGCATTCCGGTGCGCAACATGCAATTTCTAGTGGGCGGCAGTCTCGATACCCTGGACAGCGGAAGCGCCGGCCTCTTGGGTCAGAATGTATTCGGCGTCAGCGATGTGGAATACGACCTTGCCAACGGAAAGATTCGCTTCATCAAGAGCGATGATTGTCCGCGAGCGATGCTTGCTTACTGGGTCGGCGGCGGCCAGGCTTACTCCGTCGTGGACATCGACCCGATTTCCGTCTACCACCCGCATATTACGAGCAGCGCATACCTCAACGGTACCAAGATCGCCGTCACGTTCGATACAGGCGCAAACCTATCATTGCTCTCGCTGCGAGCGGCGGCGCGAGCCGGGATGGATCCAAAATCAACCGGGGTTGTTGAGGCGGGCCTCGTCGGCGGAATCGGCACTGGTGCCATCAAGAGCTACGTCGGTACTTTTTCGAGCTTCAAGCTTGGCGACGAGGAAGTGCAGCGCGCCAAGTTGCGGTTTGGCGGCAGCCTCGGCATCGATACTGAAATGCTCGTCGGCGCGGATTTCTTTCTCTCTCACCGTGTCTACGTCGCAACAAGCCAACATAAAATGTACTTCACGTACAACGGCGGCCCGGTCTTCAACTTGTCGGCGCAGTCTAAAGTTGAGAAATCGGCAGAGCCGGCCGAGGATCACGCGCCGGATGGCGCAGATCATGCCGAGAATTTGGAGGCCGCTGATTACGGCCGGCGCGGTGCTGCCTCCGCCGCTCGTCGAGATTTCGAGCACGCGCTTGCCGATTTAAACCGTGCCTGCGAATTGGCAGCGGATAACCCCGAGTTCTTCTTCGAGCGGGGCGTCGTTTACGTGAACACCGACAAACCCCAACTGGCGATGAAGGATTTTGATCGCGCGTTGGAACTCAAACCCGGCTACGTTTTGGCTTTGTTGAATCGCGCCGAGTTGCGCATCAAGGCCAAGGACTTTGCGGGCGCACGTACGGATTTGGATGCTGTCGATCAATATGCAGCAAAGCAAGCGGACATCCGCTTTGAGTTGGCTCAGGATTACATTGCGGCGGATCTACCCGCCCTTGCAATCGCGCAATTCGATGCCTGGATGATCTCCCATAAGCAGGATGCGAAGCATCGGCTGGGGCTGGCGCGGCGCTGTTGGGCCAGAGCTCTACAAAACGAAAATCTCGATGAAGCCCTATCGGATTGCGACGCCGCGATACAGGGCGTCTACGAGAAGTCGCCTGGATATAGCGATGTACTGGGTTATCACGCCTTTGTTCGCTATCGAATGGGGCGATACGATAAAGCGATAGCCGACTACAATGATGCGTTTAAGCTCGATCCGAAGGCTGCGCTGTCACTGTACAGCCGAGGGCTCGCAAAAATTCGGGTAAAAAGAAATGCGGAAGGCGAGGCGGATATCGCCGAAGCGTTAAAAATGCAACCCGGCGTAGCGGACCAATTCAACCGGCTCGGCATCTCGCCCTAACGGGCGCGGTGACCTTTGACGGTCCTGCGCCGCCGTGTAACCATCACCCCATAACAACCAACAGGGAGCGACTCATGGCGCGAAACGCAATGCCGAGTTCGAATCAGGGATGGTTCTTGGTCGCGATTGCCGCTTTGGGCTTGGGGGTGCTGTCCGCTCACGCCAATGCGGCCTGCAGCATCAACCAGTCGGCGGAACTGAAAGTCACCATGAAGGGCATGACGCCGGTGATTAGCGCGCTGGTCAACGGTAAAGAAATGAAGTTCGCCCTCGACACCAGCTCGTTCTACAACATCATCAGCGGTCCCGCCGCGGCCACCGCCGGTCTGCACTTAATGCCCGCGCCGGCATGGGTTGTGGGCAAGAATGCGGACGGTAACTCGCCGCTGTCGGTCTCCGCCGCGGATGACTTTGTGCTGAGTGGAATGCGCGTCAAGAACCTGGAGTTCCTGGCCGGCGGCAATGACTCTGGATCCGGAACCGACGGAGTACTGGGTCTGTCCTTGTTCCATGACTACGATATGGAATACGACTTGGCCCACGGGGTGATTCGCTTGATGCATGCCAAGGGCTGCGGTGACGCCGCACTGGCCTATTGGACCACGGCAAACCAACCTTATTCGATGATAGACCTCAGTCCGGCGCAGCCGTTTGTGACGGGTTTTGCGCAGCTTAACGGCACGCAGATGCGCGTGCTGTTTGATACCGGAGCCAATGCCTCGCGGATCTCGCCCCAAGCGGCCAAACAGGCCGGACTCACCACCAACCCATCGCAACTCAGCGACGCGGGTTATTCGCGCGGAATGGGACGGCCGGCGGTCCTGACGCGTCTGGCGCCGTTCTCGAGTTTCAAAGTCGGGGACGAAGAGATTCGTAACCCGCAACTGCGGGTCGGCGATACCCGCGACGGGACCGACATGCTGCTGGGAGCGGATTTCTTCGTGTCGCATCGTATCTACGTGTCGAATGCGCAGCACAAGATGTACTTCACGTACAACGGCGGTCCGGTGTTTAGCGCCGCCCAGTAGGCAAACCTGCCGGCCGCCCAATAGGCAAACCTGCCGGGGGAGTTAGCGCGCTTTGACGGATTCAATGCCTCACTGCACAATCCGCTAATGGAGTGGCCAGCACGGACGGCATTGTTGCTTGCGCATATGGGCGCAGTGGCGTTCAGTTCGGTCTTGCTGGCGCCGCGAGTACAGGCTGCCGAGGGCTGCACCTTAGGCAAGGTCGCGGAGTTCCCCGTAACGATGGCGGGCTATCGGCCATTGATTACTGCAAAAATCAACAGCCAAGAAGCGCGCTTTGTCTTAGACAGCGGCGCGTTTTACAGCATGATCAGTACGGCGACCGCCGCCGAATTCAATTTGAAATTAAAGGCAGGTCCCTACGGCCTCAGGCTTCAAGGTATCGGCGGCGCCGTGACCACCCAGATCGCAACGGTCAAAGACTTCGGCATCGCAGGCGCGCTCATTCACAACGTCGAATTTCTGGTCGGTGGCAGCGAGGTCGGCAGCGCAGGTCTGATCGGACAGAACTTCCTGCACCAGTGGGATGTGGAATACGATTTTTCCAAGGGCGTCGTGCGGCTGTTCAAGCCCGAAGGCTGCGGGAAAGCCCGCATGGCTTATTGGCTGACACCCACGCAGTCCTATTCGGTGACGGAAATAGAAACGGTGACCAAGTCGCTCGTCCACACCATTGGTGAGGGCTATGTCAACGGTCATCGGATACGCGTTATGTTCGATACGGGCGCATACAACTCGGTACTTTCTTTGCGAGCCGCCGCGCGGGCGGGAATCACAACCGATTCACCTGGTGTCATCGAGGCCGGCTATACCAGGGGCATCGGGCGGGCCATGGTCAAGACCTACATTGCCACGGCTTCGAGCTTCAAGATTGGTGACGGCGAGGAAATACAAAACGCCCGATTGCGCATCGCAGATTCAGACCTGCCGGACGCCGATATGCTGCTTGGATCCGATTTTTTCGTATCCCATCATGTGTTCGTCGCCAATAGCCAGCGGAAACTTTACCTGACCTATAACGGCGGCCCGGTTTTCAACCTGACCAAAACAAGGTCGGCCACTACGGCTCAGGCGGCCGAAGCACCCAAGGACGAAGTAGCCAAAGACGAAGTAGCCAAAGACGAAGCAGCCAAGGACGCAGCGTCCAAAGACGCAGCGTCCAAAGACGAAGCGCCGAAAGACGAAGGGTCGAGCGACAACAAAGCCGGTGCCGCCGCGGATGAGCAGTCCGATCCGGACGCGCTCGCTCGCCGGGGCGAAGCGTCTGCGGCGCGCCGCGACTTTGAGCACGCACTCGCCGACTTGTCGAAGGCCATTGAACTTCATCCAACAGACCCCGAGTACTTGTACCAGCGAGCCTTGGTTTATCGGCAGAGCGGGCAGGCTGCCTCGGCGGCGGCGGACCTCGACCATGCGCTCACCCTCAATCCGGATTTTCTGCGTGCCTACATGCCCCGTGCGGAGATCCGGCTGCGTGAGAAAAATGTCGACGGCGCGATTGCGGATCTCGATGCGGTGGATCGATTGGCGCCGAAGCAAGCGGATGAAAGGTTCGTGTTGGCCGAACGCTATCAGGCAGTGGACCATTTCTCGCAGGCAATCGCACAGTATGATCTGTGGATCCAGAACCATCCGGTCGATTCGAGAATAGCGATGGCGCTGGGCGCACGTTGCCGGGCCAGCGCCATTCAGAACGAAGATCTCGCCCAGGGGCTGGCGGATTGCAATAAGGCGCTGAGCATTGCCGACAAGAAGAATCCGAATTACGGACGCCTGTTCGAGAATCGCGGTTTGCTCGAGTTGCGCCAGGCAAACAATGACAAGGCCATTGCGGACTTCGACTCGGCGCTGAAAACGCTGCCGAAAGATCCCTTCGCACTATATGGTCGCGGTGTCGCGAAACTCCGCAAGAACAAAACGGCGGAGGGTGAAGCCGACATGGCAGAGGCGGTCAAGCTTGCGCCACACATCGCGGCGCCCTTCACCGCGCGCGGCCTCGCCCCTTAGATCCTCAGCTTTCGAAGAACCCCATTTTCACGCCGGCCAGCTGTACGACATCGTTGTCATTCAGCCGCCGCGCCTGCGGTCCGATCGGCACGCCGTTGACCTGCGGATAATCGTTCTCTTTGCCGCTGTCGACGTGCACGATGAAATAGCCTTCGGATCGGCGCGTAATCGCCGCGACCTGCACGCCCGGGCGGCCCAGGGTGGTGAGTGCCTTGGTCAGTTCCAGCTCGCGGCCCGCGAATGCGCCGCTGAGCACCTGCAATTTGGCCTTCGGTAACGCCGTTGCGTTGTCCGGCACGCTGGGCCGCTTGGAAGCGACGGCCTTGGCCGCCTGATCCACCGCCGCGGTGACCTTGCGAATGCGGTCCTCGCCCTGCGAGCTGGGCGTGATGACCATGGTCTTTTCGAATTCGTCCTGTTCGACCTCGCCGTCCTGGCTGTCCACAAACCGCAATTGGTGATGCCCGACGGTGATGACATCGCCGTGCTGCATCGCATGTTTCTTGATCAGCTTGCCGTTGACGTAGGTGCCATTGGTGCTGTTCAAGTCCTCCAGGAAGGAGTCGTTCAGAATGTTGATGATGAGCGAGTGGTGGCCGCTCACAGCCGGATTGTCGATACGAATATCGTTATCCGGCAGGCGCCCAATGGTGTAGCGCTCTTTGTTCATGTTGTATTCCGCGAGGACGTTACCGTCCAAGCTGAGCATCAGGCGTGCCATTCAGACTCCCATTTGCTAGCCAAACCATCCCAAGATTTTGTCAAATATACGCCGGTGTGCCGGGAACGGCTCCTCGACGTGCGCCATGATCACAGAGACATTATCCCGGCCGCCGTTGTCGTTTGATAGCTGAATCAACTGCTTAGCAACCGTATCAAGATTAGCACTAAAGGTACTGATTGTTAAGTGAATGTCTTCGTCCTCGATCATGTCAGAAAGGCCATCCGAACACAGTACGTAGTAGTCACTTTTCTGTGCCGGCTGCTCGTGGATTTCGACTTCCACATTCTGCTCCACCCCGAGGGCCCGTGTAACATAATTCTTGTTGGTTGCCCGCTGCGCTTCCTGCTGGGAATAGAACCCCCGGTCGACCAGCTCCTGCAAGAGCGAATGATCCAAGGTCATTTGCTCGAATCGGTTGTCCCGCAGCCGATAGGCCCGGGAATCGCCGACATGGGCGATCGAGACCTTGTTGTCGTGGAAAAGACAGGCCACCACGGTCGTACCCATGCCCTCACACTGCGGCTGCGTCTTCGAGGTGTGGTAGATGATTTTGTTGGCTCTGTGAATCGCGTCACGAAGGATGATGCTTGGGCGCGTCAGGCCGGATTCCGGGTCTTTGACGCTGAGGTCTTCCCGCACGAACGCATCGCGTACCAAGTTGATGATGGTCTTCACGGCGATGCCGCTCGCCACTTCGCCCGCGTTGTAGCCGCCCATGCCGTCGGCGAGCACGAATAGGCCGATGTCGGCCTCGCTGCCAATCATGTCCTCATTGTGCTCGCGGACCTTGCCGGTGTCGGTCAGCGCCACGCTGGCGATTTTCCCCTTCAAACTCATGAGCCTTTTGCCGTTTTTCGTATCATGTAGTTATCCACTCAGGGCGATCCGCTGGCGATCCGCGCTCGACAGTCATCCAAGGCTGCCGCCATCTGGGCGCCCGAGTCATACCGTGCTTCTGGATTCTTGGCCAGCGCTTGATCGATTACGCTCTCGACGCAGGCGGGCAAGTCCGGTCGGAATGCTCGCAGCGGCGGATGGGGCGCTTCGGCAATCTGCTGCATCAGGCCGGTCATCGAATCGGCCGTGAATGGAAGCTGCCCGGTCAACAATTGAAATAGGCTAACACCCAGGGAAAACAAGTCCGAGTGACCTGTCACAGTTCGTCCCTCGAGCTGTTCGGGCGACATAAAGCTTGGCGTTCCGAGAACGATGCCCGTTCTGGTACTGCCCGCGCCGCTCAAGCGCGCGATCCCAAAATCGGTGATTTTCAGCACGTCGGTGCCCGGGTCGTACATGAGATTCGCGGGTTTGATATCACGGTGTACCACTTGCTGCTTGTGCGCAAATCCCAATGCCTCGGCGGTGCGGCTGATGATCTCCAGCACTTTGCGCGGCTCCAGCAAATTGTTGGATTTCGCGTAGTCGCTCAAATGCCGGCCCTTCAAGTATTCCATGGCGATGTAGGCCAAGCCACGCTCTTCGCCCACATCGTAGATCGTGACGATGTTCGGATGATTGAGCCGGCCCGCGGTTTCCGCTTCGCGGAAAAAGCGCGATCTTGCCTCCACCAGTTCGGCGTCGCTGAATTCGGCGGCGAGCGGAATGGCTTTGATCGCCACCATGCGATTGATCGCCGTGTCGCGCCCGAGGTAAACGACGCCCATGGCACCGCGGCCAATTTCGCGTTCGAGTTGATAGCGTCCGAGCCGCTCAGTCTCGGGCACCGCGGCGGCCACCGCGGCCGAGGCCGGGCGCTCTCTTGGGGCGGCCAGATTCGGCGTCGTCGCACCCAGGGCGGGCGCGGAGACCGGGGCTGCGACGGCGGCCGCTTTAGCTTTGACGCGCTCCGCATCCATGAGGCGGCGCAAGCGCGCGGCCACATCCCTGAAGGTGTTGTCGAGCTTCGCCAAATGCCGGTAGACCGCGGTGGCCTGGGGAATGCGGCCGCGGTGTTCCAACTGGTTGCCGAGGGCGTAGAGGTCTTGTAAGACGTTGGCGTTGGGCTTGCGGCCCTTCAGCTCGGCGAATCGTTGTTCGTAGTTGTCGAGCAGCCGCGCGGTATCGGTACCCACGGCGGTCTTGGCATTGGGCATGGCGACGACGGGCGCGCGCTTGCCCATGCGGGTCCAGATAAAAAGGGCGCTGCCGGCGGCCAACAGGCCGGCGCCGGGCATCCATAGCCACGGAAGGGAGGGAGGATTGGCAAGCAATCGGAGCAA
>Ga0210388_10002504_pt1 | contig 14286 bp, 13 predicted proteins | sample IncBWC19OmetaG_FD_155485 | JGI IMG/M metagenome (GOLD analysis project Ga0210388, IMG submission 155485) | Forest soil microbial communities from Barre Woods Harvard Forest LTER site, Petersham, Massachusetts, United States - Inc-BW-C-19-O ...
CCGGATTGTGCTGCGATCGTCTGGTCAGGCTCTTACGCCTTGTGGATTCAATAACTTAGAGACTGACGCCGTTAGTTTCGAGCAATTCCTATTTCTGGCACGCCGTTTGCACTTGTCTGCTATCGGAAAGTGAAAACGCAGACAAGGCTGCCGCTGGCCGGCGAGAATTGACAATAATACCGGTCATACCACGTCAATCTCGTCGGCCTGCGACCAAAGGTAGATTCGACATGGACGCAATTACGCCAGGAAAAGATAAGCTTGGATTCATCGGAATCGGCTACATGGGCCGCCCCATCGCCCAGCGGTTACTTCAAGCCGGCTTCCAGCTGACCGCGTACGACCGGGAGCGTAGCAAAGCGCAGGAACTCGTCCAATTTGGAGGTGCTGTATCGGATAGCATTGCGCAGCTTGCGTCCGGTTGCGACGTGCTGCTCTCCTGCCTTCCGAATGACGAAGCCGTCATGAGCGTCTATAACGGAGCGGACGACGCTTTCGCCAGCGTGCGCAGCGGCTCGCTGTGCATTGACCTGAGTACGGTTTATCCCGAGACGTCCAAGAAACTGGCGCAGCTGGGCGCCAAACGCGGGGTGGATGTTCTTGACGTGACCATGTCGGGCAGTACTCCGGTCGCCGAACAGGGTGCGTTGGTCTTGTTTGGAGGTGGAGACCAAGCCAGATTCGACGCTGCGGAATCAATCTTTCGCGCGATCGCTCGAAAGTATTTCCATGTAGGGCCCAGCGGCTCCGGTGCGGCCATGAAGCTGGTCGTGAATAGCCTGCTGGGAATCGGAATGCAAGCGATCGCCGAGGCTGTTGCGCTCGGTGAGAAGGCGGGCCTCGAGCGCAATCGTTTGCTCGACGTGCTCTCCCAGACCGCAGTCGTCGCTCCAGCGTATGTGGGAAAATTCCAGAGAGCGATGAACAACGATTACAGCCCGCAATTTCCGCTGCGCCTGATGAACAAGGATTTCGGACTGATACTCAAACTCGCGGCCGCGGTCGGCGCTCAGATGCCCGCGGCACGAGCGGCGTTGGACGTCAATGCGGCGCAATTGACGCCGGGAAACGAGCAAGACTTCTCCGCCGTGATTCTACAAATGGAAAAGCAAGCGCATTTGGATTCTGCGGATAAGAAACGGACCGGAATTGGTGCCGGTCAATAACCCGATTTAGTCCTGCGTCCTCGAACACAATCTGACAGTCCACTAGTGGTATGCTCGGCCGGCATAAACGGGGGCGATGTCCATGGATTGGAAGGAACACGGAGTCAAGATCGTGCATGCCGGCGAACTCGACACCAACACGCCGCAAACGCCTGGCATGACGCGCGCCGCGGCCATCACCCATGCGCGCACCGGCGCAAACCAAATGTGGGCTGGCACCGTGGTCGTGCGACCCGAAGCCAAAACCGGACCGCACCATCACGGCGCGCTGGAAACCGTGCTCTATATTGTTCGCGGCCGCGCGCGCATGCGCTGGGGAGATCATCTGGAACTAAGCGCGGAAGCGCAAGCAGGAGATTTCATCTACGTGCCGCCCTACGTGCCCCATCAGGAGATCAATGCCAGTCCCGACGAGATTTGCGAGGCAGTGGTGGTCCGCAACGGCCGAGAACCCATCGTAGTAAATCTCGACGTAGAAACCCCAGAGCCGGCAAGCGAGGGCCATCCCGGCATGCCCTTCCATCCAAACAGCTGACGCCGCGTCATGTAATTTACGTCGGACAAGAACATCCCTGGCGGTCGCAATTGCACGTGACAAAGTGCAAGAGCGCCTGCCTATCGCCGCTCCAGTTTGTCGCGCTTTGCCTGCGCCACAGCTGCGCACCCTCGCGTGCCAACCCCAGGCAGTCGAGAGTGCGGGACCCGGAACTGCAAGCGCAACAGCAAGCCCAAAACCAATCAACTGCTAAGTCAACTACCGCAGTGGTATCATCCCCCCGTCGCCATGCGTCAATCATCTGCACGAGATATAACACGAATGACGTCGTACGAAAGCGTGGGCCACCCGCCCGCAGCGAGCAAGATTCCAGGGGTTTGGCCCTGGGCAGAGGCCATCGGCAACTCGGCCGAGCAAGGTCGCGATATGTCCACGAATGCTGCGGAGGCATGCACCCAATGAGCGTGCCCCAGCAGGATGTCCTGAGAAAGAGGTACGGCCTATTTGCCCTAGCCATCCTTCTGCTCCTCACAGGGGGCGCGGCTCTTTTCGTCGGAATGAAAAACTTTGGGATTCGGTCCTTCGGTCTTGTGGCGTGCATCGCCAGCGTTTACCTGATCCGGATCTCGAATGTTCGGGCGCGGCCGTCGCTGGCAATGACGAGCAGCGAAGCTAAAGATTCCAAAGCACGAAGAAAAGGACCGCCGCTGATGTGGATCATCGGAGCCGCGTTGGTCCCGGTGGCAGGAGCTTCGTTCTTTTACTTGTACCAGGACGGTCTTCACGGCTATCACGACACACTTCCTGTATATATCTTTGCGGGAATCGCGGTGCTTTGTACTGTCGTTTGGTCTTATCTGGTTTCGAGACTGTTGCACTAGGGGTTCCTTATTCTTGCCTCGTGGCGATGCGCTACCTATTCCTCGGATCATGGGCTGATTAGATGATGTTGTCGACTCCTTCCTCCGAGTAGACTTGGTAGTGTCAACGACCAGGACTCGGAAGAAATGAGCCGAGCGATGATGATTATAGGATGTGATTTTCACACCGCGGGTGGCACACCCTACCGCACCACCCAGACGAACGCCGTTGAATTTACGGGTGCAGGACCCGTCGGTTTTTGAGGGGGCCGGGTTTAGACGCTCCACTTTTGATCACCACAGCAAACCACACCCCCAAATCATTTCGGCCAGTGGGTTCTAGTTCTGTACCAGTTCTGTACGAACGTACAGCTGTGCACTCGACCCGCGCATGATAACGTCAAGTAGGCCTCAAAAAAATGAAGCATGACCAAAATTCGCGCGATGCCGCCAGCCCCGCACCTCCGTCGCAGCAACAAACTCCAACCGCCGCCGCATTCGCACCGGGGCCGCAGCAACAAGCTCCGTTCAGCGCCTTCCGCAGCTCCGCACCAACGCTCCTAGCCGCGCCCCAGACATCCCCACGCTACGTATTTCCACGCACGCCAGCAGTAGCAATCGAAAAGTTTCTAATCAACGTCCCGTCGATTAGAAATCACCGTAAACAATTGAAAACAATCACCCCGGCCCATTTCTAATCAGCTATTTTTCGCATAATTCGCGCCTCGGCTGGTGCTCTTTTCGTAGCTCGACAACCCAGTACGAACGACCCGCCGCCGCCCAAGTCCTGCCGCCGAGAACAGAGTTTGCGTGATATGGTTTCCGCTGTGCGCGGAACTGCTCTGGTGTGGCAAGCCTCACCCGACGGCCAAGATGTTTCCGCCACGTTGCGAGCCTGGGCCACGACGTTCACAGTTCGCCCTTTGTCCAGAATTGCAAGCATTGCCGGTTTCTGGTGCCGGCGCGCGGGATAAATCAAGGACCGTGGCCGAAAAACGCGCGGGTCAAGAGGTGTCGTCAGCCAGCCCGGTGCAGCGAGAAGCGCAGCGCTTACGCGAGGAATTCCAGATACTGTACGGCTTGGAAGCGCGGATATTTCGCGCGCCGGGACGCAAGCCGGACATCTATATAGCGCGCGCCTCAGACGGCGTGCGCGGAATCCTCGAATGACCAGGCGCACCGGCCGCCTGGTATATTCATTTTCAAGGAGCGTGTTGTGGCGTCTTTCGAGTTCGAAAAGCAGTCGCATCGGCGCTTGAATCCGCTGACGGGAGATTGGGTGCTGGTTTCGCCCGGACGAACAGCGCGTCCGTGGAAGGGCCAAACCGAAACGGCGGCGCCGGAGAACATCCCGGCCTACGATCCGCAGTGCTACATGTGTCCCGGGAACAAGCGAGCGAGCGGAAAGCACAATCCGAGTTACACCGGGACGTTTGTTTTTGAAAATGATTATGCGGCGATGCAGCCCGGTGGCACGGCGCACGAAGAAAATGTCTCAGGATTGCTCGTGGCGCGCGCGGAACAGGGCAAATGTCGCGTAGTTTGTTTTTCGCCGCGGCACGACCTGACGCTCGCGAAAATGTCCGATGCCGAACTTCGCGCCGTGGTGGATGTGTGGACCGAGCAGTATCAGCAGCTGGGTAGCGATAGCGCCATAAATTCGGTGCTCATCTTTGAAAATCGCGGCGCGATGATGGGCGCGAGCAATCCGCACCCTCACGGACAAATCTGGGCGAACGCCACGCTGCCGAACGAACCCGCCAAGGAACAAGCTTCATTCGCGGCATACCAGCGGCAACACGCTGCTTGTTTGTTGTGCGAATATTTGAAGATCGAACAAGCCAGGAAGGACCGCATCGTCTGCGAAAATGATGAGTTCGCCGCGGTCGTGCCGTTCTGGGCGGTCTGGCCCTTTGAAACGATGCTCATCAGCAAGCGGCATACGGGTTCTCTGGAGCAATTTTCGCAAGCCGGGCGCGATGCGCTGGCGGACATCCTGCATCGCATCACGGCGCGCTACGACAATCTGTTCGCAACTTCTTTTCCCTACTCCATGGGATTTCACCAGCGTCCCACCGACGGCGAAGCTCATCCCGAGTGGCATTTTCACGCGCATTTCTATCCGCCGCTGCTGCGTTCGGCCGTGGTGCGAAAATTCATGGTGGGATACGAACTTCTAGGCACACCGCAGCGCGACATCACTCCTGAAGAGGCAGCGGGGCGTATGCGCGAAGCAGGCGAGAAGCAGTAGCGAACAGGGTTTCAGCGGCCGGCACGTTTCGTGCCGCGTGGCGCGCGACGTTTTTCCGCAGCGGCAGATTTATGCGCCCAGCGGATCAGTTCGCGCAAAGCGTCGGCGTGAACGCAAGCCGTGCGAATCAGAATCCATTCATAGTTAACGTAGTGATCGGTGATGTAGTACGAGGCAGGATCGGCGGCCAATAACTCCTCGCGCTGCTCAAAATCCGTGCGCACCACCAGCGATTCGCCGTCTTGATGGAACCGCAGGAACAACACGCCGCCAACGCGAAATCCAGGCGTGCCGTAAGACATGCCTTCTTCGACGTTGTCCAGAGACAGCGCGATTTTGCGCACGGCGGCGAAGGTCACGGACATACGCAGCAGCTATACCCCGTCTATTTCCTGATTAAACGCCGGTGCAAGGCGCAAACTGTCCATCGCGCGCATGCCGGCGGCAACCGCGCAGCGTAGAAATCAGTGTGCCCAGACCTTCGCCGGGTCGGTTTCGTAAGGATAGACGTGCACCATCCAGCCAAAAATCTGCGGGAACCAGCGCCCTCCGGCCTGCTCGCACGCTTCCTCAGTCGCGATCGAGCCGCGAAATCCAAATTCCTTCAAATCCACTTGCTGCAAGGACGTCCCCTTCGCAGGAAGGCATAGATTCGTGTGTTTGTGCCAGCGAGCCACGCTCATCGGCACGCGCGCGTTCAATTCGTCTTCCGTGGCTAATTTGCGCGCGGTGTACATGGCGCCCTCCAGCTCGTAGCCGTCTTTTGTTTTCTTATACAGCAAAGACGTCGGATGGGCCGGGTTGAACTCGTACGCGGCTTCAAAGCCATAAGCATAATTTGTGAAGTGATAATGCGGTTGTGGTACGTCGGGCATGAAAATCTTGAAGCCTTCGGCAAGAGCCACGCGATAGTCCTTGTACTTTTCGATGGCCGGCCGCAGTTGCGCGACTATCTCCTCTGCGCGTTTTTCATCGGCAGGGTTCGCGGGGCGCAGCGCGGTCATATACATGTGCGCGCTCATGTCCATATCGTGATCAGACATGGCATCATTCGCAGCTTTTGCAGCGTCGCTGTTTTTATCGGTGTCGTGCTGTCCCATGTCCATTCCGGGCATGGAATCGTGAGCCCGCGCTGGAGAAGATTGCGAACTCGGGGATTGCTGCGCGAGCGGGGAAGGTGCGAATAACGATGCTAACAGGAGCGCCGAAGCCGCCAGCAGAATAATTACGGATTTCTTGTTCATGATTGAACCGCCTACAGGATCGACCATTTGGCTGCTCATTGTTTAGCTCCTACTAATGATAACGTCGCAGCCGGCGAAAAATTTCACGTGAAACGCATGGCGGCGCGAACGAACAACAACGCTCATCGTACATTCGCAGCAGAAGAAAGAAGGCCCGGGTGCCCGGGCCTTCTCGTGGGGGCTTTCTTATGACAAATATGGCGCGGCAGCCTGGGTGTGTCCCAAACGGCACGCCAGGCTATCGGCCACACCACTCAAACCCCGAAAATCGCGGAAAGTTGCGCACATCGCAGCTAGGCCTCAGACCCGGAGCCCGTTTCCACCGACCGCGCATTGATTCTGTTACGCTTGCAGGAAGGCGGCGTCGGTGGCTGCCGTGCCGCATCCAATGGTTCGTCCGCCAGGCACAGTTTCGCGAGCTATTTGAAACACCCGTCCAATTGGAAGCAACTTTCGTTCCACAAGCACCGTCCAATGCTGGAACGCGTTGAGAAGTTTATTTGCTATTTCGCGCCGTGGACTCTTGACGGCGGCATTGAAATCTGTAAACTGCGGTTTTCCATTATGGCGACGCTGGCAAACCCGATCGAAGACCCGCTGCAGGAATTCGAATACCCGCAGCGCGAGGCGGCCTTTTTCTACGGCCTCTTTCTCCGCGGCCATTCGGCTGAGGAACTGCGCAAGGATATCCAGGTTCCCGCGATTGTTTTGGCGAAATGGGACAAGGAAACCGTGCGCGCTCCGCAGCTTCGGCCGATGCTGGAACGGATCGTGCAATACCGCCAACACGTGCTCGCCATTTTCGAAAATTTGATTTGCCACGACGCCGCTACCCAGAAGCTGCAGTAACCCTCGTTACTGAAACAACCGCTTCCGAAGACACTCGTTTGACATTTTTGTGCCCGCAAGTATCATCATTCAAGTGGCGAAGGAGTTCGCCCTTAACCGCTGTCCCTTTTGCGCCGGGGCAGATGATGACTCCTGACAAGAACCTTGTCGCGGAGTCATGTCGCCGGCAAGGTTCCCTGAAAAAAGTGTAAGCGCGGATCCGCACAGCCGCGATTCGGCATTGCGATCTTGCGCGCGCAAAAGGGAGAGCAACGCTACGTCATGATGAAATATATGATGGTCGGCATTGGCGGTGGCATTGGATCGGTGCTGCGCTTCTGGGTGAGCAGTTACTTGGGCGAACGAATCGGCACGCGCTTTCCTTTCGGAACGTTCGCTGTGAATATTACCGGCTCTTTTTTGATCGGCCTGATCGTGACGCTGCTGGCGAGCAAGGCAAATTGGGATCCGAATTGGCGCTATTTGATTCCCATCGGATTTATCGGCGGATATACGACTTTTTCCGCATTCGAGTACGAAACTCTGCGCAGCATGCAGGACGGGAGAATTCTGGTCGCGTCGCTAAACGTGATTCTCAGTGTGACGCTGGGCTTCGCGGCAGTATGGCTGGGAACGGTTGCCGGTAGATCACTCGAATAAAGCCATGCGGAGCAGCGAGCTGCCGCCCACCAGCAGCAATTCAACGCAGGGCGCGCTCACAATGACAACGTTTTTTCGACGCGCTCGGCGCCTTTCGCTCGTCCTAAGATTTCTTCACGCCCAGCGCCTTCACGTAGAACTGCCGCACATATTCCTTCAACATCCGCCGCGAACTGAATTGCGGCGCCACGCTCTTAATCGCCGCTTTCATCACCCGCACATATTCGTGCGGAATCTCGTCATCCGGTCGCCGGTAGTATAGCGGAATGATATTTTCCTCCAGCAGGCGATAGAGCGCGTCCGCATCGGTGGCAGTGCGATCGCCGTCCGTTGCATTGTCACCGAAAGCCCAGCCGTTCTTGGCGTTGTAGCCTTCCAGCCACCAGCCATCGAGAATGGAAATGCTGGGTACGCCGTTCGCGCCCGCCTTCATGCCGCTGGTCCCGCTGGCCTCAAGCGGAGGCAGCGGATTATTCAGCCACATATCCACACCACGCACCATGCGCGCGGCCAGGTGCTGATCGTAATTTTCGACGAACGCGATGCGCGCAGCGAAATTCGGATCGCGGGCCAATTGGAAAACTCTTTGGATCAGTTGCGCTCCGGCGATATCGGAGGGATGCGCCTTCCCCGCAAATATAATCTGTACCGGCTGCAAGGGATTCGTAAGAATCAGCTTCAAGCGATCCAAATCATGCAGGATCAAGTCCGGACGCTTGTAGCTGGTAAACCGGCGCGCAAAACCGATCGTGAGAATCTCAGGATCAAGCAATGCGCCAAACGCAATCACGCTTTCAGCGCGCACCCGCTTTTTCTGCCATTCTTCGCGGGCGCGCTCGTTGATTTCGTCAATCAACAAAACCTTCAGGCGGTTGTGCGACCACCACAACTCCTCGTCAGGAATCTTGTCAGCTGCTTCCCACATTTTCGGTTGATCCTGATCGCGGATCCAGCCCGGGCTGACGTATTGTGAAAAAAGAGGCTGCAGCCACTCCGGATCCATCCAGGTAAGCAGATGGACGCCGTTGGTGATCGCCGTAATCGGCACGTCTTCCACTTTCTTGTCCGGCCAGATGTCTTTCCACATTTCCCTGGCTACTTCGCCATGTTTCTTGCTGACGGCGTTGCAAAAGTTGGACATGCGGAGCGCGAAGACCGTCATGTTAAATCCGGCGTCGGGATTCGCCGGATTCGTCCCCAGTCGCAGCAGCCCGTTGCGGTCCGTGCCGAACTTGTCGTAATGGCTGCTGAAATACTTTTCGAACAGAGGAAACGGGAAGACGTCTGTGCCGGCCGAAAGCGGCGTATGCGTCGTAAACACCGAAGTTTCCCGGATTTTCGCAACAGCGGCTTCGAAAGTTGCGCCGGTTTCCACCAGTCCTCGCGCGCGCTCCAAAAACGCGAACGCCGGATGCCCTTCGTTGATGTGCACGGCCGCGGGATGAATGCCCAGCGCCTTCAGGACGCACATTCCGCCGATTCCCAGCACGATTTCCTGGCGCAAGCGCTGTTCTGGGTCGTTGGTGTACAGCCGGTGCGCGATCGCCCGGTCCCAGGGCTGATTCGTTTCCACTTCCGTATCCAGCAGATATACGGGCACGCGCCCGATATCGGCGCGCCACACCAGCACGTGAACCGGAGGCTCGAAGAATGGAACCTGCACCCTGAGAGGTTCATTATTCCCGTTGAGCACCAGCTTGACGGGATCGTAGGTGCGGTCCAGCGTCTTCTCGTCATCCTCCTGCCAGCCGTCGTCGCGGATTTTTTGTGAGAGATAGCCGCGCGAATAAATCAGGCCCACCGCGACCATTGGAATGGCGAGGTCACTGCACTCCTTCACGTAATCTCCCGCCAGCACGCCCAGGCCGCCGGCATACAGCGGCAGCGAATGGTGGAACGCATACTCAGCGGAAAAATATGCCAAAGGAGCTTGCGGTGCTCCGTATTCCGTCGTAAACCAGCCGGTTTGCGATGCGATGTTGGCGTCAAACTCCGCCATCACCGCGTCAAAACGTTCCAGAAACTCAGCATCGCGCGCGGCGTTCTCTAGCGTTTGCTGAGGCACCAACGCGAGCATTCGCAATGGATTGTGGTCGCTTTCGCGCCAGGCTTGTTGATCCAGTGCGGGAAACAGTTCGCGGGCCTCGCGATGCCAGCTCCACCACACATTGTAAGCAAGACGCGCCAGTCCGCGAATGCGCTCCGGAAGATTTGGGAACTGTTGAGCAGGGTCCGAAATCTCAGCCATCAATTCTTGCACCTCATCTTGTCGCCGGGTCGTTGCGCTCTTCTAGCGATGCTGTTGTCCCGCCGTGAATCCCTTCAGGCAGAATCGGAGCGAAGTCATCTGGTCCCGAGCGTTGAAGAAAAGAATCGTACACGTTCCGTGGACGCAATCCACGCACAATCAACTTCGCGTGAGACCAATCATGCAACCAGGATGCGCAGCAGTGGCCGCCGGAAAGTGCGCCCGCATCGCGCGATGTTTCCTCGTGTGCACCGCATAATTGTCTCGTACGCAACCTGATTTTGGGAGTGGATTTTAATAAATCTCGCAGCCCCCGGCGAGCTTCGAAATTGCGATCGTCATTTGCGCAACAAGCACCGCTGTCGTAAGATGCTTAGTCTCGGCAGGTAACAAAACAGTTCCCCGGTAGCTCAATGGTAGAGCATTCGGCTGTTAACCGAAGGGTTGCTAGTTCGAATCTAGCCCGGGGAGCCAACTTCTCGTTCTTCTTCAATCAGTTACAGACGGCGATTTTCACCTCCTCGCTCTTGGGGGCCTGACTGTCACGAAAATGTAACGCCACTCGCTTTCCGTACAGTCGTTTGTTGGCTTTATCCACCGCATTGCGAACCTGGTCGGCCATTCCCAACTGGTAATGACGCTTGGTTTCTGGACTCGTGTGGCGCATGGCGCGCTGCACGACCGCATCCGGTGCCGCTTCGCTGAGACGAGTACAAAAAACGTGTCGGAGGTTGTAAATCGGAAACGCCGGCACGCCCGCTCGTTTCAACGTTGTTTTCCAAGCAGTTTTCACCGTGGAGATGGACCGGTTTGGCAGAACCGGGCTCGGGAAGACATACTCGCTCTTTGAAGCCTGTTCCTTTTTCCATGCCTGCAAGACGTCGCAGGCGTATTGAGACAAAGGAATGGGCTCCGCCGAACCGGGGGTTTTTACGTTGTTGTTCAAGCGGATCAATTTGGCATCAAAATCCACTTGAGACCAGCGCAGCGAAAAGCCCTCGCTGTAGGTTCTTCCTCCGGTCTGAGCGAGCAGAATGATCGCGACGCGAAGATAAACGGGCGCTGCGTCAAGAATTCGCCGTTCCTCTTCGAGCGTGAGCATCCTTCGTGTCGGCCTTTCGCGAAGCTCATTGAAGTGTTTGACCTCCGCAGCGGGGTTTTCTGCGATGTACCTCCGCTTCGTGGCAAAGTCGAGCATGCACTTCAAGCACTCGAGTTCACGATTGACCGATGCTCCTTTGACCGTCTGGTTGGGGTGGTGTTTCGACGCCTGTTGCCGACGTTGGTCGCGGTACGCCTCAACCATCGCAGCCGTGATGTTATCCAGCTTGCGATCGCCGAAAAACAGCTTCAGATTGTTGATATATGAGCGATGACCTCTGACCGTGTTTTCCGAGAGCCCGGCGAAGTGTGAACGTTCGAACTCTTCGCACAATGGTCCGAACATCATCCTCTCCCCCGGCCACCCGACCTTGAACAGCCCCATCGCAATCTCGCCTTCCCTTCGCTTGCAGATCTTCTTGGCGAGTTGTTTGCTGGTCGTCTTGGTCGATTCAAAGTACCGCTCTTCATTCATTGTGTATGTCATCCACCAGAAGCGTGAACCGTGTCTCTGATAGAGTCCCATCAGCGCTCCTCTGACTTACCGGAGCGGGGCGCCGACGGAATTATACTGCGCTCGGAGTGAAATGGACGAGCCGGTCGCACGTGGCGAGCTTTGAATTCGTCGAGACTCGATAGCCGATACTGGAGCCGGCCGCAAAACTTGCGTGACTCAATTTCATGATGTTCGGAATAGCGATAGAGAGTGCTGCGGCCGACCCCCAGATATTCGGCCGCGGCCGTGTGTTCCAGCCAGGAGTCCACGATTTCCAGCGACGGCTTCCCGGAGTCTATTGGGAGAACGACGGGCTCCTGCGACGAAAGCGTGGTTATCAGTTTCTGCAGCGCTTCGACGATCGGCAGGTCAGTCGTGGGAATGACGACGACGTAAGCACAGGCTTGCGGATCACTTGCGAGTCGCCTTTCTCGATCGCCCGCGGTGGGCGGATGGGCAGAGGTTTCCATGGTTGCCTCACAACCTTGTTCGGTCACCCTCTGGTGCTTCGAATCCTGGAGAGTGCGATGACGGGCTGGGACCGCGCGTTTTGGCGCTAGAAGTGGCAGCGGATTCGTGCCTCTGCAGTTGTGCCTGCGCCTTCGTGACCGTGAGGCGAGCGTAATATTCCGGATCGGCCTTATCCTCGGCGCGATAGTCGGCAATTTTCCGGATTACTTCCTCGGCGGCATCGCCACGCGCAAGGGCCCGGTTTGCGTAGGCCCAATCCGCTTCGGACTGGCTCCGGTGTCCGAGCGGCAATCTTCGTGTCGGTCCGTTGCCGCCCTCGAGGTGCCGGGGCGCATCCGGCGAGTCGTCCTGCACCGCGAAGTCCCGAAGATGGTAAGTCTGGTCCGTCTCCTGAATTGCACGCACCAGAAATTGCTCGTTGTACTTTCGATTTGCGAATCCTGGGAGGCGGAGCACACGGGATATGTCCGTTGCGGCGATGTCGCCTCGGAACTGCGTTGCCAGAGACCGCAAAAGCGACTCGGCTTCGTGCTGATCGAGTCCTTCTACCCTCCAAATGACTTGGTGTTTCTCCGGGGAGGTGTCCAGGACGAAATTGGGGGTGGGGACGTCTCCGGACATTCGTATGGCTTGGACTGACGCACTGGCGCCTTCATCCAGGTCAAGATACACATGACGAATCTCGCGGACGTTCTCCTTCGTTCTGTTGTAGGAGTTCTCCTTGATAGGATTCATTCCGATGAAGATGTCAGCGCCGGCGTCGTTCTGTTCGATGAGCCAGTACAGAAACACGGGGCTCGCGATTGCCTCTGCGGCGAGGATGCGTTGCAGGGTTTGCTTGCGAGTGCGGTTCCGCACGAGAACGGCGACGCGGTCGTCCGGGGCATGAAGCGCCAGGACGTATTCCGACGCAGAAAGCATCCGCGGAAAGAATGGCGCCGACTTCGTCATGAGTTGTCCCGCGGCGCGAGGTAAATCGCGCACAAGTCGAACAGGTCAGCGTCGGGATCGTAGCTCTTGATTTCCAGTACTTCCGAGATGAACCGTCGTCCCGGGCGCCGCTCGATTTGTACGACCACATTTAGGGAATCTCCAATGTTGCTCTTCACGGCGCGGTACGGCAGCTCAACGCCGCTCTGCAGGACACAACTTGTAAAACGCGCGAGGCCTTGCTTCGCGGAACTCGCGTGGATCGTGGAGAGCGTCCCGGAGTGTCCGGTGTTCAGGAGCTGCAAAAGATCGAATGCTTCGCCGGATCGGATTTCTCCCAACAGAATCCTGTCTGGGCGATGGCGGAGAGCGGCTCTGAGAAGGTCGCGAATCGAGACGGCGGGGGTGCCGTTCTGCTCCCGGCGTGCCTCGAAACGGAAGAGATTTTCATGGTGCAGTTGGATCTCCGCGGTGTCCTCAATGAGCAGGATGCGTTCATCCGGGGGAATGAACTTTCCTAGCGCTGTTAATAATGTCGTCTTACCGGTCCCGGTACCGCCGCTCAATAAAATATTGCGCTTTTGAAGCACGTAGTCCTCGAGCCGATTGGCGACCGCGCGGTCGAGTGTTCCACGGCGGATCAGATCCTCGAGTTCGAAACGACGGGCATTGAACTTGCGAATGGTCAGTGTCACTCCGCCGAGGCTGCAGGGAGGGATGACGGCCGCGACGCGGCTCCCGTCCGGCAGGCGCGAATCAAGGATCGGTTTCGCCTCCGAAATGTCATCTCCCAAACGGCGCGCGATGTTCTTCACGGCTACGTTCAGCGCTCGTTCACCGAGAGTGATGCCGGTAGCGCGTTCGATGAATCCGTTGCGCTCAGCGAACACGCAGTCCGGACCGTTGACCATGACTTCGCTGACGGTGTCATCGAGGATGAGGTGCTCGATCGGCTTAAGAAACGGAAGAATGGTTTCAAACCCGTTCATTAGAGCGCCCCTTCCTCCAGCTGCTCGAAATAGGACTTGTTCGGGTCGTTGTAGTAGGGCTTCAGATAGCAAAAGGTCGGCGGAATTGGATTCAAGCCGTCATAGGCGATGACCACGGACTGCGCATTGCGCAGTTCCGTGAACGTCTTCATGTCAAACCGGAAGTCGGTCTGCGTGTTGTAGCTCTTCGAAGCGGTGATATTGGCCCGATGGGACAGCGTGTTCCCCGTGAGCAAACTGACGCGAGCGTCGTGCCCGCTTTCCGAGAGGTTGTAGCTGACTTTGAGCCGGTCTTCCCGCCCGCAGAGTTCACTCGCGCTCTTGGCTGAAAAATCATCGGAGAGCGTCAGGAAGATCTTCGTCCGGAAGGTCTGGAGCAAGCTCCGCCAGCTGTCTCCCGGCAGCGCGGACCTGAGCGAGCTGATGCTCTGTGTAGCGACGATCGGGATGCACTTGGGCTGGCGCGAGAGACTGAAGAATTTTTCATCGCCCGTCGGATCGCTTTCACCCACGGTCGCGAAGTGCTGGTATTCGTCGCAGAGAAAA
>Ga0210388_10002505_pt1 | contig 14281 bp, 17 predicted proteins | sample IncBWC19OmetaG_FD_155485 | JGI IMG/M metagenome (GOLD analysis project Ga0210388, IMG submission 155485) | Forest soil microbial communities from Barre Woods Harvard Forest LTER site, Petersham, Massachusetts, United States - Inc-BW-C-19-O ...
CGCATCGTCAAGCGCGCGAAGCAATTTATCCCGCCGACCCTGTTTCCCACCGCCCTTCACCAGCTTGGCCAAGAGAACTCGCACCGCGTCGTCGTCGGCAATCGTAAACCTATGCGAATGTTGAGCCATGACTGCACCTCCATCGTTCGGTTCGGTCTAGACGCCTTTCGCTTTCGATTTCTCCGGAGGGTAGTCTTCGCCGGCCTCTTCCAATTTCGCCGCAATTTGTTCTTTCGTCTCGTGAATCAATTCCTTTCCAGAATCAACCAAGTCTTCAGCGCGCCCCCTGAATTCCCGCGCCTTTTTCCGAGCGTGTTTACTCCCCTCTTTGGCCTTCTTTGATAGGTAAGCGCGAGTTCCCTCACCGGATTTTGGTGCGAAGAAGATTCCGATGAGTGAGCCGATAGTCAGGTCCCGCTAGGAAATATCCTACGTTTGAATCGATTTTTTCGGGCATGGCCGACCTCCTGATTCAGAAGCTACTCAAATTTCTGGTTTGAATGGATTCGGTGTAGTGGGCTGATTCTCCAGACCCAAATTGTAACGCTGAAACCTACAGACGTCGTTGTGATAGCAAGACGCGCTATGCCATTGCCGATGCTGCCTTCGTATAAGCGGGTAGCACTAAAATCTGTTCGTCCGAATCCATGCTTCGACTTCTGTCTCGACCGAAAAAGCTTTCATCGGCGCTGAGCCAAATCGAGCATCGAGTTCGTACGCGTTCATTTCCAGCGGAATGGCTTCATATGAGCCGCCGCTTCGCAGAAAGCCTGTCACACACTTCGTCGCGAACTCGGGTACGCCGAACTTTTCATATTGAACGACGTGCACAAGTTCGTGAAACAGGAGCCTATTGGTGAGTGGCTCGTGAGAAATCACTGTGTCCACGAATGTAATTGCCTTCATAAGTGTAAAGTCAGGGAGAGAACCAGCCTCGAATCCCATTTTGATGAATTCCACGTAGAACGGTGGGTTGCTCGCGCGCTGACCTGAGAGCACTATCACTCGCGTCGAATCCAAAGCGGATGCCCTAAAGAAGGGTTGCATGGCTGGGGTCTGCCTGTCGTCCAGGGGCACAGCCACGCCTCGGTAAATCTGACTTTGTTGTTCGATGTATGTGGCTACCTGCTGGATGACCCGAGCGATTTGCTGGTCGCTGAGTTTTGGCAATGACATGGTGGAAGCTCCCAGTCATTCATTGCCGGACGGCGCTGCAACGCCGAATGGGTCACATTGCAGGCTTTGTACACAGCCCGGATGCGAATAATTCAAACATTTTGCCTCTGAGTGCCACAAGGCTTTCTCTCTGCTGGTTGAGCGGCGCGCTGTACTCGCGGTATGCTCAATCGCTTCGGGGAGGTCTCATGCTTCGCTCATTTTCTTCTCTACTAGCCTGTCTTCTCATTTTTCTTTTTTCACCACTCTTTGCATATGCGCAGAGGTCTTTTGCAGTCGGCACGGCTTCCGCCTCCCCGGGTGAGAAAGCCACGGGCTACCTTGAAGTCCCCGCCGGAATCGACTCCGCTACAAACATCCCCGTGGTCGTCATCAATGGAGCTAAATCCGGTCCCGTCCTTGCTCTCGTGACGGGTGCTCATGGCACGGAATACGTTTCAATCATCGCCGTTGAAAAGCTGGTCGGCGAGCTCGACCTGGCTAGAATCTCAGGCACGGTCATCCTCATGCCCCTAGTCAACATCGCCTCTTTTGAGCAAAAGGTCCCCCATGTCAATCCCATCGACAACAAGAGCATGAACCGCTTCTATCCTGGCCGAGCCGATGGCACACAGACTGAGCGCGCGTCCTTGATTATCACGAACCAAGTCGTTGACCGCTGCGATTATCTGATTGACTATCACGGTGGTGACCTCGACGAGAGTCTCCGCCCCTATGCTTACTGGGGTCCGACCGGCAAAGATGCCCAAGACCGCATCTCGAAGGAAATGGTTCTGGCCTTCGGTCTTGACCACATCATTATTTGGCGCGACCGCCCCACCGACCCCACTGCCACCCGCTATCTCGACAATACCGCCTCCACGCGGGGCAAACCGTCAATCGTCGTGGAAGCTGGTTACGCAGGAACCGTCGAGGCTGATGACGTCGCACTTCTAGTCAACGGTACCCTAAGCACGATGCGTGCTCTGAAGATGCTCCCAGGCGAACCTCACCTAGTCGAGAATCCGGTCTGGCTCGAGAAAGTTGTCGATGTCTCGAGCGATGTCGAAGGCATCTTCTATCCCTTCGTCAAGCGCGGCAGCTACGTTGAAGCCGGAATGAAGCTCGGTTATGTCACCGATTTCTTCGGCAAGACCATCTCTGAGCCCCGTGCACCGAACGCCGGTGTCATCCTCCATCTTGACGCAGTGCCCTCACTCAAGAAAGGCGACAATATCGCTGACATTGGCGTTGTCTCCCCGAAAGCTCCCTAGTCGAAGGCTATAGCTCACCACCTTCGCGGTTCTGTATGCCAATTCGATTCTCATAAAAACACGAGCGCCTCGCCGGGGCTCGTGTCGGCGAGGCGTTCTTTGTGTGCGTACAAAACTTACTTATGAAATCGGCAGACTCTCCATTTTCCCCGACTCCGCGGCCGCATTCATATCCAAGTAAAGCAGCACGTTCAACTGCCGCACGTAAACGGCTTCCAGCATCCGCCCGTTCGGAGATTTCCGCACCAGCACCGTGCTGTGGTTCGCCGCAGAATTCCCAGTCAGCTCCTGCGCGCGGATATTCATCGTTTCGCCGTTCCGGGCAATCGTCACCACGCGGCCTGTCCCTTCCGACTTAACCGACAGCACATACTGGCCAGACTTCAGGCTCTTACCCTTGCAGCGCACTTCATACGGCAGCGCGAACCGTCCCTGAAAATCGGCCGGCTTCGCGGTGTTGGCCGCTACTGGCACATGCTGCTCGGCCACAATCGTTTCAGTATTGACATTCTCGTAGACGTCGGGCGAGACGTCCGCTTGCGCATGCGTTGTTGCCGGCAGCAAGCACGCAAGTCCGAGCGCCGCTGCAAAAACCGAACTCTTCACTACTGTCGTCATTTTCATTTTCGACCCCTTTTTCGTTTCGTTCTCTGATTTCGAATTCATCGCTGTTCCCTTTGTTATGGACGCAGTTTTATTCCTATTCCGCATTGGCTTCAATGCAACGGACCTCATTTGTTGGTAAGGCCCAGATGAAGCGGCGAATAATTGCATCTAAACGGCTTACCCTGCGGCAAGCTAGACTGGGCTTGAGTTAGGATTTTCACCAGTCGCCGTTCAGTAATAGAGACTGCCCGGAAGGACAATAGCCACCAAGGCGGCTTAGCCTGATTGAGGGCAAAATCTTGGTTCCCGAGGCGTGATGCGGCTCAAATGATTGCTGCTAGCCGCTAATAGCCGCCGCAAAGGCCAACGCTAAAGGCCGAATGCGGGGTTGGTGAAAGCGTTAAGGCGAGCTACCGGTGTTGTATTTCTTTCTTTACCAAAGGTGACAGGAATGTCATGCGTAAGGTGTGCCTGTTAGAAGGGCACCGCTCATTCGCACACAACCACACCGAGTCTCCGAGGGTTGCCACGCGCTTAGCCAAGTAGAGTCGAAGCGCGCACTTTGGACACTGCCGTCTGTTTGATACGTCTTCAATCGCATTTTCCCTCATCACGTAATAACCGCGTCCCATATCGTAGCGCTGATTGCAACCGTTTAGAGGGCAATCAAACCAGTAGTGGGTGAGAATCATCGGGGCATTGTGATAAAGGCACAGCGGGGAAATATCGAGAAGCATTTGCGGCCTCGCTACAAATGATGAGGGGATGTGTGGGTGCCCGCGCCCCAGCTGGTCAGGGGAATGTTTGGGCGCAGTTCCTGACCTTGCCAACGGGCACCTCAAAGAGCATCCCATAACGGCTCAACTTCGTCGTTGCGCTTGAGCAATCTTGAACTTGCTTAAAAGCAACTGCGAAGTACAAAGCAGAAGAAAGGGGGGGAGAGTGCGAGCCGCGCTTAGGCTACATGGTATTCAGGAGCAGGCGTTCCGGCGACCAGAGTACCACTTTACCCCGCCGCTTTTCCAACACGCGGTCACGTTGCCACTCACTAATCAGGCGGCTCGCAGTGAAGGGAGTAACGTTCGCAGCATTCGCCAAATCCTCATTGGTGATATCGAGGACAATTCCACCCTCCGTTTCTTTGCCAATCGTACGGCCAAGCGTAATTAGTACTTGGGCGACCCGCTGTCGAGCGGTGAGCCGGACTAGCCCTATGTGAGCGGTTAGATTCCATGTCACATAGTCAGAGGCCATCAACAATGCGTTCTCGAGCAATCTCGGAAGTCTTTCGGCAAGGCTTCGGATTGTAGTGCGGTCCCACGCCAACGCCGAGCTGTCCGTTATCATTTCTGTGCTAGCGAGATAAGAAGAACGGCTAGACAAGACTGTCCGACCACCGAAAGCGTCTCCTGGTCCAAGCCAACGCAAAAGAAGTTTCTTGCCATCGTCTGTTACAAAGAAATATCTGGCGCTACCCTTTGTCAGCAGAAAAAAATAGTCGGCGGGATGGCCTTGGTTTGTGGCTACAGAATTCGCGGCGAAACGACGTTGGGTTGCGGCCGACAGAATAGTTTTGCGGTCAAGCTGAGACAATCCATCGAGAAATTGCGACCTCAGGTCCGAAGGTACAATGGCAATCCCCGACGAAGGCATACGTTCCTTCTCCACGGTGTTACAAGCTTATAGTATTTCCCTCCGTCAGGGGGGCGATGAAGGAATCGTGTCGCTGTGCATTCGTTCAACGTCGCATCATATGTCCCTACTTTTGCGCGGTGTCATAGGTGGGAGGCTAATAGCGCCTGCGTCGCTTCACCAGAACGGTCAGCCCTGACAGCTGAGTGTTCTTCACGGATTCGATGAAACGTGTAACTGTCTTCCTCGCACCGGAGGATTTCCAGAGAATATCCACACAGAATATCGACGTCGTACTTCTCAGCGATTTCGTTCCAGAGCTCTTCGAGTCGAATCGCCGCATCTGCCTTTCCTTCCTCCCATAAGAACGGCGCCCACTCACCGCAGGCTGCGACCCGTGAATGCGTTCCATCCGCTCCACTTGCCGCTGATGCGACCAAATCGCCCACGGCCTTCAAGAACCAGCCAGCGTCAGGCATGTCATTGACCATGACATTGGAGAGAAATTCTCCGGCCTCCAAAGCGAAGTACCTCCCCTGACGAATGGCTGCGCGAGTTTCTTGACTCTCGGCGCAAAGCCTTTCGAAAAGTGAGATTCTGTGCGAGGCGGTTCCGATGAAAAAAGCAGTGCTCCCGTTCTTCAAAGCAGTTCCGATAAATCGAGTAAATCCGTCGAGAAAAAGTGAGTCATCGGAACAAAATTGAGCCTCGTGGCAACGACCGACCATTCTTTTTGCAAAGAGGGGCATGGCCCGCCGATGTGATAGCTTCTTCGCGGCGGGGCTGGAGGGTGGCTTATGACTCCACATGGTCGGCAAAAGCCTGGCTCGACAATTGGAGGCTGACAAACTTTTTCCCCTGCAGTACCGCTTCGATAGCGGCAATCAGTTCTTTGTTAGCATCCGACTTCACTACATAACCGTGTCCAACACCGAGAGCTACACGCGCCACGTCTACATCAAGCTCTTGGGTTAAGAAGAGAATCTTGGATTTGGGAGCGACTTTACGAATCCGTCGAGCAGCTTCAATACCGCTTATTGTTGGTAGCCCAATGTCCAGCAAAATGAGGTCGGGCTGCAGTTCCTCCGATTTCAGGACCGCTTCAAGTCCATCTGATGCAACGGCCACAACTCGCAAATTGTGATTCTCCCTAAGCTTGGGGACAACGAAACGTTGCCAAGGGGCAAAATCATCTACCACGAGAATACGCACAAAGGAATGGGTACTGATGGCCTGCTCCTATTTAGAGTTCAAAACCAAATTAACGGACTGAAGGTGGTGAACTGTTTGCCGAAGAAACAGCATCACATGAAAGGCCTGAGTTCGTCGTTGCTCTTGAGCACCCTTGAACTTGCTCAAGAGCAGTTGTGAAATGTGCCGCAGGAGAGGAAAAGGAGGGTGGGTGTCCTAAACCTGAGCGAGATTACGTAACCCTGTGCGTGGGCCGTGCGCAGCAGACTTCGGCTGTTTTTCGGACGCCGGTATCTTGACTGCACTCATTCCCGGTTCCATAATTCTGACACCGAGGTCCTTCCATGCGCCGCATGTGCACTTCCCGAGGCGCAACCAAAGTCTCACGACGAGGCTTTTTCATAGCACTGGTTTTTTGCCTGAGCTTCGCTGGTTGCGACAATACCTGCTTCATTTTTGTCTCAAATCCTTCTGGCGGAACATTAGCTGTTGGCACAACATCGTGCTCGCTGAACAACGCAAACGGTACTGCTCGCCTACGACTGACTTCCTCCGTAAGGCCGACCGCAGCAGACTGGCCAGCCAGCACTCAGCATATTTTCGTGACGTTTCAGGGAATTGAGGCCAACCGGAGCGCAATGGCTGACGATGATTCGCCCGGTTGGCAGGAGTTAGCTCCGCAGCTGGCCACTGTACCTATCCAACTCGACTTACTTGCGCACAACAGTGACTCGTGTGAATCAACTATTCTTAGCAGTGATGTTGCGGTCCCTGCCGACACATATCGCCAAATCCGGCTGCGCCTGTCGCCAGGTCTGGCCGATAGGAACGAGCCCATTCCTCAAGAAAATGGTTGCGGTAGTGTCGGACTCAATTGCATCGTGAAGGGCGATGGCGGAACCCGAGCTCTTGTCCTGAGTTCACAGATGCTGCGAGTTCGCATTCCGCCAGACCAAATTGCTGGCGGCTCTTTTCGAATACTTCCGGGTAAAGCCGCAGACCTCACGATTGAATTTAGCTCTTCCTCGTCACTGATGTTTCCCGCAGATGGAGATGTGCGACTTGTCCCCGTATTCACCGTCGAGTCAAAGTCGAGCTGCGAATCCGTGCGTTCTGACCCTTAGAAAACAGAATTCTCAATCAAGACCACCTCGTACACCGCCGATTCTCGGTATTTGCACGCAGTCTGCGGTGTTTCAGACTGGATTCGAAGGAATATGCAGGAATCGCCAAGATGGTGTGATTTCATCTGCGGCCTCCCTCGTGCTAGCTTTGGTCCGTCTCTGTGAGATGGTCGCTCTTGGGAATGATGGTCGCACGATATGCCGGCATCGTCATCGTCGTCATTTTTTGCAGTGGGCAGCTTTGTGCCCAAACAGATTCCAACAAGACGTCGGCTACTACAGGACCACCTGCAAACCCTTGGGAGTTCAACCTGAGCGTGAGCGGGTACTACGTTCCTAATGGGCAATCCTACGCATCGCCGACATTCACAGCAGACCACGATACGCTCCACCTGGAAGCACGCTACAACTATGAAGGCCTGCGAACTGGGTCTTTGTGGGTCGGATACAATCTGACCGTAGGGAAGAAGCTAGTCCTGGAGGCGACGCCCATGGTCGGCGGAATCTTTGGAAATGTCAATGGAGTAGCACCCGGGTTGGAGTTCACGGCTACTTATAAAAAGGTTCAGTTGTTTAGCGCGAACGAATACATTTTCGATACGAACGCAAAGGCGGGAAATTTTTTCTATACGTGGACCCAACTAACATACTCGCCGGTGCCGTGGTTTGAAGCGGGTTATGTGACTCAACGGACCCGAGCTTATCAGACCGCGCTCGATATCCAGCGTGGTTTGCTAATCCAGTTCACCCACAAGAAGGCAACCTTCAGCACGCAGATTTTTAATCCAGGAGAGACCGACCCCGTTCTGGTGTTCTCGCTGGGATATAGCTTCTAGATTGTTTTATTCTCTACTTCAGACTGCAGAATCCAATCACGGCCTAGTGAAACAGCGATGTGGTGGCTTTGCTGGGCTCAGTCGTTCAGTGAAAACTGTCAATTGCCTGAGTTTCGTCTTCCGTGGTGGGAACTATGTCCAACAAATGCACCGTCTCCAGTACCAGTCTCACATTTCCACGAGGTCCCGTCAGTCTCAGACTCGCGCCACGACGCTCAAGGGATTTGAATGCCCGTATGACGCTGCTGATGCTCGAGGAATCCATCTGCGTCACATCGGTCAGATTGAGGAGAATCTTGTCATTTCCTTCGTCAATCAGCTGTCGAAGTTGGTTGTCTAGACGGTCGTTAGCGCAACCAATCGTCGCCTTTCCGCAAAGGTCAACCACGACAACGTCGGATACATGACGCACGGAGAGTTGGAGACCGATGCCTCTTACAAGATAAGCGCTAACGTTCAACTTGCCTCCTTCGTGCGAATCGAATGACGTGACAGTTGCATAGCAGACGGTCCCTGCACACTTTCTTTAGACGCTCTTGGCCGCACTTTAGCTTCTGCGGCGTTTTCGATAAGGACCAAACTTCCAGAACACTTCTGCGAGCCCGAAGGTCATCTGAACGTGTTAGTCAGACGTTCTTGAGGTTCGACGCAGTTTGAGAGTCCGCCCACATGCGGAAGCCACCGAGGAAGGCATTTTGGTTGTTACCAAGTCGCGTCCCGGGCGGCAGCTTCTTTAATTTCTTGATATTTCCGCCTCCCAAGACGACATAATCGGCCTCGAGAGCGGTTTTTAGTTTCTCTACTATTTTTGCCACCTGCCGACGCCACCTTTTCTTTCCCAACCGTTTCAAGCCACGCAGCCCAAGATAGTCCTCGTAGGTTTTCCCTTTCTTATAGGTTAGATGCGCCAGTTCCATAGGCTCCAGAATTCCATCTACAATCATTGCCGACCCGAGACCAGTCCCAAGCCCGAGAAAAAGCATGCGGCCCCCCTTGTAGCTGCCAAGCGCCTGCATGGCGGCGTCATTAATTACCTTTACTGGACATCCAAATGCCTCGCGGAAGTTAAACTTCATCCAACCGCCTCCGAGATTATGCGGTTCACGAAGAGGATGCCCGTTAATTACAGGACCGGGGTATCCCAATGACACATGGTTGAAAGTCCAATCTTTGGCGCAATTCTTAACTTCGCGGACCATTTTACTGGCCGTCATGGATGGACCCGAGGCAATCTTGCGAGAGTCTTTCTGCCCGGTCACTAGCAGTTTGATATTTGTGCCACCCACGTCGATGACGAGGACTTTTGGAGATTCTCCCGTTTGAACTCTTTTCATAAGTGCCGCTCAGGACGCGGAGTTTGGTCAAAGCAAGTCGGGGACAGTTGAACGAACAGGTAGACGTCTATGGCTCAAAGCTGCGAAGCGCCAAGCCAACGTCGTCGAACGAATCCATGACCTTCAGTAATCCGGTGATTTGCAGTACCTGTCGAAAGTGAGGTTCAAGTCCGAAGAGCTTCAGTTTGCCTCTCTTTCCCACTGAGAGCCAGGTCCGAATCAAACCTCCTATCCCTAGACTGTCAATGAAAGTCACTCGACTGCAGTCCAGCAATACAGCCTGTGAACCACTGTCCAGTAACCCGCTTACCACATGATGGAGTTCGGAGCCCTCTGCGTGCGTCAGTCGAGGAGCCAACTCCAGAATCGTGACCGGACCGACCCTTCGCTCATTGACGAATGCAGGCATGAATTGGTATTTCCGTTTTGACCACCCGTGTGGAAATGCTTATACACCCGAGACCGCTCCGATTGAACCAAATTTCTGAGCACCGCCACTTCCGATTTGCTCGTGATACGTCCAACATCGAAACTAATGCAACTTCGCATACCAGCCTTGGCTGCTTCAGTATCGGGATGTCGGAGTCGGCGTCTTTCCAGAGTGTTAGGAAATGCTGATAGGCTGCCTTGGCTGAATTTGCACCGTCCGAACGCATGCCTCGGAACGTTGTTTATTCGTTACACAGCGTCGCGTCTGTCGGACTGCGTCCATCCCACGACTGTGTGTTCGTTCTACGTGAGGTTTCGTATGACCATGGGCCGCTGACCTGTGTATTCGTTCCACATGAGGAGCTAGCCTAGAAAATGGAATTCCTGTGTAATCGTTCCAGAACCTAATCCCTAGCCCCTTCGCTCAAATTTCAGCCTTGGTTCAGACCAAGCTCCAAAATAGGGTTCCCGAGGCGTGATGAGGCTCAGCCTATTGCCTCTGGCTGCTAATGGCGGCCGCTAGCGCCGACGCTTTTGGCGAGACGCGGGAATTGGGTGGGACCGATTCTGCGGGAGGGTATTCGCGGAGGATTCAGAGGTGGAGATTCGTCATCTGTTCTGCGGAACGACTCGCCAGACCACCTACTGCCGGACTCCAGCTTCATTATTTCTACCGCTCTCATCGTCTAGTTGCTTTTTACTGTTTACCTCTACTGTCAACTTTTAATGTCTGTTCAGTGTCTGCTTCTACTGTGTGTATAGGGATATAGTATTTCCCTCTGCCCGGGGCCGGTGGCCGGAATCGTGTCGCTGTGCATTCGTTTCAACATCGCATTATATGGCCGAGCATCCCCTGGGAGTCACATTTTGAGATGGCTGGTGCGAAGCGGACTTCTCAACATCTAACGACGAGCGACGACATACAGCGCAGCGGCCAGACAACTAACCAGTGACGTCAATTGTCGGGGGACCCGCAGGCCAGCTTGTGACAATGCAAATGGTGGAAATATAGGCCAAGTGCCGCCGAACCGTACAAATCGAATCGCCCCCCGAATCGGCTAGGAGGATGTTCCGTAAACTCAGGGCTCCCCCGAATAATTCGGCCAATGGGTAGAATGCCACGGCCCACGGGGAGGGAGAGGAGAAGGACGGAGCTTCGCGCATCGTTGTGCTTCCAAATAGCGGTCTACCACTTCAGCCGCAAGACTATCGAAAGAACTAAATTCATCTCTGAACGGAAGGGTGAACTCAATCGGGGTCATTATCCTGAGCGGGCGAACTCGAACCGTGATTGTCACGTCAGTCTCGTCGACAACCCAAACCTTCCACTTCCGGCCTCTCGATTCAATGGTGCGGTTCTTTGCCAGCATGTTCGAATTGTTCCGTTCCGAGACAATCAAATCTAACCCCAAGAATAAGAAAGCGTCAAGCATCTGAACCGGGAGTTGGCGCGCGGGCTTCGCATTCCAGGCCGGCGACGACGTCAGCGCTCGGAATCGGAGGTAGCGTAATTCTAGATAGATGTTGATAACACGGATTATCACGAACCTATCTCACTCTGAGATAGATGGTGCGAAGCGGATTTCGCAACACCTATTCGACTAGGCGTAAAGCTTGTACAAGAAGTATGCGATGAAGCAAACACCGCAAAAATAATATATTGCGATTAGGGTCCAAAAATCCTTCGGTTCCTTGTCGCGATAGACCACCTGACCGAAGCGTGCCCACGCTTCTCCGGTACACGTCCCACCCACAGCCAGGAGTAATAAGAAGCCCCCAAATATAAGAAAACCATACGGCGGGCTCACTGGATGGGGTGCTCCATCGCATCCAATCGAGACACAGAAAGATACTTTCGGACCAAATTCTCAAATTCCCATTGGCAAGTATTCATGGAGGTGTCAGAGACGATTCTATCATCAGCTATCTCAGCTTGAGATAGGTGGTGGGAAGAGGATTTCTCGACATCTATACACTTTCTGCCAGAACTGACCGACGATTACTTCCGAGTTGCTGACCATTCGCCCAAAATCGGCAGAAATCGTAGAATTATTGGACAATTCTGCTAGAATCGCCACCCACAGAAAAAATACAATGCAACGACTCTATTTAGGTATCGTGTGCGGTTTAATCTTCGGCGGACTAGACACCGCGATGATGATTCCCTTGAGCTTCCCTGACAAACGAGCGGCCATGCTGGGCGCGTTCATCGCTCGGTTCGCACTAGGATTCGTTATCTGCAATATAAAACTTCCGTGGCCCGGCTGGGCTGTTGGATTGACCCTCGGCATTCTGCTAAGTCTCCCCGACGCCATCATCACAAGAGCCACGGTTCCGATTCTCGTTTCCGGCGCAGTAGGCGGAACGATTATCGGCTGGGTCGCTGCGAAGTATGGGCACTAATTCAAACTAGCCCGCAAGCAGAAGAAACCAGGGGGCCCTTGCTCGCACTGCTCCTCAGGGATGGTCGGCATCTACGGCGACCCGCAGATAACTGTCTAGAACAGGGATTATCACTACCTATCTCAGAATGCGACGGATTGCCGAATTCCCGCCGATGCGTCAATATCCCGACTTCTGTTTTCGAGAGCGATACGACGGGTGCAGTAATTTTGCAGTAGTTCCTTGCTCATAACGGGTCAACTCGAATCACAACGGCTCAAATCGTCATCGTTGGAACTACTTGACGAATATAGTAGAGTCCAAAGTTTTCACAACCCGTCAACAAAGTAATCTGATTTCCTAAACCGTTGGTCGGGAGTTCGACTCTCCCCAGGCCCACCATTATCCATTTCCTCCCGTACCAAATCGCGGCCGTTTCGATCCATCTAGCTGCTCCGCTGACATACGATAAACATTGGCTACAGCATCACCGGAGACGTCGCGTCAGCTGAGAATCCTTCGAACACACTTCGCCTTGCTCGATGCCGCTAAAATGAATCTCTAGGCGTCTTTCGAAAAGATATGGTGGGATCAACTATCGGATTGCGTCTGAAGTTGCGCGAGCGATACGCAGACTAAGGCAAGGGCTGTGGAACCTAAGCTCTTTGATTGACTTTCCCACGTTCTGAGGATTCCCAGCGCCAACTGATGTATTTAGTCTGAGAATTTGAACAGAAACTCGAGCCGGGCAGGGCGATCCGCCGAATCTAGTGGGATTTTCGGAGCGTAGCGTTTCCGGAGTAGCAGCTCCAATGGCCGCCGCCGTATCGCGGCTCGCGGCCACGTGCTTCGACGAACACGCTTTCGGGGTGGGCCAAATGGCCACGCCGAATCCGCTTGAATTCCTTTGAAAGTCCTGGGTCAAGCAGCCGTTGACAGACGCCTCAGCCAGAGTTTCTGGCTGTCGCGTGCAGGGCTGGTTGACCAAATTGTTGGCTGGACTTTATTGATGAAGGCAAGCGCCTCGTCCTAGATGCAGCAGCAGAGATTTCCATTCCCAGAACTGGCTATCCCGCCCCGCGGGTTTATTTAACTGATGTATGTTATAGGGGATGGGGGATTGGGTTTACAGAAGGGATTGTTTCTCAGGGGGGTTGGGGTTAGGAAATTGTACAGACTGGCTACGCCTCAGTGTGTTGAATTCAGCTCGCCGAGACTTGCGTTGCCTCAGCCAATTCCTTATTACTGGAATACCGTTTGCTCATTCATATTTTTTCGCTTGCACTGTTCTGATTCGAACCATCTTCTAAGCTAGCTCAGCAGCTCTCCAGGATAGCTCGGGGATGCATTTGGAGCACCAGCCTAGGAATTTTGGAGCTCCGGCCTAGTCCGGATACAGGAAATTATCTCGGCCGGTGCGGCTCCACATCCTAGTTGCGTTTTGCATTTCGGATCAAATATTGCGCGGATCTTCATTTTATAAGCTCATTTGGGTTGGGACGACGCTCCCTTCGCGCAACGAAAGCTATTGCCGAATCCGCATCACGGCCGCGATTGCTGGTAAACTTCCGCCGTGACTTCAGACTGGGTTGTGAAGAATTTGTATTGGCTCGTTCCTTCACTCCTCGTGGCAATCGGCGGGGTTGCGACTTTCATTCGCCGGACTATCAAGAAACCGAAGCCGTCGGTCGAATCGATTCAACAAACCGCAAGCCCGTCTTTAGCTCAAACCGCCAATCCGGGTATTACTCAACAGGTGATTGTGCATCCTCCTTCGCAGTGCGAGGAACCGAAGCCACAACAAGCCCCGCCGCCCGCTCCGACGGGGACAATCAAGTCGTCAAATATTGTTTTTCTCAGAACTCGAACCGCTATCGTTGCAGGCTCGTCGTTGGATGGTGTGCTGTTGGAAAAAAGAAATAGCAAAGGCGGCACTTCCGACGTCACAGCTCTCGTTGCATGTTTTCGAAATGAGCCTTCAGGTGAAAGAAGAGTGTTAGATGAGCAGAGCGTAACAGCGAATCTGGTCTTTCCTGATTGGGAAGGCCATAAGTTGAAAGAAGGTATAGCTCGAGCGTGTTGGTTGGAACACGGTGGCACCAGTGTCGATTTTGAGGTGGGACACAGTCGTTGTGCAGTTCTCATGGTTGTTGGAGGAGCACACAACCCAATTTTCGTTCCTTATAAGACACGCGTGCGAGTTAATCATAGACTTGCTTTTGTAACCGAGACATTTAAATTCGAGCATCCGTCCGCGACAATCGAATTGAGACTTTTAAGCAGCCGAAATGAATTACTTCTGCCTGCGATGGTGTTTG
>Ga0210388_10002506_pt1 | contig 14279 bp, 17 predicted proteins | sample IncBWC19OmetaG_FD_155485 | JGI IMG/M metagenome (GOLD analysis project Ga0210388, IMG submission 155485) | Forest soil microbial communities from Barre Woods Harvard Forest LTER site, Petersham, Massachusetts, United States - Inc-BW-C-19-O ...
GGTGTTTTAATCCTCCTACCGATAAAGCAGAAGAAGAACATGAATTAGGTGATTATCCTTAATCTAGACCCAGTTCATCATATAATTCTGGATCTTCAGATTTAAGGATCTTTTGTGCAATAACGGTTAGCTTTCTTTGACGTTCTGTGTCCCCCTTAAGGACTGCTTGCACTAATTTCTTATGAACTCCCTGCAATTTTGGGTTAGTAAGTAGTGCTGTTGAAAATCTCTGAACCCCTTCTTTAATTAAAGCATATTTTGCTGCTGTAACCGGACTTACTCCACCTAATACTTTTAATCCCACCCCAAACGCGATATTTCCTGAAGGAATTGGAATCCCCTTCACATTCATATAGGCCTGTTTTTTGTCCAAAACATCCTTGAATTTTTTATATTGCCTATATTTTTTATCGACTTCTCTTAGTTGTTTTCCCACACCGGGATTAGCGCTATCTATGGTCTGTGATATCGCCTCTTTCATGCGAGTTTTAAGGCCTTCCTTGACACCAACTTTTTTCCAATTGATTCCTTGGCCTAAGTTTTGGCGAGTGGCAATCAGTTTTTCTATCGTAGTTCCATTGGATTCAATATCTTTGATTGCTTCAGAGAGAGCCTTTTCAGCTGCAGCAGATTCAGGCCCCTTTACATGCGTAAGATTGATTTCTCCGTTTATTTTTTCTAATTTATCCAATAGGGGCAATGTTTGATTTGATCCCAGATATCCTCCGGCCCTACCAATCTCCCTCAATTCATCATATTTAGAGCCAAGCTTGGTCTTTAATCCTTCAACATCCCTTTGGAATTGTTTCGTCTTTTTTGAGGCCCTTCCCAATATATTGATTCGACCTTCCGATTGTAAAAGAAGAGTTGCCTCTCTAGGGGTCAATCCATTTTGTTGAGCCCAATTTACAATACCGCTTTTTTCAGGATTTCCTTTCGATGCTTTACTTAATGAATCCCATCCAGCTTTAGTCTTAGCAGCAGCTCTTTCAGCAGAAACCGCGGCTCTACCCGTCTTCGTGAACATTCTGGGGATGTCTTTTATGATTTTAGGGTTTTTGAAAGCTCCCGCGACATTTGCTATTGATTCTCCCAAATCTTCTGACTCTAAATCAATTCCAGTAACAGCCTTCACACCCTTATTGATTAAGGTATCGGTATCTAGAGAAGCTGCTCTTTTGCTTTTACGCTCAGCCCACTCTTTGGTACGATCATAGAACATGAGCTCTTTGCGAGTTAATTGCTCTCCGTTAGCGATCTTCTCATCCATTGCCTGAAGTTCTTTTTGGGCCGTGCTTGAAACCCTCTGACGTGATCTATGGGCAGCTGCTGGAACTAATGTTGTAGCAAGATTATAAGAAGCAATGTAGGGGTTTCGATTAAGCGATCCTTTTGCATATTGAGCAGCAAGACGAGCGGGCTTTCTTAAAGGGTTGGTAGATTTTTGTTCCAAGAAATCAAGAGGATCTGATGTTGCTTGTGAAGATCCAGAAGTCGAAGGAGAATCTAAGAAATTCAGAGGATCATCAGGCATTAGAAATCGAACTCCCTCTCTAGTTCTTTTCTCACTCTAGCCCTGTCGCCTTTGAACTTTTTATTTAATTGTTCAGCTTTTGCCCTATGTTCAGGATGTTCTTTGTTGAACTTTGCTCTTCCTTTGCCAATAGATTCAGAACCCATCTCAGCTTCCCCTAAGATTTTTTCCCATTGGTCTATTATTTGAAGATTTTGCTGATCAGTTTTCCAGCCAGAAGGAAGTCTTTCCTTTAAATATTCAAATCTTTGCTTACTTAGCGTTCCTCTTCCGACCATATCAGCGGCAATTTTTTCCAAATTTAAAGCTGCCGTATCAAGAGCAGAGCGTTCTCCAAGACCTTCTGGGCCCATAGTAAATGGATTTAGTCCAGTTTTTCCTCTTCCTATGATTTCTCGCATTTCTCCAAGGGATTTTATTGCGTTTTGCTTGGTTTGGGTATCTTCAGCCTTTTTAGCCATGAACTTTTGAAGGAATGTATTTTTGATTTCAGGAGACAATCCACTGAAATCTTGCCCCGTCAATCGCTGTAAGCCTTGATTCTCCGCCATATTCCCTAACAACCCTGGCAATTGCTGTCCTGCATTCTGCGCGCCCGTCATCAATTGATCGAGGAACTTAGGCTTCTTTGGCATGCTGTCTAAAATTTGTATCATATTATTACCATTGGGTTGGTTGGAAACCAGAGGCTAGTCCAGATCCTAATTGTGAGCCATATTGTGCGCCTGGGAGACCGCCAAAGAGGCCCCCTATTCCAGCTCCAGCAATCGGTGCGGTTGCTCCGAATAATTTACTCCAGAATCCCTGTTCTTTAGGTTGCTTTTTAGTCAAAAAGTTTTGATAGGGTTGTTGGCCGAGTATGTTTGAGCTTAATCTCATCAAATCCATTAAAGCCTGCCTTTGAAGTCCTTGTCTTTGCATTGCTAGTTGTGAGGCAAAATCCTGCGCACCTTGAGTCTGTAAGTTCTGGAATCCTGACCCTTTACGAGCACCCATTCCCAGACCACTAAATCTCGAGGCATTTTGTCCACTAAACTCTTGAAATTGTCGATGAGCATAGTCTTCATGAGGGGCAAAGCCAGAATCTAATCCTTGGGCTTGTTGAGCTAATTGACTGCCTGGAGATACATAGTCAAATTGATTTTGGAACAGTTGTTGTTGCTCTGGAGTGAATTGCTGTAAGCGGCCGGCAGAATAACCTCTTGGGATCTTATTGCCTGCTGCGCCTCTGCTTCCTAGAGATGATGAAATTGACATAGTAACCTCTTTTCTTCACATTATCAGGGGAAAGAGATTTATTGAATAAGAAATAAACCTACCTAAAAATCCGTCAGCGGACTATAATTCCCCTATATGGAATTAAGAGAATATCAAGAAAAGGCTTGTCAGACAACCGTCGATGGATTCAAAAAGACGCACAAACAACTTATCGTGCTACCCACTGGTAGCGGTAAGACATTTGTATTCTGGAATATCATCAAGAGAATGGGACTAAAGACATTAGTTCTAGTTAATACCAGGGAAATACAAAAACATACGATTGAAACCGGCAATAAGAGCTTTTCAGAATTTACTCACAAAGTGAATGTCTGCACTGTCCAATCAGCCATGTATATCAAGAAGCTCAACAAACTTAAAAACGAAAACTATGATCTTATCATTGTGGATGAATGTCACCATTCTTGCGCAGGTGGATATAGAAAGATCTTTGATTACCTAGAAATTAAACATAAATATATCTTAGGCGTTACAGCTACGCCTTTCAGAAAAGATGGACAAAGCGTTTATGAACTCTTTGGGAAACCTAATTTTACCATATCTTTAGATGAACTGATCAGCTTAGGGTTTCTGTGTGATCTGCAAGGCTATCGAATAAAGACTAACTGCTCTTTAACAGGTGTGCGGAAGAATAAAGGCGACTTCCAAAAGAACCAATTAGAATCAGTGATCAACACAAAAAATCGAAATCAGCTCATCGTCAATGAATATATCAAGTTAGCCAATGGAGAAAAGGCGATAGTCTTTTGTGTCTCCGTAAAACATGCACTTGAAATTAAGAATGGGTTTTTACTCAAAGGAATCTCATGCGAAGTTATTCATGGTAAAATGTCTAAAATGGAGCGGGATCTCTTCTTGCTTTATTTCAAGACAGGCAGGATTAAGATCCTAGCCAACTGCCAGATCCTCACAGAAGGCTTCGATGAGCCTTCAATCACAACCTTACTTATGGCACGTCCAACATGCTCTAAAACCCTCTACGTTCAGATGATAGGACGAGGGGCTAGGATATTCCCAGGTAAAGAGCAATGTAAGATCTTAGAGTTTACTGACAACAATTTCAGTATTTTTGATTTGTCCCAATGCTATGACGAACGAAAGCATAAATTGAAGATGAAAGAGGGAGAAACATTTTCTCACTTCGTTAAACGTGTCAAAGATCTTCCAGAAGGTCATGAAGATACCATAGTTGAAAAGATTGATATCGTCCCTAAATTCACCACAACAGATGGAGCTACACCTTGGCAAATTGAGGAATTAACACGTCGAGGGATTAAAATCCCCGATCAAATAACACAAACAGCAGCAAATTACTTATTATCACAGGTATAAAATGGCACATATAACACCAAGAAAAAATAAAAATGGAACTACATCGTGGAGAGCTTCTGTAAGACTTACAGGCTATCCACAAATGCAAAGATCTTTCGAAACTGAATCTCAAGCCAGAGAATGGGCTGAGATAACAGAGAAGGGAATGAAGAACCCATATTTACTGCGACCAACTTTCAATATGGTAGTTAATCGTTATATCAAAGAAATATTGCCGACGAAATCACCGGATACCCAGTATGATCAGGAGCGGCATTTTACATTCTGGCAAAATCACTTTGGATCTATGTTCTTAGATGAGATTACGCCATATAACATTGAAAATACTGCTAACACCCTCTATCAAAAGATAAATAAGGTTACAAAAAAAACCTGTGGCCCAGAAACACGACGTAAATATCTCATGTCGTTGTCCTATCTTTTCAATATAGCAGCTAAAGAATGGAATTGGATTAAATACAATCCTGTTTCCTCGGTAAAAAAGCATAAACCGCCGAAAATGAGAGTCGACAATAAAAAAGAACTCAATGAATCATGTCCAATTCGTCAGTTATTTCTTGCTGAAGTCAAACAAGAAATGAGCAAAAGAAATCTTACTCAAGGTGGGCTTGCTCACCTAATGGGTGTAAATAAAAGCACCGTTCAGGCTTTGTTTGATCCTACTGTAAATATTACCGTAAGAATGTTGCTTCGAGTCTGTAAAGTGTTAAATAAACGAATGGAGATCACATTTCATGACGAAGCTTAAATCATCTATTGCCGATGAACCTGAATGGCCTCACGCTTATAAAATAATCGAGATAAACGGAAAAGATTGGCTTTATGGAGAAATGAGCATGGGAGATGGAGACTTTATAACATTTTATGGCAAAGACTTTGATGATTTGGTCAGAGAATTCATTAAAGCTTACAACGACTACGAAGAGTTCGAGAAAATGGATTTTCCTTCAGAATAAAAAAAAACCCCCTTACTTACTGTTCAGGGGGCATGACTCTCATAATGAAAGCCGACGATATCATAGCGGTAATATATCTCATTTGAGTTTTTTTTTGGCAAATGATAAGTTTCTGGCTAAAGGAGATTCACTATGCTCAAAGCAGTCGGAAAGCGCGTTATTGTTAAGGAAATCACAGAAGAAAAAGAAGGGACTAAACCTCTTATTCTTCAAGTTAACGCGAAAATGCCCTTTAAAGCCTCTGTAATCGCAGCAGGAACAGAAGTGGATTCTCAGGTCGAATTAAACGATATCGTCATTTTACCACCTCACACAGGAACGCCAATTGAGGAAGATGGAGTGAAATATCTTGTGGTCTATGAAGATCAGATCTTGGCTGTATTGGATCGTGAAGCCACTGGCTAATAGTAGAAGGTTTAGCTGGAGTAGCTCAATGGTAGAGCAGCAACCTTGTAAGTTGACGGTTGAGGGTTCAATTCCTTTCTCCAGCAGTCGGGGGAATACTCAAGTAGTCAAAGAGGATGGGCTGTAAACCCATTGGCTTCGGCCTTCGTAGGTGCAAATCCTACTTTCCCCAATGCTTGATTAGCTCAGTTGGTTAAGAGCGACGGTCTGTTAAATCGTAGTTCGCAGGTTCAAATCCTGCATCAAGCGTTAATATTGACTTACCCACTCAAGTGTGATGATACCACTAGTAACAGGTGGAGCAGCACCATCAACCGTCACTACAATATTAGTCGGCGTGATATAGAATGTCACTTGCCCAACAAGTCCGACTGAGGAAGAATAGATTACTCCATACCAATTTGTCCCATCGGTATAAGAACCATAACATTTATTATTGAATAGGGAAACAGCCGCCAGATTGATTCCATGCGGGATACTTCCAGCTCCCGTGAATTGATAGACCTGGCGTAGTGACTGCTGAGGAGACATCGATGATCCGCCGAAATACCATCTCTCTCCCGTCACTAAAGGGAAATTAATGCCATATGTCCCTATTATGCGAGCGTTGACATTTGAGGCGATATCGACGTAAGCCAGATCAATCTGCGTTGATAGGCCACGCAAATCATCATAGGGAAACTGTCGCTGGGTCTTGAGATAGGGGGCGCCTTGAAGGTTAGTTGTGGTCATCTTTTACCTGTAAAAAAGTAGCAAAGCACCCCACCAATTATCCCACCTATTACTGCAATAGCTATCGTCCAAATCCAAATATAATCAATCACGCTAAATGCGGCCCCATTTGAACAGTTAAGTGCATCCCATGAAGAGTAATCTCACTTGTCGCATAATCCAAGCTGTACATCTGAGCATCTCTTAATCCGGGTGCGGTTTCCTGAGAACTCAAAGTCAACCCAATCTGCACGCTATCACCAATTAGAGAAGTATTGAATCTATGCCATATTTGATATTGGGAACGAGCAGTCGGCATCTGCAAATTCGTATTAAATGGAGTAAGACCAAGGTTCGTGCTTTCAGGACAAGTATACATGATTTGTGAATAAATAACACCATCATTCTCAGCGGTATTCCAAGTGGTGTTTGGATCTTGACTTAAGTTTATATTGACGGTTATTTGTCCATCATATGAATCATCCAGTAAATATTTCTGAGTCGAAAGCCTGACTTGCCTTCCTTGCTCCCAATAGGGATTAAATTGCTTGGTCTGCATTAGTGGTTGTGAAAGTTTGGCAAAGACTCCGAGTCCTAGATAAGTAGTTGTAAAGGTAGGAGCTGGGAAATCGATGATAAAGTTATCCTTATCTATTACGCCAATAACTTTCCCAATTTGTCCATTGAAGGCAGAAGTTACGATACCTCCAGAAATATAAGCATTGAATGTGGTGGAGTTTACATTGATAGTAATGCTAGTTCCTGACACGGCGACAACTTCATAAGTGTTTCCATTCAGCTGCGTCATTCCTACAACACCTGAAATCGTAACCAAGTTTCCAACAGAAAAAGTATTGGTTGAAGTAATGACAGCTTGTGTAGCCTGTGAAATTGCCGTGATCGTGGAATTCAGTAGCCCTATGACCCCGGTGATATAAATGAAATCTCCATCATACGTATTAGGGTTGTTAGCTGTAACACAGTGATTATAAGAAGTAATCTGAGTAGCTGTTCCTGCATTGGAAGATGCAATCGCGTAAATCGTACAAGAAGGGGCCTCTCCTGTGCCCTCTCCTTTGACCAGAACGTATCCTTGGGGAGTTCCCCCCACTATATTAGGGAATTGAGCTGAGGCAATCCCAGAATTCCATGGATCTGTCCATTGATCCCAATTGTTATATGGAAGTGTTGCCCAAGTTTCTCCCGAAATATAGCGAAACGTTCCCTGACTAGTAAAGTTCTCATATAGGATAGCCCAGGTATTGTCTCGATAATTGAATAAAAAGCTCTGGGTAGGATATTTCCAAAGACTATTGTTCGGAGAGTATGTAAAATAAATCCACTCTTTTTGAAAGTCCCTGACCGAATTAACTCTTTGCGGTCCATTATTTATATTTGAGATCTGGAAGACCGAGTCAGGAATATCTAAATCAATCCTTTGACTAGATTGCTGATCTGTCATGGATATGCCATATGTTCCTATGTCTATCCCTCCTTTGTCCAGAGTTACAGCAGAGAAGGTAGAAGTCGAAGGAAGTTCGGAGTTAATACTATAGAATAAAAACGGCTGGAGATCGTTACTACTATAAACCAATCTTGTTTTTTGTCCTCTTCCTCCACCAAACCCTACCAATAGAACATCTTCATTTTTAGAGACAGTAATGATTGGTTCAGCTATTCCAGCAGGAAGATAACCGCCAAGACCTGTTTGATCAACATAAGATGCTCGTACATCGGCACTTTGGTTGACAGGGACAGGGGTGGTATAATAGGGAGTTCCATTCCACGACCAAATGACCACATCTTGAAGAGCCAAAGTTAGTCCGCTACTTGTTCCAATTGTAGGATTGAAAAACAGTAACCTGTCTTTGAAGGGCACTATAAGCAATGCACCGATGAGATACCACTTTTGGGTTGGACTATTGTCTATCGAAACGGTCGCAGCTGTTAATGGAGGAGCGAAGTTAACCCATCCAAGTCCTGTTCCCGTTGGAAGCCCTGTCCCACTAGTCGGGTCCCCGTCATACCACTTAATGCCATCTTGACCAGGAATTGTATTAGTCAGAAGTTGAGCTATTCCTGTGCCTGTTACTGTTTGAGATGTTGCAAAAGTGACCACGTAAGTTCCAGAACCTGCCCCAGAGATATTAGTTACGGTTCCAGCCACTCCGTTTATAGTAGAACCTCCTGTCGCCCACTCATTGAACCACAGTTTGTCACCCACAACGAGAGTTGTAAAAGGTCCTAACCCCGTCGAGAAAATAAACGTAATTGTCGTCGATGTTTGAGTTGTCGCAGTTCCATTAACGAAATTAAACCCTGGATTGCCATTCGTGGCCCATAGTGCGCCACTATAATTCGTGGTCCAAAATTGCTGATAATCAGCTCCCGACCAAACGAAAGGGACCTGCGTTCCTTTGTAGTACGTCACATTGTAAAAAAATGGAGTAGCCGTTTGATTGACCTGATATGCATTTGTCGTATCAAAAGAAATCATCAAAGGAAAAACGCTTTCGGCCTGATTTACAAAGTCCCTTTGACCTTCTGATACATTGCCAGGGAAATAAGAGAAAGTTCCTGTGATAGCGCTTCCTCCTCCTCCAGATATTGTCACAGCTCCAGTGGCATAGTTCACAGTACCCGTCCCTGTTGGAACGCCAACCAATGTCCCATCAGGAATTGTTGGGGCAGTATAGGTGTTAGAACCAACGGTCAAGCTAAGACCCATGGGAGACAAAGTTGAGGTGCTTGGAAGACCCGTTAAAAGATTAATCGCACCGGCTGTCAATGTTGATGAAAGTGTGGATTGAATCTGCATTTGTCCGAGAAGACGAGTTCCACGTTTCCGTTTTAGCCTTCCTCTCCAGCAATAGAAATTATATAGATTTGGGAAAGCATCATTGTCAATGTTGAACGGCAATCTAGAGGTGACTTGCCCCTTTGGAAAGTTACCAATGTAGATTTGGTCAGGCATGTTAGTTGCCTATTGCAATGAAGAAATACATCGGCCCTGTTGGTGCATTTCCTTGTCTTCTCCCAGTGAAACCAGAAGGACTATTCGGCGTATAATTGATCTCCAGATCTCCTATTGATCCCGATGTTATACATGAAATATTTACACCAAATAAAGCATTTGGGAAAGCATTTGTGAAAGTTACGGCTTGTGAGTTACTCACTCCTGCAATTGAATAAGTTCCCCACTTTACAATAATCCCCATAGGTAACATTACACTGCCATTTGCCGCGGTAACGTTATTTTGGAAAGCCGATTGAGCATCTGTCCCAGCATTATACATAAAAAATTGCGGTAAAGAACCCGGTAGAGGATTACCCCTACCATCGACGATATTAGTAAAAATACGAGGGAAAGGAACGGTGGTTCCCGCGCTGAAAGGAGTCGGCATCTGCACCCATTGATGCATACCATAATTTCCATTACCAAAATCAATATGATCCACATCAAGCAAATTCTTAATAGAGGCAAAATTCGACTGCATTATAGGCTGATCATTCGTGGGCCTATCGTTTGCTGCTGGTATTGATGGATTGTATTGTATTCCCATTATGGCATCCCTATGCTTGTATTATTTCCTATACCACCTTGGTTATTTCCTTGGGCATAGATTGTGTACGTTCTGGTACTAGTAAACTGTCTTTGCGATCTCTTCCATACCAGCATTTCTTGTTCTTTAAATAACGGCTCGTAGAAGGCAAACTGCTCTGAATCCCCGGTGTCGGATAGTATTTTTCTAGCAGCCCCACGAGCAAGATACTCGCACATATAAGCAAATTGAACGGCTTGGCCGCTACTTAAGAAGGCAGCTGGAGAGAGATAGGCCTCTAGTTCAACCAAATACTGAGTATCAGGAACAGTGCGGAGAGTGAGTATATTATTATAAAAAAGTATAGCACGAGGTATCCCTGGGTTGTATAAATAGCATTGAGCGTTGATCTGTTGACCTGGTGGAATATTGACGGCTAATCCAGTTGTTGGATCGGTAAAGGTGATATTGGCTATTCCTGTATTGTAATTGAAGGTGTTGAGTGTCGTTGTATAGATTTGACCAGAGGTTTGCTGGCTTCCATTAAGTTCTTGGTACCCAAATGGAGCGGTATTTGCCCCTGTCATTAGCAGTCCGTAATTGACATTGCCAGTTAGGAACTGACCTGAATCTTGGATTATTCTAGATTGTCCTGTGGAGTCGATTGAGGTGAAATAGACGGCCGGAAAGATTGAGGTTGATGGAATGGCCAATTCCAGGTTTTGTCCGATTGGGGGGTCGACATTGTTCCCGGTGGCAATGATTCCAGTGGTATCCACGTGTCCCCGCAAGATTCCGCTAGGAATTTGATTAACTGTGTTTTGAACACCTGGTGCGAAAGGTATCTGCACGGTGTAATTTGATCCGCCATTTCCGATACCTACTGTTTCATATGGTTGGATGTAATTGTCCCAATATTGGAAGAATTCCCCACGCTGTGTATAGAATCCAACGCTTACTCCGCCAATTCGAGCATAAGGTAAAAAACCCTGATAAACAGGGTACATTGCTATATCAGTGCCAGGATTAGCTCCTTCAATCTGCACATTGTATAATGGCATGTTGTATTGGTCTACACCAGGAACTGTTTGTAACTGATAAGTTGTTTTTAGATCAAATAGTTGCATGCGAGCATCGACATCGTACAACCAAAATCGGTTTATATAATCGATTATCAGGTTATCTGTAATAGTAGCGTCCGATGGACTTTTTATGATCCGCCGGACGTATGTTATGATATCGCTGAGAAGATTGATAATTTACCTATCTGTTTCTTGGTGGAATTCTGCGCCACAAGATGGACATTGATATTCACAATCTCCTCTCACGACTAAAACTGGATGATCACAGCTATTGGTGCATTGAATCATCTACTTGCAACCTTTCTTCTTCATTTTGCCTTTCATCATTTCATGCTCAGCGTTATGACCGTGCTTCGCTTTCATTTTGTGTTCTTTCTTAACTTCTTTCTTCTTCGCCATATAGTTTCCTTTGTTTATGGTTAAAAACTTTTATCGCCCATGAATACAGACTTCCGTCTTGATACTGGAATTGCATCCAAGCGTTGGATAGTCGTATCAACAGCCATTTTCCCGTACATGATCCCAACACCTGTCGATTCAGTTGGGGTCTCTTTCATAGTGAGTCTGTGATACAAGCATCTCTTGATCTGTTCTGCGAGATAACGAGGACCCCAAACCGGAGTATTTACAGGTACAATCCATTCTTCAGAAGGCACGCCAGGAAATGGTTTAGTCCACATGTCAATGCTTTCTCCAATGAGTTCTTTGTTCTCCGCGATGAAGTTGACATACTCTTTTTGGAAGTTGTAGTCTGATCTATATTTCTCGTTGAATTTCTCTTTGCTAGAGATGATTTTGTGAGGCTTAAGATAATGCTCTTTGGTTTTAGATATTTCATCTTGAGACATCTTAGTTTGCGATTCGACTTCTTCTTTAGGAGCTGCATTCATTCGGTCCATTGTCATTTCTTTAACTTCTGTGTCAAACTTCTCGAATTGTTGTTGAACTTTATCGAGTTCTGTTTCTGCTGCTGAGTTAATGTTTTTTGGTTTTTGTGTCATTTTATTCCTCTAGTTTGGAGATACGTTGATAAATGATCCAATAACATAGTTCGTTTGATTTTGTGTACCATTATTATTAATAGCTCCCGCAAGAATGTCCCCAATTGCCAATATCTGAGCAGGAGTTGGTTGAGATGATGCGATATAAGAATCAACATTCTGAGAAGAGTTAATATCTAAAACCACTTGATCTGGGAGATTTACAGCTATTACATAGGCAGTCTGTCCATTTAGCTGACGGCATCCGAATGTTGGAGGAATAATAAGCCTAACTTGCTGTCCTACTACATAAGTTAGATCAGTAATAGCAGGAATCACCATCGTTATGGTCGTTGTAACTCCAAGAGATATAGCTGATATAACAAAACGCCAAGGAGTATAATATTGGGGTTCGATTGGAAGATTGGCATAGATGGGAACTGGGTACGAGATTACGGTCATAAATCGCAACATAATCTCAGTAGGCAAGAAATTCAATAGAATATTTTAATCGATGAAAAAATGGGCTAGAAATGATAAAATCTCCTCTAGAGGTAAATATTAAAGAAATTCCTAAAAGCTCACGAAGAGTCTGAGAATGCAAATCGACAAAAGATTGATGATAAAATTAGCCAGCCTGGGATCTCCTCCAGAGGACTGGGAGGTTGTTTATGAAGATGAAGTTATACAATACCTTCGTCTTCTCAGATCTGACGGATTGATTGATATTATTTATAATAGATTCGGGCATACACCACGCGAGGCAGTTGATCATTTTAATCAATTAAAGACCAAAGGAATTATAAGCATGGCGAAAAAAGAAGAAGAAATATGTATTTACTGTGGCCGCAATCAGCAAAAAAACACTTTTTTTATTTCTTTCCTTGGGCGCGCATCCGGTCACGAATATTTCTTCTGCGAAAATTGTTTATTTAATTTGATGAAAGAAATTAAATCGATGCGCAAAGAGCGCAAACTAAAAAAGTTTGATCCTCTAATTATTAAATCGAGAAGTGGCATCACGAAAATCAGTCTTGAAAGCTTTCTTAAATCACAAGAATTTTCCAATGAAAAACCTGAGTGAAAAGGCTAAGTTAGTACATTCCGTCCTTCAAGGATCAAAATTGAATATAGAAGAATTCTTAGAGATCATTAAATATCTATTGACCGACTTTACTAAAAAGAGGGTGAAGTCTTTACTCCTCACCCTCTAGATACATTCCTCAACTAATTATTACAAGTCCGATTAAGGCATTGCAATTTCGTCAAAGAGCGCTTCCCAGTAGATCACATCTCCTGTCTCTCCAGACAAGTGAGATGCAGTATCTGGTGTTCCAAGAACTACAGCGTTACCTGATCCAATCACAAAACCTTGGCGTGTGTTATTGACAAATGCGCCCTGAATAGCAGGACCATTGATCGTAGACACTCCACCAGAGAAGGTTGGGAATGCAGGACTTGGGTACAGATTTCCGCCGTTATATGGGAATCCACCTGTATTCACATCACCTACTGCAACTACTTGCGGAGGAGTTAAGCCAGGAACTTGCGCTACTGGTACGTTTGATGTGTAAGCCGTCACATTCGTCAAATTACCACCAACTGTGAACGTTGTATTGCTGTTCACGGCTGTTACGTAGTAATAGATTGGCGAACCAGGAATCAATGTATCAGGCAATGAGTTAAGCTGTGTAGAGCCCCAAGCTGTTGGGATTCTAAACGCCACTTGCTGTCCGACAACATAGTTATGGTTCGTTGTTGTTGTGATCAAGTTTGTAGTAGTATTAATCGCTTCGATGAAGTTCTGACCTGGCAGATACAAGAAAGGATATAATACCTTCATTACAAATGCGCCGGTTGGAGAAGCTGTCAAAGCAGTATAGTTACTTTGGTTTGAGTTCCAAGTCACTGTGAAAGTAGTCGTGCTACCAACAGCAGTAATTTGGAATAACATGCCGCTCATTTGAGGCATACCAGTCGTTGCCGACTCATATAGACCTTCCATCAGAACAACATCACCGACGTTGTATCCATGAGGAGCTGCGGTTGTAACCACGGTAGGACTTGCTTTAGCAATACTTGCAATTTGCTGTTTCGCTCCGAATTGGAGAGAAAGGCCAGCTGCAAATGTGCTAATACCATTTGAGGTAACAACGCCTGTTTCTAGAACAGGTCCTGTACCCACGTAACCAACAGCTGCAAAACCTTGTCCCATTTGGACGTCCCAGACAGCCCAAGGGATGTCAGAGGCTGCGAAGTTCGCATATGCTGTATAGTTAGTTAATTTCACCAAGTTAGGCTGAAACGGGAGATAAATCGCCACGTTGTTGCCAGTTGCTGCTTGGGTAAAACTTCCTTTTGCTGATCTTGAGTATTCAGTCATCTTACACCCCCAAGTTGCTTAAGCGAGTACACAAGAGATTGCGGACGGCAGTATCTTGGGTGAGCGCCTGGGCTTG
>Ga0210388_10002507_pt1 | contig 14278 bp, 28 predicted proteins | sample IncBWC19OmetaG_FD_155485 | JGI IMG/M metagenome (GOLD analysis project Ga0210388, IMG submission 155485) | Forest soil microbial communities from Barre Woods Harvard Forest LTER site, Petersham, Massachusetts, United States - Inc-BW-C-19-O ...
ATACCGCTACGCATACCACGCGAAGTGGTCACCCGAAGACGGCGAGTACATCGGAACTTGCGATGAGTTCCCGTCGCTCTCGTCGCTAGCCCCGTTAGCGCATCAGGCTATCGCCGATCTTGAACAACTGGTCTCCACGGTTATTGAAGACATGATCGCCAGCGGCGAATCATTGCCGCTGCCGTCGACATGAGATCGGCCCTTTGTCCGTTTTCGGTGACGCGGACACCTGAACCCGGGAGAGGAAACCATGAGCAACATCGACGTGACCAAGATTAGGGTGCGTTACGGCGGTCTGGTTCGCGTGACGGTCGATCAGCTTCTAACGCCCGCTGAAGCGCGACAGCTCGCGCAAGAAATTTTGGATGCTGTCGCCTTAGCCGAGGCGAAGCCCAACCTAGATGAGCCCCAAGTCCGTTCGGTGAAGCAGAGACCTGAACCCAGCAAGGAGAGAACATGATCAAGTACTGTATCGGCGCACTGACTGCGATAATGCTGGCCTGTGTATATCTCCTTTGGGCGGGAGTTGCGTCCCTGCAAAGCCATCAGGCGGTCTGGCCGTGGTCTGCGCCTCCGGGCAGCCCGGGCAGCCACTACGTTTGCGTGCCGCGCGCACCGATGCCCTGGGACGCTCCGGGGCCTAGTTACAAGTGCGAATGAACGACCCGGAAACGGGTGGAAGGATTGAGAATATGAGCAGCTACATAGAGCCGATGTGGCGCGTCATGGAAGGAATCACACAGTATCGCGTAGAGCACTTCGCTGAGCCAACGTTGATTGAACTTTCCGACGCCGATTACGATGCCATCGTCGCCGCCACCTGGTATGACGCCGACGCCAAGACCGCGGAAGACGCCAAGCACTACGACGTGAGTAAGTTTCCGCGAGAAGGCGCAACTCTTTACGGCGTGCCCGCTCGCGCGGAGTCGTCATTCCTTACTGGCCGCGTCAGAGTTTCATAACATGCTATGATTCGTCGCATGTTCACACCACAACTGCGCTTACGATCGCGAAGTTCATCCCGACTCTAAAGTTGGAGGGTGAACCATTCTGGTGTCTGGACTGTCCTGCTAAGGCAAGTGTCGCTAGTCGATTCAGTTCGATTCTGACTCCCTCCGCGAAGGAGGGTACGCTAGCGGCCTAGCAAGTTGCCTTGAAAGCTTCTGAGCGGTAACCAGCCCGGGGGATCGACACCTCTACCCTCCGCTCAATCCAACTCCACACCGGCTCCGTACCCCAACTGGCAGAGGGAGCGGTCTTAGAAACCGTCAACGTTAGGGTTCGACTCCCTACGGAGCCACCAAGTCTCGCTAGGCAAACAGGCAAAGCCGCCACACTCAAAATGTGGTGCATCAGAGTTCGACTCTCTGGCGAGACACCCGTGTGCTCTAACATGTCATTCTGATACCATCCTTCACATGCTCACCGCCCTCTATACCAGCGCAGCCTGAAACGCGCCGGTAGTCCAGGTGGTTAGCGTGCCTGTAAAGCACTTCTACGAAGGTCCGAATCCTTCTGCCGGCACCCCCATACTCGGTCCGGATCTTACAACGATAATCTGTTGACGCCCGCGCAGCCGCGCGTTACCGTAAACGTCTGGCGCTGTGACCGAATGGCTAGGTAGCATCCTGCAAAGATGTTAAACGCTGGTTCGAATCCAGTCGGTGCCTCGGTGATCTTAGCTCAATGGTGGAGCATCGGGATGTGGCCCCGGAGGTCGCAGGATCGGTACCTGCAGATCACACGCCTTTGTGACCTAGCGGCCGGGTACCTGCCTTCCAAGCAGAGCACAGGAGTTCGACTCTCCTCAGAGGCTCGTGCCAATGGCGACAAAAGAAGAACAGCGTGAGTACATGCGCGTGTGGATCGCCAAACGTCGTTCCGATTACTTCTACGACAAGCGTGACGGAATTTGGTATGAGTCGACAGCTGCCTACGCGCTCTCCCGTAAAGGGATCAGGGGCAGACCGCCGAACGTAGCGCACGGAGGGGGGAAACAAGGAATACGAAAATGTAAGTGCGATTTATGTCTAGAACGTCGTAGAATATACATGCGTGAACTTAGAGCAAGCGCCGAGCGAGAGAGGATGCCTGATCATGCGTATCAAACACGAGCCTGAACGCAATGAGCGAAATCAGGCGTCCGTAGCTCAGTGGTAGCAGCATCTTCCTTTTAAGTTGAGGGTCGTCGGTTCGATCCCGACCGGACGCACACCTTCATGGTTGCGTGGGGTAGAGGCTAGCCTGCTGGACTTTCAATCCGGACGACACCGGTTCGACTCCGGTCGCAACCACGGTCGCTTGGTCTAGCTCGGTCTAGGATGTCTGCTTCTCACGCAGAAGGTCACGGGTTCGAATCCCGTAGCGACCACGAGATGTTAAAATTAAATCCTCACTAGCCTCAACGGCAGAGGTACCGGTCTGTTAAACCGGATGAGTCTTGGTTCGAATCCAGGGTGGGGAGCTGTTAGCGGCTTCTAAGCCGCTTTGAACTTTTGGCATTCGCAGCGTGTCATCATGCGTAGATCGACACGTCGACACCGGCCTGGGTGGACTTTTCCGCCTGCGTGTTCAACTTTTGGGTGGCCACATTCGCATCTCGTACCGGGTTGCTCCGCCATGCGTTTGCGTGTGTGCTGCCCGGTGGTGAGCACATCATGCTGTCTAGCTGCGCGCTGTCTGGCGCTCACGCAGTCTATTGTACTATGCTAGTTTCGCGGCCTTGCAGTTCCAGCTCGCGTCTGAACGGGAGTCTGATCCAGCACGTCCAGACGTGACTGGACATCCATGTGCGATGTTCAATCAACGGCCAACCGTTCGGCGGTGTTCCGAACCACCAGCGGCCCGCCGCGAGCTGCATCAGCGGCTCACCCCGGTCGCTGCGACCCAGTCTCGCTTTCATTCTTCGCACGCCTCTTCGCGTTGGCGTTTCATCTCTTCCAGTAGACGACCGAGCATGGATAGTTGTTCGATCGGCCAGTTCGCGCCGCAGCCGCCGCAAGTACACCCGGCGTCGGTGATCTGCAAAGCCGACGACCTGATTTGCTCACCATCCCCGTCTCGGTACACTGTTTTCTCATCACACTCAGGACACGGATCGGGTAAAGGTATCGGTCGGGGTGCGAACAAAGTGTCGATGCGTTTGACGAAGCCCTCTAGGTCGCGACCGATTTTGAACACGGCTGCGGTGTCTTGCGGACGCCACTTTTTGCGTTCAAGTGCTTTCAAGCGTTCAACTGTCCAGCCTTCCCAACTAGCGTAGGCGTGTTTTCCTGATACGTCTTCGATGAACGCGTGTGGTGGCGGCCACATTTTCGCGACAGCTTCGTCGATCTCCATCAGCAACACCAAGGCGTCAGCCCAGAATGGTAGCTGTCCTTGCCAGTGGCCTCCATGGCCGCCGCGGTGTGCTTCGACGGCTTCGGTGAGTTCGTCGTACCGTGACAGAAGTTTGACGCGTTTCAACCTGGTGTCGATCTGAATGGTGTGCCGTCGAATGTGGACGAGGTCGTTAACTGAGTCGCGTAGTTTCTCGCGCGCGATGGGCAACGCGTCACGCTTCTGAGTCTTCGCCTTTTTAGCTTTGCTCTTCACGCGAACCGGCACGGTGGCGAGTGTATCAAGACACGCCAGATTGTGGTGACACGCTGACACGATCCGGGAGACTGTTTATCCTGCTGCTATGCGCGGACACGCATGCGACGCCATAGGACCGTATGGTGCGAACCATACGTGGTCGACTGCGCGTCAAGCGCGACTTGAACGCGACGCGTTCACGTGCGTCAGATGCGGTTGGACGCCCGAGGACGCCGGCATGCAGTCAGACGGCCAGTACATCATGTGGTCGCGTATCTATTTGCTGCAGCATCGTGAATCGAACTGGCTCGAAGTGAACCACATCGACCCGCGCGTCGGACAGGGCTACAACTCAGGGTGTTGGAATCACCAAGACAACCTGGAGACGTTGTGCCATAAGTGTCACGTCAAGACGACGCGACGGCAACTCTTGCAGCGCGTCCGCTTGGCGAGCTAATACCAGTAGCGGCGTCCTCCGACGTGATGCCCGAACACTCCGAGCACGGCCAGAATCAATCCGATGATGAACACGAGTAGACCGACACCGTAGACAAGATGATCTAGCTGGGCCGGGAATTGCGGAACGAATCCCGGTAGAAACCAATACCCGAGAAGGATGAGGATGAACCCTAGAATGATCATGAAAGATCTCCTTTAACGGTTCAATCCTAACACGTTAACGGATCAGCGCGTCGATACGATCGGGCCGGTAGCCGTCCCATGACAGCTCCCCGTACTCGGGGTGATCCGCGATGATGACAGGGGCGGTTTTGAACCCCAGGTAGATCGCCGCGTCACGCGATTCGTCGTCGAACGGTTCTTCTGTGAATGCGATGCCGCGGTGTTCAAGATGGCGTTTCGTCTGCTTGCACTGCACACAACTAGGGCTCGTGTAAACGGTGACAGTCAGGGCTGGGGTGAGGGTTTGGGCTGTAGTCATCGAGCGATCATGTCACCAACTAGGGGCTGTAGGTAACTACGCAAACCCATGCGCATGTCGTTATGAGATGGTGGGTTTCGGTATCACGGTGAGTTTCCGCCCGTACTTCACTTGCTGGAACGATCCCCGGCCCGCGCCCGGTGCGCCGTACATTCCTGGAGCACCAGCCGGGCCTGGCGCTGTCTCTTCCGTCGCGAGCGGGGTTGTCTGGGGTGAACTGTGTGAGGCGAGCATCGCCTGCTGGCCCCAGCCCTCCGGTACGCTCAAGCCCCGTATCTGGGCTGCGGTTCCTGCGGTGGCTGTCGCGTTCGGAGGGGCGACGCCATCGATCACAGCCTGCGGTTCGCTGAAAATGTTACGCATCGTAGGCGCAAGCTCGTCGGGATACTGGCCGGGAAGGAAGTCATGCCCACTAAACAGCAACCCGGCGATGTTCGTCGGGTTGAACGACCCACCAGATACGACGTTCTCCAGATACCCGTTGACGGTTTGCACCGTGGGGTCGCTGAAGAAATTCGACAGACTCGACAACACCGACTGCGCCGAACCAGCGGGTGTGGCGGCCGCCTCAGTGACAGCAGCCGGCTGCGCCGTGACAGCCGACGGGGTTGTTGACTGCGCGGGCGGGGTGAACCGATCCAGCTTCCACGTCTCGACAGACGACGCCAAATACGTGTACATCGCCGTAGCGTCTTGCGCCCACATCTCCGCATACACAGCTTCGAGCGCCATGATCGCGGGGGTGTTCACACCAAGGAGATTCGTCGCGTTCAATGTGGCGACTTGTTCACGATTACTGAACACGATCGCGGGGTGAACAGTCGCCGCGTGCGCGGCTTCGAACGCAGCCACCGTCGCATCCAGCTGCGCCGAGGTATGCAAAGCTTGCGCCGCGGTTGCTTCTAGCCACGTCGCGTACAGCACACCTGATGAGACAGCCGCTGCGGAAGACCGCCCCATCCATGCGGTAGCTAGGTCCGACAGTGTTGCGCGGTACGCTTGCGCGGCGGTGAACAAACCCTCTCCGGCGCTCGACCATGATGCGGCGGCGGCGAGCAGAGACGACGGGCCGGGGCCTGCAAACATGCGGCCCGAATTCACCTCCGGCGGCAGCATCGCCCAATCCATGACTCTAGTCTAGTAGAGATGGGTTAGCACTTGACAGAATAGAGTGCTAACGCTTAACGTCGAAGACATGTAGGTTTCTGATCTCGCTTCAACACCCTCCAGTCCGGACAAGCTTTACGTAGCTGTCCGGGCTGATCTGTCCCCAGGGATGCAACTTGCGCAAGCAGTGCATGCGATGGCGCAGTTCGCAGACGAACACCGAAGCGCCTTCGATGAATGGTTTCATCACAGCAACTGGCTCGTCGTCGTCAACATCCCGAATGAGAATGAGTTGCTTGAGTTGATCACCACCGTGTCACGTAAAGGGTTGCTGCGCAGCGCTGTACGCGAACCTGATCTCGATAACGATGCGACAGCTGTCGCAATCCAGCCGGGTGTAGATGCGCGGCGGATTTGCGCGCAGTACCCGTTGGCGTTGAAAGTCAAAGTCAAAGGAGATTTGACTTTGGTTTGAACTTTAAGCTCGGGGGTGCTGCGATATTGGGACAGCAGACATCAGCGGCGGTTCGACTCCACCCACCCCCACCAAGCCCCGGCCCGCAGAGGGCGTGAGGAGCGAGACCTCACCGGGGCACGCTCCGTTAGTTCAGCGGCAGAACGCGAGACCCTAACTCTCGGCGTCGGCGGTTCGAATCCGTCACGGGGCACTTGACATCACATCGCACAATCATGCATTCTGTAATGCTTTGCACGAAAAACCACCTCGGAGGTGAACCACTCATGCCGAACATATTTTAGGGCGCACCGTGCGTCCTGAACGGCATGAGAGGAGAGCGCTGTGGCGTCTCTCGGATCGGGCAGCGGATCATCAGGTCGGTTGCGCGCAAAGAACCAGTCGATGGCGAAAGACCTCGTTGAACGTGGAATCTACCACGGTAAACGGCATCATCCCACCACACAAGGAATCAACTACCCGTCACTCAACGATGTCGGGTCGGCCGCATACCGTCGCCAGTTAAAACGCCGAAGCGACTAGCGTCTTCGCGGCGTCGAGCACTTCGTCGCCGCGCCCTTCGTGAATCAAATCCATCGCGGCGCGGCCTTCGAACCAATCATGCTTGGCGTGCAACCAGATGCGTACGCCTTTCGGTTCGTACACCTCGTTCAGTAGCGCTGTCACTTGCTGAAGTATGGACTGCTCACGCGAACTAGGATCGGCGGGTAGATCTTGTGAGACACGATAGGATCGCCTGTTAAGCGCGGCGACGCGGTGCTTAAGTCTATGCCCCATGTTTACCTGTTGCTGACTGGATGATGTCATCCGCGTCGGTGTAGCGTTCAAGCTCAGCGATACGCTCGTCTAGATCCTTGTGTCCTTTCGCCAGCACACTGATCTTGCGGTCGAACTCCCGCTCAGTGGCGCGCGACAAGTGACGCAACCGGGTCACCTTGATCTCCGCCCGTGCGCGAATCACATGCGGCAACACCAGCGACAACGTGAAGCAGACGACGATCACGATCCCGAACGCGATCAGCAAAACGACTGCGATCATGCATCCTCCTTTTTGTTTGGTGAGTGGGCGGCGAGAATCCGCCTCGCCGCCCACTCAAGCAGTTACGGCTTCGGGATGCTCAGCAACGGCGTCCCGCCGATCTGACCCCAGCAACCCGCTGCGTTCTGCGGCTGATGCTGCGCCACCGCCTCTTGGATGCAATTGAACACCGCGATCGTCAAATCGGGTTTCGGTTGCTGCGCGCGTTGAATCGCCGCGTCGCGTTGCTGCTCAGCGGTTTTCACATCCTGCGCCGCGTTCATCGTCTCTTGCACCTTCTGGTTGTAGGCGTTGATCCTGCTCTGCGTGTCGGTGTCGTAGAAAATCCCTTGAATACGGACGTCAAGGATTTCGATCTCTTGGCCGACAGCGCCCTGCAGCTCAGCTTTTACTTCGTTCGCCATCGTCGGTAAATCAACACCCTGCGCCGGTGCTGTCTGCTGCCCACCCGCGGCGGGGATAGCGGCGAGCACCAGTTGCGGGTTGAACTTCGCGAACGTCTTCGACAACGCCACCTGCTCCTGCCGATCCACGAGCTGCTCCTTGATAGTCTGGAACACGTCGCGGCCGCCGTAATCCTGGAACAACTTCGGGGCTGCACCTTCACGTAAACGCCAGTTCAAGTTCGCATTCACATACGCCATGCTGTTGTTCGCCAACCTGACGCCGATCGCAGCCGGGTTGTTGTTCGCGCCGTTGCCTTTCGAAGCGTCGTCATACGAGTTCGACTCGAAAGCCTGCAACTGGATCGCCTCCGATAGCTCGGCGACTTTCTGCCACGGAGCGTGCCACCAAATTCCCGCGCCTTGCGACGCGACGGGCTTCCCGAACTCAGTCAAAATTCCGACGTTACGCGTATCAACACGGTCGTACGAGGCGATCAGTGTGAACACCACACCGAACACCAGAAAGAACGCCGACGCTCCGCCTCCGCCGAACACCGCCGCCCCCTTCGTCTCTTCATCATCGGAGATGAGAAACGTCGGTACAGCTACCAGTAACACCAGAGCCGTGATCGTGAAACACACGATCGCGGCTATGAACCAACCAGGCATCAGCCTGCCCTTCCTGTAGAAGTTGATCTACCCTCTGCGTGTTTGCAGAAGACTCATTCGACAACCACCCCGCGCTCGGTGCGCTTGCCGTACTTGAATGTGTACTGCGACCCTGCTGATGGGGTGCTGTCGAGATACAACACGCTTGTGTGCTCGATCTCATCAACCTGCTGATCGAACATAACCAGTCCGTTTATCAAGACTTGTACGCGCCCGCCGCTAGGAAACCCCCGGAGCGATCCGGTGACTGATTCACTCTGCATCGCCGCCGGCTTTCGGGTTGCGCAACAACCAGTGATCAACAGGCAGAAGTGGGTCTGTGTGCACGTCGACACCGCCGATGGTGCCGACGTAACTATCGCCCTTCGTGGCCTTCATCGTCAGCAGATGATCCTGGCGTAAATGCGCATGCAACGACTCGAAATGCGCATCGACTGAATCCTCTATAGCGCGCAGCCGTCCGCGCAGGTGCAGCAGTATCTGATAAGCCTTCACCGCGAAGAAACCCGCGATGAACACGAAGATGAGCCCGAAGAGAACACACATCGCAACGACAGTCGCGGTCATTTCTCATCCTTCTTGTCTCGTAGTGCGATCTCTCCGCCCAAGGCGGCGTAGCCGATGATGTCAACCCAATGATCACGCTTCCCTGGCGACACAGTGATGCGCCGAACTTTCAAGATGATCATGCACAACGCCACCTGCTCGGGCGTCACCTCATCCAGGCCGAGGATCGGTGCCCACATCTTCCCTGTTCTGGTGAAGTCGTCGAACGCGTCACCGTAGTCATCGTCACGGTCGCCCGTGATCAACTGCACAGCTTCATCGGCTATCCCTTTCGAGAACGCCAGATCGTCACGCAACCCCGTCTGCGGCGGGGAGATCGTCGCTCCTTGGACTGTCGAGAAGAGATCCTGCGCAGTGATGACACTCTCACGGGGAGCCGTGTTTTCTGTCGAGTGCAGAGTCGGCGGACGCGGAGGCGCTTCTGTGTTCGCGTCGCAGAAATTCCCTTGGCATTTGATCGTACACACGACCTGCGGAAACCACGGGCAGCTCTGCCCGTCCCTATTTCCGCCCACGGATGCTGGCATGTTAGGCAATTTTGCTCTCCAAATGCTGTGCTAGTAATTGCGCTTCACCGATCGTCGGCACATCATACCGTTTCTCGTAATGATCCCTCGGCAGGAAAAACGAGTCATGAGCCACCGTCAACGTCACCCGAGCACCGAACGGGCTGGGGATGGAATCAATCGTGTACGTGATCGACTCTGTCCCGTCTGTCGAGCTGTGCGTCTGCCATCGGTGATGATTGTCCTCCCAGAGTAGATGCTTCCATTTCAACCCGTCAGTCGCCACAGAGCAGCCCTCGTATCTTGGCGTTGGATTCGACATCCACGACAAGATGAATACGTTCTGTTGTCCCGTTGTTGACAGCGGTGTGCGGTTTGCGTGTATCTAAATACCAGCACTCTCCTACGCGCATGTTGATTTCGCGTTTGTTGCCGCGCATATCCCAGCTACCGAATATCACGTCAGGGTTGGTGATCAACGGAAAATGGAAGCGGGCGACACACCCGTCCGCTATGCCTGAGTCTTTATCAGTCAGGTCGGTGTGCCGCTGGAGCTCCCCCCCTCCGGGGGTTAGTTGCATCAGACGAATACGGTGCACGCTGGTTGCGCGATCCGTTAGCCGTTTGTGTAGCGCGTCGACAGCGGGCAGCTGAGCCCTCAGCAGAGTGTCTTGCATCTCGAACGGGCCGGGGTTTTCTTCATGCCACTTCGCGCGCATCTCAGACGGCTTCGTGATGAACCCCGGATCGGGTGTGTAGCCCCTTAGCGAGAGCGCCGACCATGACTTAGCTTTATTGTACGAACTATAGTGGTTGGTGAAATCTCTTGCGAGAGCGTCGATCTCAGCTATCGCAGCATTCAGCTGTTCCTCTGACGGCCAGATGTCTGCTTGCTGCAACCCCATGAACTCAGTCGGGTCGAGCACAGGGTTCACGCGCTGCATGTCGTCGAACAGCGAATGCTCTCCTACGCCTTCTCGGAAGTACAAGCCTCGTATCTCGGCGAAGCTGCTGATCTTACTTCCGACGAACGTAAACCCCGCCTCATCCACGATGCTGCGCATCTCAGCTGATTCTTGCCAAATCCAGCAGTACACACTCAAATGCAGTGACCGCAGCCAGTCGATCATCTGCTGACGATGTTCGTAGGTGAACGCTTCGATCACCAGATCACCGGGGCGTTTGTAGGCGATCACCACATCAAGGTACGCTTTGATCGGAGTCATGGACTTGACTGAAGAGAACGCGACTGTGAGATCTAGGACGTCGATCAGGTTATCGTCGGCGAGCCATTTAGCGATCTTCGGTTTGTTAACCTCAGAGAACGGGGAGCGTGACCATTGGTTGTAATCTTCGAACTTGTCTTCGATGCGTTGCAGGAAGTCTAGTTCACGGCCCAGCTGCCATGCTTTCAGCTCTGGCACGTCGCCTCGACTTCAACACCGTACGTACGCAGCCACGCCTCGTTCGTCACCACATGCCATTCAGCTTCGGCGAGCAGCCACCGCATGGCGAGTTCTTTCTCCGCCAGTTCACGGTAGCGGCGGTAGCGTAACGCGATCGGATGGTTGTCAAGGTCTTCGTTGTCGAGTTTGTCGATCGCGATGCGCCACCAGCTGATCTCAGCACCCGAAGTCGACGCAACGAGGAGGGTGTTGTCGTCTTCGTCGTGGTAGTGCACCTCTTGCTTCCGTTTCGCATCCGCCGGCCAGGTTTTCTTGTAGAAACGGATGAACCCCCGGTCTTCCGAATGTCTCCATGTGTTCAGCGACGCAGAGTAGCGGTCTTTCTTCCGCAGATAGTGGAGCTTCACGAACCACTCCGCATAATCGGCGCGGGCATTCTCGACGCTCTTCACACGCGCCCGCTCAAAGCGTTCAACGAACGTCTGCGCATCCTTTGTGATATGCGGTCGCGCCGGCGCCCGCTTACGTGGCGCCGCGGGGGCTGCTTTACGGGGTGCCATCGAACGTCTCCCTATGAATCATCGGCGAAGTGGACTGATGCCCCGGAATGTAATGATGATGCTTCTCAAGATTCTCGACACGCTTCGCCAACTTGGTTAGCGTGGTTGTCATGCCCGTAATCCATTGCGCGAACCACACAGGCAAACCGTCATGATCATCCGCATTCCAGTCGGACTCATCTAACTCAGACATGCTCGTCGCGCTTCCGCTTCCGCTCAGCCTTACGCAACGCGAAATCACAATCACACCCCTTACGGCAGCGGCCCGACTGCTTATGCTTCTTACGTGTGTGCGGGCACGTACACGGTTTCATCGCATTCCGTGTACGCAACACCTCAACCAGACGGCGAAGGTCGGCTTCGCGATCAAACTTCTGCTCAGACGACGCAACAGCAGCCTTCGCCGCTGTGTCTTCACCCATCACAAACCACTCCCGTACTTGTCGTCTGTCTTCGGTTGACCATCGCCGTCTGTCTCAGGCTGATACTGGCGGTGCGCGTAATAGTCAGCCATGATCAGTCGTCCCCGAACGCCGCGGCGAACGCGATGAGCAGCACAACGATCAGAAAAATACCGAATACCGCGGCCGCCGAAATCCATATCGGCGACAGCACCCACACCCACGACCAGCCGATCACGTGCGTCAGTTTCAGCACGACGAACACGATCGTCAACAACCCAGTTAAACCGATTCCGCCGCTTGACGTTGTGCTTGTGTCGCTCATCAGCGGTTCACCTTCGGTAGCTCGTCGAAGTAACGGACACTCGTACGCGGAGGCATCACCTTTCTGATCGGCGCACCCACCTTGACACGGTTGTAGGCGACGATCAACGTCTCAAACAACTCCATCAACCCGCCGAACTTCGCAGCCCCCCGATTCAACGGACTGTTCACCACAAGATAGCGGCGAACAACAGTAAACGAGGAGTGCTCGACATCGTTCGCGCAACGGGTTTTACCGACAATCTTCTCGAAGAACTCGCGCACAGCCTCACGATCACCGCCGCGCTCTTCCATCACCAGAGTGAGCGCAGCCACAGTACCGGGTGCGATGCACTTCGGTTCACGCGACTTCCCGCCGCCGCGGCGGGAAAGCTCAGACACCGGCGCCGCTGCATGAATGCCCTTCGCCCACGCCGCTGTCTCAATCAACGACGTCGAATGCCCCTGCACGAACAGGGCGATACGCTGCCGGTTGTCCGCATGCTTCCACAGCGAACGGTTGCCCTCCATCAGCAGCTTCGCGGCAGCACTGATCGTGGTGTCGTACGGGAGATCCTCGCCGCGCGTCGGCCCCGACGTTTTCAGAATATCGCGCACCGTACGCGGCTTCCCCTGATCGATCGCAGCCATCGCCTCAGCGCTGACGTTGTACACAATCAACACAGGAATCGGCACACCGCTATCAACAACACCCTTGCAGCGATGCTGCCCGTCGTGCATATCCCCCTCTTCGCCGATGATGATCGGCTCCCCGGTGAACACCCACAACCCGTCACGCATATCCCGGGCGATACGCAACACATCAGGGTCGCTGATCTTTCGGTTATAACGGTTGTAGTTCGCCAACAAATCCTTCGCCCGTTCAACGGTGAGCATCGTCAACTCAAGCCCGATCTCGCGCCCGCCGAACTCAACCCAGAATGTCTTCTCATCCTGTATTACAGCAGTCATCTTGACTGTCCCCTTTCGTGGAGCGGAAACTGTCCGCTAATACATAAGTCTACTACACTATGTCTCGATCATGTCACGAACCGTGCAACGACTTGATCAGAAAGGAGGATCGTCATCCAACGCGACCGGGTCTGAAGCCTCGTCGTCCGAAGCGCCCTCACCCCACTCATCAGCCTGAGTGATCAGAAACGTGAACGCGGCATGACTACCCTCATGCCCATGCAAACGAGCGCACGACGCATCACCGACAGTCGGGTGCGGCTCTTTGCAAAACAATGGCGCGCTCACACTGTCCTCCACACGATCGCACGGCGGCCAGACTCCAAAATAGCCTTATGCCCCGTGTCTATAACCAAACCCAAGTCGGTCAGCTCAGACCGCCTGGAACGGATCGACTGATCCGTCTGCACCGGCAACATCATGCGCTCCTTCTCCTTGCGGTACTGCTCAATCAGCCCGTCGTTGTGTAACGGTCCGAACAACTTCAACACTCGTAACACAGCCCGCTGACGGTCAGGTAAACGCGTCACGCTACGCGCCGCTTCATGCGACGTCACAGGATGACTCGTGCGTGCGTGCGCCTCATCCCCAAACAGGGTCTCTTGAATGGGATCGTTCATCAGAACTATCACTTCCTTAGCTCGAAGAACTTTTCTCCGGCGTCTTTGTCACGCCCCAACCCGGCGCTGTTCACAATCCCCCCATCAGTGCGACGAACACTGTAACCCTGTGCAGCACAATGGGTTTGCATACGCTGCGTGAGCGGCCAGCGCCGGTCGCCGATGTTGAACAAGAACGGCGCCCCGGGTTTCATCTGCCGCATCGTCTTGTCGATCAACGGGAGATAGAATCCTTCGCACCACGCGTCGAAACTTTTGTACCGGTTCAGCGAGTTGGTTTCTTCATCGCTATAGATCTCTGAGTCGTAGTATGGGGGAGAGGTTAACGAAATGTCGTACCAGTCTTCGATCTCGTCGCTATCCTCGTACGGCTGGCAGTACACCAGGCCTTCGAACTCGCCGCCGCGTGCACGGTTCAGGAACCCGCTGAGATTCCCTAGGCCTTTCGCGGTGAGTGTCGACGGGTCGTAGCACGTGTAATGGTCAGAGACGACAGAGCACCCAGCCATGCGTCCACCCCACCCCGCACAGGGATCAAGGACGCGAGAGTCACGCGATAAACCGTACCTGATGCAGATGTCACGCGCTGCAGCAGGGGGAAATTCGTTGACATAATCCACTCCGTTTATCCCTAGTTGTATTGTGAGCCAGAATACTTCGGCTGGGTTGAGTTTTTCTTGTACGCGCATGATCGTCGCCCTGGCTAAACCGCTGCGGAAGGATGGGCTTTCGCGCATCGCCTGCAACAACG
>Ga0210388_10002509_pt1 | contig 14275 bp, 10 predicted proteins | sample IncBWC19OmetaG_FD_155485 | JGI IMG/M metagenome (GOLD analysis project Ga0210388, IMG submission 155485) | Forest soil microbial communities from Barre Woods Harvard Forest LTER site, Petersham, Massachusetts, United States - Inc-BW-C-19-O ...
CACGCACGGCACGGTGCGCGTGGCGGGCTTTGACCTCGCGCTTCAGCCCCATGAATTGAAGCGCCATCTGGGCTTCATGCCCGACTTTTGCCCGGTGTACGAGCGCCTCACCGCCACAGAGTTTTTGGACCATTTTGCCCGCGCCAGCGAAGTGCCCAACCGCGCAGCGCGCATCGACGAATGCCTGCAGCTCACCATGCTCACCGAAAAACGGGACGCCCTCTGCGCGGAACTTTCCCGCGGCATGCGGCAGCGCCTCGTCCTGGCCAAGACCCTCATTCCCGATCCACAGGTGTTGCTCCTCGACGAGCCGGCCAGTGGCCTCGATCCGCACGGGCGCATTGAATTGCGCAATCTCCTGCTCCAACTGCGCGCGGCGGGCAAGGCCGTGGTCATTTCCTCGCACATCCTCACCGAGCTTTCCGGTTTCTGCAACCATGCGGCCATCATGGAGCGGGGCAGGATGGTCATGTCCGGCACTATTGCCGAACTCGGGCAGAAAGTGACGCGCCGCCGCCTCTCTGTCAAATGGCGAACGAACCATCCGCCGGGCACACCGGTGCTGCAAGTTTATGCCGGTGTGAAATCCCTCGTCACCTCCGCTGAGGGCGCAACCTTTGATTTCGCTGGCGAGGGCGACGCGCTCGACGAATTGCTCAAGACTTTGATCGAGCAACGCGTCCGCGTCACCGAATGGCGCAACCTCGATGACGATTTGGAGCAGATTTTCCTGCAATCCGGAGCCAAGGAGCTGATGTGACCCTGTTCGAAAACCCCATCTTCCTCACTCAGAAACGCCTCGTCCACCGCGCCGGCGTGTTCGCGGCGATGGCCATTGCCGCGCTAATTGGGTTGAGCTTCGTCGTCCGCCTCATCGCCTACATGATGGGGTTGACCATTTTAGGTGGCTACCAATCAATCGACCAAATCGGCAAGGTATATTATGGTTGGATTCTCGCGCTGGAAATTATCATTTTGCCCATCGCTGGTTTTTGCCGCATCTCCCGCATGTTGTTTGAGGACCGCAAAGCCGGCCTGTGGGATAGCAACCGGCTGACGCCGCTTAAGCCCGCGAATCTGGTACTGGGCTATTGGTTTGGCCCCGCGCTGCGCGAAACTTACGCAGCAGTAGTCCTCGCCGCGTTCAGTCTGGTCATCGTAGTAATGTCCGGCCTGCCCATTACTTTCTGGCTCGGCACGCAGGTGCTGGTGTGGAGCACGGGATTCTTCTTTGGCCTGCTCGCGGTGCTGACCGGCCTGAGCACGCCCAAATCGGAAGGCTCCGCGATGCTGCTGCTGACGTTACTGCTCCTCGTGCCCATTTCCCAGATGCGGCTTATTCTCACTAATTTTCTTCTCCCGGTTAATGGCATTTATAATTTGCTTCACGATGCAACTGGTCGGCCGGATCCGTGGGCCACAAACCCGACATTTTTCGGCATCGAAATTCCATCAATAATTTTCTGTCTCGCGCTGCAAATCTTGCTGGGAGTTTTGCTTTGGCGTGTAGTCACGCGCAAAGTCGCCCATCCATTTCAACCCCTCCTCCAACGGTGGGAGGCGCTCGTCCTCTTCGCCATACTCCTTATCGCGCAACACAGCTTGCTGTGGGGGATTTGGCGTGGGCATTTCCCCGCAATTTTCGACGAGCAAAATTACCGTAATGCCAATGATACCGAGATGATGCCCTTTGTGCACATCGCCACTATTGGCATCGGCATGATTTTGCTGGCCGCGGCCAGCCCGCACCCCCAACAAGTCCGGATCAAAGCGTTGCAAACGGGCCGAAGCGATTTGCGCCTGGTATTTTCGCGCAGCGCTCTGCCGCTGGCCTTGGGTTTTTCCATCATGGCCGGTCTGGTTTTGTTCACGTATTTCGATTTCACCACCGCCGACTCCACGCAAACTTACCTGATTGCGGTCGGCAACTTGCTCGTCTTCTTCCTGGTCTTCACCCTGTTGATGGAAGTTTGCCGCCTCTTCTTCCGCCAGCGCGCCGCCAGTTTTGGCGCGCTCGCCCTATTTATTCTTTGCATCCTGCCCTTGATTTTAGGCGGCGTCTTCGAAAGTCAGACGCTGGCCCGGTGCTCCATCCTCACCCCGGGCGTGCTCGCCCTGGGTATTGATGGCGAAGTGGATTTGCCCGCCTTGCTCCAGACGGTGGCCGCGCACTTCGTCATCGCCGTGCTCTTGTTCTTCCTCTGGCGCAGCCTGTGGTTGCGCCTCCTGCCGAAAGCCAAACCGGCCACGGCCAAAGTTTGATCTCCGGCAGAGCCAACAAATGCGGTATGGCCGTCGCGCTTACTTGGCCGGCGTAACTTTGCTTAGCCGCTGAATTGTGCTCAGCATATTTTGCCGCTGCTGGTCGGTCACATCGGCGTTTTGCACGGCGGCGGTGGCGGCGGTCGGATCCGTCCGGGCCCATTGCGTGACGACCCGGTTGATTTGGTCCGCCCGCTGGTTGTCATTCCCAATGGTCGCGGCCCAATTCAATGCGGAGGACGGATCTTTTTGCAATGCGACCGTCACCAGTTGTGCCACCGCGCCATCCCGTGCGGGACTGGCCGGCAGGGTGTCAATCCATTGCGACGCCGCCGTTTGGTCCTGCTGAATCCAGTTTTTGGATATTTCCGTGATGGCCGTGTTCAACATATCGGGATTGTCGCTCAGTGTGTTGGTCAGGTTCGCGGCGGCGGAAGCCGGGTCCAACGCGGCCCACTTGGTGATGACGTTGGTCATCGTGTAATTCTTGTTGGTCGGCGAAAGGTCGATGGTTTGGGCCGCGTTCCACGCCGCCACCGGGTCCGTATTGGTGGATTGGATGGTGTAAGTGATCATCACCTCATCATGTCCGATTTGATCCGGCAAAGATTGCGCCCACGCCAATGCAGAGGGAGCGTCCGCACTCATCCAGTTGGCCATCACACTGCCGAGATATTTGGTGTAATTGGGTTGGTCTTTCAGATTCGCGATATACTGCGCGGTGGCGGCCGGGTCTTCCAGCGCCCAATCATGCATGATGGTATCCGTCATATCCATGGCGATGCGGCCCGAGGTGCGTTGCGCGAGGGACCACTCCAAAGCCGCCGGCAAGTCCACTTGCTCCCACGTCGCGGCGATTTGGGCCATCGTGCGTTCCCGCACGCTCTGGTTGTCAATCTGGCTGAGGTCCGCGGCGGCGGTCACCGGGTCGTTCTGGCTTAAGTGCTGCAAAATATCGCTGATGGCGGTGTCGTGCGCGGGCGTCGAAGGGAATTCGTCCACCCACGCGAGCGCCGCCGCCGGGTCGTTCACGGCCCATGCTGTCGCCACATCCGTCATGAGCTGGTTCCGATCTTGCGCACGCGGGATTTTGCCGACGTAGTCCACCGCGGCCTTGGGGTCTTGCTGGGCGAGGTTGCTGAGCGCCGCCGTCAACGCCGACGCGCGGATGCTGCCCGGCGGCAGCGCCGCGGCCCACGTCAATGCGCCCTGCGGATCAATTTCCGCCCAGCCTTGCAACATGTCTTCCACCGCGGTGATCCGGTTTTTGCTCGCGGGCATGGCTAAGGCGGCGGTGGCGGCGGCTTGCGGATCCGTGCTCGCCCATGTGGTGAACACCGCCTTCAGCAAGCTCGTTGATTGCTGGCCGGGTGGCAGTTTGCCCAGGTATTCCAGCGCGGCCACCGGGTCGCGCGCCGCGAGGTTCGTCAACGTCGTCGACAAAAGGCTGTTGCGCAGGCTCACGTCCGCAAACTCGCTGATGGCCTTCAGGGCCGCTGCGGGATCCGCGCTTGACCAGGAATTGAACAGCGTTTCCAAAATCATTTGCTGGCCGCCGGTTTTGGGCAGGGTTTTGGCCCACGCCAGCGCGCCATGCGGGTCGAGCTCCACCAAGCGTGCCGTCAGGATCGACATGGCGAGCATCGTGTCCGTGTCCGCATGCAATTTGCCCAAAGCCTCCAGCGCCCCGCGCAAATTCGCCGCGTCCATCTGCCCGGCAAAATCAATCAGGCTGCGCAGCCGTTCCAACCGGTCGGGTATTGCCAATATCAGCGCCAAGTCCGACATGTTGTTCGCCGAAGCCGCCGTGCCGGAAATCTTTTTAAGCGCCGATACTTTCACCTTCGACCGCGCCTGGGCAATTTGCGCGTTGAGTTGGCTGATTTTGCTCCACTGCATCGCCAGCGGCACCGCCGCCGCAACGGTCACCACGAAGGCGGCCAGTATGATTTTGGTTCCGGAGCGCATGAGGATGGGGGGATTAAAATGTTTGGGGTGGCAATCGCGTGCGGGTGGATGGCCTCAATTGTTTGGCGCGGGCGCCAACTGTTGAATGACGTTCAACATATTTTGCCGCTGCTGGTCGGTGACATCGGCCGATTGCACCGCGGCGGTGGCCGCCGCCGGATCCGTTCTCGCCCATTGGTTGACGACCCGGTTGATCGCGTTCGCGCGCTGGGCGGCCCCGCCAATGGTCGTCGCCCATTGGTAGGCCGACGCCGGATTCTGAGTGATGGCAAGGGAGACCAACTGGGTTACCGCGTTGTCGCGCGCCGTGCTCGGGGGCAATTGGTCAATCCATTGCGAGGCCGCCTGCTGGTCCTGCCGCAGCCAGTTCGAGGCAACCTGCGTGATGGCTTGGTTGAGCTGCTGCGGGTTGTTCGCCAAATCGGCCATCAAAACCGGTGCGGCGCTCGCCGCATCCATGCTCGCCCACCGGCCGACTATCCCGTTAATCGCTGTATTACGCGCCGGCCCATCGTCCATCTGCTGCGCATAAGCCCACGCCGCCTGCGGATCCTGGTTCGCCGAGTTGGCCACAATCTGGCCGATCAACACGTCGCTGACCGATCCCGCGGGCAGGCTTGTCGCCCAATTTAACGCAGCCTTCGGGTCCGCCGCCATCCATGTGCTCGCCACCGTCGACAGCATTTGGGAGTAATTGGGGTTGTCCGCTTGGGAGCTGACGTAGCGCGCCGCCGCCACCGGGTCGCTTAGTGCCATGGTGTTGATTAAACTGCTCAACACCTGGCCGGGGTTGCTGTCGGCTGGCAGGCTGTTCGCCCAAGCCAGTGCGCCAGACATGTCCTTTTGCGCCCAATTGTTGACGATTTGCAGCATGGTCTGCGTACGCACGCCGGTGTCCGAAATCTGGCTCAAGTCCGCGAACGCCGCCTTGGGGTCGGACAGGCCGATTTGCCCCAAAATGCTCTGGATCGCCGAATCATGCGTGGAGGACGAGGGAAATTGATCAACAAACGCCAATGCCGCCGTCGGGTCGTTTTTGCCCCAGGCAGTGGCAATGTCGCTCATCAAGGTCGTCCGGGCGTTGGAAAAGGGCAATCCGTTCACAAAATCAATGGCGGCCTGCGGGTCTTGTTGGGCGAGGTTCGATACCGCCGCCTGCATGGCGCTGGTGCGGATGCTGTTGGTGGGCAGGCTGGCCACGTAATCCAGCGCGCCTTTCGGGTCCGTCACCGCCCAGCCATTCAACACATCTTCGATGGCAAACACCCGGTCGCGGTTCGCGGGCATGCCCAACGCCGCCGACATCGCCCCCGTCGGGTCGTTTGCCGCCCAAGTCATGTAAACCGCCAGTTCGTATTTCACGGTTTGCGGGCCGGGGGGAAGTTTGGCCAATGCGGCCAGCGCGCCGGCGGGGTCGGTGTTGGCTTCGTTCGCCAGCGTGGTTTGGTAAAGTTCATTGCGTATCACCACGTTGTCGATTTGGCCGATGGCCTTAAATGCGCCCGCCGGATCCAAACTCGACCACGCATTGAACAACGCATCGAGAATTGGCCCGCGGCCGCCGCTATTCGCCAGCGCCTTCGCCCATGCCAGCGCGCCTTGCGGATCTGTTTCCACGAGGCACGCGGTCAAAATGGAAATCGCCATGCGGTTGTCCTCATCCATCGGCTGGCGGCCCAGCTTCTCCAGCAAGCCGCGCAAATCCGCCGAGCTTAATCCTTCCGCGGAATCCAGCAACTCCTTCAGCCGCTCCATCCGGTTCGGAATGGAAAGAATCGCCGACAAGCCTGTCTTGCCCGACATGGGCGCCTTGCTCGCGTTTAACCCATGCGGGCCGTTGCGCCCCTGGCCCGTGACCATCGCCAGGCTGGCGTGCAATTTGTTGATTTGATTATACCCCACCCCGATGGCGGCGCCGGCGGCAATCGCCAACAACCCCACGAATAACCATCCGTAAGCAAACCCTGCCTTGGATTGAACACGCATAAAATGATTTTTTAACTCGATACCAAAAGTCCGTCCATGCTTGGGACATGGGCGTTATGCAGGGTGGTTATGGACTAATAGTCCAGAACCCGGCCCGTAGACAACACAAAATGTCATGGCGTTAAATATAGGAACCCGCGCGAGGCCAAATAGTACATAAATTTTGGCGCCGACCCCGATTTTTGTTCGCGCCCACGCAGCGCCAAATGGCCGCTCATCGTCCGGAAAGTTATTCACATTTTGCGGCGTGAATATGTGAATAGCTTTTCCGCCGTTTGGCTTGCGTTTCTTACATTCGTGTGAATTCTAAGACCCGCTCCCTCCTTCCTTTTTTATGACCCAAGACACCTCTCCGCTCCTCGCCGCGCTCGACCAGCTCATCGCGCAATACCACCTGCTCAAGCACCCGTTTTACCAGGCTTGGTCCAACGGCACGCTTTCCCGCGAGACGCTCGCCCTCTACTCCGAGCAGTATTACCAGCACGTCCGCGCCTTCCCGAAGAATTTGACCCGCCTCGCCGCTCGCTGCGACGGCAACCTCGAAGACCTCGTCACCGAAAACCTCGCCGAGGAGCTCGACCCCGCCGCCCCACACCCGCAACTCTGGCGCCAATTCGCCCACGCCACCGGCACGACGGACGCCGCGCTCGACGCCGCCCAGCCGCTCCCCGGCTTCGCGCATCTGCTCACCACCTTCCGCGACGTTTCCGAACGCGCCCCGGTGGCCGAGGCCGTCGCGTCCTTCTACGCCTACGAATCCCAGGTGCCCGAAATTTCGGCGGAAAAAATCTCCGGCCTGCGCAAATTCTATAACATCGAGACACCCGAGGCGCTCGCATACTTCTCCGTCCACCAGGAAGCCGACGTGCGCCACCGCGCCGCTTGGCGCCACTGGCTGGCGACGGAAACCGCCGGTGCGGACGAAGCCGCCATCATCGCCTCCACGGAACGCACGCTTAAGGCCCTCTGGGGCGCGCTCGACGCCGTGACCCCGCAAGGCTGCACGATGACGCAAAGCGTGTAGGCGTGGAGCGAAAAAACGGGCGCGGGCAATTTGCGCCCCCCGCATTGTGTTTGGGCATATGGTAGGGCGGGGCCGCCCTACCCCGCCACTACTGGTGATACGTGATGGTTTCGGTCTGCTTCTTGTCCGCGGTGGAATTATATTTAAAGCTCGTGCCGCCCGTATCACCGTGAGCGGCGATTTTCCCACTCGTCGTCATTGTTTTTTTGGCGGTGCCTTGGGTGGTCGTCGCGGGCACGGAGCCGGAAAGCGCGCTGGCTACCACCGATGTGTCAATCGTGGCGCCCGGAGGCAGCGACGGCTGCACGCCTTCAACGGTAATATTTCCGGAAATGGTGGCCACTTGATCGGCCCCGGTGCCGGTGATGCCGTCCAACTTCATCGTCCCATTCACACCGGAGACCGGGCCATCCGGTTTGTCCTTGAAGTCATCCATCATATTGGCACTGTTCACCGGCCACGTCGCGCCGACCGCCACTGGATTCTGCGGACCAAACTTTTCCTGATCGGTGTATTTCCCGTCATCCATGGGTAATATCATTTGCAATAAAACCACCCCCGGTGCACCGGCCGGATGGCCATCCACGGTGTATGCCGTCGTTTTACCCGATTTATCGGCGACGATTTTCGCGCCCGCCTCTGGCAACCCCATCATTGCCCGTCCGTTTGTTGTTGCCGTGAACGCTTTCAAGATCAGCGCAGCTTTTTGTATGCCTCCATTGGGGTAAACCGCCAAAACTTCCTCCTCCCCCTCCAAATGCGCTTTTGTCTCGGTGTTGGAATCCTGATTTTGCGGCGGTGAGTTGGGACTGGTGATGGCAACATGGTTAACCAATTTGTATTCGAGATCAACTACCACGGTCGCTTTCTGCCCGACTTTGTTGGGCGGGCTAAGGTTCACGGTGTAAGTTACGGCCTTGGCCGTGGTGGCCGCCGCTGGTGCCGTGGCATCGGCCGCAAAAGTATTGCTCAGCTGGAAACACGCCGCGACGGCAACCGCCGCCAACATGAGACTCATCATCGAAACCGGGGTAAATTTGATACGCATGGTCGCCCCACTGTGCCGCATGAGCACATAGCGTCAATTGGAAAAGCCCGTTCCCCACCGCAATATCTGCGCCCACCCCTAGTGGAACGTGACGGTCTCAGTCCGCTTCTCGTCCACGGTGGTGTTCACTTTCAGGCTCGCGCCGCCCATGTCGCCGTGAGCTGCGATTTTCCCATTCATCGTCATCGTCAGCTTGGCGGTGCCTGAGGTGGTGGTCGCGGGCACGGAGCCGGAAAGCCCGCCGCCAAACGCGGATGAGTCGATCGTGACGCCCGGAGGCATCGGCGGCTGCACGCCTTCGATGGTGAAATTGCCCGAAACCGTGGCCACTTGATTGGCCCCGGTGCCGGTGATGCTGTCCAACTTCATGGTCCCGTTCACGCCCGTGACCGCGCCCAAGTCTTCCTTCAGGCCTTCCATCATCTTGGCGGAATTCACCGGCCACGTCGCACCTACTGCCACCGGATTTTGCGGGCCAAAAATTTCCTGGTCGGTGTGTTTGCCGTCATTCATGGTGAGTACCTTTTGCAAAACCGCCGCCACGTCCGCGCCCGCCGGTTTGTCGTCCACGGTGTAGGTTGTCGCCGTGCCTGTTTTTTCGGCGACGATTTTCGCGCCCGCCGCCGGCAGCCCCGGCATGGACTGCCCGTTTTGCGTCGCGGTGAAAGCCTTCACCGTCAGCGAACCTTTTTGCATTTCGCCATTGGGGAATACCGCCAAAACCTCGCCTTCCCCTTCCAGGTGCGCCACCACCTCCACGTTTTGATTCTGGTTTTGGGGCGCGGGTGTGCCCGGAATGGTGATGGCAATTTCGTTGATCGACTTGGAATCGAGATCAATCACGAGGGTCTCCTTCTGCCCGACTTTGCTGGCCGGGCTGATGTTCACGGTGTAAGTGGCGGCCTTGGCCGTGGTGGTGGTGGCGGGTGCCGCCGCATCGGCCGCAAGAGCGTTGCTCATCTTGAAACATGCCAGGACGGCAACCGCCGCCAACATGAGACTCATCATCGAAACCGGGGTAGATTTGATACGCATAGTGGCCCCACTTTGCCGCTTGGGCTAATGGCGTCAACCGGAAAATGGCCGCCATCCCACTGTAACATTCTTCCCGCCGCCGCCCCCATTGCGGCTTGACCCTGCATCCGCGCGAACCTTATTTTCATCCCCACCGGATACCCCTGTTCGCACCCCTGCTTCGTTAATCGCGGGCTTTCGCCTGCGCAATTCCCTGCCCTATGCACGCACGCCTCGCCGTCTTGTTTTTCATCTTAAACACTCTTGCCATGGGTGCGGACGCCGCCCCCACCGCATCCGCTCCGGCTGCAAGTTCTTCTTCTGCCGTGGCCGCTCCGGCTCCAGCGGCAAGCTCTGCCTCCGCCAGCGCGCCCGCCGCCGCGGCCGCGGCCAGCGCCACCGGTGCTCGCCGGGGTGGTGGGCGTGGCGGCGCGCCGATGAGCGATGCCGACAAGGCCGAAATCGCCAAGCTCTTTGATTTGCCGGATTTCAAATCCGATTCCGGCGAGGGCGATTTCCAAATCAAGCCGCCGTATGCCAACGCCCCGGAGCAGACGCCGCGCGACAACGTGCCCAAGGGCAAAGTCACGCATTTCACCATGGCCGCCGCCGACAGCAAGTATTACCCCAACACCGGCCTGCGCGGCGAAACGCCCACGCGCGATGTGTGGGTGTATGTTCCCAGCCAATACGTCCCCGGCACCCCCGCGCCCTTCATCGTCACGCACGATGCCATGGGCGGTCGGAATGATTCGCAGCAATTGCCCACCATTCTCGACAACCTGATTGCCGACAAGCGGGTGCCGGTGATGGTCGCCATCATGGTCAACCACGGCGGGGGCGACGGCCCGGGGAGTGAGCGCGGGCTGGAATACGACACCGTCTCCGGCAAATACGCCGAGTTCATCGAAAACGAAGTCTTGCCCCGCGTGACCAAGGAAACGGGCGTCACACTGACGAAGGACCCCAATGCGCGGGCGACAATGGGCGGAAGCTCCGGCGGCGCGGTCGCGTTTTCCATGGCGTGGTTCCACCCCGAGCTTTATCACCGCGTGATAACCTATTCCGGAACCTACGTCATCCAGGCCCCCGCCCCGGACTATCCGCACGGCGCGTGGGAATACCCGGAACACCTCGTGCCGAACAATCCGGCCAAGCCGCTGCGCATCTGGATGGAAGTCGCCCAAAATGACAACAGCTCGACGGCCCCGTCTTCCGGTTTCCACAACTGGGTCATCGCGAACATTCGCATGGCCGCCGCGCTGAAGGCCAAAGGGTACCACTACCAGTTTGTCTTCGCCCAAGGTGCCGGCCACGTGGATACCAAAGTCGTCGGCCAGACGATGGCCCACGCCATCGAATGGGCGTGGAAGGACTACAATCCCGCCGCAGCCACCGCCAATCCGTAAATTCTCCGCGGGGTGATTGCGTTGCTCACGACGCGGGCGAATAATTCCACTCCGCGCCGAGTTTGGAGCCGGGGCGTACGCGCAGCCGCTCGGAATGATAAATGGTCAGCAAGCGGTTCATATCCTCTTCGCGCGTGCCACTGGGCAGCATGTAATCAAATTCCTTCCAGTGGGTGATTTCCTCCGCCGCGGCCTGGAGGCGTTTTTCGATTTCCTCGGGATGGTCTTGGGAGCGCCCTTGCAGGCGCTTGCGCAATTCCGCAATCGGCGGCGGCACGACAAAAATGGTGACGAGCCGGCCCGCGAGCAATGGTTCCCCGGCGGCCGTTTTGCGGATTGTCGCCGCGCCTTGCACGTCCACGTTGAAGACGACATCCTGCCGCTGGTCGATGAGCATGATGACGTCGCGGCGGCGCGAGCCGTAATGGTTGCCATGCACCAGCGCGTGTTCGAAAAATTCCCCCGCGGTCAGTGCAGCGTCAAACTGCGCGGGCGGCAAAAACCGGTAATCCACACCTTCCTGTTCGCCTGGGCGCGGCGCGCGCGAGGTGCAGGTGATCAAGCGTTTCGCCCGCGGGACGGCGGAGATGAGCGCGTTGCACAACGTCGTCTTGCCGCTCCCCGAAGGGCCGGAGAAAACGAAGATGAGCCCGGGACCATCGGGCAAAGTGGGAAGCGCGGGCATGGGCGGGAGCAATTTCGAGGTTGGAAAACAAAAGCACCAGCACAGCGGCCAGTTTACGCCGCGCAACTTATCGCTCCATTCCTGCAAATGCAACGGCGAATCACTCGCCCAACGCCTTCCAGCCTAGGGGGATGAACCTAGAGCGTTTTCAAAGCAACTGTGGCCAGGTCCAAGTTTTTATTTGAGGTAGGGACGGCTCTCCGAGCCGTCCGTTCACGGTATCGGACGCCTCGGAGAGGCGTCCAAACCGCCAAGGCTGCGGCTACACTTCAATTTAAACCGCTCTAGGTTGTGTTTTAAAACCCTAAAAAATTGAAGCACAGAGGGAGCGGAGAGCACGGAGAAAAGTTTTTTGTAAACACAACTCTCCGTGTTCTCTGTGTTCTCCGTGGTTAAATTGGAAGCTTGAGCGTTCCGTCTTGGAAGTGAGTTGTAAAACAGGGTCTAGTCGGAAGCAAAAGCCCGAAACCCCAAACTCGAAACGTCACCCAGCCGTTCACCCCGGCGACGTATACACCAGCCGCGCAGCGACAGGAGTTACCCCCGCATGGGGGTCGCCAGGAGTGATGCGTCGGGAGTGATCCCCGCATGGGGACGAAACTAATATTTCCCCTGATACGACATCGCCAACCCCGCGAGCGCCAATCCATACCCCGCGCACACTGCGCCCAGCACCCGCGCCCGACCGGGCTTTACAAAGAGCCAGTTAATCATATCCCGCGCGTGATAGGGCGCCGCACCCAGGTAAATCGAAAGCACAATCATGACGTAAACAAACGCGTTCAACCACACGCGCGTTCCCGGCGGCGGCGTGTAAATCATGGAGGCATCCAAGGCCGGCCGGGCCGCCAGCAGTAACAGCACCGCCACCCCACGCACCGCTAGAAAATCCTTCGCCACGAAAAACGCCCCCAGGCCAATCGCCGCAAACACCGCCACCAAGATCCGCTTGTAATCGCCGAAATCCGCCGAGCCCAGATGGTTTAGCAAATTCAAAAACCACAACGTACCCGCGCCAAAAAATACGTAGGCGGCCACCTGCGACCGGGGAAACGCCTTCGCCGCGCGCTCGACCGGCGGCCCGCTCCAGAGCATGGCCGCGCCAAACACCAGCAACAAAGCGGCGGCGGATAATGTGACGGCGTAAAGGGTCATGGGAAACCGAGAAGTGTGGAGTGTAGAGCGTGAAGTGTGAAGTATAAAGCGACACCTCTACCGCTTACAGCAAAATGCGATAATGACCATAATTCGCGTGGCGTGAATTTCACGCTTTCCACTTCACACTTCACGCTTCACACTCATCCTTTCCCCCCATGCCCGACCTCTCCTTCCGCGCCCTGGAACGCCCCGAACTCGACCTCGCCCTGGACTGGGCCGCCAAAGAAGGCTGGAACCCCGGCCGCCACGATGCCGATTCTTTTTGGGCCGCCGACCCCGACGGCTTCCTCGCCGCCGAACGCAATGGCCAGCTCGTCGGCGTTGCGTCGATCGTCTCCTACGATGCGCGTTTCGGTTTTATCGGCCTGCTCATTGTGCGGGCGGATTCGCGCCGCCAGGGCATCGGCGCCGCGCTCTGGGCTGAGAGCTTGCAAACTCTCCGTTCGCGCCTGCTGCCGGGCTCGACCAACCTGGGCCTCGATACCCCGGTTGCCCGCCGTCCGTTTTTTGAAAAACAGGGATTTCAATTTCACACGCGCCATGTGCGCTTTCAAGGGCTGGGCGTCAAAGCCGCCGCCCCCGCCAGCGGCATCGCCCCCGCCGCGCGCGTGCCGTTTGCGAATATTCTCGCGCTTGATTCCGAGTGCTTCCCCGCGGCCCGCCCGCGCTTTCTCAACCCATGGTTGCGCTTGCAGGGCAGCGCCGCCTTCGCCGCCACCCCGCGCGGCACGATGGGTAAGCCTTCCGGTTACGCAGTGGTGCGCCCCGCGCGCAATGGCTTCCGCATCGGCCCGCTCTTTGCCAAGGACGATGCCTCCGCCGAGTCGCTTTTCACCGCCTGCTCGACGCACGCGGCCGGGCAGCCGCTCTTCATGGACGTGCCGGAAATCAACGCTCCGGCGCTCGCGCTCGCGGCCAAACACGGCATGAAGGAAATTTTTGCGACCGCGCGGATGTACCTTGGCCCGCCTCCGCCGTGCAACCCCGCTGCGGTTTACGGGGTTACCACGGGTGAGCTCGGTTGATTTCCTCATATGCCCCTGCCCCGTTTTCTCCGGTTTACCGCCATCACGGGCTTCATCGAACGCTACCTGCTTTTTTGCGTCTATATCTACCTGACCTGGGTGCAGTGGGGATATTTGGGGCAGGACTGGGCGATGTTGCATTCCGCCGCGACTGCGGATCTGACGGCCGCCGACCGCACCGTGTGGCTGGGTGATTTGTCCTGCAACGCCATCATGCTGGCGCTCAACTTCATCATGGCGCTGGTGCTGCTCATTGGCCGCCGCGCCGCCGCCCCACCCCGCCGGATCAAGGAAATCCTCGTCCCCCTGGCCGCCAGTTATTATTTTGTATTATACAATTATGCCTACCAGCAGCCCGCCTGGCTGCCCACGCTTCCGGCGTGGCTGCTGAAAAATCACGCGCCGGAAAATTGGCAGGAAAGCCTGGTCATCTTCAGCTTCGTGCTCGGCACTGCCGGCATCGCCTTTTCCGTTTGGGGCATTATTTCGCTCGGCCGTTCCTTCGGCATATTTGTCGCCGTGCGCACGGTCGTCCTGCGCGGCCCATACCGCATCGTGCGCCACCCGATGTATTGCGGCTACATCATCGGCTCCCTCGGCATGCTCGCGGCTTCCTGCAACATCGCCCTCGCCGTGCTCGTGCCGGTGCAAATCGCCCTGTTTGCCTGGCGCGCGAAATTGGAGGAAGCCCGCCTC
>Ga0210388_10002510_pt1 | contig 14270 bp, 7 predicted proteins | sample IncBWC19OmetaG_FD_155485 | JGI IMG/M metagenome (GOLD analysis project Ga0210388, IMG submission 155485) | Forest soil microbial communities from Barre Woods Harvard Forest LTER site, Petersham, Massachusetts, United States - Inc-BW-C-19-O ...
GTCAGCCGATGACTGGACTCGCGAACGAAGTGATCGAGCGTCTTGCCCGGAAGAAGCGGCATCACGAAGTAGGGCTTCTTCTTTCCGTCTTCTTCGAATTCCCCGATGTCAAAAATCTCGACGATGTTGGGATGGCTCATCGAAGCCAGAACGTCGCACTCTTTGTAGAACAATTGGAGGGACGCGGGATCGGGGATGTCGAGAATCGTTTTGACGGCGACTTCGCGGCGAACGACCGTGTCGTAGGCACGATAGACCAGGCCCATTCCACCCTGCCCGAGGATCTGCCTCACCTCGTAGCGGCCGGCCAGTTTTTTCGGCGATCCAGTGGCGTCCATGGCGGTCCCTGCCATGCAGGGCTCCAGCATTTTATACGATTTTCGCCCCGTGCAAGTATCTCTTTGTGGGGGTTTAGAAATCAGTCGGAATCGCCCGAAAGTCGCTCTGGGAGCCCGGTTTGGCCGGGCAGCCTCCTTCCAGGCGGCGGAGGCAATCCGGCCCAACCGCGTCAACTCCCCTGTTGGCAGCGCGCGTTCCTTGCCTCCTCTTACCCGCGATTCGCGCTGGACTTTTCTGATCGTTGCTATAAGAAATTTGTATTGGACTGACTCAATATGCACATTTATCGTCGGCGGATTGATTCTGGCTGGAACGCTGTGTGAGGTCTCCGGCGCGGCGCCGGCGGATGTCGCGCCGCGGGCTATGCCGGTGCCACTCAAAATTGCGCTCGACTCACAAACAGGAGCATTTAAAGATGACAAAGCGAGCAGGGAGGCGTTCTCTGCGCCGGTTATTGTTGGCGGGCAGCGCCGTAGCCGTTCTGATGGCGGGAATGTTGGCCGGATTGTCCGCTTCAAGTTTCGCTGACGACGGTCCTAAGCCGGACCCGGCTGGCACGGCTACCGGCGACAGGACGACCGCAGTCGATGCCGCCGGCAATCCTTTTGTCATTGCCGAGCCAACGGATAAGACGGCTCCCGACTACGCGCAGAACAAGAAGGCCTTCGACGATTACCAGGCACAGGCCGCCAAGGAACCACTGGCGGTAAAGCTGGCCGACGGCGTGGGCCACGTTCGCGTGGCCACCAATTTCGCCTGGACCTTGAACACCGGCTACCTGGTCCTGTTCATGCAGGCTGGGTTCGCATTGCTCACTTGCGGGTTGGTGCAGAAAAAGAATGCCGCGCACTTAATGATGCTGAATTTCGCGGCCTATGTTTTTGCCTTCCTCGCCTACTACGCCGTGGGATACGCATTCCAGTTCGGAGCGGTCGCCATCAACGCCGCGCCGACCAATATAGGCGGCGTTCCCACACTGAATCATTTTCTGATTGGCAGCGGGCAATGGGGATTTGTCGGCGGAAAGGGATTCTTCCTGACCGGCCCTGCCTACGATGCAGGCAGCAATGTTCTGACCCTGTTTGAAGTCGTATTCATGGAGACCGCCGGATACATCATCGTCGGCGCGATCTGCGAACGCATCAGCTTCTGGGCGTTCCTGGTGTGCGAACTGTTTATTGGCGCGATCCTTTACCCGATCTCCGGCTGCTGGACGTGGGGCGGCGGCTGGATGTCGCAACTTGGATCGACCATGAACCTGGGACACGGTTACGTCGACTTTGCCGGTTCTACAGTTGTGCACGCGGTCGGCGGCTTCTGCGCCATGGCTTTGGCGATTATTCTGGGCCCGCGGCTGGGAAAGTTTGGCCCGGGAGGAAAGATTCGCGTCTTCCCGGCTCACAACATTGTTTATGTGGTCACTGGGACGTTCATATTGCTCTTCGGGTGGATGGGTTTCAATCCCGGGTCTACGCTGGGAGCAACCGACCTGCGCATTTCGGTGGTCGCAGTGAATACAAATCTCGCCGCGGTGGCCGGATCGGCGGCGGCCATGCTGATCTGGTATTTCCTGTTTGGCAAGCCCGACATCACGATGGCTTGTAACGGGATGCTGGCAGGCTTGGTGGCGATTACCGCGCCGTGCGCGTTCGTGTCTCCTACGGCGTCGGTGGTTATCGGTGTGCTGGCTGGATCTCTGGTATGTGGCGGCGTCCTTTTCAACGAGCGAGTTCTCAAGATCGACGACCCCTGCGGCGCAGTTTCCGTGCATGGATACTGCGGCTGGCTGGGCGCGGTCTGCGTCGGCATTTTCGCTGACGGCACCTACGGCTCCGGCTGGAACGGAGTCGGCGCGGCTAGTTATCTAGGGCATGCGGGTCAAGGCGTGACCGGACTGATCCATGGCGATACGCGACAGTTCTGGGTCCAGCTCGGGGGAGCAACGTTATACGCAGTATGGGCGTTCGGTGCCACGTTCGTCGTGTTCTGGTGCATAAACAAAGTAAAGAGTATGCGCGTACCGCCTGAGTCGGAGGAAGAGGGCCTTGACGTTCCCGAGTTTGGCATGCCGGGTTATCCGGAAGACGCCGTGGTCACGGCTCCATATTGACAGCCCCATACTGAGAGGGCAGAATCTCCCGAGAAGAGCTCGCAGCCCCGAGGCACCTCTATGTCGATTCGGATTGCCTGGGATCGCCGGCTTCTCCCGGTGGTCCTCTGCATCGCGACGCTAGTCAGCGTGGGAGCGCTTTTGCTGTGGGATCTTCTTCCCGAGCTCTTTCCGGCACGGGCCCACGATTTTCTGGCGGCATTTCCTCTTGCCCTGATTGCCTTGACTTGTTTGGTCTACGAGGCCGTACGCCGCCCTTCCCGGTCGGAGTTGGTCAAGGCGATCCTTTTGGCATGTGCGTTTCTGTTTTGGGCGGCGAACCAGTTTTGGCCGACCCTGCCCCACGCGACGCTGTTCAACGACATCGCCATCGGCCTCTTTGTGTTCGACGTGTTTCTAGCGATCATCGGACGTCCGGTTTCAGTTCCCTGACCCGCCAGCCAGCCTTAGAAAAACCTCTAAAAAAAGGATTTTCTTAAGGGTTTTTCGAGTAACATCTTCCGTTATGGCAAACCGTCACCGAGGTACCTCCGCCTGGGTTTTGCTGATCATGGCATCGCTTTCCCTGTTGTCTTGCGGAGGGTCTTCCGGAGGCGGCGGCGGCCAGAAAATCACGCCTCCGGCCACGCCCACTGGGCTCGCAGCGACCGCGGGAAATAATCAGGTGAGCCTTACCTGGAACGCAAGCACCGGCGCCAACAGCTATACCGTGGGTCGCGGGACGGTCTCCGGCGGGCCTTACAGCACCACTTTTCCCGCCGGCACGACCAGCTACACCGACACCACCGCAGCCAACGGCACGACTTACTATTACGTCGTCGCGGCAGTGAATTCCGCGGGAGCCAGCGCCAACTCGAGCCAGGTGTCGGCCATGCCGGTTGCGCCGGCGCCTCCAGCCACACCCACCGGGCTGGCGGCGACCGCAGGAAATAATCAGGTGAGCCTTACCTGGAATGCAAGCACCGGCGCAACCAGTTATACCGTGGGCCGCGGGACCGCCTCCGGCGGGCCTTACGGCACCACATTTTCGACTACGACCGCCAGCTATACCGACTCCACGGCGGTCAACGGCACGACTTACTATTATGTTGTTGCGGCCGTAAATGCCGCGGGTACCAGCGCCAACTCCAGCCAGGTGTCGGCCACACCGTCTGCGGCTCTGGCAGCGCCCACCGGCCTGGCAGCAACTCCAAGAAATACGGAAGTCAGTCTCATCTGGGACGCGAGCAGCGGCGCGACCGGTTACAACGTAAAGCGCTCCACCACCAACGGCAGCGGGTACACCACTGTGAGTTCTCCCACCACGACCAGCTACACCGATACCGGCCTGACCAACAGCACGACGTACTACTACGTAGTCTCGGCCGTCGGCGGCGGCGGTGAGAGCGCGAACTCCAGCCAGGTTTCGGCGACTCCTCTGGGCTCCATCACCAACGTCAGCGTAAACGTCGATGTCCTCGCCAACCGCCATCCCATCAGCAAATACGTCTACGGCGGAGCTTTTCCGCAGGATGCGCCGACCATCACGGACAGCGGCCTGACCACGGTGCGCTGGGGCGGGAATGGGGCCTCTACTTACAACTGGCAACTGGGCACGAACAACGCCGACAACGACTACTATTTCGAAGACTATGCCTTTAGCGCGCTCAACAACAGCGCGGATTCCAGTTCCACGCAGTTCATCACCGACGTGAAGGCCGCCGGCGGTGCCCCGTTAACGACCATGGTCATGCTGCCCTGGGTGGCGCAAAGTCCGGAAACCTCGGTCACGCAGCAAGAAACGGACAACTACCACTGGACGTTTTCGGTGTCACAAGATGGCGCGTGTAGTGCAGTTGGCAAGGTTGATAAGTACAACACCGACGCTGGCATCAATTTGCAGTCTGATTGCTCGACCACGATGGTTGCTAGCACCACTCAGCTCAACCGAACGTACTTCCCATTGCTCGACGATCATACGCAGACCTGTCCGGTAGGAACCTGCGAGTATCGGAAGGATTGGGCGACCGCACTCGCGACTGCCTTTGGAAGCGGATCTTGCCCGATTCCAAACTCGTCCCTGACGTCTTGCCACTTCTACGACATGGACAACGAGATTGATATCTGGGGCGGCACTCACGTTGACGTTCATCCCAATCCCACGACTTACCCTGAGTTGCGAGACATCTATCTGACCGAGTCTCGCAACTTGAAGACATGGGATCCAGCGGCCGTTCGCCTGGGTCCGGTGAGCTGTTGCTGGTATTTCTACTGGCGATCGGCAACCGGGGCCAGCGATACTTCCAGCCACGGCGGGGTCGATTTCATCCCCTGGTGGCTGAATGAAGTTGCCTGGTCAGACGCCGTCGCGGGCACCCGGTCCATCGACATCTTCGACATTCACGCTTATCCCGATGCCGACACCGGCAGCTTGTCGAAGTCTGCGTTGCAGGCACTGGCAGTCAGCATTTACCGCGATTGGTGGGATCCAACGTTCCCCAGCGCGGCGGCGTACATCAGGAATGACGGTTTCAGCAATGAGCCGCTGGAGCCGATGCCCTTCCGTATTCCGCGCATGCGAGCAATCGTCAACTCCGAATATCCGGGCACGCAATTCAGCATCACCGAATGGAGCGCCGCTTTCGCCGGAGAATCGGACTTCTCTACTGCTTTGGGCGATGCGGATGCATACGGCGTACTTGGTCGTGAGCGCGTCGCGCTGGCCTCGCGCTGGACGGCTCCGAGCCCCTCCAATCCGAATTATCTGGCGCTGAAGCTGTTCACCAACTACGATGCAGCTCATCACGGCTTCGCGACCACTTCGGTCTCCGACACGAACGACTCCAATCCCAACCTCTTCAGCAGCTATGCGGCCGTGAACTCGGCGGGCACGCAAATGACCTTGCTGGTGCTGAACAAAGATCCGGCGAACACCGCGAGTGTGCAATTCGCATTCAGCGGATTCACGCCCACCAGCGTCGTGAGTTATACGCTGGCGCAGTCAGCGCCCACGAAAATCACATCTGCGTCGGCTTCGTGGTCCGCGACTCAGAACTTCGCGCCCTACACCGCAACCATGCTGGTCATCACAGGAACGACTGCGACCTCACCTGTTTCGTCCTGGGACCTGAATCCCGACACAACGATGGTCGCCGCGAGCGGCACGGTGATACTGACTCCGAAGATCACCAGCGGGTCCTCGAACGTCAATCTTTCGTCTGCGGTATTCGACGCATATGAAGGGGCCGCGGCATGCAGCGGGACGCTCAGCCTGACCACGGCCACGATCGCGCCCACCACGAATGGCGAGATTACGGTCACGGCGGGCAGCACTCCCGGTTTCTGCCACTTCACCGTGACGGGAAGCGACGGGACGGCGACCCAGACCGAAGGCGGATGGATCGTCGTGGGCAACCCGGCTGCAACTCTCGCGAAGACGACGGGCGACGGGCAAACCGGGACCAAGGGCACAGCGCTGCCAATACCATTGACGGTGACGTTGTCCGCTGGCTCATCAGGAGGAACGAATACCGGCGCGAGCATTCTGTTTACCACGAACGCGGGATCACTCTCGGATGGAACCAGCAGCGGGACAAAGCTGATCGAGGCCACCAACAGCTCTGGAGTCACTCCTGCGGTTACGCTAACGCTGCCCTCGACGGCAGAGACTGTCACCGTGACCGCCGAAGGCCCGTACGGACTGGGGCATCCGGTGGCGACGTTTACGGAGACGGCTACGCCGTAGAATTCTGTTTAAAATCGAACGGCACTTTTTGGATATGTTCGTTGGGGTGTGTTGATTGTTCGTCGGGCGGCACACGTTCACGCTGCGATTCACAGGAGGCTGGATGCTTCGGCAGAATCTGCTTCTTACCGCTCTTCTCGGTTTACTTCTTCCCTGCAGTTTCGCGCAGGAGGCCAAGCCCGCGTATCGCAATCCGAATCTCACTCCTCAGGAACGCGCCGCCGACCTCGTTAAGCGTATGTCGCTGGAGGAGAAAGTCGATCAACTAGCGGGAGGCCGCCGCCGCGCGCGAGCCGCCTCGGAGAATCCCGAGGAAAAGCAGGCGTTTGAAGCGTTGATCAAGTTATACCGCGAAGACTCGCAAGTCAGTGCGCACGATGCCGCCGAAGCCCGCAATAAGGCTCAACATTTCCTGGTCGAGAAGACTCCACTGGGCATTCCCGCACTGTTTCAAGGAGAGGCGCTGCATGGATTCATGGCTTACGGCAGCACCAGCTTTCCGCAAGTGCTGGGCCTGGCCAGCACATGGGATCCTGAACTTGTGCAGCAGGCCTTCACAGCCGCCGCCGACGAGATGGCCTCCGCGGGAGTCAATACAGCCTTCACACCGGTACTGGATTTGTCACGCGACCCGCGCTGGGGAAGGACCGAAGAAACCTATGGCGAGGATCCGTATCTGGTTGCGCGCATGGGCGTGGCCGCGATCAACGGACTGCAAGGCACTTCCTGGATGATCGATCGCCATCACGTGATGGCCACCATGAAACACTTCGCGGCGCACGGCCAGCCTGAAAGCGGAACCAATACCGCTCCCGCCAATTTTTCGGAAAGAGATTTGCGCGAGACATTCCTGGTTCCCTTCCGCGCCGCCGTGCAGGAAGCCCATGTTGGCAGCGCGATGGCGTCGTACAACGAGATCGACGGCATCCCGAACCACGTCAACCGCTGGCTGCTCGATCACGTGCTGCGCCAGGAGTGGGGCTTTCGCGGCTATGTAACGTCGGACGGGGAAGGGCTGCAAATGCTGGTGCAAACTCATCACGTCGCTGCCGATTACGCCGAAGCCGCGCGCAAGGCGCTGGCCGCCGGCGTGGACTTCGACCTGTCGGACGGCTCGGTCTATGCCACTTTGGTCGATCAAGTACGCGACGGCAAAATCCCCGAAGCTGAATTGAATCAGGCTGTGCAGCGCGTGCTGGAGGCGAAATTTCGTCTGGGTCTGTTCGAGAACCCCTATGTCGACCCCGACTACGCCCAAAAAACTACGAACAGCTCTGAGCATCAGCAACTGGCTTTGAAGGTGGCGCAGAAGGCGATCGTGCTGCTCAAGAATGACAAGAACCTTCTGCCGCTGGATCTGAAGAACCTGAAGACCATCGCGGTCATCGGACCAAATGCCGCCGACGTTCACTTAGGTGGCTACAGCCGCGATCCCGGCCCGGGAAATCAGATCAGCATTCTCGACGGTATTCGCAAGCGCGCCGGAGATAGCGTGAAGGTGCTTTATGCAGAAGGCTGCAAGATTACAACTGGCAAGCAAGGATGGTCGGCGTGGTACGAAAATAAAGTTACGCAGCCCGATCCGAAGTCAGAAGTTGAAACGATTCGCGCGGCCGCGCAGGTCGCTCGGCAGTCGGATGTAGCTATTGTTGTGGTGGGAGAAAATGAAAGTACGAATCGCGAAGCGTGGTCTGAGGGGCATCTGGGCGATCGCGACTCGCTCGATCTGCTCGGCTCGCAGGACGCGCTGATCCAGGCGATCGTCGAGACCGGCAAGCCCGTGGTAGTGTTGCTGATCAACGGGCGGCCCTTGTCGATCAACTACGTGAAGGAGCATGTTCCCGCGATTCTTGAAGGCTGGTACCTGGGCGAACAAGGCGGGACGGCCGCGGCCAACGTGCTGTTCGGCGACGTGAATCCTGGCGGGAAGCTGCCCATCAGTTTCCCGCGTTCCGTGGGGCAGCTTCCTGATTTCTACGATCACAAGCCGTCGCGCAATCGCAGCTACTTGTTTGATGGCCGCGAACCGATTTTTCCGTTCGGCTTCGGCCTGAGCTATACACAATTCCGCTTCGAGAACGTTCGCGTAGAGCCGAAGACGATTCGCCCCGGTGCGAGCGCCAAGATTTCCGTCGACATTACGAACGCCGGTAGTCGCGCCGGAGACGAAGTGGCGCAGCTTTACATTCATCAACGAGTCGCCTCCATCACTCGTCCAGTAATGCAGTTGCACGGGTTCCGACGCATCAGCCTCGAGCCCGGCCAGAAAATGACCGTCGACTTCACTCTGACTCCCGAAGATCTGTCATTAATCGACGTCAACATGAACCGCGTGGTCGAGCCAGGCATGTTCGATTTGATGGTCGGTCCAAGTTCCACAGAGACCAGCAGCATTCCACTCGAAGTGATTAACCCATAGCCATAGGCACGTGGAGATCCTGATTACTCATGCGATTACTGATACAAGGTAGACAATCGTCGCGGTTCTTCGTTTCATCTCTGGCCATTGTTTTCATTTGCCTCTTCTGCGCCACGGCAGGCCACGCTCAGTGGACGGCGATGAATCCGGTGCGCAAAGCCCAGCAGGAACCGGACGGAGTTGTCTTCACCCTTGGCACCGGCACTTTGAAAGTACAGGTCTGCTCGGACTCTGTGATCCGCGTGCTTTACTCGCCTACCGCCACGTTCCAGAAACGCGAAGATCTCGTCGTCATCAAAGAAAGCTGGCCGGCGGCGAAGTGGTCCATGCAGTCCACGGATGATGCCGTAACCCTCACCACTGCCCTGCTGAAGATTACAGTGACACGCAAGGACTCGGCCATCACGTACGCCGAATTGAACGGGAGCTCGCTCGTGCAGGAAGCTTCGCGCAAATTGACGCCTGAAAGGGTGAATGGCGAGGACACCTACCGCGCGGAATCCCAGGTCAGCATCTACGGGTCGCACGAGGCACTCTATGGATTGGGCCAGCATCAAGCCGGCGTGTGGAACTATCGCGGAGACTCGGTCGACATCGCCCAGGAGAATAGCAACATTTCTGTGCCTCTGATGCTCTCGAGCAAGGGTTATGGCATCTTCTGGAACAACACTTCCCGCAGCCGCTTCAACAATCGCTTTGCCAATATTCTTTACATCAGTTCCGAAGTCGCCGATGTCGTCGACTACTACTTTCTCTACGGGCCGGACTTCGACAAAATCATCGCCAGCTATCGCGATCTGACGGGTCAGGCTCCGATGTTCGGGAAGTGGGCCTACGGGTTTTGGCAATGCAAGAATCGCTACAAGTCGCAGGATGAAATTTTGGGCGTGGCTCGCAAGTACCGCGATCTCCACATTCCGGTCGACAACATCGTGCAGGATTGGTTCTGGTGGAATCGCAAAGGCGAGTTCGTTTTCAACAAGAATTATCCTGATCCCAAAGCGATGGTGGATCAGTTGCACAGCGAAAACTTCCATCTGATGATTTCGATCTGGCCATTCTTCGAGCCAGGCTCGGCGAACTACGATTACATGCAGAGCAAGGGCTGGTTCGTCGACAAATTCAAATATGCGAAGCCGCCCTACCATACCGACGCGATGGCCGTCTATGACGCGACCAGCCCGGAGGCGCGCAAGTATTACTGGGATCAAGTAAATAAAGGATTGTTCAGCATTGGACTTGACGCTTGGTGGATGGACACGACCGAACCGGAAACCGAGGGCCAGGAAGACAACATCCTATTGGGTCACAAGCTGGCGGCGGGCAGCGGAAATCGCTACGTCAATGCGTTTCCTTTGCTCGACACGCAGGCGGTGTATCAGGGACAACGCAGCGCATCCGATCAGAAGCGCGTGTTCATTCTGTCGCGCTCTGCGTTCGCGGGCTCGCAACGCAACGGGGTTACCGCTTGGTCAGGCGACATCAATTCGGATTGGCTCAGTTTCCGGCGCCAGGTTCCGGCGGGGTTAAATTTCGCGCTCTCGGGTGCTCCGTATTGGACTACTGACATTGGCGGATTTGTTTTCGGAAGCCCTGCAGATCCGGCGTTCCGCGAGCTTTTCATTCGCTGGTTTCAGTACGGCACATTCAATCCGATTCTGCGCGTTCACGGCACACGCAATCCTGACGAGAATGAATTGTGGTCTTACGGACCCGATGCCCAGGCGATTCTCGTGAACTTTGATCGCCTGCGCTATCGCATGCTGCCCTACATTTACTCGCTGGCATGGAAGACGACGAGCGAGGCATACACGCCGATGAGGCCGCTGGCTATGGACTTCCGTACCGATCCGCGCGCGCAGAATGTTGGCGACCAATTCATGTACGGACCAGCGTTTCTGGTGAACCCAGTCACCGATCCTGGCGCCACGACCCGACCGGTCTATCTGCCGGGCGCCAAGTGGTACGACTTCTGGACTGGGTCAGTAATCGATGGCGGGAGAACGATCAACTCCATCACTCCACTCGACCGTCTGCCTTTGTATGTCCGCGCGGGATCGATTCTTCCTCTCGGCCCGGATGAAGAGTGGTCCACGGAGAAAACACCCGACCCGATCGAGCTTCGCATTTACCGCGGCGCCAACGGCGACTTCACGCTCTACGAAGATGAGAATGACAATTACGATTACGAAAAAGGGGTTTACGCGACGATTCCGCTGCACTGGGACGAGGCAGGGCGTACGTTGACGATCGGCGACCGCAAAGGACAGTTTCCCGGGATGGTCGAGAGTCGCACATTCCGTGTCGTCTTCGTAAGCGAGAACCACGGAGTCGGAGTGAATCTGGCGGACGAAGCCGACAAAATCGTGTCGTACTCCGGAAAGCAGATCACCGTCACGCCGTAACCTGCGAAGAAACAACGTGACTACTTACCCGGGCCTTGCGCCTGCTGTTTCGCGGTGAGGGTGTCGACGATCTGTCGCTCCTTCGCGCCGTCCTCGGGGCGGTGCAGGCGGTAATACAGCGTCGCCAGTTCGACATGCGGTTCCAGCCAATCCGGATCGTCTTTGACCAACGATTCCAGTTCCTTAGCGGCGGTTTCGTAGTCTCCCGACGTACTCTTCAACATCGCCGCTTCATAGCGGGCCATCGAATCGGTGGGCATGAGCCGCAGCGCGCGATCCAGGTAACCCTTGGCCTCGCCAATTTCGCGACGTTTGTAGAGTATAGCTCCCAGATATAGATTCGCCTCGAAGTCGTCAGGGTTGGTCTTAAGAGCCTCGCGAAACGCCGGCTCGGCAGCTTTCGCATCGCCGGTTTTGTCTCTCGCCGTGCCAACCAGCGTATAGATCTTAGGCAGGCGCGGGTTCAGGCGCAGCGCCTCTTCGAGATCTTGGCGAGCCTGTTCGTATTCATTCAGGTCCATGAGCGTCGCACCGGCAAGCAGGTAAGCGTCCGCCGCAGAACCAGCCTTGGCGACTTTTTCCATGCGAGCCACGCCCTCCCGCCTTCTGCCCTTGGTGCCGATCAAAGCCGAGCCCAGCACGTATTCAAAATCCGGATTCTGCGAATATTTGCTCTCCAAGGGCTCCAGCAGGCTGAGCGCAGCTTCGGATTTTCCCGTCTTCAGATCGCTGTCGCCCAAAAGAATCACCACCTGCAATCGATCTGGCTGAGCGTCGTGCAGAATCTCGAACTGCTGGCGCGCGTTTTCGAAATCGCCCTTTTTGTAGTAGGCAAGAGCAAGATTCAAGAGAATAGGATTCTTGTCTTTGGAACCAGTCAGAGCGGAGCGGTCCATTGCGATCGCTTCATCGAACTGCCCAACGTGTGCCAGAGCCGCGCCAAGGTTCGCCTTGGCTTGAACTTCAGCGGGGTGTAATTCCAGCACCTTGCGGTAGTCACGGATCGCCGCCGAAAAATCGCCATGTTGCTGTTCGTCAATGGCCTGTTTGAAAAGCTGATCTGGATTGGCTTCCTGAGCCGCGAACTCGCCCGGAAATAGTGCCGGAAACAGTGCACAGAATAATAGCGCCGCCCGCATCTCTAGTAGGATAGCGCAGGAATCGCGCTCGCGGCGGAGCAAATTCCTTCGAACGTTTCTTCGAAAGTTCTTTCGAACTCCGCATCTGGCGCCGCCGTACAATAGTGGCAGGTAAGAATTTTCAGGCAGGTGCGCTGTGAAGGCAACTCTCTTTCTTTTTGCGTTTTCATTCTGTTCGATTTTCGTTCTCATAGGAGCCCTCGTTCAAGAGGCTGAGGCGCAGGCGCACACCTCGACTGCCGCGCCACCTTCCACTCTTACCCGGCCGGACTCGATACAGGACAGCGGATTCTACGATTACTGGACGACCATGTCGGCGCAAGGCCGCGCCGGAGGAGTGCTTCTGGGCAAACTCGCTTTGGAAGGTGAACCTCTTCCATGGCAGCCGATGCTGGTCTCCGTGGACTGCAAGGGCGACGTCGTGAACATGACCCAGGCCGATCTCCGTGGCCAGTTCGTAATCAGGTTTGTGGACATAAACGGTGTGGAGCGGATTCCAGCGGATGCACAGCGGCAGATGGAAACCAAGTACGAGGGCTGCCAGGTACGTGCAGCCCTGGCCGGATTTCGTTCCAGTGCTGTCACGATCACCGTGCGGAATCTGCGCGACGAGCCGGATCTGGGGACGATTACGCTCTTCCCAGAAGAACGCAGCAGCGGTACTGAACTGAGCAGCACGACCAAGACGGCGCCTGCCAATGCCATGAAGGCGTTCGAGAAGGCGAGAGCGGAATGGCTCAATCAAGACGCCAGCGGGGCGATGGGAAGCTTGAAGAAGGCAGTTGCGATTTATCCAGAATTCGCCGGGGCGTGGTTTCAACTGGGCAAGCTTCAGGAGGCGACCGACCCGCAGGCGGCGCGAGACTCGTTTTCCAAGGCTTTGGCTGCCGATCCAAAATTCGTTTTACCCTACGAGCAGCTTGCCTGGATGGCCGCTCAGGCACAGGATTGGGATGAGGCCGAAAAAGACGCGAACCAGGCGCTGCAGCTCGACCCGGCAGGCACGCCGCAGCTCTGGTACGACGATGCCTGGGCCAAGTTCCAGCTGGGCAAGATCAATGAGGCCGCTGAGAGCGCTGCGAAATCGCTGGCCATCGATCCGCGCCACACAGTTCTGGGCACGGAACAACTGCTGGCCGTGATCTTGGCGCGAAAGGCAGACTATGCCGGAGCAATCCAGCACCTGCGGAACTGCCTGACTTACTTCCCCGCCGGACGCGACGCGGATCTGGTGAAGCAGCAGATCGCCCAGCTCGCACCCAAAATGAAGGCTTCGAAGTAAGCACCGGGGCCAAGAATTTCAGCGGGCTGGTTCGGTAGCCTTCAGCACCTGGTCGCCTGGAACGTCTCGCAGAGTTTGAACAATTCCCGAGGGCCAGTGGATTTCCACGAGGTCCGCACGACTCTCTGCGCCAAGGCCAAAGTGGACCGGGCCGTAGCTTGAGGAGGCGTAGCCCACGCTGCTGGTCATGTGGTTATACTGAGCGCCGCTCTTGGTCACGACTTTGATGCGCGCGCCCATGCCGTCGCGGTTGCTCCTGGTTCCGCGCAGAGCGATATCGAGCCAGTGTCCTGACTTCTCGCTGCGGTTCATCCAGATTTCGGCGTCCTGGCCGAGTGCGGTTACAACCACATCTACCCTGCCGTCGCCATCCAGATCACCGAAGGCGCAGCCGCGATGACGAGCCGGTGGTACGGATTTGAAGCCCGCTTCTTCCGTCAACTGCTGCCATTTCCCGTTTGTGCCAAGGTTGCGAAACACGGTGTTGGGCTGATCGATGGGCTGACCTGGCAGCGAAATCGACTGGACGTGGCCGCCGCTCACGAAGAAGTCCTTCCATCCGTCATTGTCGAAATCGTATAACGCTGCGCCAAAGCCAGACATCTTCAGGCTGGCATCGCGCATGCCGCTATCGCTCGTGACTTCGCGAAAACTCCCCTTGCCCGTGTTCAGAAACAGCGGGAAAGTCTGGTTTACCAAAGCGACGTATGCAATGTCGGGATAGCCGTCGTTGTTGAAGTCACGAAAATCCAGGCCCATTCCCGAAATAAAGCTGCCATCTTCGGTGAGGGCGACGCCGGTCTCGAAAGCGACTTCCTCGAACTTGTTCCCCATGTTATGAAAAAGCGAGTT
>Ga0210388_10002511_pt1 | contig 14270 bp, 10 predicted proteins | sample IncBWC19OmetaG_FD_155485 | JGI IMG/M metagenome (GOLD analysis project Ga0210388, IMG submission 155485) | Forest soil microbial communities from Barre Woods Harvard Forest LTER site, Petersham, Massachusetts, United States - Inc-BW-C-19-O ...
TCCCCTACAGCGTGCGGCCGGAACTGGCCATGGGCGATGGCGCAGGCGCCCCTATATCCGTGCACCAGATACGCACGATGGGGGCGTCCGGCGCCGTGCCGCGTTCCCTGCTGTGGCAGGGAACGGACGCGGGTCCGTCGGCCCTGCCTGCCAGCTGTCAGCTCGGCCGTTACCGGCTGCGGGACTTCACCTTCTTCGGGCACGTCGCCGTCGGCGCCGCAGTTCCCGGCGCGCTCAGCCGGTTTGGTCACGGATGGCATCCGGTCGAGCAGATTTTCACTAAGGCGGGCCATGTGCAGGCTGCCGTCTGGCAGGACGGCGACGGCAATATCTTCTTGCCCTTCGACCCCGCCGAGGTGATGCAGCAGTTCTGGTCGGAGAGATACCAGCAGGTTGGGCGCTCGCCCAGGGCGCTCAGGGGTCGCGCAGCCTTGGTGCGGGGCTACTACCTGATGCGTCCTGCCTTGCCTCGTCAGCTGCAACTTCGCCTTCGGCGCTCATTCACCCGGGTGCAAGACCAGGCATCATTTCCCGGCTGGCCGGTCGAGGACAGCCTGCACAATCTGTACGCATGGTTGTTCGGCCTGCTGGCTAAGCTGGCTGGCCGGCCGGTGCCATTCGTGGATCTATGGCCGGAGGGCCGGTCGTGGGCGCTAGTGCTGACGCACGACGTGGAAACCGACGTCGGCTGCCGCAGCCTCGACCTGCTGCGTGGACCAGAACGCGAACTCGGCTACCGGTCGTCATGGAATTTCGTCCCGCTGCGCTACCGGGTCGCGGAGAACGTGGTCCGCAAGCTGCAGGAGGAGGGGTGCGAGGTTGGAGTTCATGGTCTCCGACATGACGGTCGCGACCTCGGCTCCAGGCGGCTGCTGGCAAAGCGGCTTCCGGCAATGCGGGAGTACGCGGATCGCTGGCAGGCTGTCGGGTTCCGCTCCCCGTCGACCCAGCGGCAATGGGAGCTAATGCCCACTCTCGGGTTCGATTACGACTCGTCCTACAGCGACACCGACCCGTACGAGCCGCAGCCAGGAGGCTGCTGCAGCTACCTTCCGTACTTCAACGCGAGCATGGTGGAGCTCCCGATAACCCTCCCGCAGGACCACACTCTCTTCTCTATCCTCCAGAATCCTGACGCGGGCATATGGATTCGGAAGGCTCAGTTCCTCCGCGAGCATCATGGGATGGTGCTGGCCCTAACGCACCCGGACTATGCCGTCGACCCGAGAATGGCGGAGGGCTACCGGTCGCTGCTTGAGTGGTTCCACGATGATCGTACGGTCTGGCATGCCCTGCCCAGGGAGGTTGCCACCTGGTGGCGCCAGCGGGCCTGTTCGGTGATCGGCGGCGTCCACGGCAACTGGCGTATCGAAGGGCCCGCATCGGCCAACGGGCGAATCCGGTTCGCCTACCCAGAAAGTTCGCGCGAGTCCGCGAGGGTTGCTGGTGGCGACGCGATTCCCGGCGGGCAGATGCGGACATCACCGGTGCGCTTCTCCTGACCCGGGACCATCGTCGGGGCCGGTTTCCGTGTCGCGTGGCTGGCGCGAGGAGGGATGCGGAGCGCCAGACTGCTCCCGGTGCTGCCCATTAGGACCTCGCGGCGGCACGGCGTCCGCCAGGATCGCCGGTGCTTCGGACGCTATATCCACCGGCTGCGGTTCGTACACGGGGATCCGCTGTGCTCGGCCTTCGGCGGGTGCGGGCACGCCGTTCAGTACGCCGATGATGGCCTGCGGCCCGGTCGCCCGGACCTGCTGCACGGCAGCGCTGACGGCCTCCCGGATACTGCACCGGACATTTGCCACCATGGCCACGATGTCGCTTGCCCGCGCCAGTGCGAGAGTGTGCGAATCCTCAAGCACTGGCGCGCTGTCGACAACGATGACATCCGCCTTGGCCCGCATCTCGCGGAAGGCCCAGGTCAGCCGGGCGTCCCGGAAGATCTCCGCTGACCTGGCCGTCACAAGGCCTGCAGTCACGAGCCTTAGCCCAGGCACGCGGGGGTCCGGGACCGCGACCTCGTCAAGCGAGGCCCGGCCGGCCAGCAGATCACTCCAGCCGGGCCTGAGACCCGCGTCGAATACTTCGCTCATTGCCGGATGCCCCAGGTCGGCATCGATCAACAGCACCCTTGCGCCCGGTTCTGCCAAGGCTGCTGCTAGGTTGGCGGCGACGCTGGTACGCCCATCGCCGGGTTGCGCGCCGGAGACAAGCAGCGCCGCACCGCCATCGGGCGCCGCGGTGATGAGCGGACTGAGATTCTCCCGGAGATAGCGATAGGCCTCGGCCGCTGGGGAGAGTGGGCGCCGCAGGAAGACGTCGTCCGGATGCTGGACGAGCGGGATCGCCGCGAGCACCGGCGCACCCAGGCAGCGCTCTAGGTCCGCACGGTCGCGCACCCGGTGATCGAAGCGATCGCGGACAACAATGGCACCGATACCCAGCAGCAGTCCCAGGATCGCGCCGGCAGGTAGCAGAATCCCCGCGCCCGGTCCAGTCGGCGCCGCGGGCAGCGTTGCGGCTGTAACCAGCGTGACACTCATGGGGTCGTGCGCCCGCACGGTTTTGGGCCGGTTCGTGTCATTGCCGAGAGCCATGTATGCCGCGGCAGCGGCAGCCGAGCAGCGCTGAGCCTCGATCGCCGTTGGCATCGCGCAGTTGATCGACAGGATGTTGGCGGTGCTGCCCGTCGCTGTGGTGCCCGACACGGTGGCTGACAGGTCTTTCGCCAGGCTGCTCGGCGTGGTGCCGATCGCGGGGGCGACACGGGTGAGGACGATCCCCGACGTGGCGAGCTGCTGCTCGGTAATCATGTTCGGCGCCCAGTTGGCGGCGATGGCGGCAGCGCTTGGCTCGACGTCGACCTCCGCGCTGGAGATGTAACGCACCGGGAGGCTGGCGTAGATCAGCCACGCTCCGGCGATCCCGGCCAATGTGGCCAGTAGCAGCCATAGGGCGTATTTCCGTAGCAGTGTCATACAAGCACCCCCAGGGGTTGAGCGACGGCGGCCGCCGCGGGGCGGCTGACGCTGACGGGCGAGGTCTGCCGCGTGGAGAGTCTGCGGATGAGCGCCAGCAGCAAGAAGAGCGCGTCGCCCGAGCCACGGAATGTCAGGTGCGGGTCGAAAGCCATGATTACCACTTGCGAACACATGGCCGCCGTCACCGCGGTAGCCGCGATCCCGGCTGCGTCGGCACGGCGTCCATAGGCCCAGCCCTTGCGGATCACGGCGGCGGCGAACGCGATGTAGCTGGCGAGCAGCGGGATCCCGCCGCCCCAGAGCAGCCAGGTGTAGCCGCTCTCGATCCAGACGAAGCCGCCCTGAACGCTCGGAGCGGCGACGCGGGCTGAAGGCCGCACCCCCAGGATCCAGTTGTAATCGGAGAACAGGACAGGCCAGAAGAATGTCCGCAGGTTGTAAAGACGGTCGATCCAGCTGAGCGGAAGGCCCGCGGTGGAATGGAAGTCGCTTAGCCGGAGCTGGATCACCGGCCAGAGCAGCAGCCCGCCGAAGAGCGCGACTGGGATCATGTAGACGGCGATCCGACCCGATCTGGTGATTGCGACGAGCGCGATGAGGGCGACAACGAGGCCGATCAACGTCGCGAATTCCGCCGCGGCGATGACGCTGAGTACGTAGACAACGGCGAGGCCCGCCAGCCACAGGCGGCGCGGGTGACCACGCACGATCATCGCGACCGCGATCCCCAGGTTGAGGATCACCAGATCCGCCGTCGCGGCGGGCAGCCCGAGCAGGGAACTGCCGCGGGCAACCGACACCATGCCGTCCGCGCCGGGCGACGAGGTGTACGTCGCGAGCAGTCCGGGAACCCCGGCCAGGCCGAGCGACTGCATAATGCCGATGACGCCGACGATCGCCGCTGCCGCCATCGACAGCACCAGGCATCTCATCGCCTGCTCGCGCGTCGAGACGACCGACCGGACGATGACGTACTCGGCGAGGAGCTTCCACAACACGAGGCAGTAAAGGAGGTCGTCCGTGCTGATCGGGCGCTGCCGCACCGCCATCATCGCCAGCGGCAGCACGGAACTGGTGACCCCGAGCGCGATAAGGGCGATATCGACGCGGTCCATGTGTGGCCGCCGAATGTCGCCGCTGCGCAGCCCCGCTAGCCAGCGCAGCCCGATGGCCGCGCCGAAGAGGACGATGAGCGCTTCGTTCAGCCGGAGCACGGGAACAACCGAGCCGGCGCTAAGGCCGACGGTGAGCGGCGTAACAAAGATGAGCAGGTACGCCGCGACGGCAGGTCTGGCCATGACCCAACCGATAAGGCCGATCGTGATCGTCGCCAGCACCGCGTACTCGATCTTGATGCCGGCGAGCGCCCCGACTGCCACGATGCCGAGCAGCAGGACCGCGTCGAGCCGCCAGCGGCGGAGCGCCGGTCTTGCGGCTCGGGCTCGTGCGGCACCGCGTGCCAGTCCGGTCAGCTGAGGCGCGCGGCGCCGCGGCCGCTGCCAGTGACCAGTTCGTGCCCCCGTCGCGTGCCCCGCCAGTCGACGCCAGCGGTGCAGGAGCGCCTCAGTCAGCCATTCCATCTGCGGGGCTCGCAGAGCCGCTTGCGCGGCGAAGTAGATGCCAGCGCTCCCCGCACTGACCAGGAGCACCGTGGCGACGCGGCCGGGCGCGCCCGTCAGGCGGCTGGCGAGGAAGTGCGCCCCAGCCCACGCCGGCACCGCCATGATGGCGGAGCAGATGAAGGTTTGGCGGAACAGCCGCAACGTCGGTTCCCCGCCATGCGGCAGTTCTCGCCGCAGGCTGCGCACCAGATAGCATGCCGCCACCAAGCTGCCGGCGGAAAAGGCGAGGCCAAGGCCCGTGAGCAGCGCGGGACCGCGAACCGTCGCGGCGACGGCGACCAGACCGCCCACGTCCACGGCCACCTGGATGATCATTCCCCGCAGCGGACGGGTGGTGTCCATGCGCGCATAGCAAGCGTATGTCGTTATCAGGAACAGCGTCTCGCCAACGATGGCGGGCGCCAGGCCCTGCAGCGCCGCCGCGATCAGGTCGCTGCCGTCGGCCGCGCCGAAGGCGCCAAAGCCAATCGCGCTCGCGATCGGCCGGGCGATGACGATATAGGCCGTCGCCGCGGGTACGGCAAAGAAGCATGCGAATGCCAGTCCTCGCCGGTAGGTATCGCGAAACAGCCCGGCTTGGCCGGGACCGGTCATTCGTGACAGCCTGGGTACCAGCGACAGCGCGACCGGTGACGCCGCCAGCGCGATGGGCAGGAAGTAGAAGTTGATCGCAAGCTGGAAAGCGACCACGCCCCCGGCCACACGGTCGGCAGCCAGCAACAGCGCTCCGAGTTGCAATGCCGCCAGCGCTGCCTGCGCGAGTGCGGGCAGTGCCCGGTGAATTGTGGCGCGCACCTGCGGGTCGCGCCATCCGGCATTCGGCACGAGAACGATGCCGATCCGTCTGGCGCCCCACCACTGCACGCTTGCGTGCAGCATGACCGCGCCAGTGGTGCCCAGGCCGAGCAGGAGCAGCAAGGAGAGCGGAACGGTATGCTCCGCCGCCACGTTCGTGTAAAGAACGGTCACCACCACGAGGACGGCAATCGTGCCCAGGTTCTCAAGGGCCGGCGCGGCGGCGGCCAGCGCGAAGCGGCGGTGAGCGTTCATGACCGCTGTTGCCGTGCCCACGATCGCGTACAGCGGCACCTGCGGCAGCAGGAGCAGCACCAGCAGTGCACCGACGTGCGCCTGGCTGCCCGCGGCCGGATCTCCGGCCGAGCCCAGCCTGAGCAGCCAAGGGGTCGCGACCGCCGCAACCGGAACGATCGCCAGCATGCCCAGCACTGCCACTCCCAGCAGCCCGCCCGCGGTGCGGGCGGCCGCCTGCCGGTTCCCAGAGTCGACGTGGCCGATAAGAGCGGGCACGAGGAGCGAAGAGAACATCGACCCGGCCAGCAGCCCGTAAAATACGAAGTTCGGCAGGAAGTTCGTGAACTGGTAGACGTTTGCGAAGTAAGTCGCACCCAGCACAGCGGCGATCGTGATGCCCCGCAGGACGCCCGTGAAGCGGCTGATGAGAGTCCAGGATGCGACCGACAGCGAGTCACCGACCGCACCCTCGGGCGTGGCCAGGTCCGAACCATCGTCGAGCGGCTTGGGAACGGCGCCGGCGGCGCTGCCGGCCGTCAACTCGCACCTCCCTGGAAAAGGGCTGGCACCGTTCGGGCCAGGATGATGAGGTCAAGAATTACGCTGCGGTGCCGCACGTACTCGACGTCCAGTTCGAGGGCTGTGCGCACGGAAAGCCGGCTACGGCCGCTGACCTGCCACAGGCCCGTCATGCCGGGCTTCACCGTGAAACGCGGCCGATACGGTTCCGCGAGCAGCTTCGCTTCCCACGAGAGCATAGGACGCGGTCCGACGAGAGACATGTTGCCGCGCAGCACATTGATCAGCTGCGGCAGCTCATCCAGGCTGGTCCGGCGCAGCCACCCGCCGAGCGGCGTGACACGCGGATCGTCGGCCAGCTTGAACAGCGCGCCGTCCCGTGCCGGGGCTTCGTGCTCCGCTGAAAGCATGCCGGTGACGTACGCCCGGTGCATCCGGTCGTCGTTGGCCACATACATGCTGCGCAGCTTCAGCATCGTGAAAGGCCTCATGTCACGGCCGAGCCGTTCCTGCCGGAAAAACGCCGGGCCAGCGGACGTCGAGCGCACCAGGCACCACAAAAGCAGCAGCAACGGCGTCATGACGACAATCAGCACCGCAGCCAGCGCGATGTCCAGCGCCCTTTTCACAGCCTCCTGTCCCAGGCCAGGCGCGGTCGTTTCCCTCCTTTCCGCAAGCTGGGTCACGGCGAGGTTCCCATCCCTGCGCCGCCATCGGTCAACTGATACGGGCTCGCCGGTGCCGCGTCCATGCCTGCTCGCCCCCCGATATCGGGCAGTTCCGCAACCATGCGGCGCGCTGTAGCGGGGTTGCCGAAGGCCACAACCACTGCTGGTATGTCACGCGTGACAACAGATCCAGCCCCGATGAGCGCGCCCGCACCAATGCGGACGAACGGCAGAATGGTCACATTGACGCCAATTTGCGCTCCAGCGCCGATCTTGGGACCGGCCATCAGCTGGGCCGAGCGACGATCACCGGGGTAAAGATCGTTGGCGATTGTTACCCCCGGCGCGAGAAAGACGTCGTCGTCAAGTTCGGTATATTGGGCGACGTAGCAATTGCAATGGATTTTCACGCGGTTCCCGATGCGGCAGCCGTAATCGATGACGCTGTTGCTCCAGACTGAGACGTCATCGCGTATCGTGCAGGCCTCGCGTATGACCACTCCATGCCCTGTCTGCAGGCATCGCCCGATTGTCGTGCCGTCGTAGAGCACGGTGCCGGACCGCAGTCTCGCCCCGGGGCCGAGCACGAGCGGTTCGACGTCCGCCCGGGTCACCGGGTAGCCGATGCGCACATCAGGGTCCGCTTGCGCTGGCGACTCCTGCCGCCGCTCAGGTTCACGGGACATAGATCAGCTCCGTACCAGCCGTCAGCTTCCCGAGCGCGTCGCCGAGCGACTCGCAGACGAACTCGACCTGGCTCTCGGTCAGATGCGGGAACATCGGCAGCGACAACAGTTCACCGGCCGCCTGCTCGGCTACCCGCAGCGGCCGGTCGGCGAACTGGCGTAGCGGCGGTTGGCGATGGCACGGCAGTGGATAGTGCACACCGGTCTCGATGCCGCGTCTGCCGAGTTCCGCTCGCAGCGCGTCGCGTCCGGCGACACGCACGACGAAGAGGTGGTAGACGTGGCGGGCAGCGGGCGCCACAGCGACGAGCCGCACTCCTGTCCCGCTGAGCGCCTCGCGATAATGCGCGGCCAGCGCGATGCGCCGCTTCGTCCATTCCTCCAGGAAACGGAGCTTCCCCGAGAGCAGAACCGCCTGAAGAGCGTCCAGGCGGCTGTTCGTGCCGACATAATCGTGCTCATAGTGCGCACCGCCGTGGGACCGCCCGTGATTCGCCAGGGCACGTACGCGATCGGCTAGATCTAGCCGTGAGGTGACCACCGCTCCGGCGTCGCCGAAGGCGCCCAGGTTCTTCGCCGGGTGGGAACTGAAACACGCCGCATCACCGAACGTTCCTGCCCGGCTACCATCCCATTCAGCGCCGTGCGCCTGCGCCCCGTCTTCGATGACGAAGATGCCTGCTTTGACGGCGACAGCGAGAATACCGGTCATATCCGGCATTTGTCCGAACATATGAACCACGATGACCGCACGTGTGCGAGGTGTAAGCGCGTCGCTCAGGGTGTCCGGCGTCATGAGCAGCGTCTCATCGCCGACATCGGCGAAGCGGGGAACAGCGCCCACCCGCACCACTGCCGCGGCCGCGGCGATGAAGGCGTTCGCCGATACCACTACCTCGTCTCCAGGGCCTATCCCCAGTGCGGTGAGGGTTAGCTCCAGGGCGTCAGTTCCGTTCCCGACGCCTACGGCGTAGTCGGTCTCGCAGTAGGCGGCCCACTGTTCCTCGAAGGACGTGACTGCCGGGCCGCCAATATAATTACCGCCGAGCAGGTAGCTCAGGTAATCGGCCTCCACCGAGGGCCAGACATCACGTGCCATGGAGCCGAGGTCGGCAAAGGGAACGAGAGTCATCTTCGCGACCGCCTCACTTCTCGAGTACACGGTATTTCTCCCGCACACCTCCATGCCCGGTCGCTCTTGGCCGGGCACTGCAGATGTCAGTCAAATGGTTGCCCGGGCGACGGCTGGTTCCCGGTGCCGATGTGTTACCTCGGCCATTGCCACGGGCCGTCCTTCGCGCAGGGATAGCTGAGCACATTCGAGGGCCTGTACTACCGCCAGGCCGCTGCTGCCGTCTACCGAAGGCGGTGACCCGTTGATAATGCAATCGACGAAATGCTGATCCTGGACGGCGAGCGGCTCCGCGAAGGCAACGAACGGCGAAACGATATCGCCGAGATGATAGGCGACTTGCGACAGCGGCCCGTCCGCCTCGCTCGGCGGCATTGCCGACTTGTCGTAAACGCGGATCCGCTCATCTTCCGCCAGATCGTTGTATACCGCCATTCTCTTATTCCCCACGGCAGTAATGCGTCGCACCTTTTCCGGGCTGAGCCAGCTGACGTGGATATTGGCCCGCACGCCGAGGTCGGCGTAGTCAAGCCGGAGGTAGGCGACGTCTTCATGTTCCGGGTGAATATTCCGAGATGCCCATGCGGTGATGGTCGTCGGCTGGGATCCGAGTATAAAATTTGAGATCGATACATCGTGCGGCGCCAAGTCGAGGATCACATTAACATCCGCCTGGTAGAGCCCGAGATTCAGCCGCTCGCAATCCAGATAGAAGAGCCGCCCCAGCTGGCCGGTATGGGCGAGCTCCCGCAGCTTATGCACTGCAGCGTTATGCTCGAAGGTGTGGCCTGGCATGAGGAAGACGTTGGCCGCGCTAGCCGCCTCGATAAGGCGCAGGGCCGTACCTGTCGTAGGTGCCATTGGCTTTTCGATAAGTACATGCTTGCCGCTTTCGATAGCCTTTAGACCCAGCGATGCATGGCTTGATGGCGGTGTTGCGATGATGACCGCGTCGACGTGTGGCAAGGCATCCTCAATGCATGAATATGTGGTGATGCCATGATCGATCTCCGGACTTTCGTTACCGGTTCTGGTGAACCGCTCGTCTACGCCGATTACCGCTGTTACCCCGGTGGTGGACCGCAGAACCCGCAAATGCCTTGTCCCCCAGTAACCGACTCCGATCACTGCTACCCGGAGTCCCGCCCGGTTTCCTCGCACTACGCACCTCCGTTCGCTGGCCGCCTACCGTTGGAGCATTGTCGATTCCGGCACGAGACGACACCCCCGCATGGGCGGGACGGCCCTACGACAGATTGGGGCCAGTGGGCGGGCGCTACGGCGGACCGGGACCTTGCCGAGTCTCCGGCGGGAACGGCTGTTCGGCACGAACGGATCGCGCCGTCCGGATGAGTGCGACCGCTTCGAGCGCCGAGTGAACGCCGAGCTTAGCCATGATGTTCTGAAGGTGAGTCCGGACGGTGTTGATGGAGAGGTTCAACTGGCTCGCTATCGCATCACGGCGCCCGGACCCTTGCGTGAGGCACGTCAGGACGGCCCGCTCCCGGGGCGTGAGGGAGGCAAGCAAGCGCCCGTTCCGCGTGCGGCGTTCTTGCTCTTGCAGCAGCAGGCGCACTACGTTGCCCGTCTCAGAAGCGGGAAGCCAGGTCTCTCCCTGGGCGACGCCACGGATCACCCGCAGCAGATGCTCGAGAGATTGATCCTTGCGCACCCACGCGGACACCCCTGCCCGGACAGCGTTGACGATCCGTTCAGGCTCGGAGGACGTACTCAGTGCGACCAGCCGGGACGACCCGCTACTCCCAGAGAACTCCGCGCACATCCCGTCCGCGGCCGCCCATGGCAGGTCGCCATCGACGACGATCACATCGGCCGACGTTGCCGCGGTGAGCCAGGGGACTGGCGGCTTTGTCATCTGGACGGCCGCCAATACCTTGATGTCCTCCTCGTCTTCGAGCCGGGCCGCCAGCGCTTCAGCGAATGTGCGCTCCTGATCGACGATGAGAATCCTGATTTTCATGGTCATAAGATCTTTTTCCGCAAGGGACGGCCGAAAGCAAGGCAGATCCGGCGCTAAACCATGGAGCGGTACCGGCCATTACTCGCGATGGCGGCGGCTTCAAGCCGACTGTGCACGCCCAGCTTGGTTAGGACGCTCTTGACGTAGCTGCGCAGGGTGCTGATGGTGACACCCATTTCGCCGGCCATCTGCCTGGTGCCCTGTCCGGCGACAATACGTCGCAGTACCTCCGTTTCACGAGGAGTGAGCGCCCCTGGACAGTGTTCCCGATTCTTACCGGTCATCGTGCGACCCTGTGGACGCGAAGTCGCGGCATCGAAGGCCATCCCGCCGGCGCCGACCAGTTCCACGCCACGGACGATTGCGTCGACCTTCTGGTCCTTGCGGAGGAACCCAACGACACCGACCTTCTTCGCCTCTGTCACCACCGATAGATCATCGAGGCAGGTGAGCATCACGATCTTCGCGTCCGGGTAGCGCTTGTGCATCGCCTGTGCGGCGTCTATGCCGCTGCCATCGGGGAGTCGTACATCGAGCAGGCACGCATCGGGCTTTTGCGCGCACACCGCCGCGACTCCCTCGGATGCACGCGTGGCGATGGCGAGCACACGATGGCCGCGTGCCTGCAGGACAGATGCCAATGCTTCGCACAAGATACGGTTATCATCACAGAGCACGAGCCGCATTCGTGATCCTTCCTCCCTTCCCGAACGCGGAGATGGGGAGCAGCAGGCTCACCCGTGCTCCCCCTAGGCCGCCGCGACCGCACTCCAGCCTTCCCTTGTACGCGAGGGCGTCGCGTGCCACCGCCGACAAGCCGAGTCCGCAACGCCCGGGAAGCAGCCCGAAGCCCGGACCGTCATCCTCGACCGCCAGCAGCATCTGAGTGGCCCGCACGGAGACCTGGACGGTCACCCTGCCGGATGGGCCTGCGGCACGCGTCGCATTGGCCAGCAGGTTGGCGGTCATGCGGCGGAGAGTAACCCTCGGCAACTCGACGAGTACCGGCCCCGGGGGCCACAGCACGGTCAGGTCACCTGCCCACGTCACCTGCTGGGCCGCTACCGCCTCCATGATGACGCCTAGCACGTCGGTCTCCTGGGTCTTGGATGACCAGTCATCGGGTGCCCACAGCCAGTGCCCGATCACGTCCGACTGCCACTCGGTGAGCCCGATGATCTTGTTGAGGAACTCCCGTGTGTTCTCCGGCAGGTCGGCCTCAGACAAGGCCGCCTCCGCCAGGGCAAGCACCGCCGCTATCGGTTGACGGAGGTCGTGGCATGCCTGCCGCAGCTCATCCGGCCAGCCGTGTGCATGGCTCATCCGAGGTCCCCTTCCCTGCGGGGCCCGCCCAAGGGCCGTACAGCTATCCGCTTCGTTGTGGTTTCGTACTGTTACGATCGACTGACAGATGGTAACCCGCCTTACCCCCGTCCGACCCATCTACACCCCCGTAGTACGAAGTGAGCGGAAACTGTAACGAGGTCGGCGGCTCAGCGGTCATGGGCTCCCAACTTGGCCACCTGGCGGCGTTCGCCCGGGACTTGCCACAGGTGACAGTCCGGGTGCGCTGTCACCGCCGTCATCGGCATCGCCGCGCTCACGCCGGGAATGCTCGTCCCTCATCGCCGTCGGGGCCGGATTCGCTGCAGTCATGGCGCTCGTTATCCCGCACGCCCGCTCGGGCTCCTGCCGGTTACCATCGGCTGCACCATCTCCGCCGTCCCTCGCGGCCTAAAGTGACTGCGGGGCGTGGATCGGGATGGTCTAGACCAATCGGACCAGATTGGACAGCCCAAGGAAACCCGTACTGACACCTGCCTGGCCTGCGCTTATACCTATCGTGTACCCGGGAGGCGGGCCGGTCTGCTCTAGAGTTGACCGGCCCAAGTCCCGTGCCCCGTTTGCCAGGAAACTGCCGGTTATTTCCCGTCGTTTCCGGGCCGCGTGCTGAATCCATGCTGATACCTAGGCCCATGTGGTCTACACCAATCATGAAATTGGTATAGACCAATTGGTAGTGCGGGCCGAGTCCCGGCCGCGCGATTGCGTCCTGCGGAGCCTCCGGCGCGCGGTGTCGCCAGCCGTGGCGGGCACAGAGGTCATCCTCGACGACGTGCGGGTGCCGGGGCGCTGCCTGGTCGGCGGCAAGGAGAAGCTCGACCGCCGGCTGGCCCGGATCCGCGAGGGCGGCCGCGGCGGCGAGCAGGCGGCGATGAAGACGTTCGAGGCGTCGCGGCCCTCGGTCGTGGTCGCGGGGGAGACCGCGGTCCGGGTGACCGAGCAGGCGATCCAGATCCTCGGCGGCAACGGCTACACCCGCGAGTACCCGGTCGAGCGCTGGCACCGGGACGCGAAGATCTTCACCATCTTCGAGGGCACGTCGGAGATCCAGCGGATGCTGATCGGGCGCACGGTCACCGGGCTGGACGTTCGATAGGCTCAGCCGTCGGGGGCCGGGAGGTTGCCGCCTGGCTCCACTTGGTCAGGCCTGACCTGCGAATAAGGAGCGGGGTGGGAGGGACGGGCGGCTCTTGGAAGGCCTGGTGCTGACATCGGGAGGACGCACCGCAGGGTGCTTCTCCAGCGCCTCGAGCGCGAGGGTGACGGCGGTCTCCAGCTGGGTATCCCGGCCAGCTGCCCAATCGTCGGGGGACATGATGACCTCGACGTCGGGATCGACGCCATAGTTTTCCACTCCCCAGCCGTATTCTTCGAACCAGAAGGCCAACTTCGGCACGGTCATCTGCGTGCCGTCGACCAGTTCATGCTCGAAGTCGTAGCCGATGACGCCGCCCCAGGTCCTAGCGCCGACGACCGGGCCGAGCTTAAGCGACTTGATGGCGGCGGTGACGATGTCGCCGTCGGAGCCGGCGAGCTCGTCGGCGAGGGCGACGACCGGGCCGCGCGGCGCATCTCCGGGATAGGTTGACGACTTCATGCCGCGCGGCGCGTCCCAGGCGATCACCTTGCGGGTCAGCTTCTCCACGATGAGTTCCGAGGTGTGCCCGCCGCTGTTGCCGCGCACGTCCACGATCAGCGCGTCGTACAGCATCTCAGCATGCAGGTCTCGGTGGAAGTCCGCCCAGCCCTGGCTCACCATGTCCGGGACGTGCAAGTATCCGATCCGGCCCTTGCCGAGCTCGTGGACCTGCGCTCGCTTCGTGCGGACCCAGTCCAGGTAGCGGAGCCGGGTGTCGCTGCGCAGCGGGACGACCGGCACGCTGCGCGGGCGGCCGCCGGCGGCGGGCGCGATGGTCAGCTCTACGGGCTTGCCCGCGGCACCGGTCAGCAGCGGGCCGGGGCCGTCGGGGCCGACCGGGCGGCCGTCTATGGCGAGCAGCACGTCGCTGGCGGCGATCCCGGCGCCGGGCGCTGCCAGCGGGCCACGGGCCCGGGGGTCGGAGGAATCGCCGCGTAGCACGCGGGTCAGCCGCCAGGTGTCCCCAACCCGCCCGATGTCTGCGCCGAGCAGGCCGGGCACGGTCGCCGGCCCGGCGTCGCCCGGAGCGTGGCGGCCTGCCGCGATGGCGTAGGCGTGCGAGGTGCCGAGCTCGCCGAAGATCTCCCACAGCAGGTCGATGAACTCGGACTGGGTCGCGATCCGGTCGAGCAGCGGGCGGTACTCCTCTAGCACCGCGTCCCA
>Ga0210388_10002512_pt1 | contig 14267 bp, 9 predicted proteins | sample IncBWC19OmetaG_FD_155485 | JGI IMG/M metagenome (GOLD analysis project Ga0210388, IMG submission 155485) | Forest soil microbial communities from Barre Woods Harvard Forest LTER site, Petersham, Massachusetts, United States - Inc-BW-C-19-O ...
GCCCTTCAAGCCCGCGCGGTCGATAGCCTGCTCCAGAGTGTCGCAAGTCAAAACGCAAAACATAATTGGCACGCCCGAGTCCATCTGCGCAAGTTGTAATCCGCGCGCCGTCTCCGAGCAGACGTAATCGTAATGCGAAGTTTCGCCGCGAATCACGCATCCAATCGCGATGAGCGCGTCGTAGCGCCCCGTCGCCGCAAGTTTTTTTGCGGTCAGCGGCAATTCGAACGATCCCGGCACGTGTACGACGTCCACTTCCTCGCTGGCCGCCCCCGCGCGCTCCAGTGCATCCACAGCCGCAGCCAGAAGCCGCTCAGTGATGAAACTGTTAAAGCGGCTGACTACAATTCCAAACCGCAATCCCGCCGCGCTCAACCCGCCGTCAATCTTCCCTGTTTGCATTTCTCAGCCCGACTCTCTTCTCTGTGCTCTGTGTAGAATTCTTCGGCCTTTTTTCTGGCCCCTAAAATTTCATCGCCTTAGGTTTCTGCGGATCGGCGTAGTCGTAAAATCCCCGCCCAGACTTCCGCCCGTTCCATCCCGCCAAAACCATCCGCTTCAACAGCGGTGGCGACGCAAATCGCCGTTCGTGGAACTCCTCGAACATGATCTGCGAAATGTAATACGTCGTGTCCAAACCCACAAAATCCAGCAAAGTCAACGGCCCCATCGGATGACCACAACCCAGCTTCATCGAATTGTCGATATCCTCGATGGAACCAACGCCTTCCTCCAAAGCGCGAATCGCGTCCAGCAAATACGGCACCAGCAGCCGGTTCACAATAAATCCTGTTGAATCGTGCGCACGCACCGCGGTCTTCCCGAGTTTTGTCCCAAACGCCACCATCTCTTCATAAACGTCCGTGTCCGTCGCAATAGTCCGCACAACTTCCACCAGTTTCATCACCGGCACCGGATTAAAAAAATGCAGACCCACAAACCGCTCCGGCCGTTTTGTCGCGGTTGCAATTTCCGTAATTGTCAGAGACGAGGTATTGCTCGCAAAAATCGTGGAAGGCGGACACAACCGATCCAGCGCGGAAAAGAGCTCGCGCTTCGCAGGCAGTTGCTCGATGATTGCCTCAATAACGAGATCGCAATCCTTCAAATCATCGATAACAGTCGTCCCTTGCAGCCGTCCACGGATTTCGCCTTGCGCCGCAGCCGAAATCGTTCCCTTTTCTGCCAGTCGCGCCAAGTTCTTCTCAATACTCTTCAGCCCCTTCTCAACAATTTCCGGGCTCACCTCACGCACCACAGTCATAAATCCAGCCGTCGCACACACCTGCGCGATCCCCGACCCCATCAAACCACACCCCACAACTCCCACTTTTTGAATCGCCATCATTTTCCTCTTGGAATTCCCGCCACCAAACTCAAGCGGAATAATCAATGCATTGTAAAGGTGCGATTCATCGCGCCCTCTTCATGCGACCAAAGTCTACCAGAGCCAAAGTTCCTTTACTTCCTCTGCCTCATTTACTTCATATTTAGCGCTTCCACAATCATCGCAATTCCCTGCCCGCCCCCAATGCAAGCCGTCGTCAACCCATAGCGCAGATTGTTCCGCCGCAACTCATTCAAAATCGTAATCAAGAGCCGCGTACCGCTTGCGCCCAACGGATGCCCTAACGCAATCGCTCCGCCGTTTACGTTTGTCTTATCGCGATTCAACCCCAGCGCCTTCTCCACTGCCAGATACTGCGCCGCAAACGCCTCATTCACCTCCACGCGATCCATCTGCTCCAGCGTCAGCCCCGCCAGCTTCAACGCCTTCTGCGAAGACGGCACCGGCCCAATCCCCATAATGCTGGGATCTACTCCCGCAGTAGCCCACGACACAATTCTTCCGATCGGTTTCAGCCCGCGCTCTTTCGCCGTTTTCTCGAGTGTCACCACAACCGCCGCCGCGCCATCCACAATCCCGCTCGCGTTTCCCGCCGTCACAATTCCATCTTTCTTGAATGAAGGCGGCAATTTTTCCAGCGTCTCCATCGTTGTTTCCGGCCGCCGGTGATCGTCCTCGCTAAAAAGAATCGTCTTCTTACCTTGCTTCACTTCCACGGGCGCAAGCTCTTCACGAACCCGGCACGCCTTGTATGCCGCATCCGCCGCTTGCTGGCTGCGCAACGCATACGCGTCCGCATCTTTGCGTGTGATCCCATGCTGCTCCGCCAATTTTTCCGCCGTCATCGCCATCGGCAATCCGCAGTAACTGTCCGTCAACCCCACAAACAGCGAATCCTCCAGCGCTCCTCCGCCCAGCCTCAACCCCGTTCGGGCCCCGCGAATCACGAACGGTGCCTGCGTCATATTCTCCATCCCGCCCGCCAGCACCATCATCGCTTCGCCCAGCAAAAGCCGCTGCGCCGCCTGCGACACCGCCTCAATCCCGGACCCGCACAACCGGTTCACCGTCACCGCCGGTGTCTCAATTTTCAATCCCGCCTTCAACCCTACGTGCCGCGCGCCATAAAGGGCGTCCGCGGAGGTCTGCATCACATTTCCAAAGATCGCATGGTCAAAATCCGCCGGGTCCACTCCCGACCGCCGAATCGCCTCCTTCGAAGCATGCGCCGCCAAATCAATCGCGCTCACCTCCGAAAACGCCCCGGTATACCGCGCCATCGGCGTCCGCGCCCCCGCCACAATCACCACATCCGTTGGAAACATAACTTGTCCTCTTTCGGACATGTCTGGTTAGAGTTTACCCCGGCGCTGAAAAAGAACCAATTTCGCTCCGGCGCGCAACTTCTACGTCGATTTATAGGCATCTCTGCCGAGATTAATTCTCTTCTAAGCGGGACGAACGGCGGACTCTTGTTCGCCAGATCGAAGCAAATAGGTCAAACCACGATCGGAATTGAAACAAAAGAAAAAGAGAAAGCGTTACGAGCCCGGCATCTAGAGCAACACTGGCCTTTGAACTTAGGAAATACCCGACAAGGGCAATAATTGATGCAAGTAGCACCGAGACAGTGTCTAGGACGATGAACGCGTTTACGCGATTTCTTTTTTCGCGGTCGCTAAGATGATCCCACTCTGCCGCGCCAGTGAGCCAAGCGTGTCCACAGGTACACCGGAATCTTTCCGCGCCCATTGGCTGCCAACTATGTGACTGCTGGCGACGAACCTGCTTCGTTACGTCTAGCCCGCAATTGTCACAGAAATATTCTTCAGCCCATTCAGGGACTGTAGTTACAGGGAGCCTCTTTTTCGAACGAGCGCTTAAATTCAAGCCAACCATAAAGCCAGCTCTTTCGGCCTTCCAAAGCTAGCTTCAAACCTTCGGCGTATCCAGCGTAACTACTGTATCCCCGCCCTTTTTCCGCGCCTCTTCCACGCTAAATTCCGCGCGATTAATCAAATCCGTCACAATATCTTCGCTGTCATACTCATGCTTCGCGACGGCTTCCACAATCCCCGCGCTCAGCGTGATCTGCGTCGTATCCCACGGCGGCCGCAAACCAGACGCCGCGCGTCGCAATTTATCAGCAAGATTCTGTGCGCCAGCCAATGTCGTGTCCGGCAAAATAAACGCGAGCGACCACGACGTGTATTTCACCGCCACATCGTTCTGCCGCACAATCGGCTGCAGCGACCGCGCCAGCTGCTCTAAAAACCTCTCCAGCGGCGACTCACCCTGCTGCCGCAAAATTTCCGCGCCGCGATCGATCTGCAAAATCGCCAGCGCCAGCGGCGTGCCCTGGCTCCGCGCACGGTCCGCTTCCGTCAGCAAGCAACTCTGATACGAGCTACGGCTCAGCAAACCCGTTCGTTCATCCGACACACCCATGCGCCGCACCAACGAACGCAGCCGCGTATGGCTCACGCTCATCAACATCTGATCGCCAATCGCCTGTAAAAAATAAGCCTCGTTAGGCCTCCACTTGTGCGGTTCCGCGTGCCCGACGATCAGCATTCCCGCGGGAGCTTGTGTCTCTTTGTCCGTGATCATCACGCCAAGCGCGGTCGCCAGCCCCATTTCGATAAGAATCGACCCCTCGGTAGCATCGACCACCAGTCCACCAAGCTCATCAGGCTCCGCTTTCTCCATTTGCGCGAGCAGCAGAACGACTTGCGCTCCCGGCGCCGGCTTAGTCGTCTGGCCGCAAAATTCCGCGGACATCTCCGGCGGGCGTCCAGGCGCGCCGACGACCGCGATACAACGCAGCGTGCGCAGGTGAGAGCCCACTTCGCTCACCGCCGTGTTCAGCATCGCCCGCGGCGTCTGTTGCCGAAAAATCTTCTGGTTGATTTCTGAAATCTTAGAAAGATCGCGCAGCGTTTCCGCGCTATACACGCCCGTCCGCGTCGTGACTTGAACCGGCTGTGCCTCGACGACTGGGGCAGCCACCGGAGCTGCGGGTGCAGGAGCCGCAGCGGGTTCCTGTTTCGGTTTTGCAGCCCCAGGAGGCCACCAATTAGCCATCTGATACAAATTCTGCAATCGTGCGTTGCGCGCTTCTTCTCCGGGAAACATCGCGGCGATCTTTTGTAGTCGTTCGAGCGCTTTCGTCTGCAGCGAATATTGCAGGAAAATCTCAGTCTGCACGATCAAGTCCTCGAGCGCTTGCGCGTGACGTCCTTCTTCCGTGCTTGGTGCAGCTTGAGCGACACTCCCTCCCGCGCCAGCGTGGGCCGGCGGGGGTGGCGCGGTGTTCATTGACTTGGCCAGCCTGCCACCCACACGTTTCAAAAACGCTTCATCCACGTGCCCGCGAAGCTTTTCCATCCGCTCTTGGTTCCGGTAGTCGTAGGCATCGATGTCCACCAGCCGCTCGAGCGAATCGCACGCTTTGCGGAAGTCACCCGCGTTGAAATACACGTCAAAAAGTTTTACGAGTATTTCGAAATACTGCGATTCTCGGTTCAGCTCGTTATACACCGCGGCCCAGAACTCCATCATGCCTTGCGAGTGCGGGTGCTTTGCAGCCACAGCATCCAACTGCGTAGCGAAATCATTTTGCCGCTTGTCCGCAAACATACGGCGTTTAAGCGTCTGAAGCACATCCACGCCCTTGGTAGTTTGTGCCGAAGCTGTATAAGCATCGGCAAGTTCGAATAGCCGCTCTGTGCCGGCATTTTTCTCGCGCAAAAGCTTTTCGAGAATCTCTCGCGCCCGGTCGAGATTCCCGCCGCGGATAAGCGCGTCGCCGAATGTCTCGAGGAAAACAGTATCGCCTTCCGTGGCCGCAAAGGGCTCAAGAAGCGTGGCAGCTTCCGCGGCTTCATCGCCGCGCAATTTTGCCTGCGCGTAGAGCAGCGCAACGCTGCGCTCTTGCGGTGCAAGCTTATAGGCGCGCCCGAGCAGCTTCAGTGCATCGACTTCAGCGCCGCCGGCCGATGCAAGCTGCCCCGCGCGAAGAAAGGTACGCGCCGCGAGCGCATTCTTCCCAATCTGCTCCGCCGCTTCCGCAAGCCGCATTTGCCGGCTGAGATTCTCAGGATCGAGCTGCGCGATGCGCTCCCAACAAAAAAGAGCGTCTTCGTGGCGACCCGCGCTGGTGAAAAGTTCACCGGCCTTGTTGTACTGATCGATGGCTTCTTCAGGATGATTCTGTTTTTGTTGTAGGAAGGCGTAACGGGCGATGCGCTCCGGCGGTTGCGGCGTGGCGCCGCTTCGCAGAAATCGATTGTAGATGGCAAGCGCTTTGGTCTCGTCGCGCGGCTCGATCAGCAAATCGAAGAGCAATCCGTAATAAACAGCCGCGCGCTCCGGCTGATCCATCCGCGCGTAAAGATCTCCGAGCGCCTGCGTCGCTTCCTGATGCTGCGGCGCCTCATCCAGCACAGCCAGATAGGCTTCAATAGCATCCTCGACGCGGTTCTTTTCGAGGAATCGCTTTGCGCGGTCCAAATGCTTGCTGACGTCTGCGGCCATCCGTCCGGGTTGCCTTTGCTTTGCCTGTCGGCTGACTAGAAAAACCTGTGCCGGGTCGTGCGCGGGGCGAGGTGCGAACGCCCTCGTCCCACTATATACCGCGATTGCAAGACCAGCAAAAAAAGCGCAATCGCGCCTTGTGGTATCCGGCACGCCCAGCCTCGCCAAATCCGTGGAACATTTTGCCGTTTTGTCCGTCTGCTATGTATGTCAACGCCGGCCTGACTTTCATCGGCGGCCAGGAGTGCCTTCTTATGCGTAACCTCTTCTCCGATCTTCAGCTCGGCCTTCGCATTCTCCGTCGCAATCCAGGCTTCACGGTCATGGCCATCCTCCTGCTCGCTCTAGGCATTGGCGCCAACACCGCGATTTTTTCCGTTGTGAACGCCGTTCTCCTCCGCCCGCTGCCCTTCCAGGACTCCTCCCGTATCATGCAGATTTGGCACGTCCCTCCCGCCAAGAGCTTCCCGGGAATGACTCAGTTCTCCGTTTCACCGGCGAACTTTCTCGATTGGCAGCGCCAGAACATTTCCTTTGAAGACATGGCCGCTTACGGTGGCACGATTCTCAATCTCGGCGGAAACGACCGTCCCGATTCCCTTTTCGGTGCCACAGTCACATCAGGCTTTTTCTCCATCCTCCGTGCCCAGCCTGCTCTTGGCCGTACTTTCTCCTCCGAAGAAGATCGTCCCGGCCAATGCCATGTCGCCATTCTGAGTGATCAGGTTTGGCGCAATGATTTCGGTGCAAGTGCCACCGTCCTCGGCCAGGACATCATTCTCAACGGCGAGCCTTACCATGTCGTCGGCGTGATGCCGCCCGACTTCAAATTGCCAGGGTGGGCCAAGCTGTGGGTTCCCATGGCATGGACCGACGAAAAGCGCTCCGTTCGTGGCAATCACAACTACTCGGTCATCGGCCGCCTCAAGTCCGGCGTTGACATGCGCGCGGCGCAATCCGAGCTCAGCGCCATTTCCACGCGCCTCGAGCAGCTCTATCCCGAAGACGACAAGGGCTGGGGCGCCACCATCATCCCGCTGCGCCAGCAACTCGTGGGCGACATTCGCCCCGCTCTCCTCGTCCTCCTTGGTGCCGTCGCCTTCGTCCTGCTTATCGCCTGCGCTAACGTCGCCAATCTCGTCCTTGGCAAAATTCTCGCCCGCAAAAAAGAAATTGCCATTCGCTCCGCTCTCGGAGCTACCCGCGGCGCGATTCTTCGGCTGGTCCTCTCGGAGACTCTGCTTCTCTCCTTCGCCGGAGGCGCGTTGGGTTTGCTGCTTGCCAATGTCGGCATTACGCTCGTATCGAAATTCTTAGCCGACCGCCTCCCCCGCTTCGCGCAAATCAATCTTGATGGCTCCGTGCTGACTTTCACTGTGGTGCTCTCTCTTTTCGCCGGAATCCTCGCCGGCCTACTTCCCGCTTTGCGCTTCACCAAATCCGACGTCAGCGAAGCTCTCAAACAAGGTCAGAGTCGCGGCAGTTCTGACTCAGGCGGCCGTCGCACTCGAAGCGCTCTGGTAGTCTGCGAAGTCGCTCTTTCTCTGGTTCTGCTCATTGGCGCCGGACTCATGGTTCGTACGCTTTGGGAACTCAGCAGCATTCGCCCCGGTTTCGACCCGAACAACCTTCTCACAATGTCGCTCTCCGTTCCCGCTAACAAATTCCCCACTCCTGCTGGCCAAATCTCGTTCTTTGAGCGTGTTCTCCAGCAAGTCCGTGCCACTCCCGGCATCGAATCAGCCGGTGTAATTGACGACATCCCGATGGGCGACGGCGGCTCTCATCAACCCGTTCAGGTCGAAGGCCAGCCCGTCCTTCCCATGTCCGACCAGCCCGAAGTGGACGTCCGCTCCATCAGCGCCGGTTATTTCAGCGCCATGCGCATTCCACTCCTCCGCGGCCGCGACCTCGACGCGAGCGACACAGCCGGCCGTGCGCCCACCGTCATCGTCAGCCAATCCTTCGCCGACCGTTTCTGGCCCGGCCAGAATCCGCTCGGCAAACATGTCACGCTGACCTTCTATCCTGGCGTTGCGCGCGAAGTGGTCGGAGTTGTCGGCGACACCAAATTAGATTCTCTCGACGAAACTCGTCCGGTCGCCATGGTGTACTGGCCCATCGATCAGATTTTCGCGCCGCCTTCCGAAGCCTGGCGCTCTTTCGGTATGGCTCTCGCTGTTCGCACCACCGGCGATCCCATGAGCTTCGTTTCCGCCGTTACCGACGCCGTCCATCAAGTCGATGCCGAAACGCCTGTCATCGACGTGTTCAGCATGAACCAGCTCATCGCTAATTCCCTCTCGCCCCAGCGCTCCAATATGTTTCTCCTCGCTGCCTTCGCCGGCCTTGCTCTTGTCCTCACCGCCGTCGGCATCTACAGCGTTCTTTCTTATGCTGTTCGCCGCCGCGTCCGCGAGATCGGAATACGCATGGCGTTGGGCGCGTCGCACGCCGATGTCTTAAGGATGGTCGTCACCGATGGCTTGAAGCCCATTCTGCTCGGCGTTGGCATCGGCCTGGCCGCAGCGCTGGCCTTAGGACGCGTCGTGTCGTCTCTCATCTACGGTGTGCGCCCTACCGACCCACTCACATTTGCCACCGTCGCCGTTCTTCTCGTCATCGTGGGTGTTCTCGCGACCGCAGTCCCGGCGTATCGCGCCACCCGCGTCGAACCCATCCGCACGCTCCGCAACGAGTGAAATGTGACCCCGGCCGGCGACGGGCGCAGTGGCCTCAATGGATTCTGGCTAAGTCGGTGTCATCCTGTTTACCCTGAGTACCGGAGGGAGCGCAGCGAAGGATCACGGCTACACCGAAACCAAAATAGGAGTCGCGGAGAATCTCGCGCAGTTGCAGCACAATCGACTTTATTTCACACCTTTGCTGGGGTCCCAGGAGCCCTGCTCCTTGCGCACCATCACGATTTCCCCAATGTGGTAGGCGTTGTGCGCGTTAATGTTTGCGATCGTCGGAGCGATGGCCTTCAGCTTTGCTTCGTCGGCGTTCTCCACTATCTTTTCCAGTTCCGTCAGAACCGCGTCCAGCTTCTGCACGGTTTCGCCCCAGCTTTTCGCGTCGAACTTGTCAAAGGTTTCGTCGTTGTTGCCGCTGAACTTCCCCGCGTCCTCGCCCTTCAGCCGCCGCAGGTTACGGTCATTCCAGAACCAGATGTGATACGCCAGCTGGCCGACGGAATGATTCCCTTTCCCATCCGTCCAGTTCGCCTGCTCCGGCGTCAGTCCCGCCAGTGCAACATCCGCGCAAACGAACCAGTTGCTGTTGGTATGCGTGTCCTTTAACTGTTGTAGCAAAACGCTCCTTAGCGTGGGCGCCGGCTTCGCGTTGTTGTCTTGCGCGCGAAGAACCATCGACCCAATCGCCACCGCTGCCACCACCATCACGATCACCATTTCCATCACTCGTTTCATCATTTCGAGGCCACCTCCGCTTTCTTAGACGCGCCGTTTTCGCCGGTGTTTCCGGAGTAATTTCGAACATTCTGCCACTCCAGCCGATCCCCTACCTACTCCTGACTACCCAGTACCCACTCCTTATGGCAAACTGAACTGTCACACGGCACGGTTTTGCGCAGCCTGGTGTCTTGGCTCCTCGAAGCATGCGGCTCCTGCCGGGAACTAAAAAATAAAAGCGGTCGCTAAGCGGAAACGATAACCGGAATACATGGACCCGAAGTTCATACGCAATTTTTGTATCATCGCGCACATCGATCATGGCAAGTCTACGCTCGCAGACCGTCTGCTGGAGATGACCGGCGCGCTCACGCAGCGCGAAATGCACGAGCAGGTGCTCGACTCAATGGACCTTGAGCGTGAGCGCGGCATCACCATCAAGGCGAAAAGCATCCGGCTGCATTACACCGCGAAAGATGGAAACACCTACCAGCTCAATTTGATTGATACGCCTGGCCACGTAGACTTTTCCTACGAAGTCTCCCGGGCGCTCTCGGCGTGCGAAGGCGCGCTGTTAGTGGTCGATGCGAGCCAAGGCGTCGAAGCGCAAACCGTTGCGAACACGTTTCTCGCGGCCGGCAATAATCTGACCATTGTTCCCGTCATCAACAAAATCGACTTGCCCGCCGCGCAAACTGATTTTGTCAAAGAGCAAATTGAAAACGTGCTCGCGATCCCCGCGCAGGACGCTTTGCTGATCAGCGCGAAAAGCGGACTGGGCGTTGAAGATGTTCTCGAGGCCATCGTGCAGCGCATTCCGGCGCCGAAAGGCAGTTCGGACAATCCTCTGCAGGCGCTGATTTTCGATTCGTGGTTCGACATTTATCGCGGAGCCGTTGTGCTCGTACGCGTGATGGAAGGTCACGTCAACAAGCACACAAAAATCCGATTGTGCTACAGCAACGAAGTTCACGAAGTCGAAACGCTCGGCACGCTCACTCCCAAACCCGTCGCGCTCGAAGAACTTGGCGCCGGTGACGTAGGTTTCATCGTCGCAAACATCAAACGCGTGGCAGATGCGCGCATGGGCGACACCGTGACGGAGGCCGCGCGGCCCGCGCCGCCGCTCCCGGGATTTGAAGCCATCAAGCCCATGGTCTTCGCCGGACTGTTTCCCGTGCTCGCCGACGATTACGAGCCGCTTCGCGATGCGCTCGGCAAGCTGCAGTTGAACGACGCCGCGTTTTTTTATGAGCCGGAAAACTCCGTGGCGCTCGGCTTCGGTTTTCGCTGCGGATTCCTCGGCTTGCTGCACATGGAAATCGTGCAGGAACGCCTGGAGCGCGAGTTCAACATCAACCTGATTACGACGGCGCCGAGCGTGCGCTACCGGATTACGCGCACCAGCGGCGACGTGATCGAAGTGGACAGCCCGGCGAAATTTCCGAATCCCAGCGACATCGACAAGATTGAAGAGCCGATCATCACCGCAATGATCATTACCAACAATGAGTCCGTCGGCGGAATTCTTCAGCTCTGCCAGGAAAAACGCGGCACGCAGAAAAATCTCGAGTATCTCTCGCCGACCCGCGTGATGCTCACCTACGAATTGCCCCTCAATGAAATCGTGCTCGACTTCTACGACCGGTTGAAAAGCGTTTCACGTGGCTACGCTTCTCTGGACTACCATTTGGCCGGGTACAGCGAATCCGACCTGATCAAACTGGACGTGCTGGTCGCCGGCGAACCTGTCGATGCGCTGGCGCTGATCATCCATCGCGATTTCGCTGCGGAACGCGGTCGCGAATTGGTGACCCGCTTGCGTAAGCTGATTCCGCGCCAAATGTTTGAAGTACCCATCCAGGCGGCCATTGGTAGCCGCGTCATCGCGCGCGAAACCGTGGCGGCCATTCGCAAAAACGTGCTCGCCAAGTGCTACGGCGGAGATATTTCGCGCAAACGCAAACTCCTCGAAAAACAAAAAGAAGGCAAGCGCCGCATGAAGCGCGTCGGCCAGGTCGACATCCCGCAAGAAGCCTTCCTCGCGGTCCTCAAAGTTGCCTCCAGCTCCGACGATGATTAAGTAACAACTGGGTTCGTGAACTCCTCTGCACTTCTTGACGTGACCTGAGGGAATATGTAGTTTTGCGCGCGTCACTTTTGCGGAGGCCATTCGATGCGCGCATTTCGCTTTTTCTTTTTTTTAGCAATTTTCCTTTTCTGCTGCGTGACGCTCACGTCCGCTGCGACAAATCACCCAAAAATTCTCATCATCTATGACATGGAAGGCGTTTCCGACATCACGCGCTATGAGATGCTCTGGTTTCAACGCCCCGATGAATATGCGAAAGGGCGTGTATCTCTCACGTCGGATGTGAATGCGGCGATTCGCGGTCTGGCGGCCGGAGGCGCCGGGCCGATCTGGGTTCAGGACGGACACGGCTCCGGTAACGCGAATGAACCGGATCTGCTCGTCGATAAAATGGATGCGCATGCGAAATTCGATTTTCGCAATTACGATTTCGATCCCTACAATACCGGAATCGACGGCTCCGTCGACGCAATCGTCTGCATCGCCATGCATGCTCATGCCAACACAAACGGTTTCATGGCGCACACGGTGACCGATCGCATCAGCTACCGCATCAACGGAGTCGACTTCACGGAAACGCATATCGTGGCACTCTCCGCGGCGCGCTGGGGCATTCCGGTGATTATGGTTTCCGGCGATCAAGTGCTCGGCGAAGAGTTGAAGCCCGATTTTCCGGAGTTGGAGTACGCGGTCGTGAAAACTGCGAAGAGCCGTGCGCTCGCAGAAACCTTGCCCGAAGGTGAAGCGGCCAAGCGAATCGAAGCGGCCGCGAAGCGAGCGATGGAAAAATTCCTGGCCGGCGCTTACCGTCCCTACTACTTGCAGCTGCCGTACGACTTCCAACTCGGATTTCAGAACTGGCAGCAAGCGAACGGCGCGGCGACCGCGCCTGGCGTTCAAAAAGACGGCGACCTCGGGGTGCGCTACAAGAGCGCGACGTTCATTGAAGGCTACACGCTGAGCCTCGACGCGCTGCGTCGCAGCAGCGACTCCCTGCAAGTGCTGGTTCGCATTCTCAGCCAGGACCCACAGGGCAAAAAATATCTGGACCAACTCTCCGACACGTTCTGGACGCGCTGGCTCACTCCCGACAAAGCACCTGCGTACATGCAGCCCGGCCCGCCGCCCCCACCGAAAACGCGGTTTTACGGGGATAACTGATTTATTTTTGTCTCCTTGCCACTCAGCCATTGCCGCGTTAAAATCCCTCAAAGCGACGCTATGACAACGCCAGTCTTGTTCTTGACGGACGAAGCCGGAAAAAGAGCCAGCGTAGTTATCGAGATCAGCCATTACAATGCTCTTCATGAGAAGCTCGCACAGCTCCAAGCGCAGCAGGAAAACGCTGGGACGTTGAGCGAGCAGCCCACACCCGCCGAGGGCACTGACGACGAAATCGGCAACAAGCGGGACCGCGCTTAAGGCCTTTGTCGTGCCTGAAGAACGTTGCTCGCTCAACCCCAGCATGTACAGGAGGGAGTGCTCTCACTGCCAGGGCACGGCGAGGGGGACCGCTGAGAATCCCCACTTTTCGATTGAGGAATCGTCCTACCGCGGCTATCCCGTTGTCGAGATACTTAAGAACGGCGGGCCAATACACTGGCACGACCAACATTTCAGATTCGGGTGCCGGATAGCTCGAATAGTTCTTGCGTGCCTGCCCGGCCTGAGAATATTTGCGTGGCCCTCTAACGAAAAGGACCGTACCGAATTCAAACCGCAGATTTTCACGGAAGCCGACCTCGGTATTACAGTCGAAGTGTTCGCTGCAATGAATCCCAATTTCAAGATTGGCGACGAATTGATCGAGAAATATTGGCTCAACTTGAAGGAATTGCCCAGTTTCGAAATCCATAAAGGCCTTGGAGTGATGAAATGTAGAGCCGTGTGCTCGGTACAAGACCAGCTTAGAAATTGGCTGTCCCGGCGTTGCCGCTGAGTGTTTGATCCGGGTCATAACTGATCCTTTTTGCGTACTTCAGTGGTGAGGCGGCCACGGTGGAGTTGGATGGCAACCGTGTCGCCGACGTTTACTTGGGCGGCGTCGCGTAGGAGGTTCCCGGCGGCGTCGGTGGCGATGGCGTAACCACGTTCGAGGACTTTCAATGGACTGCGTTCCTGGAGTTGGAGAGACAGACGCTCGAGGCGTTCGCGTTTGGTGCGGAGCAGTCGTTCGGCACGGACGCCGAGGTCGGCGCTGCGTTTATCGAGGCGTAGGCGGAACGCGGAAATTCTCACGCGGAAATCGAAAGTGGCTATGCGCAGGTGCAGCGCGGTGAAGCGTTTGCGCGATTGTTCTAGGCGCGCTCGCAGGCCGAGCGCGAGGCGGGACGTCATTTCATCGGCGCGCTGGCGCTGCTGGCGGAGAAGATCGAGCGGGCGGCGGAAACCGCGCCGGGCGGAGAGTTCGTGGACGCGCTTACTTAGATCAAGGAGCCGATAGCGGACCAGACTGGCGAGCGTCTCACGTAGATCCGCAATGTGCTTATCGAATTCGCGGCGCGTCTGGACGACGAGTTCTGCGGCAGCGGAGGGAGTGGAAGCGCGAACATCGGCGACGAAGTCGGCGATGGTGAAATCGGTCTCGTGGCCGACGCCGGAGATGATGGCAATTTCCGATGCGAAAATGGCGCGGGCGACAATTTCTTCGTTGAAGGCCCAGAGATCTTCCATCGAGCCGCCGCCGCGCGCGAGGATGAGGACGTCTACCAACTTTTTCTGATTAAAAAATTTCAGTGCTTTCACGATTTCCGCGGCGGAGCCTTCGCCCTGAACGCGCACGGGATAAACCGTGAGATGAACATTTTGAAAACGGCGGCGCAGGATACGGACGACGTCGCGGACGGCGGCTCCGCGCGGCGAAGTGATCAGGCCGATG
>Ga0210388_10002513_pt1 | contig 14262 bp, 11 predicted proteins | sample IncBWC19OmetaG_FD_155485 | JGI IMG/M metagenome (GOLD analysis project Ga0210388, IMG submission 155485) | Forest soil microbial communities from Barre Woods Harvard Forest LTER site, Petersham, Massachusetts, United States - Inc-BW-C-19-O ...
CCCTACTACGGCGCCTCAGTGGGCCGCTATGCCAACCGCATCGCCCAAGCGCGTTTCACGCTGGACGGCGCTACCTATAATCTTGTGGCGAACGACGGGCCGAACAGTTTGCACGGCGGCGCTCGCGGCTTCGACAAACGCGTCTGGAAGGCCGAAGCAACCGCCTTAAGCAACAGCCTCAAGCTCACCTACGTGAGCGCTGCCGGCGAGGAAGGCTACCCCGGGCAATTGACTGCGCATGTGACCTACCGCTTGCTCGAGGATGACTCTCTCAGCATCGAGTATGAGGCCACGACTACCGCCCCGACGCCGGTGAATCTTACCAATCATGCGTACTTTAATTTGAGCGGCGATCCCACCCGCAGCATCCTCGAACATAAGCTCACAATCAATGCCGACAGGTTCACGCCGGTGAACGCCACGCTCATTCCCACGGGTGAGCTGCGCGCCGTTGCCGGCACGCCGTTCGATTTCCGCAACGAGGCCGCCATCGGCGCCCGCATCGGTGCAGACGAGGCGCAACTAAAGGCCGGGCGCGGCTACGACCATAACTGGGTGCTCAACGCTGCCCAGGGCAATGCGTTGCGATTTGCGGCGTTGCTCGCCGACCCGGTTAGCGGCCGTGTACTGGAAATGCGCACCTCGCAACCGGGCCTGCAGTTCTACTCCGGCAATTTCATGAACGGCAAGCAGGCCGGCGACGGGAGCGTTTACGGTTATCGAACCGGCTTGTGCCTGGAGACCCAGCACTTTCCCGACTCCCCAAATCAGCCGGCATTTCCCAGCACCATCCTGCGACCGGGCGAGACATACGTGCAAAAGACCGTTCTGCATTTTCGCGCGCTCAAGGCGCCCGCGAATTAGCATGCATGCCGCCATAGATAGATAGCGACATCAATTACTTACGATTCTTTTCTACGAATTTACTGCCGGCTTCATGTTTGGGGTATCGAGTAGTATTTAGAGTACATACCCGCCAGGGTCATACCCCCAATGCTGCTGAAAAACTCGGCATTCATATAACGCGCAATCTCCGCGGCGTTGGTCTCGAGTGCGACGTGTTCACTGTGCACGAGCCTGTGGCCCGCACAGCAATCGGGCAAACGAAATGTGGGCCTTAGGTCCATTAACGAAATGTTCCCAGGAAGAATAGTATTAGCCGGCCGCTACAACAGCCACTGCATCCATGAAAGGAAGAAGACTCAATGATGGGAGTCATTAAGATAGTCTGGCTGGCAGCCATGATCGCCCTTGGATTGCTGGGCTGTGCATCCACCGGCCCGAGTTGGAACCCTGGCGCACCGGACGCGACAACTGTGGAACACTACACTCTCGCGATGAAGGCAATCCAGGCGAAATCCAAATATGATGCGCAGGCCGCATTCTACCTATTGCGGTCGGACGTTATGCGGATGCATACGAACATAGTGGATTTACAAGCCGCGCTCGCGATTTTGTACAGCGTGAGCAACGCGGTGGACAAAGAAGATTGGGCGACCGCGCAGAACGGCGCGCTTGCTTTGCAGGCGAGCTATGGCAAGCACTAGCGAAATCATTCGCATCTGCCCCTCTCACGAGGGCGGCTTGGGAATTGGCACCCATGCGACCACGGTGCTCCCCATGCCCGGAGTGCTTTGGATGTCGAGCTTTCCGCCCAACGAGCGGATTCTCTCGCGCATACTAGCGTGACCGACGCTCGGCCGACGAGCGGGCGCGCCCGGATCAAATCCGCGGCCATTATCGGTGATTGTAAGTAGCAGACCGCCTTCATTCAATGCCAGCGACAGTTCCACCGTACTGGCTTTGGCATGGCGCGCCACATTGCGCAACGCCTCCTGAGCAACACGATAGATACCCAGTGCTACCTCTTTGGGCATACTCTGCGGAAGTCTGTCCGCCTGAACGTTGACTTGTATCGACTCGACGCGCGCGACGCGCTCGCACTCGGCTTTCAGTGCCTCGACGAGGCCGAGATCGTCGAGTACCGAGGGGTGCAGCCGGTATGACAGGTCGTGCACGTCCTCGCTCAGTTGTACCAGTCCACCGCGGATGGAACGACGCGCCTCGATGTCCGCTGGCGACAGCTCGGCTGCTGATAATCTCGCGGCATCGATTGCCAATCCCGCGAGCCGCTGCGTTATATCGTCGTGCAGTTCGCGCGCGAGCCAGCGTCGCTCGTCTTCATGGGCGGTGATCAGACGTCCGCTCAAGGTCATTGCTTCTCCTTCCGCACGTCGGCGGTGGATACGCTGCCACGCGAGCCCAATCAATAGCGCAGCCTGCAATAAGAAGATCGACATGGCAGTCACGATCAATGTGCGATGTTCGTCCCATATCGACGGCGGCTGAAAACGTATCTCACTTCCCGCAGGCAGGCGCGCGGGGTCGATGTGCCAGTGCTTGAGTTCGCGCCAATCATAGACCGGGGCTTCATCCTCAACGACTTGAATTACCGGTTTCGAGGTGTTTTGCCCGCTCAATGCGCGCAACGCCGCTGCCGCCGCCAGTTCACCTTCGCGATGTTGCGATTCGTACGGGCCGCCGACGACACCGTGTCCTACTTCGCTCTCGGCCATACTGAAGACCGGGGCAGTTGATACCTCGAGCAGCCTTTGGAGCGCCACTCCGCGTTCGTACGGGACGCCGGCGGCATCGATCATTACGAACGCGTAGAGCACGGCGGAATGCGGCGGCAGACTTGCCACCCTGGCGCGCATCTGGTCCAGGGTCAGGTCGTTGAGCCATTCTACTTTCACTCGATTCGCGAACTGAGCGAACTCCCTGCGAGAATCGTCCGCCCAATACCTCTCGAGTGGTGTGTCTCCCAAAACTACCTCGATTGTTTGCGTGTCGGGGAGAACTCGCAAAATATTGCCAACAAAGCCTGGCACGTTCTGGTGATTGGCGACCGCGACGTCTCCATCTCGAAGTGCGGACTTGGGTATGAATCGCGCGTCCAATCCGGCAAGGATGAGCGGTGTCGCTGGGAATACCTTGTCCCGATTCTGCGGATAGAAGGCGGCCGCAGGCGGGCCAATCGTTATGACCACGTCGGGCGGTGAACTGGCAAAGCGGTGGCGGAGCAGATCGATAAATGCTTGCGAATCCTCCGCTGCGGACGTCTGGCCCGAATCCAGCGATGCATCATAGACGGCGACTGGCTCGCTCGATCCTTTTGCCAGCTCTGTGCGAATTGTGGCTACGATCAACTCGTAAGGAGCGAATTCCCGCCCAAAGGAATGCAACAACAACACCCTTTTGGCGTCCTTCGCCATCGCGCCAGGCGGCACACAAAATACGACAAACGCCAGAAGCAACGCTGCTACCGACGGGCTAAGTCCGCACTGCGGCTCTATGTCTTGCGAACGCATTCTGATTCAAGAGGTGGCGCCGGGAGTGACTAAATAGAAGCTATCGGCAATGGCCGACAAGGCTGCGAAAACCCTGGCAGATTTGCCCCTGCCCCATGCACGCCAGTCACGACCGTTGGAACGCGAAGCACGTAAATCAGCCGGGCGCAGTCGACGACTTTTTTCACTCTGTATTAGCGCTGGTGTCGAATCAATTGGCCTTTGGTCGCACAGCTAGGCTATTGGTCGTTTAGGTAGCGTCGGGACACTCATTTGAGCGCGGGGGGCAAATTGAGCAGAGGAGAAACAATTGAACCGCTACTTTCCGGGATACATATGGCGATGCCTTTTGCTTTCGGTTGCTGTATCGCTGGCGGCATATGGAAGTCCTGACACAGCGACATCCGATGACCTTCAGGAAATAGTGGTAACCGCGACCAAACGAACCGAAAAACTTCAGCAAGTACCCTTACCGATTACAGTGTTAGATGGGAGAGAACTTTCGCAACTGGGTGTTCAGAACCCATTTGACCTTGCCGCCTATACGCCCTCTCTGCGAGTCGAATCAGCCTTCGGGCTCGTGCAGCCGAGGTTCAATCTTCGCGGTGTGGGTACAGACGAATACGGCGCGAACACGCAGGGTTCCGTCGGCGTTTACGTCGACGAAGTATTTCTAAACAGCACCGCTACACAGGGGCTGAATATCTTTGACGTCGACAGGGTCGAGATTCTACGCGGCCCGCAAGGTACGCTGTGGGGGATGAACACGACTGCGGGAGCAATCAGCTTTACGACGCGAACTCCGACTGACGATGTCAATGGATATGCATCCGCCAGTTACGGGAACTTTGACTCCCGTGTCATTGAGGCGGCGGTCGGTGGTCCATTGGTCGACGATAAGCTTCTCGGTCGGGTCTCTGCACTCTACAGCAACTTCGGCGGATACGTCCGCAATACATATCTCGATACAATCGATAACAGTAACTCTGAATCCGCTGCTCGCGTGCAACTGCTGTGGAAGTTGGGTGACTCCGGGTCGCTGCAGTTGACCGGACACGAGGGACATTTGAACCAGGTTGTACCTGTATTTCACGCCGGCTACGGACCAGACGGGCAAGATGCAAACGGGATAGGAACCAATAACGATCACTACCAGGTAGCCGAAGATGCGCGTGGCCAGAGCACCCTGACCTCTTCCGGCGGCCTTGCGAAACTAAACTGGTCCTTTCCCAACGATTGGCGCATAACGAATATAGCGGCCGTCGAACAGAATACAGTCACGCAGGTCGTCGATGACGACGCGACGCCACTGGTTATCGTCACTGAGGGGTACTTTAGCTCGGCACAACAAGAGTCTGAGGAGTTCCGCTTAACGTCTCCTGACCGCGGCCCGGTGACCTGGATCGCGGGAGTATTTGGTCTGTATGAGACTCTCAAGTTCCAATATGCGATTCCACCGTTTGATACGAATACGCAGTCCAATATCGACACCCGCAATTACGCGGCTTTCGGCAGCACCACGGTACATTTCGCGGATCGGGTAACTGGTCGGTTCGGCGTGAGATACACGGATGAGAACAAGAGCATCGAGCAGCTGGGAGTCTACTACACGCCCTCCCCCGTGGATCAGTACAATGTCGCCCTATCAACGACGCCGTTGGTTCCCTTTTTAAACTTCAATCAAAGCAACACTTGGAAGCAAACGACGGGCGATGCCTCATTGGATTACTGGATTGCTGAAAATGCAATGATATACGCCCGGATCGCCAAGGGCTTCCGCGGCGGTACCTACAATACCGTGATCACGGGTCCCGGTCAGCAGGGCGCTGCCAATCCAGAAACGCTGATCGACTATGAGGTAGGCGCGAAGACGCAAGAGTGGGACGATCGCATAACAATAAATGCCGCAGCATTTTTATACAATTACCGGGACCTGCAGGTGATCTTGCTGCAATCCGCCGGCGCGAAGCTGCAGAACGCCGCAACCGCCCGCATCGACGGTGTCGAGTTTGAGGCGTCTGCTGCTCCTGATGATCATTGGCTGCTGCATCTCTACGGCAGTTGGATCGACGCTATATATACAAGCTTCCCCAATGCGGCGGTTCCTGCCGCGCTTAATAGCGGATTGCCGGCTAACCTTGACAATCAACCGCTCGAGCGAGCCCCGAAGGATACGGCGGGCTTACTCGTCCGCTATTCGTTCCCGGTAACGCAAGGTAGCGTGTCCCTGGAAAAGGAGTGGCGCTACACAGGCAAACTTATCTTTGCGCCCTGGGTTGGGTCCAGCAATCTGCAACCTGTTCCGTCACTGGCACCTTATCTACAAAACGTGTTTAACCTTACCACGCAAAACCCTGTGACGACCGGCAACGCTCGCGTCATATACGCCGCTCCAGGCGACAGATTGGAGGTGACCGCATGGGCCAAAAACCTTACCAACGCTCAGTACAAGACCAACATGTTTAATTTGGTTTTCAACGGAAACGCCGGTATCTATTGGAACTATCCGTTGACCTACGGAGTGACCGTTTCATTCAAGTTTGGTGCGCGGTGATACCGTGAATTGGCGTAACGCCTACGGGCTCAGGCGGCAGGAGGCAACCTTTTCTTCAGGTTTTGGCGCCACCGCACATAAGGTGCAGAAACAATCGCGCTAACGAGGAGATACAGCATCAGGGCCGGCGCCATCAGAGTCTCGTCCGGAAAGTTCGCGGCGGCGATCGTCAGGGCCACCCCCGGATGTCGGGTTGCCGTGGCAAGAGCCAGAACCGTTTGATGGTCGGAGTCGGGGCCTCCGAGCATATGCCCTAGCGCCAGGCCTACCCCCGTAAATGCGACGATCGCAAGGCCTGTGCCGCTGCCTAGCAACGACATCATCGCGGGCCATAATTTAACTATCAGCGGAACGATCGCGATGATCAGCAGCACAATGCCGATCCTATCGGCGAGAGGACTGGCCCGTTCGGCGAACGCCGGGCTCACGCGTCGCACGATCATACCGAACAAGAATGGCACCAGAACCGTCATCGCAACGATCTTGGCGATCGCCAGAGGTGCAAGACTAAATCCTCGAGTGGACAAGGCTCCGACCAGCTCGACCGTCAATGGCGCGAGCACAATAGACAGCAACGAGCTGACACCGAGCAAGCCGATTACGTATTCCTGATCCGCAACCAGGGCCAGTTGCTTGCGCGGCAGAAATGGCGGCACGGGTGATATCGAGAGTGCGACCAGGGCAATCTCTATTGCGGGACGAAGCTCAACCAGCGCGACCATCAGCGCTGCAAACAGTGGCAGCAGCACATTCATCGACAACAATGAGCGCACCAGCAATGACGGATTGCGCAACAACGAAGTCACCGTGCGAGGGGTGCATCTCAGTGCGACGCTCAATACGATCAGGAGGACGCTGAGCACAAGGGCCACGCGAACTAGTTGTGCAATACTCATGGCGAAAGGCAACGCTAAAACAGGGGGCCCGAAATCTTGAGGCCCAACGTCCTGTTCGTCGACACATCGGACGGCTTGGAGGCGGTACCATCCAGGCGCAATCCGATACGGTACTTGCCAAACCTCCGGCTAATGCCCGCGGAGGGTCGAAAGCCGCTTGCACCGTCGTGCTGCGGAACGTTATTGATGAATGTCTCGCCACCCTGGTCGTAGTACATACCAACCGAAAACCACATTTTGTCGCCGATGTTGTGACTGTAGTGCACGGTCAATGTACCCAATGGATGCTGCGAGAGCTGGTTGGTTCCATTGTAGGCATTGTTGTTCCCATAGAATCTTCCTCCGGCGTACAGGTCGATCCACGACACGCCCTCATCATGAGTGATGGACAGATTCAGCAGCGGTGTGAATGCCCAGCGATTCCCTCCGGTGTTCACCAGAGAATTGCTATCGTACGAGCCGAGCGGCGCGGTTATCGTCAAGTGAAGGCTCGAGAACGATTGAGAGGCGACGCTTCGAAACTCATCGACACGCAGCGCCGGAGCGCCGAAAAAATTGACATGGAAGGTGAGGCCGGGATCGGTGAATCCCGTGGCCGATAGCTGACCGTAAGGTGTTTGGATCTCGACGTTGCTTCTGCCGCCGCTCAGTGCCACACCCCCGTACTGGGTGCCGAGCGGAAACGAATACAGCAGGCTGACAACGCCGGTGCGGACATTGCCTTCGTTATTCGGCAAGCTGGCACCCGATTCGTCCACCAGGCCGGCGTTGACCGTGTCCGCCTTGGCACCAACCAGGTCGACGAAAAACGACGTGGCGTCCACCGGTGTATTAAGATAATCACGCGGTCCCGCCGATTGACCCCGTGATACCAAGGGTGAGAACACAAACAACGCCGCGATGCACATGGCTGCCCTGCGCGGCGTCAGCAACGGGCTCTCTTCGCGACTGGCTGGAATCCGAATGGCATTCATCGCTCGACCACCCATGCCTCATGTTCAGCCGGAAATGTACTTATGCAGCTGATCGATGGTGAATGCTTGCCCGGAGATCACCTCGCTCACCAGATCGCCCATCGAGATTACGCCCGCAAGCCTGCCATCCTCCAAAACCGGAAGATGCCGAATATGATGACGCGACATGGTCGCCATGGCATCGAGGACCGTCGTCTGCGGAGTCACGGTAATCAAAGACGATGTCATGATGTCCTGCACTCGCACGTCTCTCGAGGATTTGTCTTTCAGAATCACCTTCCGCCCATAGTCGCGTGCAGAGATGATGCCGACCAGGGCGCCCTCGGAGATGACAAGTACGGCTGCGACGCCTTTCGCGGCCATCAGCGCGACCGCTTCGTACACTGTTGCGCCCGGCGCGACCGAGCAGATCTCATGCCCCTTCTTCTTCAGAACTGAACCGATTGATTCGACTGCCATAAATTATTTCCCTCTATAAATGGCAAACGGTCTACGCTTGTCCCGGCTCCCTCACTGGCAGGCCCGCCCACTCCACCATTGCCTCCAGGCGGTAGATCAGCGGCGGCATGGCGCTGGCGAGCTTGATCAACAGGGCGTGCAGACGGCCAAGACCGCGGGTGAGCTGATAGGATTGTTCGATGAGATCGTCCGAACGAACCTGGTGCGCCTGGGAGTTGCCCACTGAGATTATGATCTGTGTTTCGATCGCGGCCGTTACGCCGCTGGCCACGATGCCAGCCCGGTCGGCGCTGAGCACCTGCGCCCGCCGGTAGCCGGCGAAAATGAGATCGCGTACCCGCGCCACCCAGGAAAGTAACGTGGGCAATGTTGACTCATCGCCGCCGAGCAGGATCTCGATCCGGGTGTGGCCGAAACGGATGCGTCCGAGCGCCCGCCCAAGAACATAGCGCAGCCGGTCGCCTTCCAAGGAGTCGAGCAACACGGAAGGCAGCACGATGGTGTAGGGTGCACTGAATCCCAGGGTTTCCGGTTCGAAGCTGAACCGACGAACCACGAATACCCGCACGAGCGGCGCTTGGAATCGCTGGCGGAGTTCCTGCACCATCCGATAGATCTCCGGGAACTGTGTGGGGGTCACTTCCGCGCCGCGCAATAAATTGTAGGTGACCGCCTGAACGGAGCTTACGATCATTGCCATCCAAACCCCGGCGACACCCAGCAAGCCTGCCCTCTGCTTCAGCATCGCGGCGCCCACCAGAAGAATAGCGAGGGCCACCAGCGCGAGCCAAAGCATCGGCAGCTCCGTTGGGTGTCGGTATTCGAGCAGCCGCGCGTCGTCGAGACGCGGTGGCGCCGATGGCAGCTTCAGGCGCCAGCCATCCCGTTCGGTGTTAAGGAATGCCATGCGATCCTTACCTGTGTGCGCCACGCTAACGCGCACGCGTCTGTGGGTGGTCCCACAGACGGAAGCCCCCTGCGAAGGCGTTGTCGTTGTCGCCCAGCCGGCAAGCCTTCGGCAGTTTCCTCAACCGCTTGCTGTTGCCGCCGCCCAGAACCACGTCGTCGGGCCGGAATGCAGCGATCAGGTCGGCAACAACATCCGCGACATGGTTGCGCCACTTCTTGTTGCCGGCTCGCTCCTTGCCGTGCACGCCGAGATAGTATTCGTAGGTGGATCTACGATAGGGAAGATGCGCCAACTCCATCGGCACGACCACGCCGTCGACAATGAGCGCCGAGCCCAGCCCGGTACCCAAGCCCAGAAACAGCAGGGTCCCCGACTTGTAGCTGCCCACAGCCTGCATCGCAGCGTCGTTGATGATCTTGACCGGACAGCCGAATGCTGCCGCATAGTCGAAGTTGACCCAGCCCCGAGCGAGGTTGTGGGGTTCGGTCATCGGCCGGTTGTGCTTGACCACGCCCGGATAGCCGATCGAAATGCGATCGTACTTCCAGCCGCGTGCTAGATTTTTCACGCCGGCAATCATCTCTCGGGCGGTCATCGTCGGCCCCGACTTGAACTTGCGGCGCGCGCCTTGGTTCATAGCCGCGATCTTGACAGTGGTTCCGCCAACATCGACTACCAGCACCGTCATCACTCCTTCCTTTTCTGACCGAACGCGCTCAGCCCGCCGGAACCCTGACGCCACCGGTGTCCACCGCGTAGTCCGACCTCGCCCGCGGTTCGGTTTGCAGCAATTTGTCGGTGTCGAGGAGACCCATTCGCAGAATCATCGCGACCAACCCCGTCCAGCCAGTCTGATGGCTGGCCCCGATGCCGGCGCCGTTGTCGCCATGGAAGTACTCGTAGAACAGCACCAAGTCCTTCCAGTGCGGGTCGGTCTGGAATTTCTCGGTGCCGCCATACACCGGCCGTCTGCCATTCTCATCGCGCAGGAAAATCCGGCTCAGACGAGTCTGAAGCTCCTCGGCGACTTCAAGCAGGTTCATCTGGCGCCCCGAACCTGTCGGACACTCGACTTTGAAGTTGTCTCCAAAGTAGCTGAACAACACCAACAAGGTGCGAAGCAGCAGCACATTCACGGGAAACCAGATCGGCCCCCGCCAGTTCGAGTTGCCGCCGAACAGCCCGGACTTCGACTCCGCCGGCCAGTAGTCCACCCGAAACTCGGTGCCGTTGTAGTGAAAAATGTAGGGCTCCCGTTCGTGATGCCGGGAGAGCGAGCGGATGCCGTACGGGCTCAGAAACTCCTGCTCATCCAACATTCGCGCGAGTATCCGGCGCAGCTTGCCTTCGTCCGCCACCGACAGCATCGAGCGCCCATTCATCCCTGCTTCGCGCTGGAAGCTCAAAGCGCGCCGTAGCTCGCCCTGCGCCGCCAGCCGCTGGACCACGCGCTCCACCACGCGCGGATACTTCTGGAACACGTCCCGGGACGCTACCGTCACTGCGCACAATGGCAACAACCCCACCAGCGAGCGGATCTTCAGCCGCATCGCACGCCCGTCCGGCAAATGGAGCAGGTCGTAAAAGAAGCCGTCCTTCTCGTCCCAGAGCACATCCTCGTGGTCCCCGATCTTGTGCATTGCCGTCGCGATCCACAGGAAGTGCTCCAAGTACTTGACAGCCATCTCTTCGTAGCTCGAATCGTGCGGCGCCAGCTCCAGCGCGATTTGCAGCATGCACTGGCTGAAAAAGGCCATCCACGCGGTGCCGTCCGACTGCTCCAGGCGGCCTCCCGTCGGCAGCGGCGCGCTGCGGTCGAATACTCCGATGTTGTCCAGCCCGAGAAAGCCGCCCTCGAACACGTTGTTGCCGGTCGCATCCTTGCGATTCATCCACCAGGTGAAGTTCAGCGACAGCTTTTGGAACATACGCTTCAAAAAATCCACATCGCCCTTGCCGCTGCGCCGCTTCTCGTACTGGTAGACGTAGCACGTCGCCCATGCGTGCACTGGTGGATTGACGTCGCCGAAGTTCCATTCGTAAGCGGGGATCTGGCCGTTAGGATGCAAATACGTCTCCAGCAGCATGAGCTCCAGCTGCTGTTTGGCAAAATCCAGGTCCACGAGCGCCAGCGCTACACAGTGAAACGCGAGATCCCAGGCCGCGTACCAGGGATACTCCCATTTGTCGGGCATGGAGATCACGTGCTGGTTCACCATGTGGAACCAATGCGCATTGCGGATTCCCATTCGCTGCGCTGCCGCGGGAGCTGTTGCTCCGTGCTCCTTCAACCACTGATCGACATCGAAATAGTAGTACTGCTTGGTCCACAGCATTCCCGCGAGCGCCTGGCGTTGCACGTTGCGCTCATCGATTGCCAGCATCGGTCCCGCCAGCCGGTCGTAGAAGGCGTCGGCTTCCTGCAGCCGCAGCGCAAACAGGTCGTCGAATTCCCTGCCAAAGATTTCTCCGCGCCCTTTAGCGCCGCGCGCGGAAAACTTTGCCGGGGAACGCATGCTCAGGCACAGGCGGATTACTTCCTGCTCCCCCGCTCCCACCTTCAGTTGATAGTGTGCGGCCGCTTTGGTGCCTTGCTGCTGCGGATTCACCGCGTCTTTCGCGCCGTGCACGATGTAATTGTTGATCCCGTCCTTGACGTAAGGGGTGCGATTGGGCACGGCCCACAGCCGCTCGTTGTTGCTCTCGTTCTCGGTGAACAACAGAGGGACTTCGCCTTCGGCGTAGAGATATCGCTCTTCCAGCAAGGGATGCTTCGCCGCTATCACGCCGCATCCTAAGCCGCGGTCCGCCGCCAGCGCCGGCCGCTCTGCCCCTTCGAACCACGACCACGTATTGCGAAACCAGAGGGTGGGAAGCACTTCGAGTGAAGCCTCCTCGGGGCCTCGATTGCATATTGTGATCCGGATCAGAATTTCCTCCGCCGTCTCCTTCGCGTATTCCACGAACACGTCGAAATAGCGGTTCTGATCGAACACACCGGTGTCCATGAGCTCAAATTCCAAGGCTTCGCGTGCAAGGCCGCGATTGGTCTCCACCAGCTGGGCATAGGGGAAAGCCGCCTGCGGATACTTGTAGAGATACTTCATGTAAGAATGAGAGGGCGTGCTGTCTAAGTAGAAGTAGTACTCCTTGACGTCTTCGCCGTGATTGCCCTCACTGTTGGTCAAGCCAAAAAGACGCTCCTTGAGAATCGGATCCGCACCGTTCCACAGCGCCAGCGCAAAGCACAGCTGCTGCTTTTCATCGGAGAATCCGGCCAAGCCGTCCTCACCCCAGCGGTAGGCGCGCGATCGCGCATGATCGTGCGGAAAGTAGTCCCAGGCGGTGCCGTGCGCACTGTAGTCTTCGCGCACGGTGCCCCATTGCCGTTCGCTTAAGTAAGGTCCCCACTTCCTCCAGGGAACTTCGGAGGTGCGCGCTTCCCGCAGCCGCAGATCCTCGCTGGCAGGACTCATCTTGATCATTGCGGGTTATGCCAGCCGCCGATGTCGGCGGCCAAGCGGTCCGCTTCTGCAGGTCCCCATGACCCCGGTTCGTACATATACGTGGGCGCGACATTTCCCAGCAGCTGCTGGACGACGGCCCATGACACCTCGACTGCATCCTGCCGCACGAACAGAAGCGGCTCGCCTCGCATGGCGTCGGTCAGCAGCCGCTCGTAGGCATCCACTTCATCGCCCTGTGCGTCGTCGACCGCCACCAGTTCAATAGGCATGGGTGACATCCTGGCCCCCGGCCGTTTCACGCGCAGACCGGCCGCAAGCGATATTTCGGGACCCAACCGAAAGCGATAGTAGTTGTTGTCCGCAACAATTTTCGTCAGCGGCGGCCGCTTGAGTTTCACCATCACCTCCGTGGCGGTGAGTTTCAGGCACTTACCCGCCCGGATCAGGAAAGGCACGCCCGCCCATCTCCAAGAATCCACTTCGAAGCGAATCGCAGCATAGGTCTCCACCGTGGAGTCGGGCGCCACCCCGGATTCTTGCCGATAGCCGCGAAACTGCCCGCGCACCAGGTGGGACGGCTGGATCGGCGGGATCATGCGAAAAACCTTGACGAGTTCCTCGCGGATGGACTCCGGGTACATCGAGGTCGGAGGTTCCATGGCAATCAGAGCGACTACCTGGAGCAGGTGATTCTGTACTACATCACGAATGGCACCTGCCTCTTCGTAAAACTTGCCCCTGCCACTGACACCGAAGTCCTCCGCCATGGTGATCTGCACGCTCTCCACGTAATTACGGTTCCAGATGGGCTCGAGAAAGGTGTTGGCGAAACGGAAATAGACCAGATTCTCCACCGCCTCTTTCCCGAGGTAATGATCAATTCGAAAAATGCTCGACTCTGGAAATACCGAGTGCAGCGTGGCATTTAGCGCCTTGGCAGATGCATGATCCACTCCGAAGGGTTTCTCCACGATGATCCGCGCTCCGGTGGCGCAGCCGGACTGTGCCAGGGCTTTCGCCACGGTGGCGAACAGGCTGGGCGGAATGGCGAGATAGTGGGCCGGGCATTGCGACTCTCCCAGCAGAGTCCGCAGGGCGGAGAAGGTTGCCGGGTTCTCATAGCCTCCGTCGATGTAGTGCAGCCGCTGCAGCAGACGGCCAAATGCCTCCTCATCCACGCCCCCTCCATATTTCTCGATGCTGTCGCGGGCGCGCTGGCGCAATTGATCAATGGTCCAACCCGCTTTCGCCACGGCAATTACCGGAATCTCTAGGGTTCCGTGTCGCACCATGTTGTGCAGGGCCGGCAATATCTTTTTGTAAGCGAGGTCTCCGGTGGCGCCAAAGAAGACAAAGGCATCGGAGTGGAGATTCGCGATGGGCAACTCTTCCATTTGCATCGCAGGCGCTGAAGTCGTCATGTTTTGCTCGTGAATTCGGCTGGCGTTTTGCTGCAGCAAAGTCACGCTCACCCGTTCGGCAAGATGACGGCGCGTCCCTGGATTTTGCCATCGTGCAGGAGGTGGTACGCCTCGCTCGCGCGCTCCAGCGGAAATTCTTCGACCAACATCTTGATCTTTCCGGCCTGAGCGAGGCTGACGACCTCCATGAGTTCCGGGATCGAACCCCAGTACGGCGAGGCAACGGAGCAT
>Ga0210388_10002516_pt1 | contig 14250 bp, 13 predicted proteins | sample IncBWC19OmetaG_FD_155485 | JGI IMG/M metagenome (GOLD analysis project Ga0210388, IMG submission 155485) | Forest soil microbial communities from Barre Woods Harvard Forest LTER site, Petersham, Massachusetts, United States - Inc-BW-C-19-O ...
GAAGGGCTCCAGGCGACGCGCAATCGTCTCGGCGTCCATGCCGACGCCGGTATCGTTGACCGACAGCTCCACAAAATCGCCGCTGAGTCCGTATTCGCCGATATCGGCGCGGTTCACGGCCGCGATCGTGATGGTGCCGCCTTGGGGCATGGCATCACGCGCATTCACACAGAGATTGAGCAGTGCGATGCCCAGCTCGCCCTCATCGACGCGCACCGGCCACACGTCCGGGTCAAAAACCGTTTTGACCGTTACCGATCCGCCCAACGAGCCATCGAGAAGCTGCCTCATGCCCTCCACGTGCCGCGGTATGGCGAGCGGCTTTGCATACAGTTCCTTTTGCCGCGAGAAGGCCAGGAGCTGACGCGTCAGCGCGGCTCCCCGCTCCGCTGCTTGACGCATCCCTTCGCGTACTGCCACGCGTCTCTCCACCGTCAACTCGCGGTCCAAGATGCTCAGACCGCCGCTGATCACCATGAGAAGATTATTGAAATCGTGCGCAATACCGCCCGTCAATTGACCCACCGCTTCCATCTTCTGACTTTGGCGCAGCAGTCGTTCGGTGCGCTCGCGCTCGGCGACCTGGGCCAACAAGGCGGCATGTGCGCCACGCAGTTGATCGGCGGTACTGCGCTGCTCGGTCAGGTCGGTAACGATGCAGCAATAGATCTCTTCGCCATTCAGGCCGTCGGCCCGTAACGGACTAAACGACACGTGAGCCGGGATGATGCGCCCCCGATGGGTTTTGATTCCCAGTTCGCTTTTCGATGCCGAAGTAATCAATTCGAGCACGGCGGGCCAATCGGCCGCATCGATGTATCGCGCCAATGATCCGCCGATCACCTGCTCGAGTTGGTTCTCGACCAATTCCGCGAGGCGCCTGTTGCAGTAAAGAATGTCGCCGCCGCGCGTCAGGGTCAACGCGCCCTCCTGCATTTCCTCCACCAGCAGCCGGTAGGTCTGATCCGCGGTCTCGAGCGTATAGACCCGGGGTACGTCGTCCGCACCCGAAACGACTACCGCATCCACGTCTCCGTTGCGGATTGCCTCCAGCGTCTCTTCGGCCTCACGCAGTTTCTCGCGAAGAGCATGATTCTCCAGGCGCAAGAGCTGCTGCGCGTTCGCATCGGACGGGGCGGCGGAAGATCCTTGAGCAACGGGAGGATTCATTTGGCAATGGCGATGGCTTCTTTGGGGCTCAGGCCAAGACCGGCCAGAACGCGCTCCTCATTGGCGAGATCGCCGATGATCCGCCGCAGCGGCAGCGGCAGCATCTTGACCAAGGTCGGTGCGGCCAGGATCTGGTGCTCTTGCGCGGCGGCGGGATGCTGGTAAATATCGACCACCTCCAGCTCGTACTCGCCGTGCAGCCGCTCTTCGCACACGCGCCGTAGATTTGCGATCGCTCTCGAGGAGCGCGACGTCGTGCCGGTTATAAAGAGGCGCAACACATAGTGTGTGCCCTTCGCAATCACAGGGGGCGCCTGTTCGCTCATGGGGCCGCAACCGGGCGTAAATCCAAGCCCACCAAAACCCGTTCCATATTCGATAGATTTCCGATGATTCGCTTCAAGGGCTCCGGCAGTCGACGCACGAGCGTCGGCACCGCCAGGATTTGGTCCCCGGCCGCGAGTTGCGGATGTTCAAGCAGATCGATTACCTCGATGTGATACCGCCCAACCAGATGTTCCTCGCAAATCTTCTTCAAGTTGGCGAGCGCCGTGATTGATTTCGGTGTCTGACCCGCCACATACAGACGCAAGTTGTAATGCCCGCCGCCCGGATGCAGGGAATCCTCCGTCACCGTGCTGATCACCTGATTCATGACGCCTTCCCCCCCCGCTGAATAGCCATCGCGCGCCTCTCATCCTGCATGCGCTTCTCGAGTTCCTCATTGTGCTGCAGGGATTTTCGAGCGTTTTCTTCCTCGGATTCGAGTTCCGCGCGCAACTCCGCGATTTGCCGTTCAAGCGCGGCGCGCTTGCGCTGGATATCCCGCTGTTTGCGCTCGTTGTCCTGACTGCGGCGCACGGCGGCCGCAGCGTCGACGATTTCTTGCGCGATGCGCGCGGACCCCGTCAAGACGCCGCTGCTTCCCAGATAGGCGTCGACGAGCTTTACGCCCCGCGAGGTCAATTGATACTCGCGAATCTGGTTGGAATGGTTCATACCGCGCGACTTGAGCACGTAGATGCCGCGATTGCGCTCGCCGTTGCTTTCGAGTTGAACGAGCGACAGCCAGGTGTCCATGAGCGAAGACATGCCCGCATCCGACTTGTCCATCCCTTCGACCGAAAGCAGATTCGTCAGAAAGGCCGTGATGCCGCGGCTCTTCAGCAAGTCGATTACCCGCAGCAGCATGGAGTGCACATCGCCCGTTTCGGCCCTCAAGGCAGAAATCGGATCGAGTACCGCGGCGGCGGGCGCGAACTCCTCGATCTCGCGATACATCCGCGCCAAGTGCATCTCGAGTCCAAACAGGCTCGGTCGCGCCGCCTCGAAGCGCAGCAGTCCCGCATCGACGTGCGGCTGCAAATCGAGGCCGATGGAGCGCATGTTGCGAATTATTTGTGCCGGTGATTCCTCGAACGCGAAGTACAGGCAGCGCTCGCCGCGCGCGCAAACCGCCTCGACAAAATGAGCCGCCAGGCTGGTCTTGCCGGTCCCCGCGGTGCCCGACACCAGAATGCTGGTGCCGCGATAAAACCCGCCGGCACCCAGCATCTGATTCAATCCCGGAATACCGCTGGAGATCACCACGTCGGAAGCCGAATGGGCCAACCCCGCCGAGGTGATCGGCAAAACCGATACTCCCTTGGCGTCGATGAGAAAGGGATACTCATTGGTGCCGTGCGCGGAGCCGCGGTATTTGACGACCCGCAGACGCCGGGTCGTGATTTGATTCACCACCCGATTGTCGAGCATCAACACGCAATCGGATACGTACTCCTCGATGCCAAATCGCGTCAGCGCGCCTGCGCCTTGCTCGGCCGTGATCATTGCCGTCACGTTGCGCTGTTTGAGCCAGGCGAAAAGCCGGCGGATCTCCGCTCGCAAAATCTGGGTATCGCCCAAGCCGGCGAACAGCACTTCGAGGGTGTCCAGGACCACGCGTTTGGCATTGACCGATTTGATCGCGTAATCCAAACGCACGAACAGACCCTCGAGATCGTATTCGCCCGATTCTTCGATTTCGCTGCGCTCCACACGCACGAAGTCAATCGCGATTTTCTTCTGCGCGACCAGAGCGCCCAAGTCGTAGCCCAGCGAAGCGACATTTTGAATGAGGTCGTCGCTCGATTCCTCAAAGCTCATGAAGACGCCCGGTTCATCGAACAAAACGACGCCGTTCACCAGGAACGTGGTGGCAAGAAGCGTTTTGCCGCACCCCGGGCCGCCGCAGATGAGTGTTGGACGCCCGGCGGGCAATCCGCCAAAGGTGATTTCATCGAGTCCGGTGATACCGGTTTTCGCTTTCGCGAGCGCCTGCGCCGTCTCTGCGACAGGTATGGATGCCGTGATGCTCATGGGTTCTTATTGTCCTTGAGTTCCCGAACTGATCCCGAAAAGCGCCGGCCGTCGGCGACGCTGTTGATGCGCTCACGCAGGGCGGTTTCGATGAAATTGGTGAGCGACCGATTATCCCGGGCGGCGGATTGCCGCACCTCGGCGAGAAGGTCCGGATTCAGGCGAACGGTGACGGGTGTTTTTATTTGTGCCACCGACGGACTGTGGTGTAGAGCGATGCTTAACGCAATACACGCATGACCACGCTCTTGATGTCAGCCCTTTCCTACAACCCGGTCGAGAGGCATTTTCATCGCACAAAAACCGTTGCGCGCGAAATGTGGGGTCGCATGTGTTCTTCGCACAGAACCTGTGATCCAGCGCACAGCCTGGTTGACCATAACGCGGTTAGGGTTCCTCATCGACAACTAGCGTCTAAATGAGTATCACCATGCTGCATGCATTGAAATCGAAATTGGCTCTCAGCGGAATCGTCATTTGTACCGTGCTCGCCGGCTGCGTGGCCGCGCCGCCGCCGCGGCCCGCTCACCACCCCGCCTACCTGCATGCGCTGTCGGACCTGCGTACCGCGCGCTGGCTGATTGATCACCGGCCGGGCAACTGGGCGGAGACCGCCGATGAGGCTGCAGCTGTGCGTCAAATCGATGCCGCCATCGGGGATCTCAAACAGGCCGCATACACCGATGGCAAAAACCTAAACGATCATCCGCCGGTCGATGAGCGCCCCGACCACGCCGGCAGAATCCACGAAGCACTGCAGTATCTACACAAGGCGCGCGCGGACATCTCGAGTGAAGAGGACAATGGCAACGCCCAAGGGTGGCGAAACCGGGCAATCGGCCACATCGACGGCGCGATCGGGGCCGCACGCCGCGTATTCAATGAGTAGCGTGGGAAGCGACTAGCTTCAGAAACCCATTGGGAAAGCGTCAGCCGCTATCGGCGACGCTTTTTTGCTCGACGCCATCCGGGTTCATTTCGACTCGCGGCGGATTGTCGAAAATCATGGTGGGAATCGTCTCTGCGGAAAATGCCGGCCAGCGCGGCAATCGCGGGTGATTGGGATTCCCGGTTCTTGCGAATTGGATCCAGGCGTCGCACATGTTCGCCGCCAGCACGCGCGCTTCAGCGCCGCCGCCCGTCATCGTCTCGCAGCGATCCGTGTTGTCGAATACAAACGCGATTTCCGCGCAATGAAACGCGCGCGGCCGCCCGTTTAAGATCGGAGTCTGCCAGGTAAACCAATACAGATAGGCCGGGGCCCTTCCCTGCGCCGCCTTCAATTTCGCCTGCTGGATCGCGCTGCCGCGCACGCCGGAGGCGGCGATGCGGGACCAGATATCGAACGGCTTTGCCCGCGGTGTGCGCTGACGAAACGCACCGATGACAGCCGGCGACTTGTCGCCATAGAGGTCGCGCACGCGCGTCTGCAGATCCGCCTCGCTCATTGCTTCGTATTCAGGATGATTGAGCGCGGTCACAAATTCGTTCAACGTCGTGCCGATGATCATTGGGATGTCCGCCGAGATGGGCGGCGCCGCCGGATCAAATGGATGATCGGGAAGAATCTTGCCATCGACAACCGGCCCGAATCCCAGCTGCGCGGAAATGCGCCGAAAATTCGGTATTCCGGCGGCCGTCTTGGGGCGCCGGTCGCGCACCACCTTATCCGCGACCGTGAGAATCTGCTGATAGGGCAGCGTCTGGATTTGTGAAATCGTCGCCGCAGTCAGTCCCAATTCGCCGACGATGGCATCGGTCAACTGTTGCGCGTGAGCCTGGGGGATGCCCTGCAAAATGGAGCCGCTTTCGACAATCGCGCGGTGAAAGAGACCTTTCGCGGCCGGCATCGCCATGAGAGTGGACACCTTTCCGCCCCCGCCGGACTGGCCGAATAGGGTCACCATCTGTGGATTGCCGCCGAACCCTTCGATGTTATCGCGCACCCACTCGAGGGCGGCCACGATGTCGAGCATGCCGACATTGCCGGACGCCGCATATTGATCGCCGAATTTCGACAGATCCAGGTAGCCGAAGGCATTCAATCGGTGGTTCAAGGACACGACCACCAGGTCGCCGCGGCGGGCTAGATTCTCGCCGTCGTAACAGCGCAGTTCCTGACCCGAACCGGCCGTGTAGCCACCGCCATGCAGCCAAACCATGACGGGGCGCTTTTTACCGTCGCCGACAGCCGGCGTCCAAACGTTCACGCGCAGGCAATCTTCGCTTTGCACGCCGTCGTCCCAGGCAAACATGAAGGCCTCTTCGTCATTCGCCCATCCGGCGCGCGGCCCTTGCGGCGCCACATAGCCGTATTGGCGGGAACTGCGCACGCCTTCCCAAGCCTTCGCTTTGAGCGGCGGCATGAAACGATTCGGGCCGGCGCAGTCGTCGGCGTAGGGAATGCCTTTGAAGGTGACGATCCCGTTGCGTATGTAACCGGCGACACGGCCCGTGCGCGTCGCTGCGACGGCGGCGCCATCTCGCGCGACCAGCGGCGCCGCGCCGTGCGCGGTCTGAACCTGAGGCTGCGCGGCCGGCGCGGCGGAAACCCCTGGAGCGGCTGCACCGCAAGCGAGCGCGACGGCCCCCTGCAGCAGCGCACGGCGCTCACGGACTGAAACGTCTTGCGGACTTTGCGCCGGCATGGGCTTTCTGCTCTTCATCGCACCTTCCCGAATTGATTCACACGCGGCCAAGGGGCCACTGTTAAGAGCGCGCCCGTCCTTCTATATACTGGATGCGCATTTGATTGTCAGGAGTTAAAGCCGTGGCGTTCGAAATGACCCAACTCGTTGGGGCCGAGTTTCCGCTGTTCGCCTTCAGCCACTGCCGCGATGTCGTGGCGGCGGTGAGCCGCGCCGGCGGTTTTGGCGTTTTGGGGGGCGCGCGTTTCTCGCCTGAGTCGTTGGAACAAGAGTTGAAATGGATCGACGATCATGTCGACGGCAGGCCCTACGGCATCGATATTCTGATTCCGGAACATCAAGCGGTAAAGCCCGGGACCAGCGCCGAGGCGATCGCCGCACTGGTGCCGGCCGAGCATCGCGCCTTCGTGGCGGACCTGCTGCGCCGAAGCGGTATCGAACCCAAAGCCGAGGCGCCGCAGGGCCGCGCAACCACGGCGTACGACGGCGAACCGTTGCTGGACGTCGCCTTCAAACATCCGATTCGACTGATCGCCAATGCGCTCGGGATTGCGCCGCCGATGATGATCGAGCGCGGGCGGCAACACGGCGTCCCGGTCGCCGCTTTGGTCGGTGCCAAGGAACACGCGATTCGTCAAATCAATGCCGGCGTCGATGTCATTGTGGCGCAAGGCGGCGAGGCCGGCGGCCACTGCGGCGAGGTGTCAACCTTGGTGCTCATTCCCGAAGTGATCGCTGCGATATCGAAGATTCGCAAGGTTCCGGTACTTGCGGCGGGAGGAATCATGACGGGCAGGCAAATGGCCGGGATGATGGCGATGGGCGCGGCCGGAGCATGGACCGGTTCAGTGTGGCTCGCGACCACCGACTCCGAGACCTCTGAGGTGCTGCGCGACAAACTGGTTGCCGCGACCTCGCGCGACACGGTTCGCTCCAAATATCGGACCGGGAAGTTTAGCCGGCAATTGCGCTCGGCCTGGCACGACGCCTGGGAAACGCAAGGCGCGCCTGCCGCATTACCCATGCCGTTGATGGGGGTGCTCGTCGAGCCGGTGCTTCAACAAATCAACAGCGCGGCACGGAAGGGCAACCCCCAGGCTCAAGAACTCGTAACCTATTTTGTGGGCCAGGGCGTCGGATTGATCGACGGGGTAAAATCCGCCACCCGAGTCGTTCAAGATTTCAAGGAAGATTTTGCGGAGGCCATGAGCACCATGATGGCCTGGAGCGAATGAACAAAATTACGCCCAGAGATTTTCATAACGCCTTCATCGCGGCCATGAAGTCCGAGGAAGACGGTTTTCGCACGGCCATTGGTTTTGAACCGAAATCTTATAAGTACTTCATGCGATCGACCATGTATCCCAAGATCGCCAGGCATCTCGGCCTCTCGTCCTGGAATAAGGAGTACTACACCCTCGATGGCATGCTGTACGAAGAGCGCGGGGTCGACGCCACGGGCAAATTCGCCTCGTACGCGAATTGGGTTTCCGTCGCAATAGAACACGAAATCGACGCTTCCCAAGCCCAGGAAACCATGAACAAGCTGCAGCTGTTCAACGCGCCGCTCAAGGTGCTGATCACCTACGTGCCGCCGGGCAACGCCACCGATTCGCTGCTGCGCAAATATGAGAACATCATCAGGGCTTCGGACGTGTTCAATGACGTCGCGACCCTGAGGCAACAACTGGTGATCCTCGGGACGCCAAAAACCGTGGCGGCGTGGCGCCTATATGCCTACGAGAATGACGGCTTCGTCTTGATGTTGCCGGCGTGAGTCAGCGCTCGACCAGGAATTTGCCTTCGGCGGGGTCAATCGTGAAACGTCCCGCCACAACCTGACCAATCCATTCCGCCGTCTCGAGCACGCCTCCGAAGCAGAAAAAGTGGGGCGCGATCACGCGAGTTGCACCGGGCAGTTGCATCAAGCGCATGACGTGTTGCTCGGGGGTCGTGGCAAGTTCGGCTACCCCGCTCACCGCGCTCAAATTGCGCATCACGGTGCGCAGGGAGGCGCCGATTCCACATCGCATTGCAAATTTGATGAGCTTCGAGAGCGGCGTGGGGCCGGCAATGCCGGCAAGGATGGGCAAGCGCACATCGATCCGGGCGAGTTCCGGTTCCCAGTCCCGCAGTGCATTGCCGTCGAAACCAAATTGCGTAACGATGAATAGCGGTAAGCCGGTGCGATCCGCAAATGCCTGTTTGCTCTTCAGTGCGTTGCCGAGCATGGCGTGCCCAATGCCGCGTTGCCCTTCCGGATAACCCGCAACGCCAATTCTCTTGATGCCGGACTTCTCGATGACTCCCGACGCCAGGACGTCCAACGTGCTTTCGTACTCACCCGCCACGTACTCGGTGTCCCCGGCAACCAGCAACACTTGCTCGACGCCATGAGCCACCAGCTCGGCCAGCGTGGTGCGCAACGTCTCGGGATAGTTGATGCGCCGCGCGACGAGGTGCGGCGTCGCCTGAAACCCGGCGGCCTGCACCGCGAGTGCCGTTTTGACGACCTGCGCCAATGTGGCGGTGGGCACATGCGAAATGTAAATCGCGCTTGCTGCCGGCAGCAGGGCACTCAACGCGGGTAGGTGCTTCTCCTCCGACGGCGTGATCTCGATGGAGGCCGCCCGCATGAAGGTGACCACGCGCTCCTTCAGCGGCGCCGCGTGCGCGGCGAGCAGAGCGGAGCGGAGCGGCGCTTTCACGGCGCTTGGCTATTGGCGGCGCGCGCCCGCCACCAGCTGCGAGGTGATGCGAGTCACGTGCTCGCCCTGATAGCGGCACATTTCGAGCTCGAGCTTGGTGGGCATGCGCGCCTCGCTGCCGGCTCCGGTAACACAGCTTGCGCCATAGGGAGTGCCGCCCGTGATCTCGCGCATCGTCGCAAGATCCTTGAACGTGTACGGCAGGCCGACGATGATCATGCCGTGGTGGAGCAAGGTGGTATGAAACGAAGTGATCGTGGTCTCCTGGCCTCCGTGTTGACTGGCGGTGCTGCAAAACACGCTGCCAACCTTACCCACCAGAGCACCCCTGCCCCAGAGGGGTCCGGTCTGATCCATAAAATTGCGCATTTGCGCGGCCATATTTCCGAAGCGCGTCGGTGTTCCGAATATCACCGCATCATAACGCTCGAGCTCGTCGGGGACCGCCAGCGGCGCGGCCTGATCGAGCTTGAATCCGGACGCTGTGGCGACGTCGAGCGGGCACAGTTCGGCCACGCGCTTCACGATAACTTGCGCATCCGCGACGCGCGCCGCGCCTTCGGCCTGCGCATAGGCCATCGCTTCGATATGACCGTAGCTGCTGTAGTAGAGAACCAGAATCTTAGGCATGTACCCGCCCTCTGAATTCGCATAGCGAAATATTTTTCGCTTTCAGGCTACGTCTTGGCCGCAGCAGCGTCAAGCGCCCACGGGATTTTCAGGTTTGCGCGCTCAAGGACAGCCAGGGAACGACCGCCAGATCGCTGGAAATTTGCCGACTGACCTGCTGCAGCATGACGAGACGCTCGCGGATCATCTTCGTCTTGGTGGTCCGGCGCGAGTGGCTCGATGAATTCAACGCGGCGACCACCCTTCCGGTCTGATCGAATACCGGCACGGCGAGTGCAATCACGCCGAAGGCCAGTTCATCTTCGACCGCGGAATATCCGCAGCGCCGGCACTCCTCAATCAGCGCGCGCAACTTCGCAGGATCGGTCACGGTGCGATCGGTCAGTGCTTCGAGATGAGCGTTTTCGAAGTAGCGCTGCAGGCGCTCCCCGCTGACACCCGCCAGCAATACGCGCCCTGTTGAAGTCGCGTGTGCCGGGAATCGGCTGCCAACATGCGCTTCCAGCCGCAGCAACGTGCGAACGGAGGTGCGCGCCACGTACACGATCTCCACGCCGTCCAATACGCAAAGCGCGGCGGAGTCCGAGGTGTTGCGGGCCAGTTCCTCCAGATGGTTCTTGGTGAGCTGCTCGATGTTCATCGATTCAAGGTACGCGGCACCGAGCTCGAGCACCTTCGGCCTGAGCAGAAAGTCGCGGCCGCTGCGGGTGATGTAGCCCAATTCCTCGAGCGTGAGAAGACAACGCCGCGCGGTGGCCGCGGGTATACCGGCACTGCGTGCAACCTCGCTCAAGCTCAGGGCCGCGTGGTCGCGGGAAAAAGCACGGATCACCGCCAAACCCTTGGCGAGTCCTCCCATGGCCTCGCGGCGCGGCGGGTTTGTTTTGCGAGCTGGCACGGCTTTCAGTCTATTTCGATATCCGAAATCCTGAAAGGCCTTGCTGAAGTTCGCTTGACGATTGCTCGAGGCAGAGTTCAGTATGGTTTCGTATATCGACGTTGTTTTCGGTATACGAAATAATAAGGGGGAGTGCTTGAAGATCGGGCGTCAAGACCGGCACAGCTCGGCGATCGCGACCTCCAATGAGGAGACCATCGTGGTCCGTGGGCGCGATCTGGCGCACGACCTCATGGGTAGCTTGAGTTTTACCGAGCATTTCTGGCTGCTCGTGACCGGCGTGATGCCTGTCGCGGCGCAGCGCCGGATTCTCGATGCCACGTTGGTCGCCATTGCCGAGCATGGCATGGTGCCGAGTGTGCAGGCAGCGCGTATGACCTTGGCCGCCGCCCCCGAAGCACTGCAGGGCGCCGTCGCCGCGGGAATCCTGGGCTGCGGTTCTGTGGTTCTCGGGTCCTCGGAAGCGGCGGGTCAATTCCTGGCATCGATTGCTCAACGGGTCGACACCGGCGCCCCGATCGCTGAGGCGGCACGCGCAGTCATTCTCGAATATCGCGGCACAAAGCGTGCGATTCCGGGATTTGGACACCCCTTGCACAAGCAGATGGATCCACGCGTGCGGCGCTTATTTGAAATCGCCGGCGAGGCCGGCGGCGCCGGCAGACACGTACAGATCGCGCGCGAAGTGGAGATCCTGCTGCCGGATCTGGTCGGAAAGCGGCTCGCCTTGAATGTGTCGGGCGCGATTCCCGCCGTGCTGCTCGATGCGGGCTTTCCGCTCGGGGCGCTGAAGGGCATTCCAATCCTGGCGCGCACCGCCGGTCTAATCGCACATCTCCTTGAAGAGCAGCTACAGCCGATCGGTTTCGTCATGTCGCACGCCGCCGCCCAGGCGATCCAGTACGACGGCGCAGTGCCTTCAGGGTTCAAGGCGAGCAAGGACGCTTGAAACCGCGATGAGCACGCAACCAACCTTGGCGGGAATTCGTGTCTTGGAGCAGGGAACGTTCATCACCGGCCCCTGTGCGGGGATGATGCTGGCCGATCTCGGGGCCGATGTGATCAAGATCGAGAGCCCGGAAGGCGATCCGTACCGCGCCTATCAAGGCGGCCAGTACTCCCCGCATTTTCAGGCTTATAACCGCAACAAGCGCAGTCTTGCACTGGATATGAAGTTGCAAGGCGACTGCGCGCTTTTCGAGCGGCTGGCAGCCGAAGCCGATGTCTACATTCAAAACTTCCGGCCTGGAACCGCGGACCGGCTCGGCGCCGGTGTTGCGCGCCTGCAGGCTTTGAATCCACGCCTGGTGTACTGCTCGATCAGCGGCTTTGGAGCGAGCGGACCCTATTCCGACCGGCCCAGTTATGACTCCGTGGCCCAGGCTTTGAGCGGCTTTTTGAGCGTGGTCGTCGACAACCGGCGGCCCCAGTTCTTGGGTCCTGCGCTGGCCGATGCCATCACCGGCATGTACGCCTCGCAGGGCATTCTTGCAGCCCTGGTGCAGCGTGGCCGCAGCGGGCGCGGCGCTCATGTCGAAATCTCGATGCTGGAGGCGATGGCGCACTTTGCCGTTGAACCCTTTGCCGCCTTTTTTGCGTTGGGCGAAACGCCGACGTCGGCGGATCGACCGCGCCTCGCGCAGGCCTATATTCTGCGCACCGCCGATGCGCGCCTCATCGCGATTCACCTCTCTTCGCTGGAAAAATTTTGGCAGGGCTTGGTCGCGGCGTTGGACGCCCCCGAACTCAAAGACGATCCGAGATTCAATCCGCGCGAACGGCGCATCGCCGAATACGAAACGCTGCGGATCGAACTCGATACCCGGTTCGCACGCCAGCCGCTCGAACACTGGGTGCGGCGCTTGCAGGCGGAAGATGTCCCCTACGCACCGGTCAACCTCATCGACGACGTCGTGCGTGATCCGCAGGTTGAGCATTTGGGGATTGTGGTGCCGGTTGATTCGCCCCACACGGCGACGCGGGCCGTGCGTCCGGCGGCGCAGTTCGACGGCGTGCGCGCGCGCTCCGTCAGCGCGGCGCCGTTGCTGAATCAACACGGAGAAGCGATTCGCGCCGCGCTCAATTCCGCGACCGCCTGGCCGGAAACTGCGCGCCTCGCCGGGGAGAGGATTTGATGCTGCTTCCAACAACACTGGTCGGGAGCTACCCGCAGCCGGACTGGCTGATCGATCGCAAACGTCTGGCCGGCCGCTTTCCGCCGCGAGTTCGCGCCCTCGAGCTGTGGCGAATTCCTGAGCCCTATCTCTCAGAGGCCCAGGACGACGCGACAATCATGGCGATCAAGGCGCAGGAAGACGCGGGCCTCGACATCATTTCCGACGGAGAGATCCGGCGCGAGAGCTATTCGAACCGTTTCGCGACCGCTCTCGAGGGCATCGACCTCGACAATCCGGGCAGCGCGCTCGATCGAAGCGGGCATCCCAATCCCGTCCCGCGGGTGGTTGGAAACATCCGCCGGCGCCACGCGGTCGGTGTGAGAGATCTTGAGTTTCTACGCCGTCACACACAGCGGCGCGTCAAGGTTACGGTGCCGGGGCCCTTCACCATGGCACAGCAGGCGCAGATCGATCACTACGGCGGCAGCCGCGAACTCGCCGCGCTGGATTACGCCGCCGCTCTGAACGAGGAGATCCGCGATCTCTTCGATGCCGGGGCGGACGTCGTACAGATCGACGAACCCTATATGCAGGCGCGGCCCGAGGAGGCGCGCACCTTCGGCTTGGCGGCGCTCAATCGCGCCTTGGAAAACATCGTCGGTACCACGGCCGTGCACATCTGTTTTGGCTACGCCGCCATCATCCACGTGCGGCCTTCCGGCTACTCTTTCCTGCCGGAGTTGGCACAGTGCAGCTGCGCGCAGGTGTCGCTTGAGACCGCACAGTCTTGTCTGGACTGCGCCGTGCTCAAGCAGCTACCCGGCAAGAAAATCATCTTGGGCGTCATCGACCTATCCGACCCGACGGTCGAGTCCCCGGAGGTCGTGGCCAATCGAATTCGCCGCGCGCTGCCCTTCGTGGATCCAAAGAATCTTTTGATCGCGCCGGACTGCGGCATGAAGTATCTACCACGTGAAGTAGCGTTCGGAAAGCTGCAAGCGATGGTCGCTGGCGCGCAGATGGTGCGCGCACAACTGGCAAACGGAAAAGGCTTGGGCTGAAGCCTTAAATAAGAAGGGGGGATCGCACATGTTCATTGTTATGCGCCGAATTCTGTCAATTCTGACGGCCGTGTTCGGAATCATCGTCATGGCCGAACCCGTTTGGGCTCAAACCGCGCCGGCGCCGGGCGCCGCGCCGGCACTCGAGGAAATCGTGGTCACGGCGCGCAAGCGCAACGAGAATTATCAAGACGTGCCCGTCAGCATGGAGGTGTTCACCGCACAGGAAATCGCGGCAGCCGGGATCGAAAGCCCGCGCGACTTCGTGGCGATGGTGCCGAACGTGACCCTGGTCGAGACGCAAAATATCGGCAATTCCTTCATTACGATTCGCGGCATCTCGCAGGCGCGCAACAGCGAGCCGTCGGTTGCCGTGCTGGTCGATGGGGTACTGGAAACCAATCCGTACGAGTTCACGCAAGGGCTCTACGACATTCAGCAGATCGAGGTTCTGAAAGGGCCGCAGGGCGCGTTGTACGGACGCGATGCCATCGGCGGGGCGATCATCATTCGCACCGCGGACCCGACCGATCATTTCGAAGCCAGCACCCGGGTCGGCGTCGGCAACGGACTGTCCGAAAAGGGCGGCCTCAACCTGAGCGGTCCGCTCGACTCGGCGGGAACCTTGAAGTACCGCGCCTCGTTCAACTACTACAACAC
>Ga0210388_10002517_pt1 | contig 14250 bp, 13 predicted proteins | sample IncBWC19OmetaG_FD_155485 | JGI IMG/M metagenome (GOLD analysis project Ga0210388, IMG submission 155485) | Forest soil microbial communities from Barre Woods Harvard Forest LTER site, Petersham, Massachusetts, United States - Inc-BW-C-19-O ...
TTGCTTAACGAGGCGAAGCGGGAGCGGAGTTGGATGCCCTTTTTCCCTTTTACGTTGTCGATCAGGGACGCGAAGCATCTCTACGAATTTATTCGAGGTGATTTCACGCTTGCAGTGGTTTTAGAACGCGCAGAACTCGTAAAACAATTTGCCGCGGATGGAATAAGGGTGGTGTTATCGAACGAAGGCGATTGGGCAATCTGGATGCGTCGTCGCGGGAGCACAGGAACGAGCGCCGTTTCGCAGCAGATGTTCGGTCGCATGTTCTACGAATTTCAGTCCCTTGCCTGGTTTGTCGCGGCTCATGGCAAAAATGCGCTCCAGATCGACGAGGATCTAGGGGAGCAAGCGGAACAAATGGCATCTGGCACGCGTGTGCCGGACGTGGGGTGGCTTGACGTCATACCGGAATCGGTGCTCCGCATATTGGATGATCTTGACAGTGAACCAAAAGGCTAATGACGAAAGTATGCGGCCATCCAGTGTGCTCCGATTTCCGCTTAAATCGGTGCCGACGAGGTCCCATACCCCGGCGGCGGGCTAATGTACGCGATAACATTCGCCGATCCGCGACAGGGAGCGATAAATGCAGAACTATGACCACAAAAAGATTATTGAGACGATCAGTCAGGTTGATGCGCTGCCGTCCGACGCGCAGGCGTTCGCCGAATGGATCAAGGCCGATGCGCATCTTGCGTTCCTGCGCGACAATGCGAATACAAACGAAGTGGTCGTCTATGCATCGGGAGAATATACGTTTGTTCATTCGCTCATCGTGCCGAATGAGCGGCTGTCGCCTCCTGACCAGGACGACCTCTTGTCCTGGAATTGTAATGCCTATACATCTATTGCCAGTTACGTCTCCGGCGGCGGACAGGAAGGTGTTTGGTTAGAGCGCGGCGTCACGAGCACTGGGACGAAAACACTGCAAGGCGCACTGCAATTAGTTTTCGCGCGGGGATTCGAAGGTTGGAGCGGCCGGGGCCGAAATTACCTCGAGTTGCACCAGGAATACGCGCATGTCACCGGAATCCACTGGCGGCCCGAGAAGCGAGCCTACTGCCGATTCAATGGAGACGGCGACCTAGAGTCCATTGTTTCTGTTACAAACCGCGACGACAAGGGCAGCACTATGTCTCTTGCTACGTTCAGGTGGGAGCCATTGGAGGAATACCTTGTCGCTTCTAATGCTTCGCTGGTGCGGATGTTCGATTTTGCCCTATTCAGAAAAACCAGATTCTCAGGTTGGTCGAACGGCCCAGAACAGAAAATTCAGGATACGGATGACTTTTTCTACAGGAGAAGAGTTACCGGCGCGCAGGCCGCTTACACGCGCGGTGTGCAGATTGTAAGACCACGCCGCACGATGGAAGCGGTTCACAAGGCTGTTGTGGGTGAATCATTTGGCGATCAGAACAAGCAATACGCTGAGTTCATCGCCTGGGATTGGCGGAACAAGCAGATTAGTAAGATATCTACCGACCCGAGTGCTTCGACCAATTACTTCGTTGCCAAGGATAATGAGTTGCCGTATGAGCTGTCACCGGCATTCTTCAGGCCCGAGGTTCTATCGAAGTACAAGACGGACCGCGAAAAATACACGGTAGGGGAGCGCGATGTTTCGTGTCGGGCGGCGTGGCACCTGAAAGGCATCGACGTTAACGATGCGGGTCAAGTCCATGCCTACATCGTCTATTTGCGCAATCTCCCCTACAGCGAGCAATTACATTGGCTGTCCTTCAATGAGGAACCGAAGACGGGCATTGCGCAACGAGCGGTTACGACTGACTTTAAAGGCGAGTTCTCGGACTTGCCGAATCCGCTGGAGAAACTCCTGTCCATCGTTCAGCGATGGGATCATGACGGAGTGCCATGGTGGACTCTGCGCGACGACAACCTCGTTGGCCGAGTGAATATTCCGCTAACATCCAGCCGCGACGAGTGGGCCGAATCCTTCATGGATTTAGCCAAACTCGTCGTGGAGGGCTTTGAGACAAAGCCGATCCGTGTGCGACTCGATCAGGCGCAAGTGCCTTATATTCAGGATGACAAGACTATCGCCTTGCTGGAAAAGCTCTTGAACAAGGACGGGAAGGCCACCGTTAAGCTGATAGGATTGCGAACCGTTCAGCACCTACGCTCCAAGGCCAAGGGGCATGTTGGCGGCAGCGATTCCGATGACCTCGCGCAGTCGGCATTGACGGACCATGAAACATTCGCAAACCATTTCAAGCATGTCTGCCAGCTCGTGGCTAACGACCTTGAGACTATCGAGAAGCGCTTTCCCACCTAGCTGCGCCGCTTCTTGCAGTCCTTGGGCGCACCTGACGCTGACGGATGTGCGTTGCCATTTGCGCAGTTGGCTCGCCATCCGAAATCTGAAATTCGCGTCATCCCGCCAGCAGTTTTTCCAGGTTTTGCAACAATTCGAGATGATGGTCTGTATGGATTGGCGCCGCCGAGAAATACCGGTGGTGAGAGAAATGGGTGTTTACCTGGCGCTCGAATTTGAAATTTACGAGAGGCGGGCCATCCTTTGGGTCGGTCGAAAAGTGAAGTCCAAACAGTTCGTACGATTTCGAACTTCCTGAGGGCACGGCCGAACCTAGTAACCTGCAGAATTTATCGAGGCCAGGATTTAAAGCCGTCATTTCTTGGTCAGTCTCAACGTACATTTCGCTAACGTACATTGTCTTTCGGATAGGGACGTCTAGCTTCGGAAGTCCTAAGGCCGTCGGCGCCCAATCAAAGAAATCTCTCAGAAACGCGTCGGTATCCGCAGTGTTCGAGCGCGACTCCCCAATCAAACCATCGGTGTAAATCTTCAAATCGACGACGATGTCCTTCCCGGATCTGGACGGAAATGCACCGGATATGAAGTGGACCGGCTCGTTCTTTTTTCTTGCTTCAATCGCCGCAACGACAGTAGGAACAACTTCAAATTTGTATCTTTGCCCGATTTTGTCAAACCCTTCTTGCGGTATTGCAAGTCCAGTGGGGTTGAAATCGGCCAACGGGAATAGCCAGATTGCCCGAGCTGTGTGTATGTTTAGTAGTTTCATGCTGCATGCCTGTTGGCGGTCTCCGCGAGTCCGACCAACGATGCGGCGTTTCCTATCGGTGCGTGTACGGAAGTACTCGAATTGCTTGTCAGAGCTGCATCGCGCAGCAACGCGGATTCAGAAACCTTGTTAAGTGATTCAGGCATGGACTTCAATGGTTGAGACTCAGGTAAGTCAACTCGCAACTCGGCTTTGTTGTGCCGGCGATTGAGAATAGGATCATCCTTCGCAGTGGGAATTCTGAAAGTGTCGGGAGTGAAATTGTCGGCCCATTGGACTAATTCGCCATACGGCGCGAATCGAACGACGAGACCGATATCGAATGCAACAGCCAATTTTTTGAGTGTATTCAGAGTGAAGTTGCCGTAGCCGGCTTGTTCCATCGCACAGATGCGCGGTTGGAGCATTGCACTGGCCTTCGCTAAGTCTTTTTGACTTAGACCGTGTTGCTCTCTCAATGCTCGAATCTGGAATGGAATTCCAGTGCTGATTTGCGATGCCACGAATGCGTCGCGATATTCCTTACTCTTCTTGAGCTTCTGGATCAGGCTCGATTTCGTGCTCACGCGCTTCTCCGATACATTGGTTTAGTCTCTTGAATAATATCGCCGCAGTGTCGAGTGCATTTGCCGGGTCATAAACTGTGCCTTTGTGGTTACAACCGACCAGCAGCGTGAACTGCCGGGGTGCAGGGCCAAAAAATCCTATGAGGCGCAATTGTCTGCGCTGGTCTCCTTTCCACCGAATCTCACCCAGTCCTTTCTGCGCTCCTTGCAGCGGCTTGTAATCCCGCAGGCCCCAAATCTCAGTCCTTCCTAGAATGCCTAGAAGAGCGTCCATGTTTGCTTGCTCTTGGGTAGAGAGTTCCTTCGTATACCACTTGCGTACCGGGTTGTTGCCGTTCGGATGGACATAATCCTGGAACATCCACCTGTTCATGACTATAACAAAATTATTATCGGCGTGGGTGTGCGAAACCGTAGGACTTGTATAACATTTTTATTATATACTCCCTGTAACCGACTAGATCGGCGCGTGCGCAATTGGGATTTTGACCATATGCCGCGGCGCAACACGAGCTTTTTTTTGCAGATTCCCTGCTGCTTCACCGCAATGAGACAGCGGCCGAACATCGATTGGATGTCCTAGACTGATTTATATGCCCGTTACGATCCTTCATCTATCTGACCTGCATAGGGATTCCGGAAGTCGGCTGAGTACGACGGCCCTGCTCGACTCACTCAGACGAGATCGGACGAGATATACAACAGACGAGAAGATTGCTCGGCCAGATATTGCGGTTGTGTCGGGTGACATTGTTTACGGTGTTGGACCAAGCGAGGCGGGCGGGGAGGCGAAACTCGCGCGCCAATACGATGAGGCGTTCGAGTTTCTAGTCTCGCTGGCCGAAGAGTTCTTTGGCGGCGATCGGGAACGATTAGTGATCGTTCCTGGCAATCACGACGTAAGTCTTCCACACGTCGAACTTTCTACCGAAGTTGTTAACCTGCCGGATCTGCCTGAGCAACGAGCGTTGCTTTCGCAAGGATTGGGTTTCGACGGAAGTCAGTTGCGTTGGTCCACGTCCGACCTGACTATGCGTCGCATCAAAGACGCCGATACCTACAACCGCAGATTTGAACCGTTCGCGAGGTTCTACAACAAGTTTTACGGGACAGCGCGATCATTTTCTCTGGAACCAGGCGACCAGTTTTCAATACACGATTTCCCAACGTTGGGTATCGTGATTGCTGGCCTTTCCAGCTGCTACGAAAACGATCTATACAACAGGACGGGACGCATCTATCCGGACTGTGTAGCCAGCGCCGGTCGCCGCGTAGCAGAGCTAACGCGCCGCGGCCGTTTGGCTCTCGCCGTGTGGCACCACAGTTTGCAGGGCGGCCCCCGCGACGTCGACTACTTGGATGCAGACGTGCTTCAGAGCCTGATGGACGGCGATTTCGTCTTTGCGATGCACGGCCACCAGCATCGACCCCAAGTGTTAGAACATCGCTTCACGGCGGACCGCACGCGAGGAATGGTTGTAGTGAGTGCAGGCACCCTTTGCGGTGGCCCTCGCTCACTACCGAGTGGCCGTATGCGTGCCTACAACATCCTGACCCTGGATCCTTATGCTAAGAACGGTGTTATTCACGTGAGGGAAATGAAGAATACGGATTTCAGCCTACCCGTATGGGGACCAGCATTCGTCGCCGAATTCTCTGGGTCGTCGTTGTCATTCACCTTTACATCGCCTGCCCGCGCAGCATCCGCTTTCGAGGATGCTAGCGAGGCAGCTGAGTTGCTCCGTGGTGGCAATGCCGTCGAAGCATATTCGCTGGTCCGTCGTCACCTAAGCGATCCTCTCGCGCGTCGAGTCGCAGTGCAGGCACTTGGCGAGCTTCGCGATTGGAAGGAAATAGTCCGCGTGATTAGTCCACCGACTTCGGCCGACGAATTTGTGCTTTTGGCGGATGCGTTTGACGAGCTAAATCTCGTTACTGATTTGTCGGCCCTCCTGTCATCAAATTTTGCAGTTGCCAGCAGCGACCCGGGTGTCCAAATGTGTATTGCCATCAAGCGGCATCGAGTCGAGCGTTGATGATGACCGAAACATCCCAGATTCCATTCTTAGTCGAAACGAATCGCATATTGGAGATTCTTTCGAAGCAGATTTATGACTCGCCATATGCCATGGTGAGAGAGAATGTTCAGAATGCATACGACGCGATTCTGATGCGTGCAAAACGGGAAGGCCGAGATCAGTCCGAATTTGCTGTCAATATTTCGGCGTCCCCAGACCAGCTGACAATTCGAGACAACGGGATAGGCATGTCGGAAGCTGTGCTTCGGGAGAATTTTTGGCGCGCTGGCTCGTCGGGAAAGAACAATGATGAGGCGCGAGCTGCGGGCGTAATTGGCACGTTTGGAATTGGGGCAATGGCCAATTTTGGAGTCTGCAACCAACTGCGTGTCGAGACGCGAGAAGTAGGAGCCAGTATTGCTAGTCGCACTTCGGCGAGAAAGGATGAGCTGAATATAGGCGCAAACTGCATCAAGCTCGAGCGTCTAGAAGGACAGGACATTCCCGAAGGAACGACCCTGACTGCAGATGTCGAGCCGGCCTTTCGTATCGACGTAGGGGGACTTCGAAATTACCTCGAGCCATATGTTCGTTTCGTTCGCGTTCCCGTGTTCTTAAATGGTGAGCTGCTAAGCGGAAAAGACCCAAAAATGGCTGTTGGTATTTCTGACAGCTGGAAAGTTCTGGGTAGCTCGGAATCAAGCGTGGGCCGATTTGCGTTCAGCATCCATGTTTGGAGCGATGGCGGCCAGCTGGGAGTCATAGTCGATGGCGTGCGAATTGACGGCCATCTCACTGCGGCGGCTCTGTGGCTTCGAAATCAAGTGGGTCAGGTCATGGGGCTCCGTTCGAGATTTGGCCTCGCACCGATTCCGGTATCCGGCATCTATCAATTCGGGGGCTTCGCTGATTTGCCTTTCTTACTTCCGACGGCAGGTCGCGAAGCGTTAACTCGAGAATCCATTCAGGAGGCGTCGCAGTTCTTGCCGGCAATTGAGGTGGCGGTATCGAAGATTCTAAAAGACACTGAACTCGCTGATTCTCTTTCAGCGTTCCAGCAGCACATTCTGCAAATGGGTCAAACGGCCTGGGCGGGTCGAGTGAAGATTCAAATCCAGCCAGGCGATCGCAACGTGGAACTTGCATCACTTAAGTCAGAGTTTATCGGCCATGAGCTGCACTGGTACGCAGGTACGGACGCGGAGACGGCGAGGACATTCACCAGTGAGGAAAGACCGCTAATGCGATTGAGCCAGCACAATCCGCGGCGCGAGTTGCAGCAGCGATATCTTTCGCAAATCCTAAACCTGCCAGCAGTCCCGGATAGCGTGACGATTCTCGAGTCCTATGCGCCCGAAAAGTTGTCCTGGGACGAAGTTAGCTTGACCCTGGCGATAGGACGCACCCTCAGATCGGACTACCTCATTGATAACGTGGACATTCGGTGGGCGAAGATCAGTCACGGTGTCGAAATGCTGGCTCAGATGGAAGGCGATCGCCTTACGCTTACATTCTCGAGAACGTGGCCGAGCATACAGGCAGTGCTGAAAGTTGTTGAACAGTCACCGGATCTGATTGACGGAATCACCAAGGATTTCGTTCGCGTTCAAATCTACTCGCGAATACAGTCGTTTGTGCCGTCGTCACAACGCATAGGGCTGGACGCGTTACAGAAGAGTCTGGAGCGAAAAAAGGAGCTGTATCGACTTGAGCCAGAAGACAAAGGTGAACTCGAACCGCTACTCGCCGACTATCTGGCCGGCAAGCTAGATTTTGGGCAAGTGCTCACGGCTGCAACGCACGCGACGGCAGGCCAGACGCAACAAGTCAGTCGAGAAAATGTCGGGACCGTTGAGCAGGTATTGCACGACGTCGTAAATACGCCGGTCCCACCACAAGTCGTGCCGAACATTACGGCGCCTGCCCCAGGGTCGCCGATTCTGCGTCCAAACACGTTCATTCGAGAGCGGCTTCTCACCACGGGGCAGCAACTACCCGCCTTGAATAACCATCGCATGTTTCTAGCACTGTCCGATCGGCTCTTCCAGAGGGAACGCGAATTCTTTGTGTGGCCTCATTCGACGCAGGTTGCGTGGGCGGGGAGGCGTATTGTCTACTTGTTTAGCCTGGCAAACTCGGGCCAGAGTCTCTATTACGACATCGAGCTTAGAGGAAACCGGTCAGCTGGAGACGCCGGTGGCTTGGCGCTGGTCACGACAACCATCATTGCAAGCAATCGAATCTTCGTGCCAGTGCCACTGCAACTCGCAGAGTGCTTCCATGTCACGGACACCCCTATGGAATTCTATGTGCGATTCGACGTGATTGCGCGCCAGTAGATGGCGGTGAACAGAGCGCCGCGTAACGGTGGAAAAATCGGCCAGCCGCACTTGGTGCAAGTACATCGCTCTGCTGCGCGCCGTCGTCCGCTGGCATCCAGGGACAGCCGCTCTGAGACTGACACCTAAATTGACACCTGGCTGCCAATTAGACTGACACCTAGGGAGACAATAGGTGAAAAATATACTTTAAAATCAATGGTCGGGGTGACAGGATTTGAACCTGCGACTCCTACGTCCCGAACGTAGTGCTCTACCAGGCTGAGCTACACCCCGATGCCTAAGCGAAATCAATTCTTGCGCGCCACTGCGAACTTCGCGAGTTCACTCAAACCGTCTTTGAACGCACTTTCTGGAAGGGGCGCCAGCGCCGCAAGCGCCTGATCGGCCTCGACTTGAGCGAGGCGCGCAGTGTACGCAAGCCCCCCAAGGCTTGCAACGGCGCGGGTGATTTCTTCCAGATGATCCAGTCCACCGTTCTCGATGGCGAGCCGGATCATGGTCCGCTGGATCTCGCTCCCGTGCTGCATTGCGTAAATCAGGGGCAGAGTGGGTTTGCCCTCCGCCAGGTCGTCCCCTAAGTGTTTCCCGAGACTGGCTTCGTCGGCCTGATAGTCCAGTGCATCATCGACCAGCTGAAATGCGGTACCAATATGCCGGCCATATCGCGCCAGCGATTCCTCCATTTCAGGGGGAGCCTCGCTCAATACCGCAGCGATTTGTGCGCCGGCCTCGAACAGGCGCGCGGTTTTGCGGTGAATCACATCGATGTAGCGCGCCTCCGAGGTCAAAGGATCATGCGCATTCATGAGCTGCAGTACCTCTCCCTCGGCGATGGCGTTGGTGGCGTCGGCGAGGATCTGCATGATGCGCATGCGATCCAGGCCCACCATCATCTGAAACGCCCGGGAATACAGGAAATCGCCGACCAGGACGCTAGTGGCGTTACCGAATACCTCGTTGGCGGTATCGCGGCCGCGGCGCAGCGATGATTCATCGACGACATCGTCGTGCAGCAATGTGGCAGTGTGGATGAACTCGATGATGGCGGCGGCGTCGATGTGCCGATCCCCGGAATGGCCGCAGGCGCGGGCGGCCAGGAGCACCAAAAGGGGGCGTAGACGCTTGCCCCCCGCGTATATGATGTACGTGGCGACCTGGTCAACCAGCGCCACTTTGCTGTGTAGGCGCTCCTTGACGACCCTGTCGACGGCCTCAAAATCAGCAGTTACCAACCCACGAATCTGTTCTAGTGTCATGAAGCGCTCAAACGAATGGGCCATGGTACCTAAGAACGGTGCCACTGGCGCGGTGCCCTTAGGCCCTACCCACAGGTCGGTGGTTTGACCTGCCGGCGTTGGCCCGATACAATTCGCGGCTCTTTTGCGGTCATTGGCCGCCTTCGGAGTTGCAACAATGTACGCCGTAATCACCACGGGCGGTAAACAATACCGCGTTCAAGAAGGTGCCGTGGTGCGTGTCGAGAAGCTCGATGCCGACCAAGGTGCCAGCGTCGAATTCAATCAGGTTCTACTGGTTGGTGCCGGATCTTCCGTGACCATCGGTGCGCCGTATGTCGATACTGCCAAGGTAGTCGCGACCGTGGAAAGCCACGGCAAGGGCGACAAGGTCCGCATTGTCAAATTCCGCCGCCGCAAGCATTACAAGCGCGAGAAGACCCATCGGCAGCCCTATACCGATGTGAAGATCACGTCGATAGTCGCATAAAGGTCCGGAGACACTCTCATGGCACACAAAAAAGCCGGCGGCAGCACTCGCAATGGCCGCGACTCGCACTCCAAGCGTTTGGGCGTGAAGAAGTTCGGCGGTGAGGATGTTCTGGCCGGGAACATTCTGATTCGTCAGCGCGGCACGACGTATCGCGCCGGCGTGAACGTCGGCATCGGCACCGATCACACCTTATTCGCCAAAGCCCACGGCGTGGTTGAGTTTCGCGTCAAGGGCCCCGAGCAGCACACCTACGTGAACGTCATTCCGAAGTAGCGTGGCGTAGAGCCCTCAGGGCTCGCCGTTAGATTCTTCAAGGGGGCTTAAAATTGGCCCCCTTTTTATGTGCGCGGTGCGTCGCGCCGCATTGGGTCCTCCATGAAATTCGTCGACGAAGCCAAACTCAAGGTGCATGCCGGCAACGGCGGCCGCGGCTGCGTGAGTTTCCGGCGCGAGAAGTTCGTTCCTTTCGGTGGTCCCGACGGCGGCGACGGCGGCCTCGGCGGCAGCGTTTACTTGCGAGCCGTCGAGGGCATGAACACTCTGGCTGACTTTCGCATTTCCCGCACCTACAAGGGTCAGAACGGCGAGAGCGGCAGCGGCAACGATTGCACCGGACATGGCGGCGACGACACTTATGTGTCCATTCCCATCGGTACCGTCGTGACCGATAAGGATACCGCTGAGACCCTGGGCGATCTTACGGTCGAGGGACAGACACTGCTGGTTGCCAAAGGCGGCAAGGGCGGATGGGGCAACACGCGCTTCAAATCGAGCACCAATCGCACGCCGCGCAAGTCCGGCCTGGGACTTCCAGGCGAAAAACGCGAGTTGCTGCTCGAGCTGAAGCTGATCGCGGATGTCGGCCTTTTGGGCCTGCCTAACGCCGGCAAATCGACCTTGATCCGCGCCGTGTCCGCGGCGCGCCCGAAGGTGGCGGATTACCCGTTCACGACTTTGCACCCCAACCTGGGTGTGGTCGCCGTGGGTCTGGGGCGTAGTTTTGTGATGGCGGACATCCCCGGATTGATCGAAGGCGCCGCCGACGGCGCGGGCTTGGGCATTCGCTTCCTGAAGCATCTGCAGCGCACCCGGGTGTTGCTGCACCTCATCGACATCGCGCCGCCGGATCCGGATGAGGATCCCGTGAAGGGTGCGCGCACGATAGTCGCCGAACTGAAAAAGTTCGCCGCCGATCTGGCGGCGAAAGAACGCTGGCTGCTGTTGAATAAGACCGATCTTTTGCAGCCCAAGGAAGCCGAGCTACGCGCCAAGGACATCGTGCGCCGATTGCGCTGGAAGGGGCGGGTGTTTCTCATCTCCGGCGCTACCGGCGACGGCACGGAGGAACTGAAGCGTGCGGTGATGCGCTATCTCGAAGAGCATCCGCGCACGCCGTCGGCCGCGACCGCACTGGCTTGAGGCGCAAAAAAAGCCGGCATCGCCGGCTTTGTTTCGCAAACGAACGGTGCTTATTTCGCGAGTGCGCGAACCTGCTTGGTCAGGCGGCTCTTGTGGCGCGCGGCCTTGTTGCGGTGAATGATGCCCTTGTTGACCATGCTGTCGATCACGGGTGTTGCATCGGCAAGCGCGGTCGCGGCTTCGGCATGCTTGCCGGCTTTGAGCGCCAGGGTCGCCTTGCGTATGGCACTGCGCAGCTGCGAGGTGAGCGCATCGTTGCGGGCGCGGTGCTGCGTCGATTGGCGGGCGGCCTTTTCTGCAGATTTCGTATTCGCCAAAGCTTTAAGACTCCTCGCAAAACCCAAGGCCCCAGGGGACCCAAAAAGAGCCGCGTAGCTTGCCGATTGGCCCCGCACTTGTCAATCAGCCAGCGGCCCAACCCCAGCAGGGCTTGTTATAGTGCTGCCGATGGAAAGCGGGAAACCTGAGTATAATCACGGTCTTTCGCCATGGAACTAGTTCGCGGTCTGCACAATATTTCGCGCCGACATCAAGGCTGCGTACTCACCGTGGGCAATTACGATGGCGTGCACCTGGGCCACCAGCAGATGATCGGCGTGCTGAAATCGCGCGCCGCCGAATTGCGCGCTGCGGCCACGGTCCTGGTATTTGAGCCAAGCTCCAAGGAGTTCATCGATCCCGAGGGCGCGCCGCCGCGGCTCACGCGTTGGCGCGAGAAATTCGTTGCCTTGGCCGCGCAGGGCGTCGATCGCCTGGTGACTTTGCGATTCGACGAGTACATGCGCGCGATGACGCCGGAATGCTTCGTCGATGAACTGATCGTCGCGGCCCTGGGAACGCGGCATATGGTGGTGGGACATGATTTTCGCTACGGTTGCAACGCCGTCGGTACGATTGAAAACCTGCGGGCCGCTGGTGCGGCGCATGGATTCGGTGTCGAGGAGATTGAGCCCTTCGTTTTCGACGGGATGCGCGTCAGCAGTACCGCCGTACGCGAGCGATTGGCGCAAAACGACTTTGCCGGCGCCAGAAGGCTCTTAGGAAGACCCTATCGAATGTCCGGGCGTGTGGTCCACGGGCGGGAATTGGGACGCGCGCTGGGTTTTCCGACGGCTAACCTGCGGCTCATGCGTCGCAAACCACCGGTGCGAGGCATTTTGGCGGCGCGGGTTTATGGCATCGATCCTGAGCCATTGATGGCGGTGGTGAGTCTCGGGACCCGGCCGACGGTCGATGGCACCGACATGCTCCTCGAGGTTCATGTGTTTGATTTCGTGGGTGATCTGTACGGACGAGAGATTGAAGTGGAGTTCGTGGCGAAGCTGCGTGATGAGGTCAAGTTCGATTCGTTGGATGCGCTGGTACGGCAAATGAAGATCGACGCCGCTCAGGCGCGCAATCTGTTGGCGAAGGTGAATAGTGGCTGATTACAAAAATACGATAAATCTGCCGAACACGGGTTTCCCGATGAAGGCCGATCTTGCCAACCGCGAACCGCGGATGCTGGCGGCTTGGGAACGCGACGGCCTGTATCAAAAGATCCGGCTCGCCGCCAAAGGGCGGCCGTCATTTATCCTCACCGATGGCCCGCCGTACGCGAACGGCATCATTCACCTGGGTCACGCGGTCAATAAGATTCTCAAGGACATCGTCGTCAAGTCGCGCACCCTGGATGGCTACGATGCCCCCTATGTGCCCGGCTGGGATTGTCATGGGCTGCCGATCGAGATGCAGGTCGAGAAAACGCATGGCCGCGTCGGACAGAAAATCGATGCCAGAGCGTTTCGCGCCGCATGCCGGGAATACGCGCACAAACAGGTCGATGCACAGCGCATCGATTTCAAGCGCTTGGGTATTCTCGGCGATTGGGAGCGGCCCTACCTGACCATGATGCCGCGCTATGAGGCCGAACAGCTGCGCGCTTTTTCTCTGATCATCAAGAATGGCCACCTCTACAAAGGCTACAAACCGGTGCACTGGTGCCTGAACTGCCGCTCGGCGCTGGCGGAGGCGGAGGTGGAATACGAGGACATCACCTCGCCCGGCGTCTACGTGGGCTTCGAAGTAGTCGATCGCGCCGATTTAGCGCAGCGCATGACGGACTTAGGCGGCGAGCAGCGGATGATTGCCGATGACCTGCCGACTGCGATCGCCATCTGGACGACGACGCCGTGGACACTGCCCGCGAATCGCGCGGTCGCCGTGCATCCGCAGTTCGAATACGCGCTGGTGGAATTTGATTTTGGAGCAGGGCGCGAGCGGCTGCTGTTGGCGGCCGAGCTGATCAAATCCGTCATGCACACGCTGGCGGTGACGGAATGGACCATTCTCGCGACCGCCAAGGGCACGGTACTCGAGCATCTTCACCTGCAGCATCCTTTTTACGATCGTCAGGTGCCGGTGGTTCTCGGCGAGCACGTCAATCTGGATGCCGGTACCGGAGCGGTGCACACGGCGCCGGGGCACGGCCTCGATGATTACATCGTGGGCCAGCGCTACAACCTCGAAATTGACAACCCGGTGGGCGGCGACGGTCGCTTTCTGCCCGGTACTCCGCTGTTTGCAGGCGAGCTGGTATTCGACGCCAACGCGCATGTGATCAGAGAGCTGATTGAGCACGGCCGGCTGCTCAAGGACGAACCGCACCATCATTCCTATCCGCATTGCTGGCGTCACAAGACACCGGTGATATTTCGCGCCACGCCACAGTGGTTCATCAGCATGGATCAAGCGGGCTTGCGCAAGGGCGCGCTCGAGGCCATTGAACATGTTGATTGGATGCCGGCGTGGGGTGAGCAGCGGATTTCCAGCATGATCGCCGTGCGTCCGGATTGGTGCGTTTCCAGGCAGCGAACCTGGGGAGTACCGATTCCGTTGTTCGTCGACAAGGAAACCGGCGAATTGCACCCAAAAACGCACGAACTGATCGAAGAAGTGGCCAAACGCGTCGAGCACGATGGCATCGATGTTTGGTTCGATTTGGATGCTGCGGCGCTGCTCGGCCCGGAAGCGAGCCGCTACGACAAGGCCACCGATGTCATGGATGTCTGGTTCGATTCCGGGGTGGCGCACTACTGCGTTTCGCAGATATATCCGGAGATTACATCACCGGGGG
>Ga0210388_10002518_pt1 | contig 14245 bp, 16 predicted proteins | sample IncBWC19OmetaG_FD_155485 | JGI IMG/M metagenome (GOLD analysis project Ga0210388, IMG submission 155485) | Forest soil microbial communities from Barre Woods Harvard Forest LTER site, Petersham, Massachusetts, United States - Inc-BW-C-19-O ...
CCAGCCACTGCGAACGCCCCGGCTTCATTGGATTTTTCCCGTGGGGCGCGTAGCGCCCATGCTCTCCGCGCACTCGACCGCGGTCAGGGCAGAGATTCGCAGGTTGTCCGCCGCCGCCCATAGCCAGACCCCATTCGGCTGGGCCGGATCGTTCTTCAGCGCAACTTGGATGTCGGCCTGTCCCGCCGAACTCACGTTGCTGGGAGTATCTTCTTCTACCCCAGGGATCGAAATATGATCCCCGGCCAGGGCCAGCGACAGACCCGGCAAATCCGCCGGGCCATCGAGTTCCAGGAAAACGGCGAGCGCATAGCCGTGAAAAATCGGGGCCTGTAGCAGAAACAGCGAAGGCTGCGCAGCGTCATCCCCGGCAATCTTGCGATAGTGCCGGAGCACACGCGCCTCCAGCGAATCGAGCGAACGCTGCGCCTTCTGGCCGTAGCGGGCGACCATGTTGAACGCTACTTGCGCGTCGTAGACATCTTTGGGCAGAGGCTGAAACGAGAGCAGGTTCACCGTCTGCTGGTGCAACTCATCCATGCCGCGCTGGCCGTGCTCTGACGCTGGTTCGAAAATGGTAGCGACGGCGCGGCGGATCGCCACTGCCTTCCTCGCCCGCAACAAGAGTAAGGCGAGCGTCACGGCGACGGGATGCGCGGTTACGCACGGCCCCGGCTGCAGTTCCGGCGGCGCAACTTGCCCGCGTTCGCGCTCAATCCATAGCGACCGCACTTTGGCCCCAGGCTCGTCTTCGAGCGCAGCCGAGAGATCGATGATGGCGCTGCCGGCATCGCGCGCATCTTTCCAGTTCTTACGAGTGGAATCCTGATCGGAAGCGAAGAAGGTAAAGTCCACGTGCTCAAACTGCTCGGCGCGCACCCGCTGAATAAAGCTCATCTCATCGCCCATGGCTTCGAGCTGGCCGAGAGATTCATCGTCATCAAGCAGGCGTACGTCGGCCGCCGGGAAATTGCGTTCGTTCAGCATCTCGGCCACTTCCTTGCCTTTGAGCGAGGCCGCACCGACAATGGCGGCGCGGTACAGATTTCCGCGCGTGGCTAGCGGATGAGTAGCAGACGATGTTTTGGCCGGTTCACTCATGACGCCTGCGATGCCTCCTGGTAAGGCGGTGGCGGTGGTGCGCTTTTACGCCGGAAGATCCACTGCACTCGCCAGAACACACCGGAAATCATATAGAACAGGGCGATCACAAACAGCATCAGCCGCGAAAAGAACCAGATAGAGGCAAATAGCGCGGCCAGAAAAATGATCAGGCGGAAGGGATGGCGCGACCGGAAGTCGATGTCCTTGAAGCTGTAGAAGCGCCACGTGCTCACCATCAGGTAGCCAACGGTGGTCACCATGGCCAGCCAGGTCAGGGCCGTGTACCAGCTCACAATCGGGTCGCCGGCTTCAAAGTGCACCACCGCGGCGATCACCCCGGCGCCGGCCGGAATCGGCATCCCGACAAAATACTTTTTGCCGGGGCGTCCCGGATTCGAAGGCTGCGGATTGTTGGTGATGTTGAAGCGCGCCAGCCGGCTCGCCCCTGCCATCAGGAACAGAAAGCTGGCGATCGCCCCCAACTGGGCCAACTTGATATGCCACTCCGTCAGCAGGACGGTGGGCATCAGGTTGAATCCCCAGGTAAAGGCCAGCATGGCCGGAGCCACGCCGAACGTGATCGCGTCGGCGAGGGAATCGAGTTCCTTGCCAAAGTCGCTGCTGGTGCCGGTCATGCGGGCAATGCGTCCATCGAGGCCGTCAAACAGCACGGCGAATCCGATCGCCTTGGCCGCATTGTCGAGATGCCAGTACTCGCTCGCGGTGGCATGCATGACCTGCAGAATGGCGTAATAGCCGAGCGCCATGTTGGCGGTAGTGAACAGCGACGGGAGAATGTACATCCCCTTGCTCAACCGGCGGCGAGGCGGTCTGGCGGTAACTTGATTGATGGCAGACTGATTCATCGCAGACTGATTTGTCGAAGACTGATCCATCCCAGACTGATCCATCAATCCGCCTTCCCGGCAGTCGATGCGCCGCCGGCGGTTACGAGCGCGCCCTGGGGCTGCAGGAAGGCAAGCACGCTGGCGCCACCCTGCACGCGATCGCCTACTCTCACGTTGACCCGCGCTGAGGCGTCGAGCACCACATCCACCCGCGAGCCAAACTTGATCAGCCCCACGCGCTGGCCGCGCTCCAGGCGATCGCCAATCTTGGGGTGAAACACGATCCGCCGCGCCAGCAAGCCGGCAATCTGCTTGAACACTACAGTTTGCCCGTCGCCGTCCAACGTAACGATATTCTGCTCGTTGAGTTCCGCCGACGCCTGATTCATGGCGTTCAGATACTGGCCGCGCTGGTAGCGCACGTCGCGCACCACGCCCGCGATCGGCGAACGGTTCACATGCACGTTAAACACGCTCAGGAAGATGCTGACCCGCGTCTGCTGTCGGCCCGCGACGGTAATCGGCGAAACATCCGTGACTTTGCCGTCGCCGGGAGAAACCACCGCGCCCGCGTCCTGCGGGATGGCGCGCTCCGGGTCGCGGAAGAACCACAGCAGGAAGAACGCGAGCAGGCAGGGAATAATCGCCCAGGCAGGATTCGTCAGCCAGCCCAGCAGAACCGCCGCGGCAATCAACGGCACCGCATAGAAGTATCCGTCACGCACCATGGGAGCTTTCAATTATAGAGCAGGCTGCCCTGCGATGAGCGCGGCGCGTTGCGAGTTGCCGCAGGCCCGTTTGCCGCCGAGACACCGCTGCGCATCCCTGGTCAAACTTAAAGCGGACTACACTCCGAAGCGCCGCCGGTACGCGCTAGGGGAGACACCGGTGTGGCGCTGGAAGAGTCCGCGAAAAAAGGCGACATCCTGATAACCGACGGCGTCACTGATCTCCTGCATGGTGCGATGGTCGCCTTCCAGCAGACGCTTCGCCGCGGCGATCCGCAATTTTTGCAGGTAGTTCAACGGGCTGTCTCCGGTCGCCTGCTTGAAGCGCCGGACAAAGTTTCGCAGGCTCATCCCCACCCGCCGTGCCGGAGCTTCAAGCGGGAAGGTTCGCTGAAAATTCTGGTGCAGCCACTCCTGCGCCGTGGAAATGATGTCATCGGAGTGCTCGGTCTTGAGCGGGACGATGGCAAACCCGGCCTGCCAGGCGCGAGGCGTCTCGATCAGCATGGCCTTGGCGCTCTGCATGGCGATTTCGTGGCCGCAGAATTTCTCCACCAGATACAGGCTAAGGTCAAGGGCTGCGTGCACGCCTCCGCCACAGTACAAGCCGCGATCTTCGGTCACCATCAATTCCGGCATCCACTTCACCTTCGGATATTTTTCTCGAAAGCGTCCGGCCAGTCCCCAGTGTGTGGTGGCGCGTTTGCCGTCGAGCAACCCGGTGGCCGCGACGAGGCCAACGCCAGAACACACGCTGGCGATGGCTGCGCCGCGCTTATGCCAGCGCCGCAACCACGGCACAACCGGCCCGTAGGCGCCGATCATGTCGTCCAAACGCAACCCGGTGGTGGGGATGAAGATCAGATCCGTTTTACGGATCGCATTGATCGCGACCTGCGGCTGAATGCGGATGGGCCCGTCACAGCGAACAGCCCGCCCATCGACCGAGGCCGTGGTCACCCGAAAGCGCGGAACCGGCCGCTTTCCAGTGAGAAAGTTCCACAGCGTTCCGGCATGACGAAACACTTCCATCGGTCCGGTGGCGGTGGAGGAAAAGGTTCCGTCGAGGAACAGGATAGTAACGTCAGTCATAGCAGTTCTCTCGCGATCAGCCCGTAATCGAATGGCGTAACTGCCTATGTAGGATGGCATATCTGCCATCTTGTGGCAAGAGTTGTCTGCGGCTAGTCTTGGCCAATCGCAAGCTAGCTCGGATTGCTTGCACAAAAGCTGAAGGAGGGCGTGATGAAGAAATATGTGATTGAGCGGGATATTCCGAAGGTCGGCACTCTGGACCGCGAGCAGTTGCGGCAGGCCGCAGCCAGATCCATTGAGGCGCTGCGGCAACTTGGCCCGGACATTCAGTGGCTGGAAACTCTGATTGCCGCCGACAAGACGTTCTGTGTGTACCTGGCCAAGGATGAATCGATCATCCACCGGCACGCCGAACTGAGCGGCTTTCCGGCCAGCAAGGTCACCGAGATCGGCAACACGATCGACACAACGACGGCCCAACAGGAGTAACGGACGAACTTGATGGCGGGCGGACTATACTCGGCCCCGCCCGCCGTCAATTTTCTAAGAGCTACTACGGCCGAAGGCCTTGAAGTCACAATAAAAAAGGCGCTGCCTCAGCGCCCCATCTACACGAATCCGATAGATACATTCCTCCCTCGGCGGCTCGCCGCATGGAGGTTGGCCAGAAATTACGCTACGTTGACGCCGTACTGCTGCCGAAACGAGCGCTCAATGGACTCCATCTTGTCCTTCAGGCGCAGTTTCAGCTTCTTAAGCCGGACTTCTTCCAGCTTCTCGTCTTCGCTGAGATATCGTTTTTGGGTGAGTGAATCAAGACGTTGCGAGTACTGCGTGTGTTCCTGGGCCAATCTGCGGAACTCCTCATGATTGGTCAGGAGTTGGTCTTTCGAAGTCAGCATCCAGCAGACCTCCAAACCGGGATTATGCCATCACCGTAGCACAGCGGAAAACACGGTTCAATACCCTAAAAGTGGTGCAGTCTCACTATGAGAACAATTTAGGAAACTTCTCGGCGGTACAGAACTGCATCCTCCACCGGGTTGCTGTAGTAGGACTTGCGGCGACGGGTCCGTTCGAATCCCGATTTTTCATAGAGCGCGCGAGCCGCCGAGTTCGACTCGCGAACCTCAAGAAACACGGCATGGCTGTTTGTTTCGGCGGCCTCGTCGAAGAGAGCGTCCAGCAGCCGCTTCCCGAGGCCTGTGCGGCGGGCGCTCGTCGCGACGACGATATTTTCCAGCTCCCATTCAGGAGCAAGATGGTGAGCAACCAGGAAGCCGGCCAGGCGAGTTCCCTCGCCTGCCTTCACTAAACTTTCCGGCGAAGCGTCGGCTACCAGAACCAGTCTGGCCGCCGGGCCTTCGTTCGAGAGGAACATCTGTTGATACTGCAGCTCAGTCCAATGGGCGGCGCTGGCGCAACCGCGCTCCAACTCAATGATGGCAGGAATATCTTCGACGACGGCCCGGCGGATCAAATAGCGCTCGGTGGATGGCATGGTCGGCAACGACTCAGACTAAGAACTCTTCGCAAAGATCTCATCATCGCGGCGCACGTAGTTCGCCTCCAGTTGCTCCGGCGAGATCGATTCGCCAGCCTGGAGCTTCTTCCAGCCGAGTCGGGAGATGGCTTCGGCGCCGACCGGTTCGACCACGGAAACAGAACGGCCAGCATTCCGTGCCAATTCTGCCAAGGCCAGGTCAGGAGTCGCGATCGCGAACTCGTGCGCGGCGGATAGAAAGGAATCCTTGGGCAACAACTCCTCTCCCAGCGCTTGCGCCGACTCGCCGACCACCTGGAACTTGCCGAGGTAAACGTCGCCCCGTCCAGCGTCGAGAACCGACGCAACGTTTCCCTGCGCGGCGCCGGCGAGCGCCACGGCCTCCAGAAGAGACACGGCAACGATGGGCTTGCGCAGGATTTCGGCCAGCGCCTTGATCGCCGCCAGCCCTACGCGCAGGCCGGTAAACGATCCCGGGCCCGATACCACCACGAAGGCGCCGATGTCACCCTTGGGGAGGCCGTGCGCGGCCAGAAGATCCGCAATCTGCGGCACCAGTTGCGCAGAAAAAGTGCCGCCGCTGAGCGCCGACACTTCGATCACCGCGACTTCGTGCGCATCGGGCTCGCCCGCCCGCACCAGCGCTACATTGCCGTTCCTGCCCGAAGTGTCGGTGACGAGAAGAAGCATTTCGATTTCGTTGTATCTGTGGAAATCAGCGAAGGTCGGTGGCGACCGTATTTATCCCTGCACCAGTTCGAGCAGCACTCCGCCCGCACTTGAGGGGTGCACAAACACATATTTATGCCCGCCCGCGCCGGTCTTGATCTCATCGGACACCAGGCGCACACCGTCCTTCTTCAGCCGTTCCACCGCCGCGGGCAGATCGGGAACCTTCAGGCAGACATGATGCAGACCCTCGCCACGCTTGGCGATAAACTTCGCAATCGTCGAATCCTCAGAGGTGGCCTCCAGAAGTTCGAGCCGGCTCTCTCCCACCGGCACCATCACCACCCGCACTCGCTCGTGCTCGACCGTCTCTTCCGGCGAAACCGCGAGGCCAATCTTCTTATAAATTTCCGCAGCCGCCGTCAGCGACTTTACCGCGACGCCGAGATGATCGATCTGAAACATAATCCCTGCTCACGTGGCGGCGGACGCATTCGTCCGCCCGCGATTTACTTTAAGTATGGGCTCGAGCGCAAACCTGTCCGGACGAATGCGTCCAGACCTAGGTGTTCGCTTTCCCCGCGATCTCCTCCACCAGCGTATACGGATCGCGTTTATGCTCTGCGACTTCCGCCGCCAACTGGGCCAGCTTCCCGCCACTCATCTGCGCGCGCGCCTTCTCCAGCATCGCGTCGCGCAGCATTTCGACCAGCCGCTCCTGCCAGTTCTCCACGCTCTTCTTCAGCGCCAGATTTTCCTTTTCCAAATACGCTTCATAGCTGGCGATCGCTGCCGCCAGTTGCTCGATGCCCGTCCCCTTGCTGGCCACGGTGTTCACGATCGGCGGCGTCCATCCATCCTGGCGCAGCGCGAGCGACTGCAGCCCGCGAATCTCCCGCTCCACCCGCTCAGCGCCATCATAGTCGCTCTTGTTGATGACGAAGATGTCGGCGATCTCCATGATTCCGGCCTTGATGGTCTGCACATCGTCGCCCATGCCGGGCACCAGAATCACAATCGTGATGTCGGCCAGCCGCACAATATCGACTTCGTCCTGCCCGACGCCGACGGTCTCAATCAGGATCACGTCGCGCCCCGATGCATCGAGCACCGTAGTCACATCGGCTGTGGTGCGCGCCAATCCACCCAGCGATCCGCGCGTGGCCATGCTGCGAATGTAGATCCCCGGATCGGCGAAATGCTCCTGCATGCGGATCCGGTCGCCCAGAATCGCGCCGCCAGTGTAGGGGCTCGTCGGATCCACTGCGATGATACCAACGGTGTATCGATCTTCGACGTCGAGTGCCCCATCCAAGTCGGGTGGCCCATTCAAGCCGCGCTGTTTGCGGCTCGAGTGGGGATTTGTGTAGGGATTCTTAGTCTTCCGGTAGAACCGCGCCAACTGATCGACCAGCGTGCTCTTCCCCGCCCCCGGTGCGCCGGTCAGCCCAATCACCCGCGCACGCCCGCTGTGCGGAAACAATGCTTTCAGCAGATCGGACGAACCCGGCGCGCGATTCTCCACTGCAGAAATAGCCCGTGCCAGCGTCCGCACATCGCCTGCACGCAGCGGCGCGATCCAGGACTGCATGTCGTGATTGGAACCAGCGTGCAAGCGAACAGTGTAAAGCAGGAAGCACATCGGCGAAACGGCCCCCTCTGTGTTCCCTGTGTCCTCCGTGGTTGACTGCCTTTGTCGGCCGACTAATACCTCACTGCACCACACTGCGGGCAGCGCCATCGGGAACCGTCGCCGGCCAGCAGAGGCGTCGCACAGAAGGGGCAGACCGCATCCGCCGCCGGCTCAATCGCCGCCAGCCTTTCACGCAACGATGGCTCCGTCGGAGTTCGAAGCAGATGAATCAGTACGAGCGCCGCACCGAGCGGGGCGGCGATCCGAAAAATCCAGCCGATCACCATCAATTCCTGATCCGAATCAATCGGCGCCGTCCAGAAGGCCGCCGCCAGCAGCAGGAGGCAGACCAGGCCAGCCCATTTGAATGATCGGCGAGTCTTGGTGTGCGCGTGTGGGTCCAGGTCACAGATGCTGCATTTCCAATGCTTCCAGAAACCCACCGGCAAAATCGGGATCCAGAAGATGTGCCCCACATCGAAGGTCCGAATGGCGACGGCTCGACGCGGCGCCTGGCACCGCAGGCAGTAATCATTGCGGAACGCAACTCGCTTCGGCCAGAAATAGTAGACACCGTGAATAAGGAACATGGTTCGTGGATGTGCGTCACACGGGATAAAGTTGTTCGGCGTCGAGCAGGTACAATTCGACAAACTGCGTAAACGAGTCCGCAACCACTTTCGGCTTCAGGGTTCCTACGTGAATAACCGGATTCGGCCCAGTCGCGACTTCCAAGAGCCGGATCGCGTAAGCCCAGGACCACTGAAAGTAGTCAGCAAAAACGAAATACACATGATCCTCGGCAGATCCGGGAATCGACGACGAGTGTAGGGCGAGCTCTTTCACCACACTCTTCACTCCGGACAACGGCCAAAAGCAGAACCCGTTCCGATCGCAGTCCTCGCGGGCATCTGGCAGCATTCCATTGACGTTCAGAAAGTACAGCCTGAAGTCCTCAGGGAGAGTCACACGATTCTCAAGCTCGAACCGTTGGACGTCGCTTGGTGAGCAGCCCTTTGAAATCTTGAGGCCGCTATCTATCCAGTGACGAACAAGCCTTTCGTGGCTGGGCTGAGACATCCGTCGACACCTCAACGACAGGTTTCGGCTGCTACCTTAGTCCTTCAACAACTGCCGCGCAATCACCAGCCGCTGAATCTCGCTGGTGCCTTCGCCAATCGTACAAAGCTTCACGTCGCGGTAAAACTTTTCAGCAGGATAGTCTTTGATAAAACCGTAGCCCCCGTGAATCTGCACGCCCTCGTTGGCGCACTTCACCGCGACTTCGCTGGCATAAAGCTTCGCCATCGATGATTCCTGCGTAGTCTTCATGCCCGCGTCTTTCATAGACGCGGCGCGCATGGTGAGCAGCATGGCGGCGTCGATCTCGGTAGCCATGTCGGCCAGTTTCCATTGGATCGCCTGGAAATCGCTGATGGCCTTGCCAAATTGCTTGCGCTGCTTCGAATACTTCAACGCCGCGTCGTACGCGCCCTCGGCCATGCCCAGCGAAAGTGCGGCAATAGATATGCGTCCGCCGTCAAGCACGCGCATGGCATCGGGAAATCCCTGGCCCTCGCCGCCCAGCAGATTCTCCGCCGGAATGACGCAGTCTTCAAAGATCAATTCGGCCGTGTCGCTGGCCCGCAGCCCGAGCTTGTTTTCTTTCTTGCCGGGGCGAAATCCTTTGGTGTCTTTGTCGACGATGAACGCGGACAGGCCGTGCGTATGCGCGGCGCGGTCCGTCACGGCGAGCACCACCAGCGCGTCGGCATAGTGACCGTTGGTGCAGAAAGTCTTGGTACCATTCAGCACCCAGGTGTTTCCTTTGCGCACCGCGGTCATGCGGGCGCTGCCTGCGTCAGATCCAGACGAAGGTTCGGTGAGTCCCCACGCGCCGATAAATTCTCCGGTGGCCAGCTTGCTGACATATTTCTTTTTCTGCGCTTCGTTGCCGGCGAGAAAAATATGATTCGAGCACAACGAGGTGTGGGCCGCCACAATGATTCCGACTGAGCCGTCGACTCGAGAGAGCTCCTCGATGGCGGTCACATACTCCACATAGCCCATGCCCGCGCCGCCGTATTCGGCCGGAAAGATGATACCCAGCATGCCGAGCTTGCCCAGTTCTTTGATCGTGGCCAGGGGGAACTCGCCGGCCTCGTCCCACTTCATCACGTTGGGCTTGATCTCGCGTTCGGCAAACTCGCGGACGCTTTTCTTTAAATGCTGTTGCTCTTCGTTCAGTAAGAAATCCACGAGTCCTCCGGCATGCTCAGAAATCTGATTAGAACATAGCGCCGGAAGAGTAAGAAGTTACCGCCGGAATGAAAATGAGAGTGCGCTGCGACCCGCATGAACATTGGCGATTTCCAGCATTCCGGCGTGTCACCCAACCGACCGGATGGTTAGGAAAAAACACAACTCGTGGAGCCCCGGACGCCTCGTCCGGGGGGTAGCGTCACCGATGTCACTTTCGAAGTTGTGCCAGTGTTTTGCCGATGCCAGGGCGGACGAGGCGTCCGTCACAAACCACGCTAGCTGTCGTCCCGCAGAGCTACTGGACCAAGGAACACCTGGAAGACTTCGTTCGACAACAGTCGCCCGCTCGGCGTGAGGCTTATGACTTTGTCTTCTTTCTGCAGCAGTCCATCCGCGATCTGTTCCTGAATCGCCGTCGACAGATTGCCGACCGATTCCTGTCCGAAGCGCGCCACGATCTCGCGCAAGTCCACTCCCCGGTTCAGGCGGAGCCCGAGAAAGAAATTTTCTTCGAGCGCTGCGGCGGCGGTAACGATCGTTTTCTGCGCGGGCGACCCAGCGACATATTTTTCAAGCGCGTCGGGCGTGGCCAGCCTCAACGCATCTGACTCGGGCGCAAAAGAAATCAGCATGGAGTGCGCATCCACACCGAAACCGAGATAGGGCTGTCGCGTCCAATATTTCAGGTTGTGCCGTGACTCAAAACCCAAGCGCGCGAAGTTGGAAATTTCATACTGCGTAATTCCGGCCGAATCCAGCTGTTCGCAGGCCGCCACATAAAAATCCGCCGTCGCCTCTTCGTCCGGGACAAAGTGCGCGTGATAGCGCGTTCCTCCCGCGATCACTTCCCGCCCCAGCCGCGAATCTTCGTCGACCTCGAGCATGTAGACGCTCACATGCGGAGCCTCGGTCGCAAGCGTTTCCGCCAGCGATTCCTGCCAACTCGCCGCCGTCTGGTGCGGCAAGCCGGCGATCAGATCGACATTCAGGTTCGTGATCCCGGCCGCGCGGAGGCGCGCAATGTCGTCGAGCACGGTCGCGCGCTTATGCAATCGCCCCACCGCCGCCGCTTCCTGATCGATAAACGACTGCACACCCAGGCTGACGCGATTCACTCCACAACGAAGTAATCCATCGATCACGTTCGGCGTCAGAGTTCCGGGCGCGCATTCCACCGTGATTTCTGAATCTGCCGAAACGGAAAACTGTGCCCGGACCGCGGCAAAGATTCTTTCCAGTTGCCCGGCTTCAAGCACCGTCGGCGTTCCGCCGCCCAGGTAGATCGTGTCCACCTCGCGCTCGATCTTTCCACCCATGTCGCCGACAACCTGCGGCGCGTTCGTTACATCCGTGCACACTTGATCGACATAACGCTCGAATACCGCGCGCGAAAACACGTCGGACGCAAAATTGCAGTAGCTGCACTTGGTGCGGCAGAACGGCACGGAAATGTAGATCCCCAGGGCCACGCCTTCTGATTATCCCACCCGTAAACCTTTTCCATCCCGCCGCCTGCCGCCGCCATCTAGTTAAGGTACCCTGTTGAAGGCGCCCTCGACGCCGCTGATCCGTCTCGAAAGCAATGGCCCAGGAAGAGGAAGTACTCGGCAAAGCATATGACAGTCGCCTGATGCGGCGGCTGCTCACCTACCTGCGTCCTTACCGCTGGCAGGTGGCGGTGGCCATCGTGTCCATCATCCTGAAATCTTTTTGCGATGTGCTGGGACCTTACCTGGTAAAGGTTGCAGTGGACCGCTACCTGGCGCCGACCAGGGCGGCGACGGCAGGCCTGTGGAGTTGGCTCAGCCCGCGGCCGCTGCATGGGATCGCGCAAATTTCCTGCATTTATTTTGGCCTGCTCGGGCTCACCTTTGTCTTCGAGTTCCTGCAGACTTATTTCATGCAGTGGACGGGACAGAAAGTGATGTTCGACCTGCGCAGCCAGATTTTTCGCCACCTGCAGCGCATGCACGTAGCGTTTTATGACAGAAATCCGGTGGGACGGCTGGTCACCCGCGTCACCACCGATGTCGATGCCTTGAACGAACTGTTCACCTCCGGCGTGGTCTCGATTTTTGAAGACCTCTTCGTGCTGCTGGGCATTCTGGGCGTGATGCTGTGCATGAACTGGAAGCTGGCACTCATCACCTTCGCCGTGCTGCCGCTGATCGTGGTCGCCACCAAGATTTTTCGCGACAAGGTGCGCGATTCCTATCGCCGCATTCGCCTGGCCATCGCGCGCATCAACGCCTACCTGCAGGAGCACGTCAGCGGCATGGTCGTGCTGCAACTTTTTAATCGCGAGCGCAAGGCCTACAACCGGTTCTCCGACATCAACCGCAGCCACATGGATGCCTACAAAGACGCGATCCTGGCCTACGCGCTCTACTATCCCGCGGTCGATTTTTTCTCCGCCATCGCGATTGCCTGCGTGATCTGGTTCGGCGGCCAGGATGTGATGCGCGGCATTGTGGCCAGCAGCATCAGTATCGAGTTCAGCCGCCAAACGCTGTTGACGTTTCACGTAGTGGCCGCGGCGGCATCTCTCGGCGTGGTCGTGGCTTTCACCCAATACGCCCAGCGTTTTTTCCGCCCCATCATGGACTTCAGCGAGAAGTACAACATCCTGCAATCCGCGATGGCCGCGAGTGAACGCATCTTCAAGCTGCTCGACACCCCGGTCGACATCGTCTCGCCCGCCGTAAGCAAAAAGCCGGCAGGCCCCGGCCGCATCGAATTCGACCACGTCTGGTTCGCCTACCGAGACCTGCCGGAAGCAACCACGACTCATGTGGGGACGGATGCCCTCGTCCGTCCAGCCGATCCCGATCTGAATAAGAAAAGCTCGGCAGCGCCTTTGCCGGAAAGCTCCACGGAGGCCAACCCCGACTGGGTTCTCCGCGACGTCACCTTCGCCATCGACCCTGGAGAAACCGTCGCGGTCGTCGGCCACACCGGCGCGGGCAAGACCACGCTTATCTCGTTGCTGCTGCGTTTCTACGATGTACAGAAGGGCGCGGTCCGCATCGACGGCGTTGACGTCAAAGACATGGACCTCGCCGACCTGCGCAGCCGCTTCGGCGTCGTGCTGCAGGATCCGTTTCTATTTACCGGCACGATCGGCGGCAACATTCGACTGGGCACCGATCGCATTCAGGAGGCGCAAGTGGCCAAGGCCGCCGAAGACGTAAATCTCGGCGACTTCATCCGCGCCCTGCCCAATGGTTTCAACGAGGAGGTCCGCGAGCGCGGCTCCGCTCTATCGACCGGACAAAAGCAATTAATCTCCTTTGCCCGCGCCCTGGCCCACGAGCCGAAGATTCTGATCCTCGACGAAGCCACTTCGAGCGTCGACACCGAAACCGAATTCAAAGTCCGCGACGCCCTCGCCCGCATGGTCGAAGGCCGAACCTCGCTGATCATCGCCCACCGCCTCTCGACCGTGCAGCGCGCCGACAAGATCATCGTCATGCACAAAGGCCAGCTCCGCGAAATGGGAACCCACCAGCAACTCCTGGCCCAGCGCGGAATTTACTTCAAGCTGTACCAGTTGCAGTACAAAGACCAGGAATTATTAAATGTGGCGCGGGAGGCCTCGCCCGCGAACGCGGACAGCGTCAATGAATCAGAAGTCAGCGCACGCGGAGACGACTGAATGTTCGGGCTTTCACCGAAATTGCCCATCTCAGACGAAGATCGCCTGTGGGTGAACGAAGGCTTTCACCGATTGGAGAGACTTCTAGGCCGTCGCCGAATGCTTGAAGCCAGGGTCATCACTCCGACCGCTGGGGACTTTCCTGACCCATACGATAAGACCGCGGAAGCCGGAGAGAGACTTTTTTGCCGCGTCTGCACCTACATGCAGGTGGACCGAAACGAAATTGGCTTTGAGATTTTTCCAGACGAAACCGAGGAACTCAAAGCCATTCTTCCTTCCTGGAGTGGGAAAGATGGCAAGCGTGCGGCTGGCCTTTACATCCATGCAATGGAAAACCGGGGCGGCGCGGACGGCAACTCTAAGTCGCAGCCCGCCGTCGTAGCGATCAGGAGTTCTCAGCTCAAAGATCCCATGTTGCTGGTGGCGACGATGGCACACGAGCTTGGCCACGCGATTCTTCTCGGCGGTGGTCTGACGAACCCCAAGCCCCTTGACGATGAGCCCATGACTGACCTGCTCACCGTTTACCTCGGACTCGGCATTTTTACCGCGAATTCCGCGGCCTGCTTCAAACAGTTTCAAGAGGACCGCCGTATCGGGTGGTCCATGCAGCGGCTGGGCTATCTTTCGGAAGAAGTTTTCGCGTACGCACTGGCGAAATTTGCGGTTGAACGAAGCGAGGACAAAATCGCCTGGGAAAAGCATCTCTCTACGAACGTCCGGTCATATTTCAAGCGTTCGCGCGCTTGGCTGCTGAAGAATCCCCGGTATGTTGCAACCGCCGACCCGATCGACTGATTCTCG
>Ga0210388_10002519_pt1 | contig 14241 bp, 18 predicted proteins | sample IncBWC19OmetaG_FD_155485 | JGI IMG/M metagenome (GOLD analysis project Ga0210388, IMG submission 155485) | Forest soil microbial communities from Barre Woods Harvard Forest LTER site, Petersham, Massachusetts, United States - Inc-BW-C-19-O ...
TCATTATGGTCCGGCGCATTGTATTGCGGCGTGGTCTGTTCTGGCGGCGGTCCCTGATCCACCTGGGCGTTCCCCGCTGAAGGCTTGTCGAACGATTGGTCCTGCGCCATCAGAGAAGTGCCAGTTCCGAGCGCTATTGCGCTCGTCAACACCGCGGTAAGAAGCGTTTTGGATAACTTGGTTTTCATCATGTCCCCCACATTTCCTGCTACTGGATTGAACACCGGGAATCGGGGAGAGTTCCGTTCTTTTGATTGACTTACACCGGTTGATTTCGGCCAGGCAGTGGTGGATTTCAGCCAATTGCAACGAAAGGGCAAACTGCAGTCTCTCTAATTCACGGGGAACCGCGAGAGAAATATTCTCGCTAAAGCGGAGGTTCTCACTGGTTATCGTGATGTTTCAGAAGGCCGGCGCCCAAGGGCATGATCGGGAAACTAGGAACGCACTCGCTCCGTTACAGCTATCGGTCTTGGTTGGACACCCTGGGAACTCCGTTACGGTGCAGCAAAAACCCATGCGGTATGCAGGCGTCCGGCGTCCGAACTGCGTTCAACATCTACGAAGATGCCGTCACAAAGCCGTCACAAATAAGATGGCTCAGGGCCGGGCGAATCTTGTGTTTAAGCTTTCCCCCTAGCGCGCTCTACGGGCTCCGCGCATCGGGCCTAAAGTGTTCGCCCGATTTCACTCTGCCGTTTTTGTTGCTAAATTTTCGTTCGCTAGCTGGCTTTGCAGGCACCTCCGGGGGGAGGGACTTGCTTGCGCGGAAGGGGAACACATCGCCTGGGTGCTGGCCAGCACACAGACGGCTGTTCCCCTTTCGGCACTTCTGAGGACTTGAAGGCAGTTGAAATAGTCCAACAGCGATCCTGCATTAACTTTCGTCGGCCTGCCCTTACACGCTTGCGTAATTTTTTGTAACAGGCAGTGTTTATGCGGGTAAAGGTAATGGCGGAGAGAGTGGGATTCGTTTACCTTTGTCATCCGCAAGTTGCGGTGACAACTACACATAGCGATAATACTCAATGTTTATGCGGGTTGCAAGCACATTTTCAATTGTTTCTGTAGTCTCTCCTGTATCCTGCTTTTTCTCCTATAGCGTCGAAATCTGCTCGAAAACGGTATCACTGGTATCAGTCCGCTACGTCTTGGCTCCTAGAGGAAGACTCTTCGGCAGGAAAGGATAAATGTCCTGCCACACTGCGGCCTCGGAAATGTGGCGGCGCGGAACCCCGAACAACCTTGGATTCTTCGGCCTCAAGCCGCCGTTCTCCAACTGAACGAGAACTTTTGTGTATCGCCGGATGAGAGCATTCCGCTTCTGATCCTCTGGGCTGACTTTGAACCGATACGTCCGTTTGGAATTCTTGTGGGCGTTCTTCTCGCGTCGCGCTTCAGGTCTGCCCGCGGCTCCACGCTGACGACGCTCGGGCAAATCTCGGTAATCCCGCAAGTCGGCGCGGTTTCGATTATTGAATTGCCAGACGTGTTTGCCGTTGCTGAGTTCGATGGATTCGAGGGGCTGCTTCTTCTCCGAAGCCAGCCACGATTGAAAAGACCCGTCAGCGAGCCATCGGCGCAACGTAATGTAGCTCACGCCGATATGCGCTGCCGCTTCTGAAGTTGAAACCAACTCCTGGCCCGTCTCTTTGTTGTACCGCCCCATGTTTGTTCCTGATTACCGAAGTAACTAGCCGGGGATTCTGTAGAGTCACCCCCTGTCTAGTTGATACACACTGTATCACAACATATTGGCCCCGTCAACAGATCGTGCGAGTATGCAAATGAAACACGGGAATATGAAATGAACAAGGAACTACAAAGGGCGGCAGGCGGCAGGAGCATTCAGGAACGCTTGCGCGAGATGACTGGCGGAATCACTGCGCCAGTTCTCGCACAGATGCTCGGGCTATCGCGGATCACTCTCTATAAGAAGGCAAGTACAGGGACCATTCCCTGCATCCGGATTGGATCGAGCGTCCGATTTGACCCGGTTGTGATTGCCCGATGGCTGGAAGATTCGCAAGTTTCCCTATGACGCAAAGGAGCCTTATGAAACTGACTCAGATCGCCAAGACACTGCTCATTGTCGCGACCCTTACGCTTGCGCTCGCTTGCGGATCGCCGAAGACCTCGACCCCAACGCACGGGCAAACGCTGCCAAGCATCGCCGGATCGTGGGCTGGAACCATCAACTTGCAGGGCTCGACCCCGAACCTGAGTCTTGTTCTGACCGAGGATGCCGCGGGCAACCTGGCGGGAACCGCCAGCAGCACGTCGGGCTGTAGCTTCTCGTTGCCCGTGTCAGGGGCGATCTACTCGAATTATTCGTTTTCCGTACAAACCGCGGACCCGACGACGCTATTGCTCGCGGGCAGCTTGTCAAACAACAATGTAGACGCCCAGGGAAGCATTAACCTCGGTAACGGAACCGATTGCGGCCCTGCCAACGGAGCGCCGTTCGCGTTGGGGCGGCAATGATCGCCGTTCTATTGATATTTGGCGCGATTTGCCTGTTCACGGGTAGCGACGACAGTGCGTGGAGGGGTGGCGGCATACTGCTGTGTGTAGCCACTTTGTTCTTACTCGCGATTATGCGGGCGTGCTTCTGACCATGTACGGAAGACGCCAAAGCCCACGGTGCGGACCCGGCCAGGGGGACGCCCGAACTGGCCACGGGCGGGATACAATTGAACAGGGGGCTAACCTGTAAGAGTCAGAAACAACTTGACGACCCAACCGACATTCCGGTAATCTGCCTCTAAGTTAATGCCGGATTCCGTATCGTACTAAGGTGTAATAGTTACACGGTAGCTACCGATATTGTAAGATTTCGGCATTTCTTCCTCTCTGCATTGGCAATCAATTCTATTGTGGTATTACAGGCAGGATACATGATGTGGGGTATCTTATGTAACTTGCACCTAACATGATGTATGTCTTCTCTGCCGCCATACGACCCCTTGTATCTGGCGGCGACTTGACTCGACATGTTAAAATCGTTGTATAGTCAAAATAAGCCCCTGAGACCCTTGTAAGTTGCCCGCCGATTCCCCTGCTAACCTTTCATCGGCTGGCCCGTCTAACTAACACGCACTTTCCGTTTTGATCCGGGTTTATAGTTAAGAGAGTCCTGTGGTGGGACTGCATAAGTTTGCACACATTCGGGCAACTGAATAGCGAACCACCACAGGCGGGCTCCGAATACTCGGTGTCCGCCTTTCGCTTTTGTCCGTTTTCCGTATAATTTGCTCGGGCTATATATTATCCGAACTAAGGCGACTCCGTTAAGTCGGACCTCCACCCCTTGACAGACTCCCGTAAGTTGTTGTAAGATATGTGGGTGAAGTAAGGCAGAACACGCCCCGCCCGTTGTTAGATTCAGGCGGTTTCCCTGCTTTACCCTGACTGAGTGTGGCTGCTGCGATGTAGGCAGAGGACGACAAAGCAGCCGAGGCTTCCCAAAAGCCTGACACTCCCCGACCTTGCCTGACGTTGGCTATAAGGCCAGCACCTAAACCGACAACTTAAAGAAAATGCACTCGGGCCTTGGCTCGTCTGCGTTCATTTGGAGGAAATATGCCGTCTATCTACGACTTTGATGCCGCGTTGCGCCAGCGAGTCGAACCCAAGCGGGGCACCCTCGGCATGGTCGCGAGACACAAGTTGCTTTATGCCGTCCATCGCATGAGCATCGCGAAAACCGGAGAACCCGCTTTCATCGCCCGTTGCGAAGCGTGGCCAATGGGTCCAGTGTTTCCCGAGTTTTACCGCAACCCCAATCTTGCCGGGAACGCCTTCACGTTGAACCCAGAGCAGAGCGGGTTCTGCGACTTGGTTGCCCGCGTTCTCGGGGCGCAATCGGGCAGGAGTCTGGCCGCTCGAAGTCACTGGCGCTATCCGGAATGGTTCGAAGCAAAGCGGCGTCGCGCCGACAAGGAAATTACTGTTGCAGCAATCCAGCAGCAGCTAGCTTTAGTTCGCTCGTAACACGAAGTAGAAACACCAATTAAACCGCCTATGCGGTATGCAAAGGATACAAAGATGTTTTCCACTCACAACCTCGCCTTAGCTGCGTGGCTTATAGCGGCTAAGAAACTCCGCTTTACCCACATTGACCCTCACGGTTCTTCCCCTGCCGACATCTGTTTCGACGATCCAAACAACAAAGGAAAGGACCTCGAACTTGCCTTCATCAACGGTAACGACCCCGTAGACTCCGCCCGGGTATACCACCTAGAACTCCGGGCTCTTCGCAAGCGCATTCAGATTGCTACTAGCCCAGTCCCTAAGAACGGGGGCCGCTAATGCCGAAATCATCGTGCTACGCACACGTTCACATGACCCCGGAAGAATACGGGCTCTGGACCTACGGGCGCACCGTATCATTCGTGTCCAATATCGTCTATCTCAGCGGAAGGCACATAGCCCAAGAGTTCTTTGAAACTAACAAAGACGCCATTTACAGAATTGCCGAAGGGCTCGAAGCCAAAGGGTGGGCAAAGAAACTTCGATCAAAGCGCAGGCACCCGAAGACCGGGCAGTGGATTTCCGCCGACTACCGTTTTCTTTCTCACGACGAGTGGGTATCCCAATACGGAGATTCTTTTTGCAAAGTCTCCGAAGTCGGCGACCCCTTTAACCCTGTCGAGAATTCTAGACAGGGGACGGGTGAAGCCTGTCTAGAAACACACTCTGGCCTGTCGAGAATCTTAGACGGGCCTGTCGAGATTTCTCTTCATCCTGTCGAGAATCCTAGACACCAATATAAGAGTAATTGTGATGTTCAATATAAGAGAGAGAGTGAGAGAGGAGCAACGACCCAAAAGCCTCTCGCCCTCTCGACCTCACAAATCAACGGGCAAGTGTCCGAACTCGAATCTTGGATGCTTGGGTTAGACCCCCCGCTTAAGTTTCTGCCCGCCTCCAAGGACCGGGAACGGGAATCCACCAAAGCGGTCATTGTCCGCCGCCTGAAAGCAGGGACGCCCGCGGCTGACATCAAGTCAGCGATTGCCTGTATCCCTCTTGAGGGCGAGGCCAACCCCAGCTTTGCAATCCGGGATAGTTTGGACGCCGCCATTAACAAAGTATCCGGGGACAGACAGAAGGCCCGCGAGCAAGCAGAGCAGATTCGAATCTGCACTGAAAACGAGCAGGCGCGGGCCGCGGAAGAAGCTCGCAGGCTGTTCGAGCAAGCCACCGCAGAAAGCGACTTGATCGAAGACCATTTGGGGGCATGACATGACGATAAACCTTACTCGACTTAACCAACCCGAAACGGCGGTCGTCCGATGAGCATCCGCCGCTGCCCGCACGAGATTTACTGGCCGGAGAACGACCCGGAGCCTTACTACTGCTCTTTGTGTTGCCCGAGCGGACTAGCAGCATGGGCGGCGAAGCCCGAGAAGCTGAAGAAATCACGAAAGAAGAAGGACGATGGGTCAACGAACGAAACAGGAAAATGAAGCGCGGGCGCTTATCAAATGTTTTTGGTGCAGCAGGCCAGACAAGGAAGTATTTCACTCCATGAAGCAAAATACCGACCGCAGACCCGAAGAAACTAAGGACGACAACGATTCTAGGTAATTAAATTACGCAACCGACTAGCCATCGGCCAAGATGAACAGAAAGCAAACCAATAATGTTGGACACTCTTCTCGACTCGATAACTCCGAGCTACATCCCTGCCACTAAACCCCTAACCAAGAGCCAAACCGCCGCGGTTCACTACCTCCGCAGTTTTGACCGTCAAAAGTTCGACGAAGTCCCCATCGGTTGGGATTTCCTCGTCGGGATATGCTACCGAGCCACGCAAAATCTTTTCACCATAGACGGGCATTCGGAATACTGTGGCCCTTCGGGCTTTGAAAACACGACGCACACGCGCCGCCGAGAATTCATCCTGGAATGGCTCGGGGAATACTTCAAACCGTTTAGGGGGCTGTCGGGCGAGGCACTTGACGCTGCTATCGACACTTCCCTCGACGACTTCCGATGGATCGGCAGGAAATGTAAATTCGCGTTTCTCGATAAGATTCGCAAATGCCCCGTATGTGCAAAAAGAAAGGTAAAACAGTGTCGGGACTGCGGTTGCATGCTGTCCCACAAGCAGATGAACACGCGGGGTCTTGCCGAATGCCCCGAGTGCGCTGCCCCGCTCAAGAACAACCATAGTCTTGTCTGCAAAGAGGGCTGCCAGCCTCTAAGTGTTCGCACCAGCCTAGACGCTATTTACGGCGAGGACAGCAATTCCAAATTATCTGAATATGTAACTTTGGTGGTTCCAGAAACGATCCAGGCATGGCTGCGATCTTGGAAGCCTGATTTAGAGGCGCTCGGCCTATATACCGGGTTTTCAGTGTTCGTGGAAGCGTTGCTGGCAGGTTCAGGCGTTAAATCTGTTACTCGCAAATGGTCGGAACTTGAGGGCGTAAGTCTGAAGGTCGCCCGCGCCAGGAAGAAGCAATTCTTTGTCGCCCTCGATATTGTCCGAGATCATCGGCTAGTTCGGGAGTTTTACAGGCAGATCGAGAAAGTAAGCGACGGCCCTCGGATCGTATTGGCGGTCGGTGAAAGCCAGTCCACTCGGGAGGCCCGTCTCGCTCGCGCACAAGCTGCCCGCGACATCGCGGCATTCAACCGCGGTCTTTCGCCCGAGGCAATTAAGGAAGGGACAGAGGCCGCAGTCGCCGTCGCAGACGAGATACTAAGCGCGGACCAAGACGAGATTAAGAGCCGCAAGAACCCGGAGATCGCTTTAGCTACTCGCTTCCGAGAGACCGATGCAGGTTCCGAGCACTTTCGACGAGAAGCGGAGCTTGATTCAATTCTGGAAGATTGCTCGCTGGAGGACGTGGCAGAATACATCGGGTTGGCGCTTGACCCGGAATGGTCAGAGGAGGAATGCCGTCAAAGGGTTCTTCAAAACGCCACGGAATTTTACGGCTATACGGGCACAGAGTTGGAGCCTGACTCAGCGACGGGGTATGACATGCTGGAGCCCGAATAAGGCGGTCAAAAGTAGGTCAGGGCATTCTGGCCCGATTTGTGGCGAATAAGGAAAGTAGGGACAGAGGATGCCGATGGCTTCGGTATCTTGGGTTTGCTCTCTGCGGGGTCGGGAACGGCCCCTTACAATAATCCGTTTTCCGTACAAATCTTCCCGGCGATCCCGCCGCGTGTTCTGCCCGCCGTCGCTTCAACGGTTCGGGGTTAATCTCAGAGTTCACAAAGACGCAATCTACCCAGTTTGAAAGTTTCTTCCGAATGGCATAAGCACCCATTCCGCGTCCTGAACCTGAGACTAGCCCGGACCCGCAGACCTAACCGTCTGTTGTTCCGGGCTTTTTTGTTTTCTGAGGAACCTTTCCTGCAATGACCTCTGTTGACCATCTCTCGACGCTGCCCGCCCATTGGACGGGAACGGTAGTAAGTGTAACTGCCCACCCGCCAGGATATTCGGTCGTGATTCGAAGCGATAACGAGTTTCGGGGATACAAGCGGCTCTCGGCCAATAACCGGGATTTTCCAGAAGGATCGCTCGTCCATGTTGGCGACACCGTCCGATTCTTGCCCGGAAAGAAATCTAAGCCCGGATCACTGCCGAAGGCGCATGACGTTTCGATCTTGCAGAAGAAAATACGGAAAACGGATAAATCGACTCTATGAGTTCAGACGGCAGCACGATTAAGGACTTCGCTCGCAATCATCGGCTCAAGATAACTAAAGACGGAGAAGCCGATAACCTAGAGTTTGTTATCCGAGGCCGCGTTGGAGAAAGTCTTGTCTACGAATATAGCGACACAGAGTTGGCGGTCGCTTTTGTCACAGATGGGAAGAAGCCGCCGCGAACCGGGCTTTACAGAGCCTTCGTCGCCAGTTGCTTGTCCGCAGGCATGATCCCCCGGCAGTCCGGTGACGCGGAAGGGTCGTTCAGCTTTGACCCAGAGAACGAGGATCAAGCGAAGGCCGCGATCCGAGGCATTCGGGCGCGGATCAAGCGCCAGGTCAGCCCCGAATTGGCAGCGGCAGGGGCCGCAAGGCTTGCTGCCTCCCGCCAGGCTCGGAATCTGCCTCAAAATCCACAGCAGGAAGCACTTTCTGGGGGCTAAAACACGCCTCGCACGCCGCAAACGATAAATTCCTCACAACTTTGAGTCTTCGACGGTTTATGCCCGCCAATGGCAGCCGTACCAATTCAGGAGCCTTATGACCGATTCGCAAGTTTCCGAGCGGCCTCTTAATGAATCTGCTCTGGGGCCGGGAAGTCCCGAAGAATCTCCCTCACTTCGTTTTCGTCGGCTAGAGTTTCAAGTTTCGTTAGCTGCGGCTCGTATTGTTCTGCGATCTTCCGGTATGCCGGAGTCTCCCGAGCTTGACTCCATTGCTCTTTCCACCGCTCGGGTGGTTGATGGAGTGCTTCACACATCGCCAATATAGACGCTAGAGTCGCAATGTCCGCCCTGAGCCTAAGATTTTCTCGGGCCATAGCAGCCATCGATCTAGTTATTTCCGATGGAATAGGCATGCACGTTAGTCTACGCTCGACTTGAACCCTCTCGCAAAATACAGCTTTAGAAGAGATTGCCCTGCATGACGACAAATTCATTTGGAACGGCGTGACGTATGGAAGTCGATAGCCTTCCGCCTGAGAGCCTGTTCGAGTTCTTCCGCAGACAGACGCGCTACCGACACGGAGTTAATCGCGAGCCGTGGGAGCCTTTGATGTGCCCCATCTGCCAGCAACCTCTGAGAGTCCACCGCGGGGCCAAATGCCCGGAACAAATCAACCCATCTTGATTCACAACACAACGAAAAGGAAAACCAACAAAATGCTCGGACTAGTGAAATGGTTTAACGACGCTAAGGGTTATGGATTTATTCACAGCACTTCAACCGACGAAGACATTTTTGTACATTTCTCCGCAATCTCTGCCTCGGGATTCCGAACTCTGACCGAAGATGACGAGGTTGAGTTTGAAACCGAAGACACTCCAAAGGGAAAGAAAGCTGTCAACGTCTCGGTTTTATCGCAGGCAGTCGGGCAGTAACGGCACTATGGCGAAGAAACGGATTTCCGCGAGCATGTTTAAGTGCCTAAAGGCGATGGTCCGTATCACAGAAGACCCGACCGTTTCGCCAACGTTGCGAATCCTCGCGACGGCGGTCGGTAGCCAGTTGCAGGCAAAAAAGTTTGTCACTCCCGGTCTTGTAATGGGGATTATCAAAGCCGGACAACTCGACTTGCCGCCCGCTCCGAACGCCAGGGAAAACATCGTCGTACCCGCCCGCACGACTGTTGAGGACGCCCGGCGCGAAGCACTCAATCTTGTCCGTAGCTCGAAAGGAATCTAATCATGGATTTTCTACATGTTCAAACGCTCTACGATCTGACGCGAGACGGGTCCGCCGATTCGAAGGACAGAGAAGACGCCCGAGCGTATCTCGAAGAGAATGAGAATGCAATTGTCGCCGCTTGTCTGGCGCTGCCGTTGGCCGCTGGTTTGAAACATCCCTACTTTGAAGACTATCTCACGGTGTACGCCAGAAATTGTTTGGATGCCCCGTTCGTTCGTGACCCGGTTACCAAGCAGATGAAAGCAGACTTCTCCGCCTTTCCTGTCGAGCAGGACAGGATCGGAAACTGTCTCATGGCCGTCAGAAGATTTGACGAGAATGCCGCCAAAGCTCGCGCTTCGCAAGGCGCGTAATTATCCGTTTTCCGTACAAAGGAGAAATATGTCGAATTGGTTTGAAGAATTGTGGAACAAGCCCGGACACACCGGGCCAGCGTTCGGCCCTGTGCCGGATCAGAAACAAGAAGAGAAGCCCGAGCCCTCGGGCGACAAGAAACCCGCCACAGACAAGAAATAGAGTTCCGCTTCGCTACTTCGAAGCCGGAAGGCGCGAGCAATCGCGCATGGGGCACGGAATCGGGGGGTTCCGTGTCCTAGCTCTCAGACACTAAATAAGGAGAAAGTATGCCAATCACAGCAGAATTTGTTTCTGCCGCGGGCGATGCGCTCGCCGAAAGTTGCCCGCTCGCCAGCCAGGACCCGGCAGCAATCGAGGAAGTGAAAGCGAAGGTTTTGAAATACGTCTCCGAGGTCGGGACCGAGCCGTCTGCGGATGCGGTTGTTCGCTGGGCAACGCCTTACGAGCTTGAACTTCAGGAACGGGCAGCGGCACAAGCCGACGAGCTTGCCCGCGAAGCAGATTTTCAACGCCGTCGAGAACTCTCGCTGTCACCTAGCGATGAAGCCCGTCAGCAAGCTATCGAAGATTTCCGAGAACGCAACCGAGTAGAACCGCCGCCGCAGTTCGTTCCGGCCCGCGAATACACGGAGAAAGAAAAGGATGCGATGTCTTCGGAGGAATATCGTCGCCTCGTTCTAGGCGTGACCGACCGAGTAGAGGACAAGAACCAGACAGCAGCAGCGGCCTCTAACGAGAGAAGCATCAACGACGTTATCAGGAAACGGATTTTGCAGTCCAAGAAAAAGAGTCCGATGCGTACCGCATTGAGACGAGAAATCAGAGAGGGACTTCGCTAATGAATACTTCATTTGTAACCGCCGCGGCAAAAACATTCCTCGAAAGACACCCGTCGTACATCGTCTGCGAGGAGAACTCGAAGAGACTTTTGCGGGAGGCCGTCCGCCTTGTGGACGAGGAAGGAGCGGACCCCGCAAACGTTGCGACGTATGAGCGGGCATTCTCGGCCTGCCTCGCAGACCTCAAGCTTAACGAAGCCCCGCAGTCGAAACCCCTTGACGAGATGACAGGCGAAGAACTCGCGGCATTGCCCGACAAGAAAAAAGATCTCCTGCCAGATCACATATTGAAACGCCTTGCGAACTACGAATTCCAGCAACGTCGCAAGCGTCCTGAACCTTCCGAAGCCGATTTGATCTTGCTTCCGCTGTTCACTAAGGAAGGGTTTGCAGACTCAACGAAGAACCGCGCCATTATCGGCGGTTATTTAGATAAGCGCGGCCTCGGGTACTCACTGCCTAATCTCAGTCTTGCAATTGACGCATGTTCCGAACGCTTGGAACCCAGCACCCAGGCCCTAGAAGAAATGTCGGGCGACGAGTACCGAAAGTCCATCGTAGAACCTGAATTCGCTCGCAAGCAGGCCGCACAACCGAAACGAGAAAGCTCCAAGCCTTGGGGCGTTTCTTCCACACAATGGCTTCACAGTCAGTAGTCAAAGGAAAACCGATGCCGAACAAACAGCTAATCCCCTTACCCAGTGTTTCGATTTACAACGATGACGGCAACGTTCCAACGCCTCCGTTGCTCACGCCCGAAGACTTTCAATTGACCGATCTATTGCGCCAGTTGGGAAAACCCGATGCCGCGGAGTTGGCTCGCCCGCTCCGACTGCTGAACGGTTTCAAACCCATGCAGATGCTTTCCAAGCTACAGGAGTTCGCCTCGCAGTGTGGCGGGCCTGCGGCAATTGTCTGTGTCCGCAAACCGGACATGCTGCCCGATTTCATTTGGAGTTACGACGCGGGCAACGGTGTAAATCGCCTAGTGAACTGCCGAGCCAATGGCGGTTGGGTTCTCGGGATTATGACCTTCCCCGCCAGTGGCGGATTTTGCTCGTATCCCGAGCGTACCGACGAACAAGACTTGTATTTGTCGCTAATGCATGCCTTCGGCAAAGGCTACGACCCGCAGTTAATCGCAGCGGAACAGTTGCTCGCGATTGGCAAATCCTCCGATCCAGAAACGACGCTTGACGCTTTTACCGATTGGGAGAACAAGTTCGGTTTGAAAGACATTCATTCGGAAATTACCGTTCCGGCTTCCATTTGTACGGAAAACGGACAAACAGGAGTAACCAACAATGCCCGATAACCAACCCGAGGTTCAGACTCAGGACGCGCAATCGACGCAGAGTCAGATTCCATCGCCCGAGCAAACTCAGGATCAGACCCAGGCGCAACCCGCTTCGCTGTTCCAATCCGCGATGGCTCCGGCCATTCAACAACCCTCGCAGCCCGTGTCAACAGTCAGCCAAGTACAACGCCCGCCCGATGATCTGCAATCGCATCCTGCCGTTCAAAAAGCGTCGGTCCTGCACAGAGTTGCAGAAACTTTGGCAGGTGGGCCGAAAATCCGCACAACGTACAACGATGACGGCTCTGTGAATCGTGAGCCCGTCCCACTGACTAGCAAAGAAATCCTTACCGGAGCCGTAGCCAACATCCTCGGAGCCCTCGGTCAAGCCGGGCAGGCGGGCGTTGCCGCGTCACAGCACCGCGCCCCGCCCGTGCCCCAGCCTCTGCCCACGCAAGTTGCCCAGCAACAGCGCGACCAGCAGTCTGCCGAGGATTTTGACCGAATCCAAACACAGAAAGTACGTCAGGCAAAAGTCATTGAAGCGAATCTGAACGCTATGAAGGCCGCCTATGCTGTCGGCAAAGAGGATGACGCGGCGAAGGATGCTTACGTTACGAATCATTCCGCCGATCTTGAGCGGTACCAGAAAAGTGGAATCGTAGAAGCGAGCCAAATTCCTTCCGATCAGTTGATGCAAAAAAGTTTCGACAAATCGAAATATACGGTTATCCCTGACGGCAAAGTTCCTGTCTATCTGCCGAGTGGAGAACGGGCCACGAATTCTGACGGAGTTCCGCTCTCTCAGCTTACGTACAGCGTCGTTGACGGGACGACTCAGACCCCGTTAACACAGGAGAACTATGATCAGTACGTAAAGTACGGGCTTATGAAATCCTCCCCAACGTTCAAATTGCCCGAGGGCGCAACGGTCTCAACCGCGACTCAGGCAATGATGAAAAATAAAATTGATTTGCTCGGGCAGACGCAGCGCGAGATTGACGAAGTTGCGGGCGACGGGAAAATAGACCTCGCAGCCCGCCTCCGTGAGAATCCGAGTCTGCTCAAGGATATCGAGAATTTTCACAATGACGCGGCCTCGCAAGACCCGCTGACTCAGTTGCAAAATGTCCGGGCAAAGCATCCCGCCAGCGCGGGCGCAATGGTTGATCTGTTCGGCGGACAGCCCGTGCTTGACGCCTACGCAGCCAAAAACCAGACAGCCGACGACTTGACCGCAGACAAGGCGCAAAGCATTATCAGCGATCCGAAAACGGACAAAACTTCGCCCGCGTATCAGAAGGCCGTCAGCTTCCTTAAGAATGCGCGGACACAGAAAGCTCAGACAGCCGCCGACGAAACGACAGCCAAGCAACAGGCGGAATCAGATAGCAGCGATGTGCAAGAAACTGCCCGAAACATTGTATCGGGCGACCTGGCGCGGTTAAGCGATGTTGTATCCCGGAAGGGCGAAGATCGCCGCGCAATGATGAACGCCATTCTCGTCGAGGCGAAGAGTCAGGGCAAGGACCCCGCCGACTATGGCCCGACAGCCCTGGAGACGAAATCGAAAATGTATGAGGACTACCGAAACGGCAAGACCTCGAACAACATTGCGGCGTTTGACGCCTTCCTCGGGCACGCGAACGATGCGATGGATGCAAACGACGCTTGGCGGCGGTCGGGATCGCCCCTCATTAATAAGCCGATGTCTTGGCTGGCGAAGAATGCGACTAACGATCAGAACTACATCGCGTTTGATACCTCCCTGGAGCCCGTACGGAAAGAATTCATGTCGTTCCTGAACGCGAATCGGGCGGAGCATGCCGAAGACTTGAAGACCATGCAAACGATTCTTAACACCGATAATTCCCCTGCCCAGGTGGAAACGGCGCTCAAGCAACTCGGGAAGTCCGCTGATATTCGTCTGGCCGCGATTGGCCGAAAGTATCAGAACATGATGGGGACCCCATTCCCGAACCTAGTGTCCGACGAGGGCAAACAGACACTTTCTCGAATGGGGATACAGAGTAAATCTGCTGGTCAGGCTCCGCAGAACCAACAGCCCAGCCCGCAAAACGGGCAATCGGGCAATCACCCGTTCTTCTCCAAATTTGGCGGAAAGGCAGACCAACAATAATGTCTACTCCTAGCATGGTTCCGGTAATCGCTCCTGACGGAACAACGGGCAGCGTCCCGCAAGATCAACTTGGCAACGCAATCAATGCGGGCGGTAAGGTCGGCGTGAAGATCGCGGCACCTGACGGAACGCTCGGTACGATTCCGCTGGATAGCGTTCACGACGCGCTTAGAGCTGGCGGAAAATTAGTTCCGCCGCCCTTAACGGTCGGAAGCCCTGCATCACAACCTATGTCTGAAGTTGAT
>Ga0210388_10002520_pt1 | contig 14239 bp, 13 predicted proteins | sample IncBWC19OmetaG_FD_155485 | JGI IMG/M metagenome (GOLD analysis project Ga0210388, IMG submission 155485) | Forest soil microbial communities from Barre Woods Harvard Forest LTER site, Petersham, Massachusetts, United States - Inc-BW-C-19-O ...
ATGCCAGCGGCTTCATTCGCGGCGTCACCAAGCTGCAGACCATCGTCGGGCTGCGCACCGAGTACAACATCCTCTCCAACACGCTGAAGAACTACCTCTCGGTTCAGATCATGCCCCGGCCGGACAAGTTCTATCTGATCGAGCTCATCGAGGATCCGCGCGGTTACTCGAACACCGTCCTCACCGCGACCCACAGCTCGGCGAACGGCTTCGTCACCAGCACCACGACCACCACCTCCGACGCCCTGCGGTTCTCGTTGATGTTCGGCAAGCGGGTGAGCTTCGGGGGGGCGACCGTGGCGGGGCGGTTCGGAATCAAGGAGTCGACCGGCGGCGTGGGCGGTGATCTCTTCCTGTTCGACGACAGGCTCGAGCTGTCTGCCGACGTCTTCGGCTTCGCCCAGTCGACCGTCGGGCAAAATCCCCGCGTGAAGGTGGCCGTCGCCGGGGAGATCTGGAACAAGACGCTCTTCCTGGTGGCCGGTGCCGACGATCTCCTCAACTACCACCGAGGCGAAGCCGGGACCGGTGGCGGTTTCGACTGGTTCCTCGGCGCGCAGCTCCGGTTCAACGACGAGGATCTGAAGTCCCTGCTGCTCGTGGGTGGGGGCGCCGCCGCGGGGGCCGCCTCCAAGTAAACTGGGGGGCGTAACCTCCAGAAGCGACCTCGAGCGCCGGGCTGGCCGCGTTGCGCCGAGCCGCTCGGCTTGACTCCGGAGGCCTCCTTCCTATAGTAACTCACCTTTTCGACCCACCTGCGGGTGGCGAGTCGTTTCAAAATGCGGTTTAAAATCAACGAGATCGGAGCTGAAGGGCTTCCGCTGAACGTACCGGTGACACCCGAGTGGATGGCCGCCGCCTGCCCGGATCTCGACGCCCGTCCCGGACCGAAGGGGTTGGCGCTGCGCGGCCGACTCGAAAAAATGGGCGAGGACTATCTCCTGCGCGCCAACCTGCAGGGACAGATCGAGACGACCTGCGCGCGCTGCCTCGAAGCGGCCAAGGTCGGCCTGAACGTGCCGCTGGCGGTCACCTTCGTGTCGAGCGAAGCCAACAAGACCGGGGACGATGAGGACCCCGACGTGATCGCCTTCCTGGGCAACGAGATCGACGTCGGCGACGAGATCCGCGACGAGATCTTGCTGGCGCTCCCCATCAATCCGCTGTGCAACGAATCTTGTCGCGGGCTGTGTACGGCCTGCGGCGGCAACCGCAACGTCACGGCCTGCGCCTGCAAGACCGACGTCGCGCCAACGGGCGCCTTCGCGTCGCTCGGCAAGCTGAAACTTTCCAACTCCCAGTAGGCACATCAAGAAAGGTTTCGACCCATGGCCGTTCCGAAGAGAAGACAGTCCAAATCACGCTCCGCGATCCGGCGCGCGCAGGTGATGAAAAAACCGGTGCCGAACTTCGTTCCCTGCCCGCGCTGCGGCGAGCCGAAGCGGACGCACCGGATGTGCGCAGGCTGCGGCTACTACCGCGACCGGCTGGTGATCGCGCCGAAGGAAGAAGAGCAGGCGTGAGTCTGGGAGTGGGCGGCCACGTTCGATAGAACGGCTCGGGCCGCGAACATGCCGCGTATTGCCGTCGACGCCATGGGGTCGGACGCCGCGCCTCGTGTCGAGGTCGAGGGCGTCGTGGCCGCCGTGCGCGCGCGCGGAATCGACGTCGTCCTGGTGGGCGACGAGACGCGCCTGCGGGCCGAGCTGAAGTCGCTCGGCGCCGAGGGGGCGCGCATCGCGGTGCGCCACGCGCCCGACGTGATCACCATGCACGACGCTCCGTCGATGGCGGTGAAGCAGAAGAAGAAGTCGTCGATGCGGGTCTGCTTCGACCTCGTCAAGGCGGGCGAGGCCGACGCGGTCGTCTCGGCCGGCAACTCGGGCGCCATGATGGCCTGTGGTCTGTTCGTGTTGGGACGGCTGCCCGGGGTCGAGCGGCCGGCGATCGTGACCACCTTCCCGACGCGAGCCGGCGAGTGCGCTCTCCTCGACATGGGGGCCAACGTCGATCCCAAGCCGGCGGTGCTGGCCCAGTTCGGCGTGCTGGGGGCGGTCTACGCGCGGCTCCTGCACGGCAAGACGCGCCCCAAGGTCGGCCTGCTTTCGAACGGCTCGGAGGAGCACAAGGGGACGCCGCTCACGCGTGAGGCGCACCAGATCCTGGCTCGCGTCCCTGCGGGCGACGCCGACTTCAGCTACGTCGGCTACGTCGAGGGGCGCGACATCTTCGAAGGGCAGGTCGACGTGGTGGTGACCGACGGGTTCACCGGCAACGTCCTGCTCAAGTGCGTCGAGGGGGCCGCGGAGACGATGCTGGGGATCGTCAAGGAAGAGGTTTCGCGCTCGGGCATCCTGGCCAAGATCGGCGCGGCGCTGATGACGGGCGCGCTCAAGCGGCTCCGCAAGCGGACCGACTACGCCGAGCACGGGGGCGCGCCGCTCCTGGGCGTCGACGGCATCGCGCTCATTTGCCACGGAGGCTCGAACGCCACCGCCATGCAGAACGCCGTCTACGTCGCCGATCGCTTCGCGCAGATCGGGCTTCGCGCCGAGCTGTCGGCCGCGGTGGCGCGCCACGCCTTCCTGGCCGACGCCGCCCCGGCAGCCTCGCCGGGCGCGGAGGCGATCTCGTGATCCGCAGCCGCATCATCGGGACCGGGCGCGCGGTCCCCCCCAAGGTGCTGACCAACGACGAGCTGTCGACCATGGTCGACACCTCCGACGCCTGGATCGTCGAGCGCACCGGCATCCGCGAGCGCCACATCCTCGACCCTTCGCAGGCGGCCAGCGATCTGGCGGCCCAGGCGGCGCGGGAGGCCTGTCGCAAGGCGGGCGTCGATCCTTCGGCCGTCGACTGCATCATCGTGGGGACCGTCACCGGCGACTGTCCGTTCCCGGCCACCGCCACCTTCGTGCAACAGAAGCTGGGCGCGCCGCAGGGGAGCTGCGCCTTCGATCTCTCGGCGGCCTGCGCCGGTTTTCTCTACGGGATGTCGATCGCCGATGCCTTCATTCGCGTCGGGCAGTTCAAGCATGTCCTGGTGATCGGGGTCGAGGTCCTGTCGCGCATCGTCGACTGGACCGATCGTTCGACCTGCGTTCTGTTCGGCGACGCTGCCGGCGCGGTCCTCATGACGGCCGGCGACGACACCAGCGCCGGTCGGCTTCTCTCGACGCACCTCTTCGCCGACGGCAGCTTGGCCGAGATCTTGTGGCAGCCGGTCGGTGGCAGCCGCGAGCCCGTCACCCCGGAGGCGGTGGCGCAGAAGCGCCAGTTCGTGCAAATGAACGGGCGCGAAGTCTACAAGCACGCGGTCCGCAACATGGCCGCCTGCGCGCGCGTGGCGCTGGAGGCCAACGGCTACTCCCCCGACGACGTCGCCTGGGTGATCGCTCACCAGGCGAACCTCCGGATCCTCGAGGGGGTCTCCGACCGGGTCGGGATCCCCATGTCCCGCTTCTTCACCAACGTGGATCGTTACGGAAACACCTCCTCGGCCTCGGTGCCGACGGCCCTCGACGAGGCGATCGAGCAGGGGAAGCTCCGGTCGGGCGATCTGCTGCTCCTCGCGGCCCTGGGCGGCGGTCTCGCCTGGGCCTCGGCGGCGGTCCGGTGGTGAACGCGGCGTCGTCGCCGGGGGTCGCGCTGCTCTTTCCCGGCCAAGGCTCACAGAAGGTCGGGATGGGCCGCGCGCTCTACGAAGCGGACGATGGCGCCAGGAAGCTCTTCGAAGAGGCCGACAAGGCGCTCGGCTACAAGCTCTCCCGTCTCTGCTTCGAAGGGCCCGATGCGGAGCTGATGCTCACCGCCAACGCGCAGCCCGCCATCTTGACGGTCAGCATCGCGGCGCTGCGGTTCCTGCGCGCCCACACCGTGCTGCGCCCGATCGCCGTCGCTGGGCATTCGCTGGGCGAGTACAGCGCGCTGGTGGCGGCAGGGGCCCTGAGCTTCGCCGACGCCGTCCGTTTGGTTCACCTGCGCGGTCAGTTCATGCAGGAGGCCGTGCCTGCCGGCGTTGGTGGAATGGCCGCCATCCTGGGCCTCGGCGCCGACGCGGTGGCTGCGCTCTGTCAGGAGGTGGCGGGCGACGAGGTGGTGAGCCCCGCGAATCTGAACGGAGGCGGACAGGTGGTGATCGCCGGTCACCGGGGAGCGGTCGAGCGCGCTTGCCTCGCCGCCAAGCGGCACGGTGCCAAGCGCGCGCTGCCGCTGGCCGTGAGCGCCCCCTTCCATTGCGCGCTCATGCAACCGGCCGCGGAGAGGCTGGCGGTCGAGCTCGAGCGCGTCGAGATCCGCAGGCCCGAGGTGCCGGTGGTGACCAACGTCGAGGCGGCGCCCAACCAAGATCCGTCGCGCGTGCGGGAGTTGCTCACCCGCCAGGTGACGTCACCGGTGCGCTGGGAGGAGTCGGTCCAGCGCCTGGCGTCGATGGGCGTCACGCGCGCGATCGAGGTTGGCGCCGGGAACGTCCTGGCGGGACTCGTTCGCCGGATTGCGCCGACCGTCACGACGACCTCGGCGAGCGACCCGGAGGCCATTGTGGCACTGGCAACAAATGCAGGGGAGGATCGTGCAAATGCGTGACCAAACCCATGAATTGGAAGGGAAGATCGCGCTCGTCACCGGCGGCTCTCGTGGGATCGGGCGTGCCATCGCCGTCGCGCTGGGGCGGGCGGGCGCCAAGGTGATCGTCAACTACACGTCCAACGAGACAGCCGCTGCTGAAGCGGTGGCCGCCGTCGTGGCGGCGGGGGGAACGGCGGTCGCCAAGCGATTCGACGTGGCGGACTCTGCCGCCGTCGACGCCGCGTTCAAAGAGGTCGTCGCCAGCGAGGGGGCCCTCCACATCCTGGTCAACAACGCGGGCATCGCCGTGAACGGGCTGGTCCTCGGCGGCAAGGACGCCGACTGGAAGCGATCGCTCGATGTCAATTTGAGCGGCACCTATCACTGTTGTCGCGCGGCGCTGCGGGCCTTGATGAAGGCGCGTGAGGCGGGCCGCATCATCAACATCACCTCGATCACAGGCGAGGGGGGCTCGGCTGGCCAGGCGCCCTACGTCGCCGCCAAGGCCGGCGTCATCGGGCTGACCAAGACGCTGGCCAAGGAGTACGCCTCGCGCGGCATCACGTGCAACGCCGTGTCTCCCGGCTACATCGACACCGACATGACCGCCAGCGAGCTGCCGGCGGCGCGTCGCGAAGAGCTCATGAAGACGATTCCCCTCGGACGCGTGGGGACGCCCGACGACGTGGCGGCCGCGGTCGCCTATCTGGCGGGCCCCGGCGCAGCCTATGTCACGGGGCAAGTCTTACGGGTCAACGGCGGACTTTTAATGTAAGGTACGCGCCTTTCCGAAACCGGATTGCGAATCCGGATTGCGAAACCAGAAACACGTCATCGAGAGGACAAGAAACAACATGGCAGACGATATCGCAGAGAGGGTCAAGAAGATCATCATCGAGCAGCTCGAGGTGGCGCCCGACAAGATCAAGCCCGAGGCTTCGTTCGCCGAGGACCTCAAGGCGGACTCGCTGGCGGTCGTCGAGCTGGTGCTGGCGCTCGAGGAGCAGTTCAAGCTCGAGATCCCGGACGAGGACACCGAGAAGATCAAGACCGTCGGGGACGCCATCAACTACATCAAGTCGCACGCCAAGTAAGCGAGCAAAGGAAAGCGCGAGCGGCGGTGCTGCGCGCCGACGAGGCGCGCCATCGACAGGAAAAGAGGACGCGAAAATGGCACGCAGGGTCGTCGTCACCGGAATCGGGCTCGTCACGCCGATCGCCGTCGGCACCGAAGAGACGTGGCAGGGGCTTCTGGCCGGAAAGTCCGGCATCGGCCCCATCACGCACTTCGATCACACCGCCTTCGCCACGCACTTCGCGGGCGAGGTGAAGGACTTCGATCCTTTGCGCTGGATGACGGCGCGTGAGGCGAAGACCCTGGACCCCTTCGTCCGCTATGCGGTGGCGGCCGGATCGCTGGCAGTGGCCGACTCGGGGCTGGAGATCTCGGGGGAGTTCGCCGAGCGGGTCGGCTGCTTCGTCGGCGCGGGCCTCGGCGGCGTGACCACCATCGAGGCGACCTGCAAGACGCTCTGGGAGAAGGGGCCGCGGCACGGCTTCTCGCCGTTCTTCGTGCCGATGATCATCGTCAACCTGGCGTCGGGGAACCTCTCGATCAAGTTCGGCGCCAAGGGGCCGAACCTCTCGCAGGTGTCGGCCTGCTCGACCGGCACGCACGCCATCGGCGACGCCGCCCGGGTGATCGAGCGCGGCGACGCTGACGCCATGATCTGCGGGGGAACGGAGGCGACCATCACCCCGCTCGGCGTCGGCGGGTTCAATGCGATGCGCGCGCTCTCCACCCACAACGAGGCGCCGCAGGAGGCCTCGCGCCCGTTCGACAAGGATCGCGACGGGTTTGTGATCGCCGAGGGGGCCGGCATCCTGGTGCTCGAAGAGATGGAGCACGCCAAGGCGCGGGGGGCGAAGATCTACGCAGAGGTGAGCGGCTACGCGGCCAACGCCGACGCGCACCACATCACCTCGCCGGCGCCCGGGGGTGAGGGCGCGCAGCGCTGCATGCGCCTCGCGCTCAAGGACGCCAAGCTCTCGCCGGCCGACATCGGCTACATCAACGCGCACGGGACGTCGACCGAGATCAACGACGCCACCGAGACGCTGGCCATCAAGAAGGTGTTCGGTGATGACGCCAAGAAGGTCATGGTCAGCTCGACCAAGTCGATGACCGGACACATGCTCGGAGCGGCCGGCGGCGTCGAGACCGCCATCTGCGCCCTGACGCTGGCCCGCGGGGTGATCCCGCCGACCATCAACTACCGGACGCCCGATCCGGCCTGCGACCTCGATTACGTACCGAACACCGCCCGCGAGGCGAGGGTGCAGCACACGCTCTCGAACAGCTTCGGATTCGGCGGCACCAACGCCTGCCTGGTCCTCAGCAGGTTCGGCTGATTCGCTAGGGCGCCTCCGGGCGTCACACATCGCCAGGCACGGTTCGCGGCGCGAACCATCGCCTGGGGCGGCGACGCCCGCCCCGCGGCCGAGCGTCAGCTGCCGAGCAATTCGGCTTCGGCGCGCGCCCAGTCTTCCTCGGCGTGGCCGTGCTCGCCGCCGCGCTCGAGATAAATCTCGTACGAGCGCTTGGCGATCGCTTCATAGGTCGGCGCCGGCTTGCTGGCCGCGCTCGACGTCTTGGTCTTCCCCGTCCCAGCCTTCACGGCCTTGGGTGCCGAGGTCTTCTCCCCTTTGATTGTCTTCCGCCCGATGATCTTCATGAAGTCGATCATATAAAACCACCTTGAGAGCGGCGCAAAAAAACTACTCGCTTGACGCAAACGTTACTCGATCGGCGCCGATCTCAATGTTTCCAGATCGTCATCGTCGAGCATCTCGCGCTCTTCCTCGAGCTCATCCGCGATCGCCACCACCAGTCCGGTCGCCAGATCGCGCGGACGAGACAAAGTCCCGGTCATGATCTCCGCCAGCGTGAACGACCAGCGGCGGTCGCGCTTGGCCCAGTCGAGAATCTCATGCGGCGCCTCGATCCGCCGCCGCGCCAGCTCATACAGCTGGGCGCGCGGCCGTCGATCAGGCCGCCGCAGCTCGGCCCGGAGATCACGGATGAGTCCGGGCAGCTTGTGCGGTTGCAACTTCTCCACGGGAACCTCCTGGAATCTGTCAACGAGGCCCGAGACCGCAAGGGGCTCACCCAATGCTTTCTCAGAGCCTAGATTGTCGGGGAAGCGCGAAGGAGCAGGACGAAGCGACGTTCAGCTCAAGCGACCAATCCAAAAATCAAGGCCAAGGCAGGCAGGGGAGGCGATCAGATGCTCGGACGTGCGGTTCGTAAGTGGCTGCGACCGGCGATTTTCTTCGGCGCCGTTTGCGGGATCGCGATCTTTTCTCCCCCGAGGGCGCAGGCTCAGGACGAGGGCCCAGACTCTATCTCAGCACTTCCCACTCCGACCGGTCCAGATGATTCGACTGCTGCCGCGGACTATGTGAGAAAGCCAACGGACCCGCCGCCGTTCAATGCAAAAAGCCCGCAAGCGATTGCAGCCCGCAAGCGCGCGGCGGCGGCAAAACCCCGGTTGGCGGAGGTGCCGACGACGGACGGCACCGCGGTCGTATTGCCTCCGGGCAGCGCCAAAGTCATGACCGCGCAACTGCCGGTGGCGGCGGCGAAGCCCGCCATCCCGGTCCCTTCCACGGCAACGCCCCCGTTCGGGCCAGGCCCCGCCACGCAGTCGAACAGCGCTGGGGCCCCACCGGCTGCACCAGTGACCGCGACGCCGCTCGCCGCCCCGACGACGGCGACGCCTTTTGCGGCGCCGGTCACCGCGACGCCGTTTGCCGCGCCGGCGTCCGAGACGCCGTTTGCCGGGCCGCCGTCCGAGACGCCGCCGACCGCGCCCCTGACGGCGCCTCCGACGAATCCGTCCGCGACCGCCTCGTCGCCGGCGGCCCCTCCCGCGACCACGGTCGTCCCTCTCTATGCCACCCCGCTTCCGGCCAGCCCGCCCGAGACGGTTGCTCCCGAAGCGGCCACCCCACCCGCTGCCGCCGCGCCACCGGCCGAGGCTGAGCCGCCGGTCGGGGCCGCACCGCCCGGCGCCCCGGTGGCAGCGCCGGAGTCTGGCTCCGAGGCGCCCGAGGCGCCCGCCAACGGCCAGCGCCCCGGTGTCATCGGCGTCGATTCGTACGGTCAGCAAACGAGCGCGCCCCCGCAGTCTGCGGGCCAGCCTCCCGCCACCCCCGTGCCTGAAAACGTGGCCTCTCCACCCGGAGCCATGGCGCCCACCAGCATGCCGCCGTCGGACGTGCCGCAGGGCACCCCGAGCAGCCCAAATCAGGGGCAGTCACCGCAGGTTCAGTGAGCGAGCCAGATCAGGCGCTGTCAGACATCCGGCCGATCGCGCTCTCGACGGCGGCGATCGACTTGGGGATCGCGTCGGTCAGGACTTCGCGTCCGCCTTCGGTCACGAGGACGTCGTCTTCGATTCGAATGCCGCGCACGTCGGCAAAGGCGGCCAGCTTCTTGCGATCCAGCCGATCGCCCGCCACGCGGGTCAACGCGGCGTCCTGCAGGATCGACGTCACCTGGTAGAGGCCGGGCTCGATGGTGATGGCCATGCCGGGGACGAGATCGCGGTCGAGGCGGAGCGAGCGCAGGCCGAACTCCTTCGACCGTTCCCGTCCGGGCGCGTAACCGGCGCGATCACCGAGGTCTTCCATGTCATGCACGTCGAGGCCGAGCAGGTGGCCGACGCCGTGCGGGAAGAGCAGCGCGACCACACCGTCTGCCGCCAGCGCGATCGGATCGCCTCGCAGCACGCCGAGATCGACCAGCCCCGAGGCCAGCGTCTGGCAGGCGATGACGTGGACGTTGCGATAGCGCGTGCCGGGGCCGACCGCCGCGATCGCGCGCCGCTGCGCCTCCAGCACCAGCGCGTAGAAGTCGCGCTGGGTGGGGGAGAAGCGGCCGGAGACCGGCCAGGTGCGCGTGACGTCGCCGGCCCAGCCCCCTTCTGTTTCGGCGCCGACGTCCGCCAGCAGCAGATCGCCTTCGCGCAGCTCGTGATCGTAGCGCTCGCTGTGCAGGATCTCGCCGTGCGGGGTGACGATCGACGGGTAGGCGCACCCCATCCCGCGCGCGACGAGCTCAGCCTCCATCGCCGCGCGGACCGCGGCCGCCGTGCGCCCCGGGCGGGTGGCGGCCATGCCGGCGCGATGCGCCTCCGCCGTCGCCCCCGCGGCCCGCCGCAGCTCCGCCACCGCAGCCTCGTCGTGCTGGAGGCGGAGCGTGATCATCGCGTCGGCGAGCGGCGCGTCGAGCACGTCGATGACGCCGGGACGAATCTCGCGGTTGAGCAGCCTGCTCTGCTCGAGAGAGGTCTCCACGTCGGGCGCGGCCAGCGTGGCGACGGCGCGCCCGCGCACGCTGGCAGCCAGGCGGGCGAGCGGCCGCACCGGGCAAGCGGTCGCCACGGAGATCTCCTCGAACGTCGGCGCCGGTCCCTCCCACAGCGCCTGGTCGGGGTGTGGCTCGGGCAGGTGAAGGGTGAAGGTCGCGCCGTCGTAGACCGCGATCGCGCCCCGGAGGTGGAGGCCGAAGAGATAGAGAAAATGGCTGCTGGCGCGGTAGGGGTAGAGGTTCGCCGCGTAGTTGCGCGGGCGGGGAAGGCCAGCCGCGATCAAGGCCGGGCGGTTGCCGAGAAGCTTGGCCAGGCGCGCGCGCCTTTGCTCACAGGCACGCCGCTGCAGATCGGACCGTTCGGGATCGCGCGGCTGCATCGCCCGAGTATATGCGCGCTAGCGGCGTCTGTTTGAAGTGGGAGCTGGCGGCGTGGCGGTGGCGCCGTCCTCCGGCCAGGGGTGCCGCGGGTAGCGCCGTCCCAGCTCGCGACGGAGCGCCGGGTAGTGCTGCGTCCAGAAGCCGGCCAGATCGCGCGTCACCTGCACCGCGCGTCCGTTGGGTGCCAGCAGGTGCACCGTGAGCGGCACGCGGCCGCCGCCGATCGCCGGCGCGGCGCGCGTCCCGAAGAAGTCCTGCAGCCGCGATTCGATCCAGGGCGGGCTGGTCGGATCGTAGTGGACCGGCACCGTGCGACCGCCCGAGAGCGTGATCTGCACGGGCGCCAGCGTGTCGAGCGCGCGGCGCGCCTCGTGGGGGAGCGCGGCGAGCACCGCCGCCAAGAGATCGGCGCCGGGCGTCGCCAGCTCGGCGAAGCTGTTGTGCCCGACGCAGGCGAGCCGCACGAGCTCGCTCACGGCGTCCGCGCCCAGGGTCGGGAGCGGCGCTTCGGGCGCGGCCTCGCGCGCGAAGGTGATTCGTTGCAAGAGCGCCGGGATCGCCTCACCACCCGGGAGCCGATCGATCCCCCGCGCCAGCGCTGCTTCGGCCAGGAGGCGCGCGGTCTCCTCGTCGGGAGGCGCCGGTTCGGTGTCGGCGTCGAGCGCCAGCGCGCCGAAGGCGAGGCCGGTGGTGCGCTCGACCCGTTCGGTGCGCGGGTCGAAGGCGCGGCGATCGATCTCCACGACGCGCTCGGCGAAGAGGTCCAGCACCCAGTCGGGTTCGATGCGCGAGCTCAGGCGGACGATCGGCGCGCGGCCCGAGAGGCCACCGCGCCCCGCCTTGCGATCCTCGACCACGTCGACCGCCACCAGCCAGTCGCCCGTCTGTTCGAGCCCCAGCTCGGCGCTGCCGCCCCCGGCGAGAATCGCCGTCTTGCTGCCCGCTTCGCGCCGCCGCGCGACGCGATCCGGGAAGGCAGTGAGAATCGCCAGCTGCAACGCCTTCGTCTCGGCCGCGACGTCGGCACGCGCGCGGCGGCCGTCGATCGCCGAGGCGAGCTGCCGCCGGACGCGGCCCACCTCCTCGACGGCGCGGCCGTTCAGCTCCAACCGGCGGACGAGGTCGGGGCGGAAGCGCCCGGCTTCTGCCTCGCGGTAGAGGTCGATCAGATCGATGACGTCGGCGCCGCGATCCGGGCGCCCAGGCGGCCCGCCGCCGAACGAGGCGCGCGCGCCCGCGCGGACGTCGCGCTCGCCGATGAGCGCGGCCGCCAGCGCGGCGGCGCCGCCCGCCCCGCGCGCCTCCCCCTCGACCACCAGCCGGGCCAGCCGGGGATGGATCGGGAAGCGGAGCATGCGCCGGCCAACGTCGGTGAGATCGCCCGCCGGGGTGAGCGCTCCCAGGCGGCCGAGCAGCTCGCGTGCTGCGCCCCATGACGCCGCCGGCGGCGGCTCCAACCAGTCGAGCGCACCGGCGTCGCCGACGCCGAGCGCCGCCAGGGTCATCGCCAGGTCGGTCAGATCGACCCGCGCGATCTCGGGCGGGTCGTAGGCCGGACGTTGATCGTAGTCGTGCTGCGTGTAGAGCCGCAGCGCGCGTCCGGGGCGCGTCCGTCCGGCGCGTCCGGCCCGCTGATCGGCGGCGGCGCGGCTGATCTTGGCCAGCGCCAGCGTCGGCAGGCCGGTCCAGGGCGAGTGCGCCGCGACCCGCGCCAGCCCTGCGTCGACCACCGCCACCACGCCGTCGATCGTCACCGACGACTCGGCCACGTTGGTGGCCAGCACCACCTTGCGTCGCCCGGCCGGTCGCACGGCGCGCGTCTGGTCCTCGAGGGACATGTCGCCGTGCAGGGGGAGGATCGCCAGCTCGGCCGCCTGCGGCAGCTCGGCCAGCGCCGCCTGCGCGCGCCGGATCTCGGCGGCGCCCGGAAGAAAGACCAGCAGATCGCCATCGGGCTCCTCGCGCAAGAGCTGCCGGACCGCCCCCGCGATCCGCCGTTCGAGCGGCCGCTCGTCGCTCGCCTGCGCCACCGGCAGGTGCTCGATGGCGACCTCGAACCGCCGCCCTTCGCTTCGCACGGTGGTCGCCCGCCGCGTTTGCCCGGCCAGAAACGCCCGGACCGGCTCGGCCTCCAGCGTCGCCGACATCGCCACCACCACGAGATCCGGGCGTGTCCCTTCGCGCAGCCGGCGCAACCAGGCGAGCGCCAGATCGGTCGCCACGTGCCGCTCGTGCAGCTCGTCGAGCACGACGGCCGAGACCCCACGGAGCGCGGGATCGCCAAGCAGGCGCCGCACGAACAGCCCCTCGGTCATGAACCTCAGCCGCGTGCGGGGGCCGCCGGCCTCGTCGAAGCGGACGCTGTAGCCGACGGTCTCGCCCACCCGCTCGCCACGCTCGGCTGCCACCCGGGTGGCGGCCAGCCGCGCCGGCAGCCGCCGGGGCTCGAGGACCCAGATCTCGCCTCCGTCCGTCAGGCGCACGTCGAGCAGCGCGCTCGGCACCCGGGTGGTCTTGCCGGCGCCGGGCGGCGCTTCGACCACCACCGCGCCGTCGGCCTCGATCGCCTTGACGATGGCAGGGACGGCCCCGTCGATGGGCAACGGCGTCAAGCCGGGGGCTCCGCCCGTCGATGAAGGTGTCACGTGGAGAGGACGAGCCTCGCATAACATGCGCCGAGGTGGGTAAAGGGGTGATGTTCGGGGTAAAACGAGGGACGCGATGATCCGCTGTCCGACCTGCGGCCGACGCCTCCGGGACGCCGCGCCCGTCTGTGCGGCGCATGGAACGCCGCCGCCGGCTGCTGCCGAGCAGCCCGACGACACCACGCCGTTCGTGGTGCCCACGCCCAACCTGCCGATCTTCCGCGTGCGGCGCACGCTGGGGCAGGGGGGCTTCGGCGCCGTCTTCCTGGCCGAGCGGATCTCCGACGGCCAGACGGTCGCCATCAAGGTCGCCCGGGCCGACAACGTCACCGCCGGCGAGAGCTTGATGCGCGAGGCGTACGCGCTGTCGGCCGTCGGCGTCCCGCACGTCCCGGCGGTGTACGAGCGCGGCGTCCTCGACGACGGGTCGGTCTACGTGGTGATGGAGTTCGTCCAGGCGCCGCTTTTGGCCGAGCGGCTGGTGGCCCTGGGCGGTCCGATGCCGCTCGACGAGTTTTCGCGCGACGCGCTGGCGATTCTGGCGGCGGTCGAGACGGCGCACGGCCGCGACTTCGTGCACTGCGACCTCAAACCCGAGAACCTGTTCGTCGACGACAGCGGCGTGAAGCTGTTCGACTTCGGTCTGGTCCGCAGCGTCGGCGCCGGGGGCGATCGCGTCGAGTCGACCAAGGAAGAGGCGCCCGCCGGGACGCCCGAGTACATGTCGCCCGAGCAGTGCGAGGGGCGGACGGAGATCGACGCCCGCAGCGACATCTACGCCCTGGGGGCGATCTTCTACGAGATGCTGGCGGGCGCGCCGCCGTTCTGGGGGAACTCGGCCGAGGTGCAGCAGAACCACCGCAGCCGGCGCCCCCCTGCGCTGTCGCGCCGGGTGGAGATGGCGGTCCCCCTCGAGGACGCCATCATGCGCTGCCTGGCCAAGGATCCCGAGCGCCGCCCGGCCAACATCGCCGAGCTGCGCCGGGCGTTGCAGGCGGGGATCGCGGCGGAGCGCGCGCGACGCGACGCCGCTCAACCGGCGCCGACGCCTCAGGCGGCCAGCCCTGCCGATCCCAAGACCGCCGCCAAGCCGGCCGCACCGGCCCGCGAACGGCGTGCGGTCGCGCTTCTCTTCTTCGAAAGTCGGAGCAGCGTGGCGGCCGTGCGCGAGGCGATGTCCAGCGTCGGCGCGCAGCTGGCGCACGCCGCCGGCGCGCAGTACGTGCTCGCCTTCGGACACGAGGTGGGGGACAACCCGACGCGGGCGGCG